>Ga0315336_1000974_pt1 | contig 62910 bp, 52 predicted proteins | sample ASW5metaG_FD_204512 | JGI IMG/M metagenome (GOLD analysis project Ga0315336, IMG submission 204512) | Ammonia-oxidizing marine archaeal communities from Monterey Bay, California, United States - ASW #5 | ecosystem: Environmental > Aquatic > Marine > Intertidal zone | place: USA: California... | reverse complement strand
GTACCGCATAGGTAAGTACCCGGACCCCGCTAAAGCCCTCCACCTTGCGCATCAAGGTGCGAAACTTCTCCTTCTCCACGTCCCCCAGCACCATCTGCCGGTCCACCACACGGGAAATACAATGATACGCCGAACCCGCATCCCCAATAATCCGACGCATCCTCATCCCAAACCCCTACCACCCCCCTACATCCACGTCAACTATTAAGGGTCTGTCCCTAACTTTGCCGGATGAAGGGGTTATGGGGGGGGGAGGCGGGCGAGGGTTTGGATCATGGAGCGGATTGTGTGGTAGTTGATTTTCCAGGCGTGGGCCAGGACTCCGTCGATTATGTTGCCCTTCCGGTCAAGCCGCTCATACCACTCGCCTCCCGCTTCGTGATTGATAAACTTGCTGAAGAGGAATCTGTACACATTGAGAAACGCATCCAGATACTTCTGTTCCCCGAAAAGCAGATAGGCATCGAACATTCCGATCAACACCTCGGATTGCTGCCAGAATTGTTTTTCCGTGATCTGCGTCGGCTGCCCCATCGGGGTGTCGGCGTACACGCCGCCGTATTCATGGTCGATGCCGATCTCTACACAGTGATCGCAGATTGGCCGAGCCACACCGGCATAGTCTGACCGCGGGATCCCAAGGATGTCGGCAGCGCGAAGCAGTAGCCAGACGAATTCCACGTTGTGACCCGGTGATGTCTGATCCATCGGTGCCTGCCCCGAATCATCCATCGCGTCCCTCCCCCATTCCGTCGAAAAAATGATCCGCGGAAGCGGGGTCCAGTCATGGCTGAAGTGAATGAATCCAAGACCATTGTCCGGATGGAGCATCTTGGTCAGAATCAATTGAATCACTTCGACCAGCCGGCGCCGGTGGGTCGGGTGCCGGGTCATTTCATAGTAAGTTGTCAACGCCTCCATCATGTGCATATGCACATCGAGGGATTTCCGATCCCCGCCAAAGGGTCCCGCAGGCTTCGGTTCCCAGTTCTCCTCCATCAATTCGCGATATCCCCCGTGCCGGACATCTACCATGTGTTGATGAATGGCGGCGTACGTTCGATCTGCCGCTTCCCTCCCGCGCGGATCTCCGGTCGCGAGGAAATATTCGCTGAAAGTATAGAGCGCAAAACACTGACCATACCCTACCTTGTCCCGCACCGTCGGCTTTCCATCCCGATCGGCAATCCAAACCCAGCCCTCCTCTTCCTCGTCCCAGAAATTGTCGAGGATGAAATCCGCGCCGTACCTCGCCAACCGCTCACATTCTCCCCCGCCATAACCGGCACGGTGTGCGCTGGACATTGAATACAAAAAGCGGATCTGCATGAGGAACGTCTTCGTGGTCTCGCCGGTCGGCCTCCCGGCCTGATCGAAGTAGCTGAGAAACCCTCCATATTCCGGATCCGGCCCATTGATCATCCAGAACGGCAACAGATTTTCCTCGAAATACTTCCGGATTCTGTCGTGGATACCTGTCAGTTCTTCGGCCTGCGTCATGCATTCTCTCCTCGTTAATTGATACTCTGGTACCTGTCGGCACAGAATTGAACAAAAATCACTCCTCTCCCCATTTATCGACATCAATCACCAGCCGTTCGGCGCGCTTCCGGCACTCCTCATGGCACGTTCCCTGCTTTTGCTCAGTTTTGATTGAAAGGATCCGGTGCGGACATGAATCAAATCAAATTGAACGATAGCGGCGAAAGGCTCCAAGTCGACTGGTCGACAAATCGCAGCTATGGAAAATCACACCGCAAGGAAGTCGACATCAACGCGAGGACGGTGCTGATTGTCGACGATCAGCGCAGCGTGCGTCGCTCGGTTTCGAGGCTTATTCGGGCTTGCGAGCCAAAGATTGTAATCTTTGAGGCGGGTCACGGCGCGGAAGCGATGAAGCGGCTGGGAGAAATCCGCGCCCGGTATGTGAATGATCCGTCCCTCATTGTCCTCGATCTGGACATGCCGGTCATGGATGGCTGGGATGTCATCTCTCACCTGAAGCAGGAATATGAAGCCGACGGACGGGACTCCGGAATCCCGATTGTGGTGCTCTCGGCTACCAGCGGCGACAAGGGTATTCCCCTGTTTCGAAAGTCCGTGCACGCCGACGCATCCCTGTACGTGCCGATGGTTACGGTCGCAAAAGACTCCTGCATGAAGAAGCAGCGCTATGACGCCGCCGGAGAAGAAGAACTCGCCACGTGGGTCCGTCACTTCGTTCGGGGCCCCGAAGAGCCACGGGGTATTTCGAAATTCCTACGGTTGAAGTGACCCCCGCCCGAATATCGGCATCGACCGCGAAAAAAAGCCGGATCGTTACCCCACCGCGTCGGACAGGACGTTCACCAGTTCATCGACGTTCTTCAGATTCGATAATTTCGTCCGCGGCACCTTCACGCCGAGCTCCCGCATAACTCCGGACGTGATCTCCACAACGTCCAGGCTGCTGGCTCCCTGATCAAGCATCGAGACCGCAGGGTCGATTTCGATGTCGTCGGGTATTGTGACGTTTTCCCGAAAATGTTTGCATACGACTTCAAGGATTTCTGCTCTTTCCATGCGAGAACCATCCTGAATCGGAATCGCATATGCAAGTATTTTCCTTTTTCTGGCACCCGAATGACGAATAGAGTCCCGGATGACATCGAATCGTCCACGCGCATAGAGAATGGTATTCAGTTCCATCATTTTCCTGTACGCCTTCCTTCCGGCGATTCTGGTACTGTACTTCCTGACCCCGAGGCGCGGCAGAAACGCCCTTCTGCTTTTGGGGAGTCTTTTCTTCTATACTTGGGGTGAGCAACTCCTCGTCTTTGTTATGCTCACGTCCACGGTCGTGGACTACGTTTGCGGGCTCATCATTTACTCCCGATTTGACTCGAAGGACCTGGAAACAGGGTCCATTCCCGAGCGGCGCACCCGCACCCAAAAGGCCGCGCTCCTTTCCTCTATCGTCGTAAATCTCCTCATGCTCGGCGTGTTCAAGTATTTCAATTTCGCGATGGATAACTACAACGCGTTCATGGCCTGGGTGGGTCTCGAGCATCTCGCGGCCTACGATATGATTCGAATTGTTTTTCCCCTCGGGATCAGTTTCTACACGTTTCAGTCCATGAGCTACACGATTGATGTGTACCGGGGCCAGGCGCGCGCAGACCGGAATTTCATCAATTTCGCCTGCTACGTGACCATGTTTCCGCAACTCATCGCCGGTCCGATCGTGCGCTACACTTCCGTGGCACACGAGTTGAAGAACCGGCAAACCACAATCCCGGGATTCGCCGACGGAGTGCGTCAGTTTATCATTGGCCTGGGCAGGAAGATGCTGGTCGCCAATGTCCTGGCCGAAGCAGTCGACGCCATCTTCGCCCTGCCTAACGAAGAAATCACGATGACTCTCGCGTGGACTGCCATGGGATTGTTCGCTCTTCAACTGTACTATGATTTCGCCGGATATTCGGACATGGCGATCGGCATGGGAAAGATGTTCGGTTTCCACTTTCCACCGAACTTCAACTATCCGTTCATTGCGAAGACGATGTCCGACTTCTGGCGCCGGTGGCACATGAGTCTATCAACCTGGCTGCGGGACTACCTGTTCGAACCGATCGGCGGTTTCTGGGAGGGCCGGGCACGTTCCTGTCTGAATGTAATGGTTGTATTCGTCGCCTGCGGGATCTGGCACGGCGCAAGTTGGAACTTTGTGATCTTCGGCTTTACCCTCGGCGGGTGCGTCGTGTTCGAACACCTGGTTCGGGCGGATCGCTCGAAAATTTTTCAAAGTCCGCTGGGACATATCTATCTGGTGGTGGTGCTCCTCATTAACCTTATCGTCTTCCGCGGCGAAACCGTGGATCAATCCGCTGTCTTCTTCAAGGCAATGCTGGGGTTTTCGGGTCTGTCGAATCCCGTCTATCCCACGGGCCTGTTTATCAAACCGGAAACCATCGTCGTGGCACTGGCGGCTCTGCTCGGCAGCATACCCATCGTTCCGTGGCTCCGGAAGTCGATCGACCGGGCGGTTCAGGAACTCGGGACCTCGGCAGGCAGCACTCTTGAATTCATCCGGAACTTTGCGGTGACCGCGATTTTGATGACAATCCTGATTCTGTCCGCCATGAAACTTGCCGTCGGCACTTATAATCCGTTCATCTATTTCAGGTTCTGATCGTGATCGTCAAAGACTCCATTCAATTTCAGAAGTCTGCGTCTGACCGGATCCTCATCGTGCTCTTCCTGGTGGCGATTCTGGCTCCAGCCGCCCTCATGCCTTTCACTTTCATGCCGGGAGACAACGGCCTGGTCGAGGAGCGGCGTACGCGTGTTCCGTTCCCCACCGTAGGCGTTAATTCGGTTTCGCTGGCAACTTTCCCCGACGAGTTTGAAAAATATTTCAATGACCGCTTCGGACTCAGAGATCTTCTGGTGCGTGGTTACAGTCTGCTGATGTGGAATGTGTTTCACAGTTCCATTTCGCCAAAGGTGGTGGTCGGCAAGGACGGTTGGCTCTTTTTCAATGGAGATCCGGCTATCGGAGATTCCAATCCGATCACAGACTATCGAGGGACAGAACCGCTGGAGCCTCACGAATTGGAGTGGCTGCGTTGGATGTTCGACGGCCAAGCAACCTGGCTTGGCCAAAACGACATGAAATTTCTTCTCGTGATTCTTCCGTCCAAAACCGGGATTTATCCGGACTATCTGCCTTCGGCGTACACACGCACCGGCGCCCCCCGGTGGCGTGAGCAATTCGTTTCCTATCTGCACAAACATACTTCGGTACCGGTATTAGATGCCGGGCCATCGATACTGCGATCCCGGGAATCTGATCGTGTGTTCATGAAGAGCGATACGCACTGGAACGATCTGGGCGCATACCAAACATATCTCGATATTGTTGCGGCCCTCGCCTCGTGGTTTCCTGAAATGGATCCGACTCCCATTTCCTCATACGACATTCTTGAGCGCGAAGAGGATGGCGGCGATCTCGCGCGGTTGATGCATCTCGACGATGTCATCCTCGAACAACAATTCAGACTCGTGCCCCGGTTTGCCCTGCGGTCTCCGAATCAACCTGAATCCGACCATCCGCGGGCCCGCGTTTTCGGCGGTACGGACGACGAGGATCAGCCCACAGCATACGTGTACCGGGATTCGTTCACCGCCAACCTGATTCCCTTATTGAGCGAGCGGTTTCGCGACGTAGTCTACGAGTGGGGTCAGGGCGGCGCAAAAATGAAGGGTATAGAAGAACGAAAACCGGACATCGTGCTACAGATCGTGGGAGACAGGATCCTCAAGGCCCCGCTAACTTATGCCCCGAGGATGCAGCGATATGCCGCGCGGGAGAGATTTGACCGGGCCGCCGGAAACGTCCTCTTCTCCCTGTCTCCCGACGCCGGACCCGTGGCCCCGATAAGAGGTTGTACCGTAACGGAAGTGGAGCAAGGGCTGAAAATAATCGTCACCGAATCCGGCGCACAACTTCAACTACCGCCCATTCCAAACATTGAACGCGTCCTGCCGATACTGCGGATCGACATTCGCGTCCCGACGTACTCAGCGCTGGGGATTCTGGCTGAAAGAAGTTCCGGCGAAGCCAGGGGGCGTCAAGATCTCATTGGCCTTGGACGGGAACCGCTGGAGCAGGGACGCAGCACGAAGTATGTGTCACTGGTTGATCCGAGAGCAACAGGTCCCATCGTCCTGGACCTGGGTGATGCGACCGGATCGTTCGGAATTTATTCCCTCGAAATTCGCGGCCTTCCCAGGTATTCGGATTAAGTTTCACGGGGAATAAGACTCGTCGATGCGCCGCGCAGTCTCCGGATCGTCGAAACACTCTCGGTGCATTTCCAACTCCCGCCGCGCCGCCGATTCGAGCGCCGCCGCACGATCTTCCGAGAGAGAGTGCTTCATCAGCTCGATTACGCGTCGCGGGACATCCGCGATCCTCCGAGCGAGGTCGAGAGCGGTTTCCCGAACATCCGCCGCGGGAACCACGGAGTTGAAGAGGCCTGTGCCCGCCAATTCACGCCCCCTGTAGTTCTTCCCGGTAAGAATAATTTCCATCCCTTTGCCGTGACCAACCAACAGCGGGACGATGCGGGTTGCCCCCATCCCGGGCGTAAAGCCCAGGGCGGTAAAGTTCAATCCATACCGGCGTTCTTCTGCTGCGACCGTCATGTCGCAACAAAGTGCGAGCATCAGCCCCCCTCCCACGGCATTCCCCTCCATTGCCGCGATGACCGGCACGGGAAATCCAACGATGCGGCCGGGCAGTTCCCAGAGGGCGAGATCTTCCTCTCCGGCGGCCAGGCGCTTCAGTTTTTCAAGGGATGCTCCACCGCTGAATGTCTCCGGCCCGCCTGTGATCAGCAGGACCTTGATGTCCGGGCTTTGCGCCAGGCCATCGAGCGAATCCATCATGTCGCGCATGGACTTCTCCGTGAGAAGGTTTTTTCCCTCGGGATCGCTCATCTTCAATTCGAAGATGCCGAGGCCCAGATCTGCTACGCACCATTCAATCACGTTGATCCATTTTCTTCCTGGCGGTCCAAGGGGGCGCATGCCCATCGGCGAACTGTTGAATACCCTCCGTTACGCCCGGTTGATTCAGCCAGGCACAAAGCTCGTCAACCGCGAACTGCATTTGAAAGTCGAGGGCATCTTCGGCAATTCGGCCGAAGTAATTCCGTGCCTGCCGGATTGCATCGGAAGAGGACCGGCACACTCTTTCGACTTGCTCCTCGACTGCGCCGTCCAGCGATGAAGCGACCTCGTCCACAAGCCCGGCCTGCTTTGCCTCCGCCACTTCCATACGTCGGGTCCCGAGGGTTAACGCGCGAAGCGTGGCGACCGAAATACGTCGAAGCAGAATGGGAGTCACCAGCGCGGGAATCATCCCGAAAAGCACTTCGGGAAGGCTGAACCCTGCCTCATGAGAACCGATAACAATGTCACATGCCGCGGCCAGACCGGTGCCACCACCGCGCGTTTCTCCGTGAACAGCCGCCAGAACCGGGCGGTCGGAGCGGCACAGGTCTTTGAGGCAATCCGCAAACAATTCGAAGTATTCTCGACCCGGCGTTTGCCCATCTACGAAAAGATCCAGATCCATCCCCTCACAGAATCCTCCCCCATCCGCCTTGAGAACGATGACTCTGCAACCGGATTCTCCGTTGGCCGCTTCGATCCCCTGCCGAATCCCAATCAGCAACTCCCGGGTCAGGAGGTTGCCTTTTTCGCCGCCGTCCATGACCAGTGTGGCCACGGCATCCTGAAAAGAGTAGCGAAGGCAATTGCTCATCAGCTCCACCCGTATTCCCGTCGATACGCCTCGACGCGGGAGAGAACAAGCAGCTCTTTACCTTTGTAAGCATCGGCGAAGTCACCGTTTGATTGAAATGGCAACAGATCGACCCCGGGTTGATCAATCATTGCGGCCCGCGCCTCTTCGTTTTCCAAATACTCCTCCACCGTCAATTGCCGGCGATTGTCCAGGTAGTCTTCAAGGTTCAGTTTGCTTACGAACTCCACCGCGCGAGGACCCACGTACGCCCTGTAGAACTCGGACTGGCATCCGGACCCGTAGGCGAATAGCGATATCTGATCGTTTTCAGATAGATCTTTTGCGGAGTTCAGTACGCTGAGAAGGCTGACAAAGTTCGATGCGCCATAGGCCGTACCGATTCTCCGTGCAATCGAAAGTCCGTCCCGGACTTTCCGGTCAAAGTTGTCCTGAATATCTGCCTTATCGGTTATGCCGAAGCTGCCCAGCAGTGATGCATGCGCCTTGTACGCCATGCCCGGGAACGGCGTGTGATATATGTGTTTCCTGAACTCCGCATCGTACGAGGCAAGTCCAACAACTTCCACGAAGTGTTCGTAGGCCCCGTCCAGCGCATCGAGGTAGGAAAAAACGCTGCTCTGGCCATCAGAGATTTCGGTCCCTGCCGTTGGTCGAAACGTGTCGGCGATTTCATAGCTCCAATACCCCGCATCCGAAAGCGGGATGCCGAGAATGTCGGGCTTCCCGCTCACGAGAAGGGCGACGGCGCAGCCACCGCCGATGTAGTCAAAGTCCTCGGCCAGTTTGGGTCGGGTCAAATCACTGCTAATGACCAGCGCCTTCGCCTCCGGACGCCCGGAGGCCGCCAGCAGGGCAATCGCCGACTTCAGGGCGGCGGTCGCGCCGTAGCAGGCGTGCTTCACCTCGAAATTCCGGCAGCAATCCGGAAGCCGACAGAACCGGTGAACCCACGATGAAATGGGTTTTCCAAAGTCCACACCCGATTCGGAAGCGACGATCACCAGCTCGATATTCTTGCGGTCGTCTTCGGTCAACATGCCTCGGGCCGCATTGACGGCCAACGTCACCGCATCCTCGTACGGCGGAATCACCGCACGCGATCCGACCATGATGTCGTTCGTAGCGTAAGACTCGTCCTTGCCGTGTCGCTGGGCCAGCGCCACGGCATCGGTTGCGAGGCAACCCGCGTAGATATCTAGTTTTTCAATGCCGTACGTCATGAGTTGAATCACTGACTTTGATACCATCCGGCCGCGTGGGCGGCATCTCAAAAATGATCAGGGAAAAGTCTTCACCATTCTCAAGAATCTGAATGCACGGGACCGGTGATTTCATTCGGAGAGAGCCAGCAGACCTTTCTTTGAAACGGATAGGTCGGTAATTCCACTCTCCTGTGCCTGGCCGGTTCATACACGAGATTCCACGGAATCTCGATTCCGTCGATATATGCGGCGGAAATTTCTTCCCGCGGTGTCTCGGGGCTCACAGCCGATAACCGGTCGGAGTCGCCCGGTTCGACTTTCTGAACGGATCCAACGCTGATCCGCGGATTTTCCTTTCCGGCGATGAAATCGGAAAGGCCTTGCCGCCCTTCCGGAAAATCACTGGCCCGAACCGTCATACGATGTTTGAAGTGGGACCTGCCGAAGCTCGCGGTATAGCAAACGTCCGCGAAATTCCCTGCCGGGTTCCCCGAAAAATACTCGAGGTAGAGTCGCGCGAGATCCATCAACGCCTTTTCTGTTTTCGCGGACAGTACGAGGAGGTGCTCGCGCTGTTCCGGGGCAGGCATTGCCGGCGCCTCGCCATCCGGCGCCTCCTCAAGGATCAGGTGAACGTTTCCTCCCGCGAAATTGAACGCACTGATGCCGGCGATTCTCGGGCCTTCCCCGGGCTCCCAGGGCACCAGGTCGGAGGGGATGTGTACGGGAAAATTTTCCGGTTCGAAGTCGGGAGTCAACTGGCGAAAATGTACGACCGGAGGAATCATCTTCTTCTGCAGACAGAGAACCGTCTTGATCATGCTCAACGATCCGGCCGCGCTCTCCAGGTGGCCGACATTTGACTTCACCGAACCTACAAGCAGTGGATTATCGGGGACCCGGTTCTTCGCGAACACCTCCTGCAATGCGCGAAGCTCGGTTGCGTCACCAAGCGGGGTACCGGTGCTGTGCGCTTCGATGTAACCGATCTGATCGGGATCAAGACCCACGTTGTGCAAGGCGGACTGCAGCAGTGAGACCTGTGCTTCACCCTTGGGCGCGGTGATGCTGCGGGTGTAGCCGTCCTGGTTGACGGCTGAGCCTCGAATTACCGCGTGTACGCGATCGTGGTCGCGATCGGCGTCGGCGAGACGCTTCAACACGAGAATGCCGCATCCTTCGCCGCGGACGTATCCATCTGCCGCGGCATCGAAGCACTTGCAGCGTCCCTCTGGAGACATCATCCCGGCCTGTGAAAAGGCGACGGTAATTTCGGGCCGAAGGATCACGTTCACTCCGCCGGTCAGCGCGACATCACACTCCCGGGAACGCAGGGAATTGCAGGCAAGGTGTGCGGTCAACAGAGAGGAAGAACAGGCGGAATCGACCGCAAAGCTTGGCCCTCGAAAGTCCATGACATGGGATACACGATGCGCCAGAACCGCCATCACCAAGCCGGCGGCAGCCCGCCCCGGACCGCCCTTTATCATGTGAAAATAGTCAAAAAAACAGGCCCCGATGAAAACACCGGTGGCGGAGCCGCGAAGCCGGTCGGCTGCCAGGCCCGCGTTCTCGAGAGCTTCCCAGGCGACTTCCAGGACGAGTCGTTGCTGGGGGTCCATCCAGGCTGCCTCTCCCGTCGAAATGCCGAAAAAGGCGGGATCGAACTGGTCAACTTGGTCAAGCAGTCCGGCCCATTTTGTGTTCATGGTTTCCGGGGGAAGTTCAGGATCGTAGTAGGCATCGATGTCCCAGCGGCTGGGAGGAATCTCCTGCACCGCATCCACTCGATCCCGCATCAGATTCCACAACGATTCCGGGTCATTCGCGCCTCCGGGAATCCGGCAGGCCAGGCCAATGATCGCGATGGGTTCGGATTGCTGCTGTCTCTCCTGATTCATAACTGCTGCATCAATGCGCTGGAGTTCGATGTCGGCTTGCCCCCTTCTTACAATGGACACGGTGACGGCGCCAGATCAACCGCTTCTTCTTGGCTGCGGCGACGTAGCCTTTCCAAAGCCGCGGCCTGATATCACCGGAGGAATCCCCTCGTCACGGGGGAAAACCTGATCCAGGGCTTCGGCCAGATGAATCTGGCCGATCGTGAGCCTCACGACTTCAGCGGGGAGCCCGAGGGCGCGGCGGTGGCGGGCCAGGGCCTCGTGAAATCCTGCCGCCACGAGATCTTGTCCGCCCGCATCCCGGGAAGCCAGAACGAACAGATCGAGGCTGATGAGTTGTGTCAGGGCGTGCAGATTCCACACCTCGCCGACGGCCGAACGTGCGTCCGCGTCCGGCGGCTCCGGGCCGGTACCGCCCCGGTCGTACACCCCGTCGCGAAATGCGTGGTGAATGATGCCACACACGGGGGGCAATGTTCTTCCGATTTTGAACAGAAGGTTCGCCAGGTCGTTTTCAACGTGGCATGACACGTTCTCAAGAAGAATCCGCACATTGTGGCGGCGAAGTTTCTCGACGGTGCGTATTGCCAGGGGCGAGGGTTCTCCAGGGGAGGCCACGACGAGTTGCCGGGCACCACGCGCCGTCAACCACCTGCATATATCCATTCCTTCGGGCCCCATCCTACCGACGACCAGATACGTTCCATCCGCCCGCACCTGGCCTATGGACGCGGGAGACCGGGCATTCGCGTTGCGCTCCTGAACGACGACGACCTTTCCCATGTGCCGGGCCTTTGACATGAAGCGGAACGCCTCAATGACTTCGTGCAGGGGAAAGACTTCATTTGGAAGCGGCCGAACCCTATCGTCTGCCAGGAAACCTTCCAATCGCTTGAAGAGGTCACCCACGAATTCAGGATCCCGGTGGGCCCGTTCCATCAGGTCGAACGCCGTGTATTCGACATCGTTGCGGATCGCGGAAACTTCCGCGGGTTGAAGAATTTCTCTTTTTCCCATTTCGATGAACCGGCCGCCGGGCGCGAGAACGGAAAAGCTTTTCTGAATGAACTCACCGGTCAGCCCGTTGAGGACGATGTCAACTCCACTGCCCGATGTGGCCTGCAGAATCTCATCTGCAAACGAAAGAGTACGGGAATCCATCACGTGACGAATGCCCATTGAAGACAAGAACTGTCTTTTCCTGGGATTCCCGGCGGTCCCGAAAATTTCAGCGCCCGCGTCCTTCGCGATTTGCACCGCGGCAAGACCTACACCGCCGGTTGCGGCGTGAATCAGGATACGATCGCCGGCCGAAATTTCGGCAATGTCGTGCAAAGCATGGATCGCGGTGATGTACGCTACCGGAATCGTCGCCGCTTCCGCCGGATTCAGCGCGGCGGGTCGATGCAATACATACCGAGCCGGTACCGTGGCATAGGTTCGAAAGGCGCCGGTGCGAGAGATTGCCGCCATGACCGGATCGCCGACCGAAAATCCTTTGACCGCATCCCCGGTGCGAACGACGGTTCCCGCACATTCTATCCCGAACGGCCCGGCATCTCCCGGGAACAGGCCCATCGCATTCAGCACATCTCGAAAATTCAGGCCGGTCGCGGCGACCTTGATTTCGATTTCGTCGTCCCCTGGGTCCGTTCGCTCTCCCGCTTCAAGGAGCAACTCCTCCAGAGAACCGCGTTCCCGCACCGCGAGCTGCACGCACTCGGGAAGACCCTCCGTGGGATCAGGATCATTGATTTCTCCCGGTGTCGGAGAAGGCGCCGCTTCGTACCGTTCGCCATCCCGGTATGCAAGCCGTCCGCTACCACGCAGTGACACCAGGTCACGCATCACGGTCCGAGCTTCCCACTTCGGCTCTGCAAGATCGAGGTCGATCTGAACCAGTCGGAGTCCGGGGATGGACTCTCCAGCATCAGCCCCGATGGCCCAAAGGGGCGCCTGGGTCACAGATACCGGGCCAACGCTCCGGCACACTGACTGGGTACCGCGCGTGATGAGAAACACCGAAGAATCCGCCAATTCGATACGAGAGAGGCACTTCATCAAATTGGCCACGCCTGCACAGGCCGACTCCAAGGCAGACTGCAGGTTGAACGGATTTGTTTCGCCCGGCGCGGCGCACGCAAGTCCCCACATGTACACGATGCGGATTCCCGCCGGGAGCCGGGCCCCTTCCTTCGGAGAAATCAGGCGGCAAAACTCCTCTTGATTCCCCGGGTTCAGATTGTACTCGCGGGCGTTGATTTTGGAAAACTTTGCGCCGGGCATGATGGATATAACCCGGTCACCCAAATTCTCCACCAGGCCGTGCAGTTCAGAGCAGAAGTCATCGCCGTTCGTGAACAGGAACCACAATGCCGGCTCGGCCACCGGCTCTTTGGAATCGCCGGCCGAAGTGTCCACGCGCCGCCACTGATCGTCACAATACTTCATGAACTGAAAGCCATCTCTAGGCCGTATTGAATACCAAAAACCACCGACGGAAAAGCATGCAATATCGCAGCACAATCGCCTCCACCTTCACTCTTTCCGCAATAGCCGGCCCCCGTCCCTCCCAAGTCTCCCAATCCATCGATGGCAAAAAAAGCCACGATCGTGTATAAAAATGCCAACGGGAAAGGAAGGGGAGAGCCTTACTCATGAGCAAATCGGACGGAGTGGGGTCGTTTTTTCACCACCCGAGGTGGTGCGTGCCGGTCATCCGACGGAAGGCCGTCGTCGCTATGGTGGATATGGTCACAACATACGGACCCGTCCTGGCCTCGGGAGGGCGTTCCCTGGCATGGCAAAGCTGTTACGATTCAACCACAGCGTATCACAGCGCCGTATACCGCCTACGCAAGCAAGGCGTCGTGGCGTACGTTGACACCAGAAATCATGTTCGGGTGTTACGGGTTTTGGACAGGAGGCAGCAGCGTGGCGACCTCTATCTGCCGGAGCGCATCTGGAACAAAAAGTGGAACGGGATCTGGAACATCCTGTTTTATGACATCGTGGAGAAGGAGCGAGGAGTTCGCGACGAGCTTCGGAAATTCTTGAGGAAGCACCGTATGGGATGCCTTCAACGCAGTGTCTGGATTTCGCCGCGAGATATGCGCCCAGCGTACGATGATCTGGCGCAAGCCCTTCAGATCGATATCGAGTGCTACCTGGTTGAAGCGAAAACAGTTCTCGGCAGGGACCCGCAGGAGCTGGTCCAGACCGCGTGGAATTGGGAACAGATTGGCTTCGCCCAGCAATGCTATTTGGACGTAGTACGCGATCGCCGAAAGCAGATGCGTGCTGCCCCTGAACAATCACATGAAGCGGTTCAGACGCTGGCGCGAGAAGAGTTGGACGCTTACTTCATAGAGATGCAGGAGGATCCATTGCTGCCGAAAACTCTTTGGCCGACGTCCTACAAGGGCAAAGAAGTATTTTCCGCCCATCAGCGTTTCGTCAAAACCGCCAAAACCGTCCTGAAATCCATTTGATTCGTTGGCATTTTGGACCACGATCGTGGCTTAGAATGCCAACGGAGATCTCTTCGGGGGGCTGAGGATCGGGGGAGATTCGTTTATTCTTTTCTGTGCTCAGGGCGGAAAGCGCGTCCGCGGTCTTGTGCGACCTGCCTATTCAGTACTTCGCGACAAGATTGCCGCCGAGGAATGGGTGATTCTCGAAGGAGGCGTTTCTACGGAACTGCAGTGCTGGAGGTGACGCGCAAAGGCACGGTCCGGTACGGATTACCCGTAGATACCTTGAGAGGCGCCGTCTCCCGTGGACTGCCGGATTTCCTTGAGTTTTTCACCCGCGGCGACCCGAAGGAAGGTGATGTCGCCGCCGACGACAAAGAGGCGGTATCCGAAATCATGGTAGAGCTTGATCGCCTCTGTGGACGGAGCGACCGAGCCGGAGAATTTTCCGGCGTTACCGGCGGCGGTCGCGGTTCGTTCGGCGCCTGCGCGCATCTTGTCGTGCTCCAGGGCGGAGGTGTTCATCGGCAATCCCAGCTGGCAACGCATGTCGTCGGGCCCGTAAAAGAGACCGTCGATCCCATCGACAGCCGCAATCGCCTCGGCATTATCAACCGCCTCGAGTGTTTCGACTTGGGCAATCACCAGCAACGGCACTTCCCTGTGACCTTCGCGTCCGTGCAGATCTATGAGCCGGCGTCCTCCGTAGGATCGACTGCCCCGCGGGGGAAAGCATAGACCTTGAACAATTTCCTCGGCCTGGTGCGCGGTGTTGATCATGGGCATCATGATCGCCGAGGGCGCTAGATCGGCATAGTATCCCAATTGCAGCGGATCGCAGGTCGCGATTCGCATGACGGTGCCGATGTTCAACCCCCGCGCGGTCTGATTGGCATGAAGTAGCGACTGGTAATCGTGCTGACCATGTTGCCCGTCCAGCCAGGCAAAGTCGTACCCTGAGCACATCCCTTCAAGAATTCCGGGCGCCGGATACATATTGCCGACTCCAAATACCGGCGAGCCGGTTTGTAACTTATCGTAAAGAATATTTTCGCTCATTGGACCTCTTCCCGGCGGTTACGAATGGACTGCATGATTGACGTACACGTACTGCATCGTCTGGCCGGCATCGACTTCCATGGAGTGGCGGGTTCCATGGGGAATAACCACGATTCCCGGCCGGTCGATGCGTATACGATTTCTCTCCAGGTTGATGTAGCCGGTGCCCTGAAAAACAAGATATGCCTGATCGAATGTATCGTGGACGCCTGTGAATTTATGGGTGGGACCTTCGAGAGTCACCATACCCATGTCGACATCGGGGATGATTCCAGAAGGCAGGACTTTACGAAACGACAACCCCGGAGCGTCCTCCTGCGTGTAGGGATCCGTTTCGTCGAAGGGTTTGAAATAAGGCTCGCAATGAGGCATCTCTGATGATTCCTTAGCAACGTGTAAACCGATATTCATGAACGGCGAACCAGGAAAACGCAACCCAATACATTGGATCTTCGGATTCGGCAACATCTCCCGTTCATGACCCCATCCGGCGACACACTATTGCGAGTGGAAGACCTTCACACTCACTTTCCGTTGCGAGATGGAACGGTAAAGGCGGTGGACGGAGTTTCGTTCTCCCTGGAGCGGCAGGTGACGGTGGGGCTGGTAGGTGAGAGTGGCTGTGGGAAAAGCATCATGGCTCAATCGATCCTCCAGATCCAATCCTGGCCGGGCCAGATCATGGCGGGCTCAATTCATTTCAACGGGAACACCGGGCAGTTGGACCTGGCCGCACAGTCTCCGAAAAGCAAACAGCTTCGCCAGGTTCGCGGCAAGGGAATTGCCTATATTCACCAGGAACCCATGGCGGCACTGAGCCTGCTGCACACGGTGGGCAGCCAAATCCTGGAAGCCATTCACGTGCACGATCGGGGGATCGATAAGGAAAAAGCGGCGGATATCGCGGTTGAAATGCTCGATCGAGTCGGCATTCCCAATGCTCGGAGCCGGCTGGACGATTATATTTTTAACTTCAGTGGCGGGATGCGACAGCGCGTAATGATTGCAATGGCATTGGTAAATCGTCCGCAGCTTCTGATTGCGGATGAGCCGACCACGGCGGTCGACGTAACCATACAGGCGCAGATCCTGGAACTTTTAGGCGAGCTCAAAGACCAGCTTGCCATGTCGGTCATGATCATCACCCACGACCTGGGTGTGATCGCGGAAATGGCAGACGAGGTGATGGTCATGTACCTGGGAAAGATTGTAGAACGCGGACCCGTGTTGGAAATCTTTGACAATCCGAAACATCCGTATACGCGGGCACTGATCGAGTCGATCCCGAGCGGCGCACATGAGCGAGGAAAGTTGGCCACCGTCCGGGGCACGGTGCCGGATCCATTCAGCCGCCCCAGCGGTTGTGCATTCCGGGATCGCTGTGATCACGCCATTCAGGGAACCTGCGATACTGACGTTCCGGCGCTGGTGAACGTGGCTCCCGATCACGAAGTACGCTGTTTTCTTCACTCTGGAAAAATTGAAGATGAGTGACGCCGGCCCTATTCTCAGCGTGAAGGATTTGTGCACTTACTTTTCGATTACCCGCGGGGTATTCAGGCGTGAAGTCGGCGTTGTCAAGGCGGTTGATGAAATCAGCTTTTCCATACACAAGCAGGAGACGGTGGCCCTGGTTGGCGAGAGCGGGTGCGGGAAATCGACTACGGTTCGGACCATTCTCCGCGCAATCCGACCGACACGGGGCGAAATCGTGTTCGAATCGAAAGCCGGCGATCTGATTGATATTCCCTCCGTCGATGAACATGAGATGCGCCGGGTGCGTCAAGAAATACGAATGGTGTTTCAGGACCCGTTTCGATCCCTGAATCCAAGGATGACGATCCTGGACAACGTGGCCGAACCGTTGCGGAATTACAATCTCGGGACCGCGGCGGAGCGCCGTGATCGCGTTGCGGAATTGATGAGCCAGGTAGGCCTGGATGCCAATCATCTCGGGCGCTATCCCCATGCGTTCAGCGGCGGCCAGCGCCAGCGCATCGGCCTGGCACGGGCGCTGGCCCTGCAACCGCGAATTATTCTGGCCGACGAACCCACCTCGGCGCTCGACGTTTCGGTACAGGCACAAATACTCAACCTCATGCAATCTTTGCAGGATCAGCAGGAGATATCCTACCTGTTCATCACCCACGACCTGAACGTCGTGCGCCACTTCAGCGATAGATCGGGGGTGATGTACCTGGGAAAAATCGTGGAGATGGCGCCAACTTCGAAGTTGTTCTCGAAACCCGGTCATCCGTACACCGCGGCCCTGCTTGCGGCATGCCCCGTTTCGCATCCGCGACTACGCGGGAAACGCGACCGGATCTCCGGGGACGTTCCGGATCCGGCGAACCGGCCCGCGGGTTGCCCTTTTCACCCCCGATGCAAGTTTGCGCAAGACATATGCAAGGAAGAGGAACCCGAACTGATTCGCCGCTCTTCCTCGCCTGACCGAACCGTTGCATGTCACTTTTCGGAGGAATTGGATTTGCCGGGCGTGGAAGGATAGAGATTCGAGAGACGAAACGGCCGGTTGAGGAGATGTGGGATCAGGATCTCATGATCTTCAGTACCGGAATCCGAAAACCAAAATGAGAAGAGGCGTATGAACGAAAAAGTATTGGAAGAACTTGCGGGAGCGCCCGCGCAATTGAATATCATGCCGCATTTCACCGTGGACGCGGTGTGTGGATATATCGATGTAATGCAGGAGGAGTCGTTTCCAATTCTGGAAATCCTTGGACGCCCCATGGACGACGCACTCAAGCTTCTCGCGGCGTTGAACGAGAGGCCGCAACGGAAAAAGGTGCTCATGGCGGTGGGCACGGTGAGAACCCGAAAAGACGCGGAGCGGGTTGTTGCGCTCAAACCGGACCTGGTGGTATCCGGCGCATTCAGCAGAAGAGTTCTCGACGTCACGGTCGAAGCGGAAATCCCCTATGTGCCTGCCATTTCAACACTCCAGGACATCCAGGATGTTTTGGACGCATACGAGGAAGTCGGGCATGAATTGAAAGTCTTGAAAGTTTGCCCGGTGGATTTGGCCACGATTAACATCCTGTCGATGTACGCGGGAATTTTTCCGGGAATTTCTTTCTGTCCGACTGGATCTATCGTGGTACAGGACATCGCGGAATGGAAAGCCATGCCATGGATGGGCGCGCCGATGGAACGGTGGTTTATTCCGGACGAACTGATTTTTGCCGGAGATTGGGATGAAATCCGTGTAAAGCTTCAGGAAATCAGGACGCAGGCGCAAATAGGCGAATCGCAGCGTGAATCCTGACAGCGAATGTTTGAATTCCGTTACCTCTCGGATTCCGCGCCGCTTGCGAACCCTTCGAAGTATTAAGGAAGTTGCAGCGCAGTTATGATTGAGAAAACTGAGAACCTGGCGCGGTTCGACCAGGATGGATATCTGCTGCTGAAGGGACTGCTCCAACCCGAGAACTACGGAGGACTTCTGCGCCGGGTCGAGGAAGCGGTGGATCGACGTACGAAAGCACTCTACGACACGGGAAAAATCTCCAAACTCCACGAGAAAGAGTCGGAATACATACCCGAATTTCTTGCGCGAAGCCGGTCGAATCCGGACGGAATCGATAGCCGGCCCGCGTGGTATCAACGCTACAAAGATAGTGGGATTACCACGGAATGAGTCCGAAAACGAGAGGAGACTTGTGATGCCGGATTTTTCGATCACTGACACCCATGTGCACCTGGTCGACCCCGCGAAGATCCAATACAGCTGGCTGGAAAGCGAGCCCGCCCTCAATCGGCCCTGGCATCTGGATGATTACAACCGGGCAACCGAATCCGTGGAAATTGGAAAAATCGTGTTCATGGAAGTGTGTCCCGATTATCATGAAATCCACAATGAGGTCGCATGGATCACGGAACTGGCCCAGGCCGACCCCCGTATTCAGGGAATCATTGCGAATGCGCGTTTCGAGGAGGGCGATACCATTGAAGGAATACTGGAGGTCCACGCGAACAGCCCCCTGGTCAGATCCATCCGCCGTGTCACGCAGGATCTGGATATCGATTTCTGCATTCAACCGGAGTTTATTGAAGGCGTCCGGTTGCTTTCCAAACACGACCTGCTCTGCGATGTGTGCGTTTATCATCCGCAGCTCCCGAACATCATCAAGCTGGTGGATGCGTGTCCCAATGTTCAGTTTGTACTGGATCACGTTGGAAAGCCTGACATCAAGAACCAGGTGTTCGAACCGTGGAAAGCAGACATCAAGTCGCTGGCAGAACGTGAGAACATAACCTGCAAAATTTCGGGAATGGTCACGGAAGCAGACCATTCCAACTGGAAGCCGGATGATCTAGCGCCCTACATTCTCCACGTCATCGAATGTTTCGGCTTCGACCGGGTCATTTACGGGGGTGACTGGTTCGTCATGACCCTTGCCGCCGAGTATCCCCAATGGATTGACCTGCTTGACCGGACCCTGGACGGGTGTGGCGAGACGGATCTGCGAAAGTTCTATGTCGACAATGCAGATCGGGTATACGGGTTAGGGGCTGGCGGGATGCAGGGGTGAAGTCTGGATTCTTAGGATGCCGGGGGATGTCGGGGTCGGACCACGGGAGTTTGCTGAGTACCAGGGAGTTACACCGCAAATATTGCGGAAATTGGCGTTATGGGTCAGTTTTCGCCCCGGAAAAGAGCCCTATAGAATACAGAGATCAGGAGGTTGAGTGCCGGGCACTTCGGGCTCCGCCAGACTGTTCTGTCGCTGTGGTTTTGGTTGGGCTTCGCTACACGGGTCGCATACCCGTGCTACGGTAGACTGGGGTTTTGGTTGGGCTTCGCTACACGGGTCGGATGCTCGTGCTACGGTAGACTGGGGTTTTGGTTGGGCTTCGCTACACGGGTCGGATGCCCGTGCTACGGTAGACTGGGGTTTTGGTTGGGCTTCGCTACACGGGTCGCATACCCGTGCTACGGTAGACTGGGGTTTTGGTTGGGCTTTGCTACACGGGTCGCATACCCGTGCTACGGAATGCTCAGCTTTTTTTGTAATTCACCGGCGAAGATTTGGCCGGGGGCTGCGGATTCATCGAGATAGCCGTAAGTGAGTCTCGATCCGATTCGGGGAAATTGAACACGGGTTTCCGGGCCGAGAGTTCCCATGCCCAACACGGCCAGAGGCAGTTCCCTGTTTCTTCGAAGAAGTGTCGCGAGGTTCTCCACGTCCGGCTCGGTCTCGGTCAATGTAGCAATTTTTACCAGGTCGGCCCCGTTTGCGAATCCGATTTCGATGACTTTATTCAGTTCATCGACCGACGGTGTTTTTTCAAAATCGTGAAAAGAACCAATCAGGCAAGTATCACATTCTTCTGCGACATCGTGCATGGGACCGAGCCCGCCGGTCCCGATTTCGACATCCACGGCGCAGGCAAACGGAAGCAGCGAGCGCAGGAGTTCCGTTCGCTCCAACGGAGATCCATCCCACGTACCGCCTTCGTCCTTGTGTCTCAATGTGAGCAGCAGTTGCGCGCCGGCACCTTTGAGAGCGCGAAAAGACTCCTCCCAGTCCATTTCTTCATGGCCGCACAGGTCCATTCGAATTTCGACAATGTCGGCTTCAATTTTCCCGCCCGCTGACAGTTCCGCAAGCTTGGTCGCAGTAGACACGGTGCCGACAACCATCGGAGGGGAGGCACAATCCGGAATGGCGCTTGCGGCATTTCTCATGGTCAATTTCGCGGAGGAAAATCGAACTCCGTCTCGAAAAGAGTCACGAGCCTGGAGCACATCGACTCCTCCTCCGGACCGGCAACCTCGATCGTGATTTCCGCGCCCTGCGGAAGACCCAGGCTCAGGATGCTCATCATTGACCGGATATCCACCGCATTGTCACCCGATGTCACACGGATTCTGCCCTGATAACCTTCCACCACTTTCACGATGCAGGCGGAGGGCCGACAGTGAATGCCCGCTTCATTTCGAATTGTTGCAGTTTTTACCGACATAGCTTTCGAGGCGATTACACGTCCGGCTTGATGGGGACAAGCACTGTTAGCGACCTAGGCATCACTGTAATCGTAACATCAGCCTGCGATTCAATCAACTCACCATCCACTTGAATGACGGCTGCCTTTTCCCGATGTACGTGGAGTGTGGAAAAACGTTTGGAAGTAACCCGGTCCAGTTGGTCTACTCGTCCGTCAAACAACTTGGGGAGGCCTCCAACCAGCCAGGGCGCGTCTTTTTGCTCGAGCACGACCAGCTCTAAATATCCGTCGTTCGGACAGGCATTCGGGGCGATTCGGGCGCCGCCGCCAAACTGGGTTAGATTCGCCACGGTGAAGACAAGAGGCTTCTCGAAGGCAATCGGGTGCCCCTCGTCGAGCCGGACCTTGAACGACTGGGGCTCGTAGGCGATGAGTTCGTAGGCACCGGCAAAGACGTATGGCAATACGCCGCGAACGGGTGATTTTTCGAACGTTCTGACGAGCGCGGCGTCCCAGGCCATGCTGCAGGTCACGAAAAACGACCGTCCGTTCGCCTGTCCAACATCAATTTTCTGCCGTTCAGCGTAGACAAGCGCCTGGACTGCCTTCTGCGGGATCAGCGGAATATTGAAATGCCGCGCGAATCCGTTTCCGCTTCCGGTCGGCACGACGCCCAGGACCACGTCCGTGCCGACAAGAACGCTTCCAACCGAATTGACCATTCCGTCGCCACCGACCACGAGGATTGTATCGACGCCCTCGTCAACAGCCCGTTGCGTCTTTGCGAGCCCGTCCTCGAAGCTCTTGCTGAATTGAAAGGTCAAGTCGTTACCGGGATGGTCCCAGTACTGTTCGAAGACTTCCTGGATTTCACTGAACGAGCTATAGAGACCCGAGCGAGGATTCATGAGAACCCTTACTTTGCGAAGGTCGCTTTCTGCTTCAGCAGGCACGGTAGGCAGCGAGGTGCGGGATGGGCGACTTCTTCAGGGAGTGCAACAGAGACAGCGAAGATTGAAAAGGCGTAAACACTCCGTGGATGGTATCACTTTCAGTCATTGGCAACCATTTGCCGGACCACATCTTCCGCGGTTTGCACCGCTTCCTCTACTTTGGCGCCGTCCCGGCCACCCGCCTGCGCTTTCCCGGGCTGTCCGCCTCCCCCTCCGCCGGCAACTTTCGCCACCGCGGAGACGATTTTCCCGGCATTCAAACCCTTCTCAACGCAATCATCGGACACGGAGGCAACAAAACAAGCCTTTCCGCCCGAACTGCTCCCGAGAAGAATCACACCGGAAGATACGCGGCCGCGAATTCCGTCCATGACTTTCCGGAGGGCATCCATCGGCAATTCGCCGACCGCCCCGGTGATCAACGGCACTCCATCGACATCGCGAACTTGATCCGCCAGATCGGTGGCCCGGTCTTCGGCGGCTGACTGCTCCTGCTTTTTCAGGACTCTTTCCAGTGTCTTGTTCTGCTCCAGCAACGAAGCGATGCGCTCAGGCAGTTCGGCCGGGGCAACGCTGAATTGTTGCGACAACTGCTGGACGAGCCTGTGTTCGCGCCGGTTCATTTCAAACGCGGCCTCCCCGCATACCGCCTCGATTCTTCGAATGCCGGCAGCCACGGATGACTCTCCGGTGATCCGGAAGCAGCCGATCTCGCCGACCGCCCTGACGTGGGTGCCGCCGCAAAGTTCTCTGCTGTATCCGCCAATATCGACAACCCGTACAACATCGCCGTACTTCTCGTCGAAAACCGCCACGATTCCAGATCCGGGGACATCCTTGAGTGCCATCTCGTACGTCGATACCTCGTCATTTCGAATCACCCATTCGTTAACCAGGCGCTCCATTCGGCCAAGTTGATCCTGGTTGACTGCCTCGAAGCAGTTGAAATCGAAACGCAACCGGTCCGGGGCGACCTGAGAGCCCGCCTGCTTGATTTGTCCGTCCACGACTTCGCGAAGCGCCGCATTGAGCAAATGGGTTGCAGAGTGGTGACGCGCCAGGCGACTCCGGCGCACTCCATCGACTTCCGCGGTGACGGTCTCTCCCCGGGCGATGGTTCCGGAGCTGACTTTTCCAAGATGCAAAATCAGACCTTCTCCGGGACGCTGGGTATCCCAGACATCGAACCTTCCGGTGGGGCCGGTGATGCTCCCTTCATCTCCGATCTGACCGCCGGATTCCGCGTAAAACGGGGTCTGTCGCAGCAGCAGGACGCCCTCCCGGCCTTCCGTCAACTCATCGACCGCATCTCCCTGGCCCAGAATTTCCAGAATTTGGGTTTCGGTTGAGATTTCGCCGTACCCGCTGAATTCCGACTTTATTCCCCGGCTCACGAGTTCCGCAATCAGGTCGGTTTCGGCGGCGAGCAGCTCGCTCTTCCGGGTACTACGTGCCCGATCCCGTTGTTCGTTCATCAGGACCTCGAACCGATCCTCGTCCAAGGTCAGACCGCGCTCCGAAGCCATCAATCTCGTCAAATCCATCGGAAACCCGTAGGTGTCGTACAGCTTGAACGCATCGTCCCCGGAAAATGCGTTCGCTTTCCCCCCCTTCACACTATCCACGGCCTCGTCGAAAAGAGTCATGCCCCGTTCCAACGTTGAGGCAAAACTTTCTTCCTCGGATTTCAGGGCCCGGAGAATGTTGTCCCGATGCGCCGAAAGCTCCGGGAAAGTTTCCGCCAGCGTTTCTTCGACCACGGGGAATAGTTCACCCATGAAAGGCCGGTCGAATCCCAGATTCCGGCCGAAGCGAACCGCGCGGCGCAGAATCCGGCGCAGGACGTATCCGCGGCCATCGTTGGAGGGCAGGACGCCGTCGGCGACGGCGAAAGAGAGCATGCGGATGTGATCCGCCACAACTCGCATCGCGACGGCATCGTCTCCCTCGTAGGACCTTCCGCTCATCTTCCCCAAGTGTGAAATCAGGGGTTGGAAAACATCGGTATCGTAGTTCGACTTCTTGCCCTGCAAGACCGCGACGAGGCGTTCAAACCCCATTCCGGTGTCCACGTGCTTGTCCGGAAGGTCCTCCAACTGCCCATCCGAACGCCGATTGAACTGAATGAAAACGAGGTTCCACAATTCGATGACTTCCGGCGAATCGGCATTGACGAGCGAGGCGTCGGCGCCATTTTCGGTCAGGTCAATGTGAATTTCGGAGCATGGGCCGCAGGGACCCGTCTCCCCCATTTCCCAAAAATTGTCTTTTTCATCGAAGCGAAGCACGTGCCCGGAATCGATATCGGTCACATCCTTCCAAAGGCTTTCCGCCTCGTCGTCGTCCTTGTACACGGTGACCCACAGCCGGTCTTTCGGCAATTCGTAGACTTCGGTGAAAAGCTCCCACGCCCATTCTATGGCCTCTTTCTTGTAGTAGTCACCGAAGGACCAGTTCCCGAGCATTTCGAAGAAGGTGTGGTGATACGTGTCGAACCCAACCTCTTCCAGGTCGTTTTGCTTGCCGCTGACCCGGATGCACTTCTGGGTATCGGCGACGCGTTTGTACGCACTTTCCCGGACTCCCAGGAAGATCTCCTTGAATTGATTCATCCCCGCGTTGGCAAACAGCAGGGAGGGATCCGCGGGGAGCACCACCGGAGAACTGGGTACGATCTGGTGATTCTTCCCACGAAAAAAATCGAGGAATGACTTTCTGATTTCGGTGGATGTCATGGTCATGTTCTGCAACTAGTACATCGTTCAATTAAAAAAAAGCGCGACGGCCCGGCCGGGTGTCGCGCAAACTGCAAATTCCCGGGCCGCGGTCAGGCGAGAACTGCCTCGTGCGCCTTCTCCATGACGGCATCCAGCAGTTTTTTCTGCATTGCGGCATCTTCTTTCAGCATTTGACTGGCCGAATCCCGGCCCTGTCCAAGCTGCTGTCCGTCGAAAGAGAGCCAGGAACCTCGCTTCTCAACGAGGTCGTACTGAATTGCGGCATCGATAATCGATCCGGTCCAGGAAATCCCTTCGGCATAATTGATGTCGAATTCCCCTACAGTAAAGGGCGGCGCGAGTTTGTTCTTCACCACTTTGACCTTGGCTCGAATCCCGGTCGCGGTTCCCTTTGTATCCTTAATGGTGGCGATTCGCCGGATGTCCAGCCGTACCGAGGCGTAGAACTTCAGCGCGCGGCCGCCCGGGGTCGTCTCCGGACTGCCGAACATGACGCCGATCTTTTCACGGATCTGGTTCGTAAACAGGCAGCAGGTTTTGGATTGGCTGATGGCACCGGTCAGTTTGCGCAGCGCCTGAGACATCAGGCGTGCCTGCAGGCCGACATGGGTGTCCCCCATCTCGCCCTCCAGCTCCGCCCGCGGCGCGAGGGCGGCGACCGAATCCAGGACGACCACGTCGAGCGCATTCGAGCGGACGAGGGTTTCGGTGATATTGAGCGCTTCTTCCCCCGAGTTGGGTTGAGAAACCAGGAGTTCGTCGATGTTCACACCAATTTTCCGCGCGTAGGAGGGGTCCAGCGCGTGCTCGGTATCGACGAACGCCGCTGCGCCGCCGTTCTTTTGCGCACTCGCGACGATGTGAAGCATCAGCGTTGTTTTTCCGGATGACTCCGGGCCATAGATTTCGACCACCCGTCCCCGGGGCACGCCGCCAATGCCAAGTGCGAGATCGAGGGTGAGGGCTCCGGTAGAAATCGTCTCAATTTTGGCGCTCGCCTCGTCATCTCCGAGTCGCATGATTGCGCCATCGCCATACTCTTTCTGAATCTGCGCGAGTACGGTGTCGATCTCGGTTTTGCCTTTTTCAACGGTCGCTGCTGTTTTCGTTTTAGCCATCGGATTCTTTTCCTTTCAACTTTGATTCGTGGAGTGTCGAGTACCGAACGCCGTTCGGCTCAAGATGGCTTTGCAAGACGACAAGATGATCCACGGGGACGGCGCCGAATGTCGTATTGTTAGCGGATGCGAGTTGGGATGTCAATGCGGCCGCCTGCCCGGAATCCCTGATTCTACCCAGCGTGACGTGGGGTTGAAATTTCTGTTTTCCCGCGTCGAACCCGAGTTTTGCAAGGCGCTGAGAGACTGCAAGTTGCAATCGAAGAAGCCCGGATGGCGGATGGGCCACCCCGGCCCAGGCGACGCGGGGGGCCCGCTTGGAACCGAAAAACCCTGCGCCCTTAACAACCATTTCAAAGGGGGCAACCCCGGTCCCTGCCGCATCGGCGGCGCGGCAGACCCGCTCCAACCGCTTGGGGGAGATTTCGCCCAGGAACTGCAGCGTCAGATGAAAATTGTCCCGGCGGACCCAGCTCACGCGGGCGCCGGTGCGGCCTAATCGGCCTGTGAATCCATCCAGGGCGGCCCGCACCGGATCTGGTAATGTCAGTGCCACAAAACAGCGAATCGTGGATTCAGGAAGTTCGCTCAAGGATGGTGTCTTCCCGTGTCCCCGGGCTTATGGCCCGTGATTTCCAACCTCTCTTCGCAATTGATCCAGGGCGTTTTGTGTCGCCCAATCCAGAAGCCTGGGGCGAGAGCCTCCCACGGTAAACTCTCGGACCTTCTGCCGGGTGCCGTCATCGTATGCGCAGAAGAATTGAACCCGTCCGGGATCTCCTTCCAACTCGGCGATGCCCGTAACCGCGAACCCTATGTTCGATTGAAACTTGATTCGAACCGCTTCCGCCATGCGCAGGGCCACCGCTTCGGTAGCGGCTCCGTGCCGGTCGATCTGTTCGCGTTCAACACCCAGCTCGCTGACGAGCGTTTCCCGGTCCAGAATCGTCACCCCTCCGGCATAGACGCCATCCGCGCGGTCGCTGCAGCAGAGGCGCGAGGCTACCCCTCCCCGCGTGGCGGCCTCGGCCGTCGCAAGCATGCACCCCCTTCCGCCGCACAACTCCAGCACGACATCTTCCAGAGACACGCGATCTTCGGCATAAATGTGATCTCCGAACAGCTCCCGGATTCCGTCCGATGCCCGGTCGAGGGCACCGGTGGCAGCGGGATCCGATGAGCTGATTCGAACTTCCACCCGTCCCGGGGCGGCGCAATACCCGACCTCGATTCCCGACAAAGGCACGTCGGAATTCTCGATCCCGGTTGCGATGTCGGATTCTCCCAGGCCGGTGACGAGAAAAAGGCGCTCATCCAGAACCGGTACGTCGGGAAGAGTCCTGGTGATCCACGGAACAATGTGATGAGAGACGATGCTCAGGAACTCGTTGGGCGGGCCCGGCACCACGAACACGGACTTCCCCTCGTAGTCGATGCGCTCACCGGGAGCAATTCCAACCGGATTCAGCAGCACCTCGGCGCCTTCTACCACCATCACCTGCCGCATACATTCCTTTGAAGGGGTGCGCCCGAGATTCCGGTATCTTTTCACCATGGCCTCATGGGCATCGTGATCCAGCGTAACGCCTCGCTTCACGACCTGCGCAACCGCATCCCGGGTGATGTCATCGGAGGTAGGGCCGAGCCCCCCACTCACGAAAACGAAATCAACCCGCTCCAATGCGCCCCGAACAGCATCGGCGATGTCGTCGAACGAATCACCGACCGTGGTATCGCGAGCGACGTGGAACCCGACGGGGCGGAGCAACTCCCCGAGAGTGGCGGCATGTCCGTTAACGGTGCGGCCGCTCAACAATTCACTACCGGTCGACACGAGTTCTGCGGGAATGGACATGGCGACACGGAAACCGGCGATCAGCGAATCTGCCTGGTCCGCGTATGAACAATCAACTGCTGCACCCGTTGATGCCCGTCGAAAATCGCATGGATTCGTTCTTTATCGGAGCCCGAAAAAAGAACCATGCTGTCAGGCTGACGAAGCCGGATGCGTGCCCGCTGTTTGCGGCGCATGTAATCAGTGGAAAAGCAGATCATGGGCTTGGGAATTCTTACTACACAAAACGGCACGTAGAATCAAGGATTTCTGCGAATTTTTTCGTAAAATGGCCAATAATCAGACGTCCGCAGGCTTATGACGGGGAAGGCTCAGTTGCGCGGAGAGCCCCCTCCGCATCGTACTCCGGAGGCAACGGATCGAGGATCGCCTCGCGGATCCGGTGGGTCAATTGTTGGGCGTTGGAGTCCCGGATTGTATCCACCGGAATTGCCGGGCAGATTTTCATGCCGACCCGGGCGGGAGTGATAATTCGCTGACCTTTCATTTTCAGCAGATAGGTATCTCTCAAAGAAACAGGAATAATAGAGATCTCCGCGCGCATTGCCATGCGGGCCGCGCCCGTTTTGAATCGGCGGACTTCAGGACAATCGCTTCGCGTTCCTTCCGGAAAAATGACCAGGCTTTTCCCGTTGCCAAGCGCCTGGACCGCTTTCTCCACGACCGCGCGCGCCTGTCGCGCATCCGCGCGATCCAGAAAGATGCAGCCCATGTGGATCATCCAGCGGCCGACCAACGGCACTCTCGCCAATTCCATCTTCGCGATGAAGGCGAGAGGGCGCCCGGCATGGGCCAGGACAATTGGAATGTCGAATGCCCCCAAGTGATTGCTGACAAACAAGGCCGGCTGATCTTCCGGAACCGCGCATTCACCCGTCACATCGACGTGCGCCCCGGCGGTAAACAGATTCCAATGGGACCACCAGAGGCTGACATAAGACGCGACACGCCAGGCCGCATCGAACCGTCTCATGACGCGAAGAATCTCAGCCACGAGAAGCAGGGGCAGCACCGCGATCTGAAACAGCCAAAACCCTATGAAGAAAAGTACAGTGCGTATCATGAATCAGTCTTCCCGTGCCGACCCGACGATGACAAGGGAACGTGACACCAGACTTTCACGCTTTTTCGGCATGTGCAATACTCCTGACGATGAAATCGTTAACCTTGATCCGCCACGCAAAATCGAGCTGGGACAATCCATCGGAGGGCGATTTTGACCGACCTCTCAATGAAAGGGGCCTACGGGACGCGCCTGTGATGGGGAGCCGGCTGGCGGAATTGAATCCTGGCATTGGCCTCCTCGTATCGAGTCCGGCAAGGCGCGCCCTCACAACGACGGAGTTCATTGCCGATGCGATCGGCTATCCGAAGAGCTCCATTCGTCATGAGCCCGGCATCTACGAGGCGTCCGCGCAGGAATTGCTCGAGCTGATCCGCTCATTTCCGGAAGAGAGTTCGCATGTGGCAATGGTGGGTCACAACCCCGGATTCACCGATGTCGGGAATCTGCTAAGCAATGCCTCGATTGCGAACCTCCCGACCTGTGCCGTCCTCCTTCTCGAAATGGAGGCGCCTTATTGGAGAGATGCCGGGCCGGCAACGGCGAAGCTTGTCGAATTCGATTTTCCGAAATCAGGCCGAAAATAGACGCATCACCCATCAATCAGGCGAAAAGACGGGAATTTCAGGCTGCATGGCGCCCAGCACGAACCAGAACATGTAGGCCACCGGGAGCGGAGAAGCCTCCGGACTCGACTCCACGCGAATGGAGGGTCCCTCCTCCACATACCGAATCCTGATCTCGAGGTCTCCGATCTGATCGGTCATTGAGCGATCTTCGCCGGCCACCCTGGCCACATCCTGAACGGCATATGCCTTCGCTCCCTGGTCGGAATAAACCACGGCCATCATTTCCTTCTGCCGAAATCGTTCCGGCATTTCAGACTTCAATTCGACGGGAAACATGAGCTGGTCGGTGGCGAAATAGGACGCATACGGACCCTTTTCATACACACGAGAATGTCCGGTATTCCGGGAAAGCACGAGGGTGTCCGGATGTCTCGTCCTCCAGTCCTCCCAGGTCGTCAGTTCACTCGGGAGGAGAGTAAGGGAGAGGCCGGCCCCGGCGGCAGGCCCGGAGACGGCCCGCATGTCACCCTGGCTCCAGAGACTCTCCTGATCTTCGTTTTCCTGCCTGTCATAGAGAAGGACGTTGGAATTGTACAGGAGTCCGCTAATGCCGAATTCCCGGGTTTCGCCTCCGACCCGTCGGTCGAACACCATTGCGGACCGGCAAAGCGGGCAATATGTCACCGCAATCGGGATTTCCCCAACCGTATCGTTCGCGTTTTCGTGCCACACCAGGATGCGCAACGGGTAGGCTTTCGATTCTCCACCGAGGTTCACTCCGACGACGAGGTTGTGGGAATCCAGATACCCGGCGTCGCTGCCGTGAACCATTTCCGGGCGGGTTAGAGCGGGGATTGCGTCCTTGGGGGGGCCCCCCGACATGATCTCATTCACCGGGATGATCGGATCCTCGATCTTGAAGTGCCCGGGGGGGCGCCCACCGGAGACGACGGGAAATCCAACCGTTCCGGCCTGCGGGGAGCCTCCGAACCAAACCACGGTACCGCTGATGACGAGGGCGGCAAGGAACATACCGAGAAAAGCGAACAGATATTTAAGGATTTTCATGTGAACAGCGGATATTTGATAGGGCGTCGGCAGGTTCGAATCTCGGGGGGTGAGTCGATCGATGCGGCACCTCTCTTACACCCTGCTCTCCGGGCAGCCGGTGAGGAGGGGGGAAAATCATTTGCATTTTTTTCTGGATCCCCGAGGAAATTTTTTGAACATTTACGCGCTCTTGACGTCGAAGAAGGGCGAATTCCGGGGAAAGTTCAGGAGTTTTTGAGTAAAGGAGCAAAAAGGAGTCTTACATGATTTCGGTTAATAATCTCGTGAAGGACTTCGGCGCCCGGCGAGCCGTGGACGATGTTTCGTTTAACGTGAAAGCCGGAGAAGTGCTGGGTTTTCTGGGCCCGAACGGGGCCGGGAAATCGACGACCATGCGAATGATTACGGGGTTTATTGCCCCGACGTCAGGCACCAGCATTGTTCATGGGCACGATATCCAGGTTGAGCCGGTGGAAGCGCGGCGCGACATAGGGTATCTACCCGAAAATGCGCCGGCATACGGAGACATGACGGTAGAGGAGTTCCTCGTATTCGCCGCGAGGATGCGTGGTTTCCAGGGTGCGGAGGCGATCGGCAAGGCCGATGCCGCCATGACAAAGTGCTTTCTAACCGACGTCCGGCGCCAGACCATCGAGACCCTGTCGAAGGGATTCCGGCAGCGAACCTGTTTCGCGCAGGCGATTCTTCACGATCCGGCTATTCTCATCATGGATGAGCCCACCGATGGTCTCGACCCGAATCAGAAACAGGTGGTGCGCGACATGATCACAGAAATGTCGGAGGAAAAGGCGATCATCTTTTCAACTCATGTACTCGAAGAGGTAGACGCGGTATGTAACCGCGCCATCATCATCAGCGCGGGAAAGATCGTGGCGGATTCGGATCCGCAATCTCTCCGAAAACGCAGTAAAGATTACAATACGGTCGAAGTTTGCGTGACCGCGGACCGGGAGGCGGCTCGCGCGGCGTTTCTGGAGATCCCCGATGCGCAACACGTCGAGGCGGAACAGGAGAGCGCGGATGTTGTGCGCTGCCGGATTCGGCCAAAGGATCAGCAAGCCATCGCCACCCAGGTCCTTGAAGTAGCGAGACGCCGGGAATGGATGGTGACGCACGTGGAAGCGCATGCGGGCCGGCTGGACGATGTTTTTCGTGATTTGACCAGCACGGACGATGTCGCGAAAAGCGGGAAGCGGGAGGAGTAGAATATGAGTTCCTGGTATCCAGCACGAACCATAGCGAAGCGGGAGTGGAATTCATACTTCAACTCACCGGTTGCCTATATTTTCATCATTTTCTTCCTGATTCTGACCGGATTCTTCACCTTTGCGGTAAGCCGGTTTTACGAATCGAACCAGGCGGAATTATCCCGGAGCTTTTTCATCTGGCACCCATGGCTATACCTGGTCCTCGTGCCGGCTGTCGGCATGCGACTCTGGTCTGAAGAACGAAGATCGCACACGATCGAGTTACTGTTCACGATGCCGGTGACTCCGATGCAGGCGATCCTGGGAAAATTCGTCGCGGCCTGGTTGTTCCTGATCCTGGCACTTTTGCTGACCTTTCCGGTAGTGTGGACGGCGAGGTACCTGGGGCAGCCTGATCTGGGCGTGGCATTTACCGGGTACCTGGGCAGCGCGCTTCTGGCGGGATCCTACCTTTCGGTCAGTATGTTCACCTCGGCGCTGACGAAGAACCAGGTCATCAGTTTCATCATCGCCGTGGTGCTGGGGTTGTTTCTCATTCTTGCCGGGTATCCGCCGGTGACGGATCTGCTTTCGCGCTTCCTGCCCACCGCGGCGGTAGACGGCGTGGCTGCGTTCAGTTTCATGAGTCACTACGAAACCATGCAGCGGGGCATTCTGGATCTTCGGGATATTGTCTATTTTGCAAGTGTCATCGGGTTCATGCTTTTCGGAACCCACGTCGTCCTGCAACACAAAGCGGCGGCGTAGAAGCAGCGGGAGTTGATGTAACGTCATGAATGCATTGAAACAATCTGCGACCGGAATTCTGGGCGTAGCCATCGTTCTCGGCATCGTTATCGCCGCCAACGCCATCATCAGTCAATTCAGCGGCTTTCGTATCGATATGACCGAAGAAAACCTGTATACCTTGTCCGACGGCACGCGATCCATGCTGGCGGACCTGGAGCGGGATGTAACGCTGAAGTTCTACTACAGCCGCAGCGGAGAGGGCACGCCAATCCCCATCAAGCAGTATGCACAAAGAATCCAGGATCTCCTGCAAGAGTACGAATCCGCCAAGGGCGGAAGGGTTACCCTGGAAATCTTCGATCCCAAACAGGATTCGGATGAGGAAGAGTGGGCGCAGAAATATGGTTTGACGCCGCAAGGTCTGGGAATGTTGGGCGGCCCGAGTTTCTACTTCGGCATCGTGGCGGTATCCGGCGCAAATGAAGCGACCATCCCTTTTCTTGATCCGGGCGCGGAGCCTCGGCTGGAGTATCTCGTTACGCGCCTCGTGTACGAAGTGTCCCGGACCGACAAGCCGAAACTTGGAATCATGAGTTCGCTCCCGGTTATGGGTGCGCCGGCCATGCCCTACGGCCCGCAGCCTCAACAGGGCGCACCCTCCTGGGTTTTCGTGCGGGAACTCGAGAACCTCTACGAAGTAGTGGAAATCAAAAGCACGGTGGATGAGATTCCTGCCGATGTCACCGCCCTGATTGTCGTGCACCCCAAGGACTTCCCGGAGCCGGTGGTTTATGCGATCGACCAGTTCGTACTTCGGGGAGGGAAACTTCTGCTATTCGTCGACGGGATGTGCATGTCCGATCCCGGCGCGGCGGGCGGCCAATTCGGCCCGATGCAGAGCGGTTCCGATTTGAACAAACTTACCGGCGCGTGGGGCCTGGAACTGGAAGCGGGGAAAGTCGTCGGGGACAAAAAAGCAGCCACGCAACTCAATGTCGGCGGCGGAAAAGTCGATAGCGTACTTACCTGGCTCTCGCTCCGAGATGAACTGATTAACCGGGTAGAAATTTCAACCAGCATGCTCGAATTCATCATGATGCCATTCGCCGGGTCATGGAAGGGCGATGCTGCCGAGGGACTCGAACTGACCAACCTCGCGGGAACGTCTGAAAAATCGGGAGTCATCAATACGTTTCAGGCCATGGGCGCATCCGGCAGCATGCTCGATGCGCTGGAAAGTCGGGATCCCGCCCCGCTGATTGCCCGGCTCCAGGGCTCTTTCAAATCCGCATTTCCGGACGGCCCCCCCGCCGGGGATACGGAAGAGGATGCAGGGCCCATCCCGCTTGTAGACGAGGGTCATCTCACGGAGAGCGTCGTGGAAACGGTGGTATTCTTAGCCTCGGATGTAGACATGATCGCGGACCAGTACACGGTACGGACCATGAACTTTTTCGGTCAGCAGATCGCAGAACCGATTAACGACAACCTCAACCTGATCCTGAACATCGCTGAACAATTAAGTGGAAGTGACGCGCTGATTGGACTGCGAAGCCGCGGCACCTATCAACGGCCCTTCACGAAGGTGAACCAATTGAAGGCTGAAGCGGAGGAGCAGTGGAAAAAGGAAGAGCAGAAACTGCTCACAAAGATGCAGGATGTGCAGCAGCGGATTCAGGAAATGCAGCGAGGAAAAGATGAGGATCAAAAATACATTCTGAGTCCGGAACAAGAGGCGGAAATCAAGAAATTTCATGATGAACGCTTCGAAGTGAGCCAGCAGTTGAAAGAAGTGAGAAAGAATCTGAACAAAGACATTGAAACACTTGGTGTGACACTGAAGATGATAAATATCGCCGCAGTGCCGCTGTTGGTGGCGATTTTCGGCATTGTGCGCGGTGTAAACAGAAGAAGATCAGCTCAACGATAAGGAACCAGGAGCATGTCGGGACGCAAACTTGCCATACTGGCTCTCATTCTCGTTGTACTCGGACTTGGGGCATACCTTTCGCGGAAGCCTTCCGAGACGCAACGCAGCGACTCCCCCGGAAACGGGGACAAATTGTTCGCGAACCTTGACGTCAACGCAATTGCGCTGGTTGAAATCAAGGCAGGCGGGAGCACCAACACGATTTCCAAAAAAGAAGATACGTGGGTCATCGGAAGCCTATTCGACTACCCGGCCGACCGAAGCAAGATCGTAGAGCAATTGAGGGGCCTGAAGTTTCTGAAAATCGGCCAACCCATGCTCGGCGGTGACAAGATCCTGGATGAGTTCGAGTTGGGGGAGAACTGCGACATCATTCGGTTCTTTGATGCAGGGGGCACGGAACTTGCCGCCCTACGAATTGGAAAGGCCCGCATTCCCAAGACGAAGGGACAACCTCCGGCAGGGCCGGCGGGTTTCGGAGGCATGCCGGACGGGCGTTACATTTCCACCGATGGAAGCAACGTAATTCTGATTGATGATTCCCTCACCACCTGGGTGGGCGACGACGACGGGTGGGTACAGAAGCAACTGCTCTCCGTCAACGGCACCGACATTACTACGGTGACGGTATCCAGCAACGACACTTCGTACACCCTCAACTTCGAGGGCAGCGAAACGACGCTCGCCGACCTTGCCGAAGACGAGAAACTCGACACCGGCGATGCCGGTCGCGTCCAGCGAGCGCTGAGCTATCTATCCTTCGAATCCATTGCGGACCCCGCTCTGAGCGACGAGGATGCCGGGATGGGGAATCCCGTCACCTACCGCGCCACGGGAAAAGACGGGATCGTCCACGACCTTAGAATTGGTGGGTCGCCGGCAGACGGCGGCGATACGCGGTACGCCCGGATCGAAGTAGTCTACAATCCACCTTCTCCCCCGACAACAGAAGACGCGGAGGCCCTGGTGCCTTCGGAAGCGGAGCCTGTGGAAGCGACCGGCGAGGGTACCGAGCAGCCGGAAACGCCCACGATTCCTCGCGAAGAGCTCGTCCAGAAAAAGCTGGATCAACTCCTGGCGGAGCACCAGGGCAAAGTGGACGAAGCGGAGAAGAAGGTAGAAGATCTAGCCCGGCTCAGGGACTGGACATTCCTCCTGTCGAAATACAGCGCGGATTCCATCGCCTTGGGACGCGGCCAACTGGTCGAAAAAGTCGAGGAAGAGACGGAAGATTCAGGGGAATCAGCCGACGTCACGACAGGATCTGAAGCAGTGGATTCACCCACCTTTACCGCGGTGCCCGATTCGGGAGGCGAAGAGGCGCCGGATGAAGACACGGGCTCAAAAGACGAGCCGGCTTCCGCGGATGAAATCCCCCTTCCTCCGATTTCTCCTGCTGAGTAGACCCACCCGACGTCTTCGGGGCTGAAATGGCTGCTCTCACGGGGGTCGCCCGCCGGTCGGACGTTGGCCTCAATTTTTCATATTGAGGCATTTCATCAGAATCCGAGCCGTGCTAGTGTCCCTGTTTGTAAGCGAGAGCGGGACCTGAAAATTCCATGGGAGGTAGTCATTGAAGAAAATCATTTTGTGTACGTTTCTGTCTACCGTGCTCACTACGTCCGCCTTTGCCGCTGACGGTGAAGTCGATTCCGGTACCACGGCCTGGATGCTGGTATCGACGGCCCTGGTGCTTCTGATGCTGCCGGGACTGGCGATGTTCTACGGCGGATTGGTGCGCACGAAAAACGTAATAGGGACGATGATGCACACGTTCGTGGCGATGGCCATCATCGGCGTTCTGTGGACCATCGTGGGGTACTCTCTCACGTTTGGTGACAAACAGATCCTGGGAGGGTTCTGGGGATGGAACAGCGATTTTTTCCTCCTGAAGGGAATTGACGAATCCGTCGTGTCGGGAGTTCCGGAGTACGTCCTGGCGATGTTCCAGGGAAAATTTGCAATTATCACGCCGGCCTTGATCAGCGGGGCGCTGGCGGAGCGTGTATACTTCCGTGGGTACTGTTTTTTCATCGCGCTGTGGTTTCTTCTGGTTTACTGCCCACTCTGCCACTGGGTATGGGGACCGGGAGGATGGCTTCTGGAAAGAGGTGCGATCGACCTGGCCGGCGGAATGGTGATTCACGTGTCTGCGGGCGTCAGTGCCCTGGTTGTCGCATTCTACCTTGGAAAGCGGCAGGGATATCCGGGGACGGCGATGCATCCGAACAACCTCGTCATGACCATGATGGGTGCCGGCCTGTTGTGGGTTGGCTGGTTCGGATTCAACGCCGGATCGACGGTGCAAAGCGGAATGGACACCGCGCGGGCGCTGACCATGACCCAGATCTCGGCAGCATCGGGCGCCCTCACCTGGATGCTCATTGAAGGTTTTCGATTCAAGAAGGCGACGTCTCTGGGATTCGCATCCGGTATTCTGGCGGGGCTGGTCGTCATCACGCCGGCCGCGGGAGTGGTGCATCCGCTCGGCGCGCTGTGTCTGGGCGCAATCTCCTCCGTAGCCTGCTACCTGGCCATCATTCTGAAAGACAAGATCGGTTATGACGACAGCCTGGACTGCTTCGGCATTCACTGTGTCGGCAGCGGGTTCGGGGTAATCCTCCTGGTGTTTTTTCTACGGGGCGGATGGGTTGCTGAACAAGGGGCGGACTGGACCCTGGGGGGACAGCTTGCCACGCAAGTGATCGGAATTCTCGCCACGATCGGGCTTGCCGCAGTCGGGACATTGATTATCTCGGTGATCGTAGACAAGGTTTTCGGCTTCCGGCTTCCTCCGGAGATGGAAAAGGCCGGAATGGACAGTGCGCTGCACGGTGAGCACGGCTATGGGTTGCTGAATCTCAACTAGAACGGGGACATCGCAGCATGAAATTGATCACGGCAATAATTCGTCAGGAAAGTCTGGATATCGTACGCGAGGCCCTGATAGAGGCGGACATTACCCGCATAACCGTCAGCCGGTGCACCGGCCATGGGCGGGCGCAGGGTGAAGGGGCCCTCTATCGTGGCCAGGAGGTCACCCCGGACCTGATACCAAAGGTTCGGTTGGACATCGCGGTGAACGACGATTTCGTGGAACCTGCCGTACGTGCGATCAGCGAGGCTGCCCGCACCGGACAGATCGGTGACGGCAAAATCATCGTCACGCCGATCGAGGAGATCTACCGTATACGAACGGGCGAGTCAGGCGGCGAGGCAATCTGACCCGGTTGTCCTACGAGGAAACGGCTCGGATCGCCTGAATCCTTTGGAGCACGGGCGGATGGCTGTATTCCAGGAACACTTTCAGAGGATGCGGGGTTAAGTTCGAGAGATTGTCCACGGACAGTTTCTTCAATGCCTCGATCATTGCGTTCGGGTCGCCGGCGGTTTCCACGGCGTAGGCATCTGCCTCGTATTCGTGCTTCCTGGATAGAACATTCTGCACGAAACCGATCACCATGCTGATCGGGGCGTAGAGAAATCCGAAGAAGATGAGGCCTGCATAGACGGGAACGGCTCCGTCGACCGGCGCCATCGCGAGCCCGAAGGCCTCGTACAATCCCTCCCGGGTTATGAAGAGGGAAAGGATGTAGAACATCAACCCGGTGGAGAGCACCCCGGTGACAAGCATCCGGTGAATGTGGCGCAGTTTGTAGTGTCCCACTTCGTGGGCGAGGATGGAGACCAGTTCCTGGATACTGTGTTTCTCAATTAACGTGTCGAACAAAACGATGCGCCGCCACCGGCCGAATCCGGTGAAGTAGGCGTTGCTCTTCGTCGAGCGTTTGGAGCCATCCATTGTGAAGATTCCCTTGAGACTGAAACCCTGCTCCTGTGCATAGTCGTGGATCGACGTTTTCAGTTCTCCTTCGTCGAGCGGCGTGAACTTGTTGAAGAGGGGGAGAATTACGACCGGAGCAATGTAGATAAGAAAGAATTGAACAAGCGTGAGGGCAATCCAGGAATACAGCCATGCGAATGTCCCGGCCGAGGTGAAGAACCATATCAACCCGGAAAAGACGAGCCCGCCGAGAATCGCGATCAGGACCAGCTCCTTGAAAAAGTCGATTACGAAGGTCTTCGGCGTCGTTTTATTGAACCCGAAGCGCTCTTCGATGACAAAGGTTGAGTAGATGCTGAATGGCACGGACAAGAGTTGGGAGATCAGGATGAGCGCGCCGGCGAAAATCAGACCGGTGAGGATGACGCCTCCGCCGGCCCCCCGCGCCAATTCGTCAATCCACCGAAAACCGCCGAGTAGGATGAAGGCAATGGTGAGAGGGGTGGTGATGGAGGAGCGTATCAGGTCGAACCGCGTCGTTTCGCGCAAGTAGAGCTGAGATTGCCTGTATTTTCCCGAATCGTACCACCCCTCGAATTCGGAAGGGATTTTGGTTTGCACATGGCGAAGATTCGCCAGGTCGACGACGAAGTTGAGAAGATAGTCGCCAAGAATGAGAACGAGAATGACAAGGAGATAGATGTTCATATTTTCACCGCGAAAAGCTAAGATGTTTGAGATGGTTGGTCAATGGTACAACGTTCGGAGTGCTCATGAAAGAACCTGACCCAGACGCGGCGGACCAGGATCTGCAGAAGCAACTGCAGGATCTGCTCCGGAACGCCAACATTCAGTTCATCCACTCCGCCGGAGTCGATGGCGGCCCGGAAGAAGACACCGTGAGCGATGAGCCGCCCGAACCCGAGGCCCGGGAGGAGGCGCTCCGCCGCATTCACGAATTCAGTCTCAAGCCGCGGGAAATGCGGGACTACCTCGACCGGTTCGTCATTCAGCAGGGAGAAGCGAAAAAAGTTCTCTCGGTGGCAATCTGCGACCACTACAACCACGTTCGCCGCTGCATTGAAAATCCCGAATTGGCAAATCGCGATTTCGCGAAGCAGAATGTCATGATCCTGGGACCCACCGGCGTAGGAAAGACGTACTTGATGCGATGCATCGCGAAACTGATTGGAGTTCCCTTCGTCAAAGCGGACGCGACCAAGTTTTCTGAAACCGGATATGTCGGGCACGACGTGGATGACATTGTCCGTGACCTGGTGAAACTGGCCGATGGAAATACCGATATTGCACAATACGGAATTATCTATATCGACGAAATCGACAAGATCGCGGCGACATCGGATGCATCCGGCGGCAAGGATGTGAGTGGCCGGGGCGTGCAGGTCAATCTATTGAAACTGATGGAAGAGACGGAAGTGAACCTGCAGAGTCAAACCGACCTGATCGGCCAAATGCAGGCCATGATGGAAATGCAGCGCGGCAACCCCCAGCCGCGATCGATCAGCACACGTCACATGCTGTTTATTGTCAGCGGCGCCTTTGACAACCTGGGCAATATCGTGCGGGGCCGGCTCGACAAAAACCCGATAGGATTTCAGGGCCTGACCGCTGGTGCCGAGGTAACGGACGAGGAGATTCTCAACCACGCGGAGGCAAGGGACTTCATTCAATACGGCTTCGAACCGGAATTCATCGGGCGACTTCCGATCCGGGTTCCGTGCAAGGCTCTTACCGTTGACGATCTGGAGCAGATACTTCTCGGTGGTGAGGACAGTATCCTGGAACAGTATCGCGAGGACTTCCGGGGCTATTTGACCGATTTTCGGATCACGCCGGAGGCGATTCGGGAAGTGGCGGAGCGGGCGGCGCACGAAAAGACCGGAGCGCGGGCCTTGATGACCGTGCTGGAACGCATTTTCCGGGATTTTAAATTCGAACTTCCTTCGACATCCATTCGTAGTTTCGAGGTCACGACCGATACAATCGAAGACCCGTTGACCACGTTGCGGGCTTTGTTGGTCGAGAATGCGACGTCCAACGAGGAGGTGCTTCACCAGGACATCGATGCATTTTCCCATCGTTTTAAGGCTGAACACGGCATTGAATTGCTCTTTGATCCGGATGCGGTGGCCGCGTTGGTTCACCAGAGCCTGGACCAGGAAAAAACGATTCGGGCATTGTGCGAGGACAAATTCAAGGACTTCGAATACGGTCTGAAACTCATCGGAAGCCGAACCGGAACATCTACCTTCACCATCACGGAAGAGGCGGTTCACGATCCCGACGGCGTTCTCTCCCGGTGGGTGGTGGAATACTACCCGCGCGGCGCTGAAGAGACCGCGGATTGACCGGCGGCGATGCGGGTGCGTCGTTCCATGATCAGTGTGGAACCAGGTACTATTGCCTGAAGGCGACCTCGGTGGAAGGCTGCGTCCCTATGGCGCGGCGGCACGTACGGATGTACTCCTCGATCCCCCGGGAGATTCCATCGGCAAGCGCTTCACGGTGAGCGGAAGTCTTGATCTTCTTTTCCTCTTCCTTGTTCGAAAGAAATCCGCACTCCAGCAGGGCCGCCGGGCACGGCGCATACTTCAATACGACAAAGCGGGATTTCTTGATGCCGCGGTCCGGCGCGCGGACCGACCGAACGGTGTGGTGATGGATGGCCTCCGCAAGGATTACATTCGCTCCGTCAAACTGGTTTCCGATAGCGGAATTTCCGGAATTCCCGGCGGTTGACGGCAATCCTCCGCGCGGTAGCACGTAGGTTTCCACCCCTTCCGCGAGCGGGTTGGAAGCGCTGTTGAAATGGATGCTCAGGAAGAGTGAACTCTTTCCATCTTTCGCGATCCGGCAACGTTGCTTCAATTCTACAAACCGATCGTCGGTGCGAGTAAGGCGAGCGTCGATCCCGGACGAGAGGAGCCGACGTTGGACACTCTTACACATCTCGAAAGCGAGGTGTTTCTCGAAGGTACCCTGGCTTCCCCGCGCTCCGGTATCATCCCCGCCGTGACCGGCATCGAGGTACACGGGGCCCTCGGGAAGATTCGCAAGGTAGGGGGTGGGCCGAAGCAGAGGATCCATCAGGGAGGTACGGTCCACTTCGGCGAGAATCCAGCCCCCGCGTTTCCGTTTCAGTGGCTCGTACAACCAGAACAGCGATCCGTTGTACAGGACTTTGCGGCTATCCGCGGAAAACGAAAACTGGTGATTCTCGTCGGCAAGGTGGATGCGATCCCGCTGGAATTCGAGACCATAATAGCGGGCCACGCGCTTCATCTTTACCACTTCCTTGTTGTCCACCATGAAGGACCTCGGCTCACCGCGCCGGCCGCCGCCGAGCGCTACGCACGCGCCGAGAATAAGACCTGCAATCACAAGCCATCGGCGATGCAACCCGGAATAGTCCTGACCACCCTGTGTAGACATGTCGGTGCCACATCATACGAGAGCCCGACCTCCCCTGGCCAGCGCCCATTTCGGCCACAGGCGGGGATTTTCGGGGAGAATTCCCCCTGCCCCTTTCCTCCCATCCCGTGTATAATATTGTCAGATGCGGTGCCGGGGCCGGAAGTGCCGGGATTTCGCGGGCCGAGGTATCGGGTCGGCAGAGTTCCATCTGAGGGGCTTGGATTGCCCCTTGACCCGGGGGGTGGGCGTGAGTAGCGTGTGGCCCTCCTGAAAACCTCTACGGTCGCGGCAAACCGCCCGGGAGAAGGGTAGAGAATGGCCATAATTACCAAAGAAAACTTGAAGCCCAAAGTGAGGGAACTGTTCGATCGCGGATTTTCAGCGCTTGACCGTGGAAATCTGGATTACGCGATGGACATGCTACTGGACTGCCTGAAGCTTGAACCGGGGTTCCTCGAAGCAAGGACCTACCTGCGCGCAGCCTCGGTCCGCAAATTCAAGGAAGGCAATAACGGCAAATTTGCGCAGGCGATGGGCACGGCGGCGGGAATGCCAAAAATCATAGCTGCCCGCGCAAACCTGGCGAAGAAACCGCTGCGGACCCTGCAGACCGCGGAGGAACTGCTGCGCAAGAATCCACTGAACCCCCAGTTTGTCTACCTCCTGTGCGACGCGGCGGTCGCGCTGAATATGCCGGAAGTCGCGGTGCAGAGCCTCGAAATCATCCGGGATCACAGCGAGAAAGACGACGCCGACATGCTGTATCGCCTTGCGCAGGCTTACCTCGAGAACGAGCAACCCCAGGAGGCGCGAACGGCTTTCGAACGGTTAATGGTCTTGAAACCCAAAGATCAGGACCTGATCAAGGAGTATAAAGACATCACGGCCATCGCCACCATGAAACAAGGCGGATGGGGATCCGCAGATTCGTATCGCGATATCATCAAGGATTCGGCTGAGGCCGAGACGATCGAACAGGAACTCAAAGTCGTAAAATCGGAAGGCGATATCTTGGCCCTGGTGAACGATGCCCGCGCGAAAATTGAATCGGAACCCGACAATATCAATTACCGCCGCGCGCTGGCCGACCTGTACACAAAAGCAGAAAAATTTGAAGAGGCCATCGAAGCTCTCACTGAGGCGCAAGTAGTCACGGGAGGAACCGATCCCCAGTTGGACAGAGCTCTCAGCACGGTTCATATCAAGATTTTTGACCGGGATATCGCGAAAATTCGAGAGACGGGCGACGAAGCAGGCGTGGCCGAACACGAAAAGAAGAAGGCGGAATTTCAATTCGAGGATGCACGGACCCGGGTGGAGAGGTATCCCAATGATCGCGAGTTCAAGTACGAATACGGTGTGATGCTGTTTGCGAGAGAAGATTATGATGAAGCGATCAAGCAGCTTCAGTTGGCCCGACAAAACCCGAACCGGCGCATCAGCGCGCTCCTGTACCTGGCCCGGTGTTTCAAGGCGAAAAAACAGTTCGACCTGGCCCGCGATCAATTGCAGCTTGCTGCGAGTGAACTTCACACCATGGACAACATGAAGAAAAGCATTCTGTACGAGTTGGGGGATCTTTCCGAGCGCACGGGGGAGAAGGAAGCTGCGATCAACTATTTCAAGGAAATCTATTCTGTCGACATCGGGTACCAGGATGTCGCCCAGAAGATCGAGCAGGCGTACGAATAGGGATGCTTCCTGCTTCCGGTTTCACGTTGGCCTGAATGGAATCGTCGCCGCCTGCCTGGTGACGATCATTGCCGGAGGGGCATGCAGCCGATCCGACACCAGTCCGGAGCCGACCCGTTCCGATGACAGCCTGGTTCGGGTTCTCGCTTGTCATATCGGCTTTCCTCCCGTTTTTTCTACGGATTCAATTCCGGAGACATTGACGAAGGATGATCGCCCCCAGGGCGATATTCTCGCGCTCATTCGATCTGTTCGCCCCGACATTGTGGCGGTTCTTCACATCGAGAACCGGGCACGTTGGGATTCTATGCTACTCGACCTTGAATCGCTGGATATCAGCTACTCCCACAGGGAGTTCAAGGCGGCCGAGGGTGATTGGGGCGGAATGGGGATCGCAAGCCGTTTGCCGATTATCGAGCGTAGACCCCGGCTGGACCTGGAATATTCCATCCAGGGCCATCCTCTGCGAATGAGTCGGGAAATCATCGACGTCACGATATTGGCCGGTCCCCGGGATCCCCTGCGGCTGGTGCTCGCCCATTTGAAGGACAAGACCTTCCATAAACTCGGCCAGACGGAAATGCGACGCAACGAAGCAAGGCTTGTTGCCCGCCACATTCACTCCATCCTTGAAGGAGCTCCCGGCAGCCGTCTTCTCTTTGCCGGCGCTCTGCATGATGAAAGCGGCTCCGCCGCAGTGCAGAAGATTCTCGGGGATTCAGGTGCCGGACTGGTAGATCTGCGCCCCACCGATCCGGCGGGAAACGGGTGGACGAAACGCGACCTTTCCGGTGATCTCTATACCCGGAGCGATTATCTCCTGGCATCGCCGGCCCTTGCATCACGGGTCGATGCCGGTTTCACGGGCATCCTGGATATTCCACAGTCCGAAAGCATGTCCATGCACCGACCCGTCGTCGTGGCGCTGCGATCCGAAGAACCGGAATAAAAAACGGTTCCGCCCCGTGAGGGGCGGAACCGTGCGCGAGCCCAAGGATCGGTCTACCTCAGGTTTTGGGAAACAGTTTGATTAGATCGGTCTCTCCCTCCGCGCCGATTTTTTCGCGGACGGGCTGACTCAGCCAGATTTCTTCGGACTCCCCGAGATCAACGAGTTGGACGCGTACCGACTGATATCCGGTGGGTCCCCGCACGACGGCATGCGAACCCGGCGTCAGTCCGACGGACCGGAGCGCGTCAAGGCTGACACCCACCGAGTACCAGTACTCGCAGTTCTGGCCGGGAAGATTGGTCGCCCCTTCGAAGCTGAGTGATTTCTCGGTCCCCTCTCGAACCCATTGAACCGGGCGGAATCGAACCTGGGAAAGCTCCTCACCGCCCTGCGCAAGCGCGTCGTGCATGGACTGCGTCAGCAGCACGGGGGTCTGCGCCGACTCGATCTTCACCGCGAAGGCCCCGATGTGCTTTCCGCCGGCGCCAATAACTTCAACCCAGGGGCTCTGGGCCAGATTCAACTGCTCATACATGTGAGGGGAGACACCGACGCTATTTCCGTTGAGAAGCTGCTCGTTTCTGGATACGGATACATCCAGGGGAATGGGCTGCGCCTCCGCGGCGGCGGAAGGACGGATGCCGGAAATCAAGTCCGGATGGAGCGGATCCTCCTTCGTGAACGTCGTCGTCCCGGTATTGGGCGTCAGACCGGGGAGGAGTCTGTTCTGATAGGAAGCCGCCGGCCGAACCTGCTGACCTTCCACGAATTTGGGAGCCATAGGAACGAATTCCCGAACAATGTTGTCCAGTACCGGCGCAACATCACGGCCGTACTGTGTCGACAGGACTCCGGAATACCGAACACCCACAAAAAGCAGGAATACGGCTGCGACGCTGGCAATGGCGATGCGTCGGGCCGCGGGCGCAAACGACCGCTGACGGGGCCGGCGCGGCTCTTCCTGCGTACGGAATCTTACGCGCATCACCGGGTCCGGCTGGCGCTGCTTGAATCGCAGTTTTACCGGTTCCGTGCTCGCCTCCGATTCCCGGTGACCTCGAAGCGCGGGAATGTCGTGCGGAACGATTTCGCGAGTGCCGCCGGATCGGGTCGAGGACGTGGAACGAGATTCCGGGCGGGTGTACCGGGCCATGGGCGCCCAGACGCGGCTGACATCGTTCGCAGTATCTTCGGCTGGGAAGAACGATTCTCCCTCACCCTGGGCCTGCGGCAGGCTGGCAGCCTCCGGCAACCCCTCCTGCTGAGGCTTCGGCTCATCTTTCGAAACCGCGTTCAGGAGCAGCTGGGACAAGGGTAAAGAAATCGTTCTCTCCCGAACTGAATCGATGTCCGTCACTTCGAATTTGCCGGATCGCCACTTCGAAACTTCGTAGACGCCGGCTTCACCGACGGCGCCGTTGGCGCGAGCATGAAGTACCTGGCCATCGTTAATCTCTATCAACGCCTCCCCAACGGGGCTGTCAATCAGCAGCCGCATAGGATTGGGTCGGCAGCAGACGAGCTGCAAGACGTCGGGTACACTGAGGTTTTCCAGCGAACCCCGGAATACCGCGTCGGATTCGGTCTTTTCGCCTCCCAGCATTCCGATGAGCCTTTGTACGTCCACAGGTTTTTCGAGGAAGAAGTCCACCCCCGCATCCAGACACATCTTTCTCGCATCATGACTTCCACAGTCCGACATCATCATTGTGATGACACCAGGGTTCGCCGACTTGATGCGTAGCAGGAGTTTCAGGCCGCTCATATCGCTCAGGCGCATATCGGAAAGGATTACGTCCGGAGGATTGTTTTCAGCCAGTTCTACGGCCCGGTGGCCTGCGTCGGCGCTGATGACTTTCCAATCCGGAACTTCCCGGGCCAAGTTCGCACGGGTCTGAGAGAGTGCGGCAACCTGGCTGTCGGCGATAAGTATTGTTGTGTTCCTGGTCTTGTTCATGACCTACCTCTTCCTGTGCATGTCTCGACAATCGGCTCAATGCCCATAATCTTTTCGTCCCACGAATATTTTCTCATTTGTGCAACTAAGTCGCAGAAATTTGGCCCGGATTCTTCTGAGTATTGAAATGACTCGGAATCCAAGGCGCTGTTGGGTTTACCCGCTGGGCTTAGGTTAACTGTCGATTGATACGTCATTATCTGTTGTTATCCGCTTTTAATAGCTGTTATATGCTGTCTGATTGAGCAGTTCACAAGCCAAGCCCCTGTAATCCAAGACCTTATGACGAACGGAACATTTATCCCCTGCCGTTCGATTCATACTGGTAGCGGAATCTGAGCCAAACTCAATGGTCAGACGGAAAACGCGCCATCCGGGCTCCGGCGGCGTGGTATGAGGAGTAGAGGGGCGGGATCTACTTGATAGTGGAAGAACGGGATCGGGTCTGGCGCTCTTGCGGGTCGTAATCGAGAAGGCGATAGTAGACCTGACCGGCGGCGGGAGCAGTGAATTTCAGGGTTTGCAGCCCCCCTACGCCGACGATCCTTGAATATCCGGACAGAGGTCGGTAGGAGGATCGGTCCAGGCGATTCCGGGAATAATACACCCCGTAAGTTGCCCCCGGCCGCGAGTCCCACTGCATCGTAACCTCGTTTCCCGCAGTGGCTATCATATGCCACATGGTGCGGTAAGTTTCGACGGGGGGATCCGAACGTTGGGCCTTGTTTCCTGTCGCGCAACCGGCAATGAACAGGAGAACTGCGGACAGGGCGATCCCGATATCATATCGCCGACGAGGCGTCATTACTCGACGGGCGCGTCATCGGCAACCGCTTTTTCCTCCCAATCGATCGGTTGGGTGCTCAACGATGGGGCAGTGTCGGCTTTTGAGCCCGTTTCCGTAACGATCACAGCGGGGCCGGGAGAGGATTCAGGCGGGAGTGATTCGGTTTCTATACGTTCCGCGTCCACGTTGATTGAAGCCGTCTGCGAAGAAGGCTCTTCGGTTATCTCCGATTTTTTCCACGGGGGCCAACCTGCCCGGCCGGCGATGGGTTGGTCGTAATAGCTGATTTTCCTCAATTCGGAATTGCGATCGGAGAGTTCCAGCTTGTACCGGGCCGCGAACCATCCCCATTCACGCGAGTTGAAATCATAGACTTTTCCAAGGGAACCCAGCATGCTGGCCGTGTCCAAGTGTGGGATTTGCAGGACTTTGGCACTCCGATTGGATTTCGCGGCTTCCACAAGAGCGGGGGGAAGCGAGTCGTCATCTCCGATGAGGACGATACGTTCCGGCGCCATGGTCAGATACGTGGAAGACTCGAATTGGTCATCGGAAATGGAAATCCACTCCTGGCCATTCCATACGTGAAGAACCGGATCTTCGGTGGTTGCATCTCCCTCGTACCCGACCAGGATCAGGTCTCGTTGCTTGATGGCGTCGAAAGCCACTTGAAGCGGCGTAAACTTCACGGGCACGACCAGCAGGTCGATCCCGGGATCCCGCGCGGCGGACGCGGGCTGGTTGAACATGAAAAAACTTCCGGCAGAAACAGATATCGCAGCGAACAGGCGAATCGACTTTAGCGTCATGGTCCCGTTTCCTCCTTACTTTTGTACGGATCCTTGTCCCCTTCATACTATCTGAGCGGGTTCGAGATCAAGCCGATCGTGCACGGAAGTTGAGTGGGCGGTATTGAGCCTGTTAATAGGCGGTTCGATTTGAACCATCGCGACGGTGACGGATGCAGCAGCGAAGGCGGGTCCGGTAGCGGTTGCACGACGGATCCGAACCGACTATACTCCCTCCTTTACTTGTACAAAGGAGGAAAAGAAAAATGGCCCGAATCACCCTGAAGGGGTCTCCGGTTTCTACCGTGGGAGAGTTGCCCGCGGCCGGAAATCAGGCACCGCCCTTCACTCTCACAACGAATGGTCTCGAGGACGTCACCCTGGACACATACCAGGGCAAATGGAAGGTACTCAGTATCGTGCCGAGCCTGGACACCGGCGTGTGCGCGACTTCCACAAAGATCTTTAACGAAAAGGCATCTTCGCTGGAGAACACAGTCATTCTCACGGTTTCCGCGGACCTGCCCTTCGCCCAGTCAAGGTTTTGCGAGAGTGAAAGTATTGACAATGTAGTCGGACTTTCCTCATTTCGCTCCCCTGGATTCGGGGCTGATTACGGCGTCACGATGAAAGACGGGCCCCTTGCCGGAATCCTGAGCCGCGCAATTGTCGTTCTCGATCCGGACAACAACGTTGTTTATACAGAGCAAGTTCCGGAGATAACCCAGGAACCGGACTACGAATCCGCTCTCCAAGCCCTGGGGTGAACCCATTTCTCGACAGTCGCAGCCGTAAAACAGCCAAAGGGTAGAAATCGATCGATCCTATGAACACAACAATCAGTGATGGACACGTGATCGTGATGGACGACGAGCCGGTGATACGATCTCTGGTCGCCAAGGCGCTTTCCCGGATCGGGCTTGAAGTGGAAGAAGCACTTGACGGGTCTGCGGCTCTGGAACTGCTTCACAACAAACTGTCAACGGGCATCGACGAGAAGAAGTGCGTGATGATACTGGATCTGATCATCCCTTCCGGGATGGGGGGCAAAGAGACGCTCCTTTCCATGCGGGAAACCACGCCGAACGTTCGGGCAATTATTGCGAGCGGTTTTGCCGACGATGAGTCTCTCAACGGCCTGTGTGAACCCGGAAAGACAGAGGTTCTTACCAAGCCCTACGATATGAAGAATCTCATCCGGGTTGTCTCAGACCTCATGAACGGCGAGTAATTTTTTTCTGAAAAACGCCGCGAATTGAACGATTGTTGACGATTTCATGTCTCACCTTGTCGTCATCCTGCCAACTGTATGGTAGAATGACTCACAGGCGGTAGAACCCGCGAAGAGATTTATATGGCAAGGCGATTTACATATACCCCGGGAATCTTCCTCCTTGTTCTCGCACTGACGGCAAGGATTTGCAGTGCGGGCGATGTAGACATTCAGTCCGAACCGCACTTCAATGAAATCGCGCGCGTTGTTGCCGACAATCTACCGCACGCCCACTTCAGTCGTGCAAAACTCGACGACCCCATGGCAGCGCGGGCCCTGGAGAACTACCTGAATATCATTGATTTCGATCACAGCTATTTCATGGCGGAAGACATCGACGAATTCGAATCCCAGGTCGGGGAACTGGATGACCAGCTGAAGGAAGGGCACCTTGAGTTTGCCTACAAGATATTCAATCGCGTCAAAGAGCGCGCATCCAACCGCGTCGACTACGTTGAATCACTTCTCGGAAAAGAATTTGATTTCAAAATGCAGGAATCCTACCAGCCGAAACGAAAAGAACTGCCATGGGCGCGCGGGGAGGAGGCCTGGAACGATCTCTGGCGGAAAAAGATTAAGAACGAACTGGTTGCTCAGAAGGTTTCGGCCATCCTGAAGGAAGAGAACCAGGAAGAAAAAGCGGAGACCGAGGAAGTCAAAGATTCGGCGGACGAAAAACGCACGCCCGAGGAAATGATTCTTAAACGGCACCGGCAATTCTACACGGTCTTGAACGGGCATGATGCGGAGTGGGTCCTGCAAGCCTACCTGAATGCGTTCACACAAGCCTACGATCCTCACTCCGCGTACCTTTCTCCCCGGGCGACCGAGGATTTCGACATTGCTATGAAACTGTCGCTAACCGGTATCGGCGCCGTGCTCACCTACGACGAAGGCGCGGCAAAAATTGTTCGCCTGATCGCCGGGGGTCCTGCAGACAGCGACGGCGAATTGGAGGCAGGCGACCGTATCATTGCGGTTGCGCAATCGAATGAAGAAGAAGTCGATATCATGTACTGGCCTCTTTACAAATCGGTGCGACTGATCCGTGGTGAAAAGGGAACCGATGTCGTGCTCAGCGTGATTCCCGCCGCGGACCCCTCCGGCACGACGATCAGAAAAGTTCGACTGACAAGGGATAAAATAGATCTGGAGGAACGCGCGGCCAAATCCTCGATCCACGAGTTTCCCGGATGGCACGACGGAGACCGGCTTCACCTCGGCGTGGTTTCATTGCCTGATTTCTATGCCGACCAGCAAGGCAAGAAGCGGGGAGACCCGGAATCCAGGAGTTGCTCTCAGGACGTAAAGCGGATCCTCGATCAATTCGCGGAAAAATCCGTGGATGGGGTCCTTCTGGATCTTCGCAACAACGGCGGCGGCTCCCTGCAGGACGCGATCGAGATGACAGGATTTTTCATTGACCGCGGGCCGGTCGTACAGGTCAAGGCCAACCGACGAGTCCAGGTATTGAACGACCCGGATCGCGAAACGATCTACGATGGCCCCCTGGTGGTACTTGTAAACCGGATGAGTGCTTCGGCGTCGGAAATCCTGGCCGGCGCCCTGCAGGATTACGGGAGAGCAATTGTCGTCGGCGATGAAAAAACCCACGGGAAAGGATCCGTGCAATCGGTCTTCCCCATTGACCGTCGTGACGACAAACAGGGATCGCTGAAAGTAACTACCGCGGCTTTTTACCGGATTGACGGAAAGTCCACGCAGCTTCACGGGGTGAAACCGGATATCGTGCTTCCCTCGGTGATGGACGTGATGGAAATCGGCGAGGAATTTCTTCCCAATGTGCTTTCCTGGTCAAGGGTCGCCGGCACGAAATACAAAAAGTATGCGTTGCCGGAAGGGATGCTGGCCGACCTGAACAATCGATCCGAATCACGGCGAGTCGAAAATGAAGGGTTCGTGCTTTACAACGACCTCGTAAAGCGCCTTGGTGACCGCCTGGAAATGGACAGCGTCTCCCTGAAGTACGACAACCGGCTGGCCCTTGCGCGATCCGACGAGATGCTGGATGACATTCGAGACCAGATCAGCGAGCTGGTAAAACAGAATGAAACGTTGATCATCCATTTGGACGAAGAAGAGTCCGAAGATGAGGAGTCGCCTGAAAATGAGGAAGAAGAGGATGATACGTCCGACCTGGTGCTGAACGAAGCTCTCTTCATTCTTCGGGATCTCATCGAGACCCTCGGACCGGCAATGCCCGGGGACGAATCGGAAAGCGCGATTTCCGCGCGGCTCTGAGTTTGCGGGTAAGCCAATTCACAAACGGATGTTGTCTGGCGTCACCGTATATAGCCCGGTGGTAACGGTCCAGGCCTGGTCGAAAGGCAATCGCTTGATCTCATGACCCGGACCCCAGCTGTCGCTGTACAGAAGTTCGTCGGTCCCCTGATTGTAGCCAAGAATCAATCGCATGTGGCCCCCACTCTGCCGAAGAACCGGCTTCTCGGCGAATTTCCCCAGGATCACGCTCCAGGCAAGGGGTACTCCGCCGTCTACATGCTTTTTCACGGTTTTCCGGAACCGGCGCAAGGCGGACTTGTTTTTCGTTCGCACCGCGAACAGCACATCCGAATTCATCTCATCGTAGAGTTGTGAAACAACAATGAACACGCCGCCCACCGCTACAGGCTCGAGATCCTGTTTCCGTGCGCTTCGATTGTAATCTTTCACGATTCGAAGAAAATCTTCACCATCGAGTTCTTCAAGAACACGGACCTTGAGTCCCATTTTTCCGCAGATGCTGCGAAGCACGCGGATCATGGTTTCCGGATTCGTTCCCCACTGCGCGGAAGAATCTGCGATCTGAGCCAGTTCGTGCTGATCGATTTCGCGCTGAAAGTAGCGGAGCAGGCGTTCTCCGGTTGCGACGGCGCAATATCCCTTCTCTCCCTGGTCCACCATCGGAATTCCGGAGATGAATACATCACCCTTCGAAGTGCGTTCGATTCGTTCACGCAGGGCGAATCCGGAAATGACGCCGTGCTGCGGCTTCATGAGGATCGGTCGCGTTCGGGGATCGTCGTCCGGATCAAACGGCGTCACCACCAGTTTCACAAACTCTGCCCGAAATGATCGTGGACCTGTGGGGGAAGAGAACCCGCAGGCGAGATCGAGACGATGCGGGGGACGGACCCACGCGCTTCTCCGAATCTGGTGTCGCGTGGACCGCTCATGTGGGGTCTGTATCACCGTCGGCCCGGAACCACACCAGGCAGTGAATGTTTCGTCCACACGCTTGAGCAGTCGGTCGAACCTGGATCTGGAAAGATCTCCGGTGTCACCGCGGCTGTAAACAAGAAGGGTCATCCGGGTGGGACGGGACTCTTCAAAATCGACAAGAGCCTCCAGCACGGGAAGACCAGCAAACTGCAAATGGGGGTGTCGGGCACGCGCGTACTCTGACGACGAGGAGGACCACTGAAAACCCAACCGGTCGTATCGATCGACGAAAGACGGAGCGTGTTCCGCCCAAAAGTCAGCGCCCGCACCGAGGAGAACCGAAAGATCCGTGTCTTCGTCTGCAAGAGGCGACATTCCGGAGCACAGAAATACGGCCGCCGAACACGCACATCGGGCGCAGGAAATCACGCGATCCGGAGCCGTTCCTGCGTTTCCCGTCGCATTCGTTTCAGCCGGCCCGCCAGCGCAACCTTTTTCACGTGCGTCATCCGATCCGTAAAGAGAACCCCATTGAGATGATCGACTTCGTGCTGCACAACGCGAGCGACGAAACCGCTAAGTTCAGTCTGTACGGGTTCACCATGCAGGTCTTGATAGTCGAGCTTGATCCCGATGGCTCGCTCAATGAGCGCGGTAATGCCGGGAAAACTCAGGCAACCCTCTTCAATCGTGTCCGACGCATCGTCCAACCGGCTGATGGCGGGGTTGACCAGCACCAGGGGCATTGCCAGGTCCGGGTTCTGACGATTTCCATCCTCGTCCACGTCATGATCCTCGGGAACCTCCACCACGCAGATCGCATCGGTAATGCCAACCTGCTGCGCGGCCAGGCCCACTCCCTGCTCCACTCTCATGGTTTCGATCATGTCGTCGGCAAGCGCTTGCAGACCGTCGTCGAACACCGAGATCCGGCGTGACGGCTCTCGCAAGACAGGATCCCCGAAGATTCTGATTTCTCTGACCATGGGGGTGAGCATATCACCGGGATCCCGAAGGCTGCAACCGCCGAGGGAAACCTCAGGGGTTGTCAGGATCCGTCTCATCGGCATCCGCGACATCCCGGTCGAACAATTGCTGTGCGATGAAGTACATGTTCCGCGGTTGCCGCTCGATCGGCCGAACATCCCTCGTTTCATAAAACAATCGCACTGCGTCCACCGTATCTTCCGGCCCCGCTTCTGCGTTCCACTCGCGGCCGACCCAGTCCAGGTAGGCTGCCAGAAGGTCGGGGAACTTCTGGTGCTTGTGGAATAGCTTCTCAAGATAAATTCGCAACCGGTACGATTCGTGCACTTTCTTTACTTGCTCCCAGCGGGGTCCACCCGGCTCCTCGAGAATATCGATGACTCTCTCCCCTTCCTGGATGCCTGCCAGTTTGACTTTGTATTCATGAGAGTCCGGGTCGGGCGAGTACATCGGCCATTCCTGCTTTAGTCCGATCTGCTGCGCGAAGAGACCCGGGCCGGACCAGGCAGGAACAAAAGAGAGGGTGCGATACGTGGCCACGCATTGCAGTGCGAGAAATACCGAAAGAATCATCAGGGCCCCCACAACCACATTGCGGGAGATGGTCACAAGCCTACGCCCCGGTCCACCCCCTGTCGATTCGCCGGCGGGCTGCGAATCCTCGGACAGCGGGACGTCCTGCCGTTGGAACCGGTCCCACCAGCTACCCGGGATGAACAGGATGAGCCCCACGCTGCTCATGAGGGGAAACATTCGGAGCCCGATGCTGAACAGCAAACCTATTTGGAAAAAGAACAGGAGAAGAATAGTGATCGTCCGAACCAGATTCCGCTTATAGGATATCAGGAGAGCCAGCCCTGCGAGCCATTCGAACCAGGGCACAATATAGGTCATGACTACCGTCAGACCGTAGTGATCCCGCAGAAACCGCCCCAGAGGCAGCACCCAGTAGTCCGAGCCGAGGCTCCACCACAACGCCGATCCGTCCGACCACGAGGCCCCGGACTTTGTCACTCCGGTTACTACGTACATCAGAATAAACTGAAGGAGTATTGCCGCCGAGGCGAGGGAGATGTACTGCCGGATCTCTGGAAGTACCGGATTGCGGAAGGAGTCCACCGAGTAGCGAGCCCCCAGGGGCAGGAATATGCTCCAGATCAGAAACTGGAGCGGAAGCCTGTCCTCACCGGTTAGCACCATGGGACATCGGGCGTGGTGGGCCGCGATGAGGAACCAAAGAAGAACGGTTGCGATTCTCGTTTTGAAGCCGACGGTAAACATCAACGCCACGATCACCATGGCGGCATAAAGGAGCACCTGCACCGGTGCATCGCCGCTGATAAAGAACAGGGACCGCAGGGCCGGGACATAGGGGATTGCATCCCGCGGAAACGGCCCCGCGTCGGTGATGAAAAAATTGAAAAAACGGGCCCTCAGAGCCAGGTCGGTCAGGAGAAGAACGCCCAACACGATTCGGAATATGCCAAGTGATCGTAAGTCGATTGAAAAAACCGAGCGAAGATAGGTCTGGAGACGCGATGCCATCAATTGAATCCGATTTCTTCTGAATTTCTGCGTCCGCGCCGGGCCTGAAACGGCGATGCAGTACCGGGCAGCAACGCAACATCTCAACCTCAAGTTTCTGTCAACATTCTGACCTTTTAAAACGTGCGCGACGCATGTATACAAGTCAACTTGAAAGGAGGGGGTGGTGAGAGGTTTTCGAGATCCGCTTTACCACCCGGATCCCATTTCATAGGGTGTTCTATACATGCGAGACGCGCTGGTCATCATTCCTACATATAATGAGCGTGACAACGTCGAAGCAATCGCCGACGCGGTCCTGGCATCGACGTCGCGGTGTGAAATCCTGATCGTCGACGACGGCTCGCCGGACGGCACCGGCGATATTGCCGACCGGCTCGCGGCAGAAAATGAACGGGCGCACGTTCTGCACCGGAAAGCGAAGGAAGGACTGGGACGAGCATACATCGCCGGGTTCCAGTGGGCTCTGGAACGGGAATTCCAATTCATTCTGGAAATGGATGCGGACTTTTCTCATCCACCCGCGGACGTACGCCGCCTGATTGAAGCGGCTGAAAACGCCGACCTGGTGCTGGGATCCCGCTACATCGAAGGCATCCGGGTAATCAACTGGCCACTGCATCGACTGATACTCAGTCGAGGCGCTTCGTTATACGTTCGCCTCATCACCGGCATGAAGTTTACGGATCCCACGGGTGGATTCAAATGTTTCCGGCGCAGCGTGCTGGAAACGATCCCACTCGAAGAGGTTCGCTCCAATGGATATTCATTTCAGATCGAGATGACTCATGCAACGTGGCAATTGGGCTTCGAGGTTAAAGAAATTCCGATCGTCTTCGATGAAAGGCGCTCGGGAGATTCAAAGATGAATTCGGCCATCGTGCGTGAAGCACTCTGGATGGTCTGGAAAATCTGGATCAATGCCGGGCTTCGGCGAAAAGCCGGACCAATTCATTCACGCAGCATTCTATCGCAGGGGGATCAACCATCTTGAAGAGCCAGGTCAAGGAGTTGATTCTCGCGCTCCGGCCAAAGCAATGGACCAAGAACGCCATCGTTTTTGCGCCATTCATATTCGCATTGGGCGATTCGAGCCAGCAGATTGCCCGTAGCGACTTCGTGGTGGTTCTTCTTGCCGCGTTCTGTTTCTGCCTTGTCTCCAGCGGCATTTACATGATCAACGATGTCCGGGATATCGAATCGGACCGGAAGCATCCGCAAAAGAAACACCGCCCCATCGCGGCCGGACGCGTTTCCAGGCGCCTGGCAATCACCGTCGGTATCGAACTTATTCTCGGAGGTATCGTTCTTGGGTATCTTCTTCCCGGACGCCCTGATCTGGTGTTGGGCGCCTACGTAGTCGTGCAACTTGCGTACACTCTTTTTCTAAAGCAACTGGCGATGATCGACTTGATTGTCATTGCGGCAGGGTTCGTATTGCGGGCGATAGCAGGGGCGGTGGTGATCGAGGCGGAGATTTCACCCTGGTTGCTGGTATGCACATTTCTACTCGCCCTGTTCCTGGCGTTATGCAAGCGAAGACAGGAATTCGTCCGCACCGATGCGGGGAGGGGTCACCAGACCCGGAAAAGTCTCGCCCATTACGACGAACGGCTTCTCGATCAGCTCATCGTGATGATTGCGTCCGCAACGCTGGTCTGCTACACGATCTACACACTGGCGCCGGAGACGGTGGAGAAATTCGGCACTTCCAACCTCGGATTTACCCTACCTTTCGTTCTCTACGGACTTTTTCGATACTTGTACCTCGTCTACTGTCTGGACCGGGGAGAACAGCCCGAACAGGTGTTGCTCACAGACGTACCGATGATCGTAAACATATGCCTTTACGGGATTTGCGTACTAATTATTCTCCTCTAATGTTCGCCCTTACGGCCGGCCGATGGTCTGATTGAACGCGAGGCGATTTTCCGTTGTCCATCAAAGGGATCGAATCTTGCGTTTGAGCGGCACCGCCCCTACTGTATCTCGTTTTCCGTGAAGGCGGTAGAGCATCGGAATTTGGCATCGTATGCCCAGGAATAGAGCCCAATCCATTGAACAGGAGCCCACACCGGAGGACATTCCGGATGTCGAGGGTACCTCCGATCCCAACGGGCCGTTTTTCAGAAAAATCGACTGGCTTGCCTTTGCAACGACTTTGGCGATTTCTCTGGGTGCGTACACGCTTACGCTGGCACCGACGGTAACCCTGGAAGACTCGGGAGAGTTGGTGGTGGCGGCAGATTACCTGGGGGTCCCCCACCCTCCCGGATATCCAATCTGGACCCTTCTCGCCTGGTTTTTTCAATGGATCTTCCATTTTGTCGAATACTACGATCAGCCGAATCCCGCGTGGGCAGTAGGATTCATGTCGGCCGTTTTCGGGGCGCTGGCCTGCGCTTTTCTTGCCCTGCTTGTCAGCCGTTCGGGGTTCGACATGCTGCGGGCCATGAAGGGTATCACGAAAGTCCTTGGCACGAAAACCGAGAGCCTTCTCTGCTGGGTGGGCGGAGTCACCGGGGGACTGCTTCTCACATTTTCCTCCGTCCTCTGGTCCCAATCGGTGATTGTAGAAGTCTACAGCCTGAACGCCTTTTTTCTATCGGTCATTCTGCTGCTCACCTACCGCTGGATGTGCCGTCCCCATGAAAGTGCGACGCTCTATTTCGTGGCGTTTATTTTCGGGCTGGGACTGACCAATCACCAGACGCTGCTGTTCGCGCTGCCCGCCCTGGTATTCGCGATTGCATTCCGGGACCTTAAGCTGTTCCGGGATTGTATGGTGGGGGGATTGATCCTGATCGCCATCGTTCTGATTCACAAGGCGGTAAAAATCGGGACACCTGTAGACGCGGCGGAAGCCCAGCTACGTACAACCTACATTCTCTCCTCCATAGCGCTGATCGCAATTCCCGGACCCATCCTGTTTTTTGCGACCGGCTCCGTAATGACGGAATGGAAGCGGTTCTGTATCACCGCAAGCCTCGTCATTCTCGGTGTTTCGTTTTACTTATACCTCCCGATTGCCTCCGACCAGAACCCGCCGATGAACTGGGGATACCCCCGGACCGAAGAAGGCTTCTGGCATGCGCTCAGCCGCGGACAGTATGAAAAAATTCTCGTCATCAACAATATCCGCCACGCGTTCGCCAATCCCGATCACTTTATTCAACTACTGAACGCGACGCTGTTTGATTTCAAGGGATTTACGTCGGTCGTCTCGCAGTTTACCTGGCCCATGGGCATCTTCGTGGTCGTTGGAGTTATCGGCACCGGGTTCATGAAGTGGAAAGAGGTCTCGTGGCTATTGACCACGTACGTTTCCTTCTTCTTTCTTACCGTTGTCTTCATGCTCTTCCAATATCCGGATCTGGACGTGCAAACCCTGTTTATCGGCCGGGTGCAATACATCCAGTCTCATGCACTTTACGCGTTGTGGATCAGCTATGGACTCATTTTTCTTCTTGCGTTCGTCGACACCAAGCTGAAGGGAAGCCCCGCGGTGAAGTACGCCGGGATCGCGCTAACGTTCCTGCTTCCGCTGGTCCTGATTTCGCGAAATGTCTTCGACGATGAATTCGTGGCCCAATGCGGCGGCGCGGAACAGAATGGTCACGATTTCGGGTGGCAATTCGGCAATTATCAACTCCGCGGCATCGAAGCGATTCGGGAAGAACTCAAGGAAGGCGAGGAACCTCCTCCCAGCGAATCCTACCCTCCGGAAATGGATCAGAATGCCATCTTTTTCGGCGGAACGGACCCCGGCAGGTTTGTTCCTACCTACATGATATATAGCGCCAAAGTGCGCGAAGATGTGTTTCTCATCACCCAGAACGCACTCGCCGACAACACCTACATGGCGGTGATGCGTGATCTATACGGGGATCGGATTTGGATCCCGTCCGTGGACGACAGCAACAATGCATTCAGGAAGTACGTGGACGACGTGAGAGCAGGGCGAATTCCCCCCGGAGCGGACGTCGTGGAGAAAGACGGAAGGGTCAGCGTCCAGGGGGTCCAGGGCGTGATGATGATTAACGGAATTCTTTCCAAGGACATCTTTGAGAAAAACAAACACAAGCACTCGTTCTACGTGGAGGAGAGTTACGTAATTCCGTGGATGTATCCGTATCTCTCACCACACGGACTGATTATGAAGATCAACGCGGAGCCGCTTCCGAACATTCCTCAAGAGATCATCGACAACGATCATGCTTTCTGGGAGTGGTACACCAATCGCCTGAAGAACAACCCGAAATTCATACGAGACGTCGTTGCCCGAAAAACATTTTCCAAGCTAAGAAGCGCGATAGGCGGACTGTACATTTTCCGAAGAAATTACAAGGAGGCGGAGCACGCCTTCTCCCAGGCCATCGAACTCTATGACCTGAGTCCGGAGGCAAACTTCCGGCTCGCCGATGCATATGTTCAACAGCGAAAATTTGACGAAGCAATCGCACAAATAGAATCGTTCCTGACAAAGGACGAGGACAACGAAAAAGTTCGCGCGTATTGCAACCAGCTGATTTCCACCCGGGACAAGGACAAACGGAGAGAAGAGCTTGAGAAGCAGTTGGCGGAAGGAGCCGACTTAAGCGTGGCCGCCGAGTTGCTCGGCATTTACCGGGATCTCGGTCAGGGGGCGAAGTTTCAAAACCTCGCCAACCGCATCCTCGCCGACAAGAGAGTGCCGACCGACTTTTTGCGGAAGATTGGAGATATAAGCATGAAAGGCCGGCAGTGGAATACCGCCTCGCGAGCCTATCTGCTTATTCTGGAACGCTCGCCGAACGATTATCTTGCCTGGATCGAATTGGCGGCGGCTCAGATTGCCGGCCGCAAGATCGAGGAAGCATTCAATTCTATCCAGAAAGCGGTGGCGGCCGGAGGTGAAAACGCACAAAGAATTCTGCGAAACGATGAGCGGTTCAAGTCGCTCTCAAACAATAAAGCGTTCCGGCAACTCGTTCCTCCCCCGTCGGCACAGAATCGCGGATTCAAGCTTCCTGTGGCAAAATGATCTGCATTCGCGCGCGACGCGAATAGGCAGCAAGAAAGCTTGATCAGAGATTTGCCCCGGATCAATTTCGTAGCCGATCTGCCAGGGCAGCAAGCTGTTCTTCCTGATTGGGAGATAGATCTTCCCAGGTGGACAATTCATCCAGGATCTCCTGAGCGGGTCCGTTTTTCCCCGCTTTCTCCAGGACTTCCAAGAGGTGAAGTTGAAACGTGAACCAGGCAGGATCCAGTTCTATTGCAATTCGAAGCGCTGCCTCCGACTCTTCGAGCCGGCCCAGATGCATAAGAGCGATGGCCCGGGTATCCTGCGCGTGGGCATCATCCGGATCGATATCTACTGCCTGCCCGGCAACCTCAAGCGCCTCCTCATGGCGGCCGCGGGCGGTGAGCACCCACCCAAGACTGTTCAAAGCATCCGCGGTAACGTTCTGCTCAATGCTTTTTCTGAAAGATGTCTCGGCAAGGTTCAAATTCCCCCGGTTCGACTGAAGCTTACCGAGAGCCAGGTGTGCGCGCGCATTGTTGGGATCCACCGAGAGGAGGCTATTGACGTGAGTCCGCAGAATATTTCTTCGCCTATCCCGTAGATCCAGCGTGATCAGTCGCTCCAAAGCACCGACGCGAAATTTGGGAAAAGCAGTCAGTGCTTCAAGATTTTCGCGGGGATTCGCCAATTCTGGGCGATGCGTGGAAAGCGCCGCCAGCGTATAGTATACGACGGGGCGTTTTGGATCGAATTCCTTCAACTTCGCTGCCAGGCGCTCCACGCTATAGTTATTCCCATCCTCGAGTGCCATGAACATCAGCAGGCAGACGGGAAATTGAGCGCTCGGATACTGCTCAACGACATCTCTCAGCATTTCCTTACAAGCTTCGCGGTTTCCGGCAAGCATCTCAACCAATCCCAGTTGTGTATTGATCACGGGAGGAGACATCCCAAGTTTCCGAAGTTGCAGGAATGTGGAGCGGGCCAGTTCGAGATCACCCTTTCTCATCGCGTTTCTCGCCAGTCCGAACAAGGCGCCCAAGTCTTTCGGATTTTCTTTGAGTTGTTCCAGAAAGAATTTTTCGCCGGCTTCCAGTACTTCCCGGGGCTCCTCATCGCCGGCAGCAATCAGCTCCATGAACTTCTGCTGATCGGTGCCGCCATCGAACCCGCGGGGAGTCTCAGGCAAGGACCGGAACGGAATTCCGGAGACGGCCCAGGAATGGCCGGCGGCGATCAATTCCCGGGGGGCGCGTAGGTATCCGAAGCTATGCGATACGAGCCGAAAGTGAATCGGGCGGTCCGGATTCTCGATAGCATTCAGAAGCGCTTCCCGGATCTCTCCGGCATCTTCCGCATCGTTCTGGCGCGCAATACTTGCAAGATTCGCCAGGCCACTGATGTTATTGGAGTCCATGACATGCGCGGACCGGTATGCAGCCTCTGCTTCCTCGGAATGACCGAGTTGGTCAAGGGCATACCCGGCATTGTTCGCGATTCGGCTCATGTATCTCCTGAGCCAAATGTTTCGAGCCGGAATCGGATTCGGCCCTGACTCCTCCCGGTCCAGAAGGGTTCGAATTTCATCCCAGAATTGGAGTTGCGCCTCCAGGCGTCCGGGTAGATTGTCACTCGTGATGTCTACCGTACCCGCGAACGCGGCAAGAAGGGTCAAAGGTTCCATGCCCGCCTGGTACCAAAGGTCTGGATTGACGAGGGTGACGAGTTTTTCATTCAAATTCCGCTCAACGGATATCCACTCGGTAATCAGGGGAACGATTCCCGCTTCAGCAACGGCTCGTAATTCCGGCTCCTGGAACATCGATCGGTAGTACCGGGCGTACGGCTTCATGTGCGCGAATCCCGGATTGATGAGCCGGACGTGCAGGCCGCGATCCGCGGCTGACAACAGAATGGAATCGTCCAAGGTTCCTTGCGTAAGTATCCATTGACGACCGTTGAGTTCATCCACAATCGCCTCGGCAATACTCGCCTCGGCTTTTCCATAGACAGGATTCACAACGCGGAAATTCCGGAATCCCGCTCCGACGAAAATCAGAACAATCAGGACCGGAGACAAACGCCGGAAAAGCACGCCGAACCCATCGTCGGTTTCCGGATCGGAGGCCGCCCGTGTCGGCCGGCCCGAATACCAAATCCCTGCAAGATACCCGAACCACATGGCGGCGAGGACATAGGGAAGGATTTCGAGGTGAGACAACCCGAGAATCTCGTAAGGACCAACGTAGACTTCGAATAGAATCAGGACCCCAAGGATTGTAATAATGGCGTGCAAGAGAATGGAGCCGAAAACGACCGGGGTTGTTGCCCGTGACTCTTCGCGTTTCGGAGGAATCCCGACGATCAGAAACCAGGGGATTACGCACATTACCGTAATCAGAAGCCAGCCGGATCCCGGGACGGATTTGACCGAGGTCAATGCCTGGTCTTTGACAAACCAGAATACCGCTTTCCCAAGTGAATCCATTCCCTGCCATCTTGCCGCATCCGTCCGCACGAATTGCCACGCGGCAAATACGACAAAGCTGTACCCAATCAATCCCGATGCACAAATCGCCAAAATACGAGGTACGGTAAGCTGCTCCGCCCGGGAAAGCGCAATGAGAACGTACACCGCGAAAACCGGAAGCAGGAGATAGAGGATCGCATACTCCGTGGCACCAATCCCGTACGCCAGAGCCATGAGTAACAGCCAGAAGAATCGGGACGTGTGCTGAAACCTTACGAATAGAATGATAGGAACCAGGAGAAGCAGAACGTGCAGCACCGCGGGGTTCGCACGCGTTGAGATGAACCAAATCGGGGTGCTGAGAGCCAAAAAAGCAGCGGCCGATCCACCGGAGATCAGCCGCGCCGTCCCCTGTCGACGCTGGGGTACTCCCTGCTCATTCCGGAACGGGATGCAAGCCATGACATAGGCCATCAACCCCACGGAGATCGCGCCCAGAATCACGCTCAGAAGATTGGCTTTGAAGGCCATGGAACCACTTGGAAGCCCCATGGCCAGGGTCAACAAGTGGTTCCACAAGGTGTGACGAATGCCGGGAAATGGATTTAGTCCCAACCCACGAGTCACGTATTCCACCGACTGTACCGGATACCCGAATCGGCAAATTGTCAGATAAAAAAAGGCGGCCGCCACGCAAGCGACGATCATTGCGAATACGATACTTCGCCCGGTGGATTCTCTCTGTGTCGCCGGCATATATCCGGAAATCCCTTCAACGAATCACTTGGTATTCCGCCTGGGTGGATTCAACAGGCGTGTCCGCGTTTGGAAGATACTACTACCTGACAATGGACAGGGGTTCAATACAGTATGGCCCCAACCCGATTCTACAGGT
>Ga0315336_1000973_pt1 | contig 62954 bp, 51 predicted proteins | sample ASW5metaG_FD_204512 | JGI IMG/M metagenome (GOLD analysis project Ga0315336, IMG submission 204512) | Ammonia-oxidizing marine archaeal communities from Monterey Bay, California, United States - ASW #5 | ecosystem: Environmental > Aquatic > Marine > Intertidal zone | place: USA: California... | reverse complement strand
TTCCGAGTCGCAACGTATTCGGTCCCGATGCTTCCACGATTCGGATCGCGCAACGTCTTCACGTAATACCGGGCTGCAGTACGAGTCATATCCAGCAGGTCCTGTCGATCGGATCCAGATTGATCGTTCTTTCCATTAAACGCGGGAAGTTGGATACCCGCTTTGTCAGCCAGTTGCTGAAGCACTTCCGGAAAACTCAATCCTTCTATTTCCTGAACGAATGAGATTACGTCCCCTCCTTTAGAGCAGCCGAAACAATGATAAGATTGACGATCCCGACTCACGATGAACGAGGGTGTTTTTTCTTGATGGAATGGGCAACATGCTTTGAAACGCTGGCCACCGGAAGGTTTTAGCGTAATGTAATTTCCGACAATTTCTACAATATCTACTGCAGATTTAACTTCATCGACCGAATTGTGGGTAGACATGTTCAAAGCGGCTCGTTACCCTCCAAATTCGGTCAAGTTTTAAAGTATGAAATCACCGATCACGCGCCTAAAACGATTGAACGAAATAAGTGCGAATCAGTTCGGTTTACAGCAAAAAAAATCTCGTGGAGACACAGCACCCCCCAAGACTTGTCAAACGGCCTAAAATTTAGCATAAAACCGCTGTGAAGTCAAAAAATGGGACATACCCACGCTCCTGATTTTGTGGCACAGAACATGCTTTAAGATCGGCAAGGTTGCACTACAAAATCACGAAGCTTTACGCATGTAGTGGGTAAGCTGTTGCAGTTATGAGGCTTGTGGTTTTGGTTGGTTTTGGGAAAGTTTTTCATTTGCTACGAAATTGTATTAAATGGTCTTTTTCATACCTACACGTAATATTTTGGTAAAAGAAGTTAACGCTTGGGAAAGTTGAATTCGTTCCGAATTCAACGCAATTAACGGCACAGCCGTTTGGACGGAGAGGAACAGTGGACACCATAATTGCATCTATCAGTCGACCCGGTATTTTGAAGCGGTTCAAAAAAATACCACTCAAATTATCCTTATTAATCATCATGGCCCTATTTATGTTGCCAGGGGCCGCTCACGCGGATGAGCTCGATTCAGGCGATACCGCCTGGATGCTGGTCGCAACAGTACTTGTTCTTTTCATGACCATCCCCGGTTTATCTCTTTTTTACGCCGGTCTGGTTCGCTCTAAAAACGTCTTATCGGTCCTCATGCAATGTTTCGCCATCACGGCTTTGGCTTCCATTCTGTGGTGCGTGATCGGGTATTCGCTGGCGTTCAACGCATCCGACAATCAAGAAGCGGGCGTAACCAATGCAAGTTCCTTTGTTGGCGGAATCGAATACATGTTTTTGAAGCACCAAGACGAAAACACCCTTGGCGGAGGCGGTACTATTCCTGAAAGTGTATTTATTACCTTCCAAATGACGTTCTTCATTATTACGCCCGCCCTCATATGTGGCGCATTCGCAGAACGTATGAAGTTTTCCGCAATAATGGTTTTCGTTACATTTTGGTTGCTCCTGGTCTATGCACCGATTTGTCATATGGCGTGGTCAGGTGACGGGGCTCTATTTGTGAACTGGGGTGTTCTCGACTTTGCCGGCGGAACGGTCGTCCATATCAACGCCGGTATCGCCGCATTGATGGCTTGCATCATGGTTGGTAAAAGAAAAGGCTACCCGGAAAAAGCGATGCCTCCACACAACCTGACCATGACAGTCACCGGAGCGGGAATGCTCTGGGTCGGTTGGTTTGGGTTCAACGCCGGTTCCGAATTGGCCGCCGACGGTGTTGCCGGTAGTGCGATGTTGGTAACCCAATTATCCACGGCGATGGCTACGTTGACCTGGATGGGCATTGAATGGATCAAACACGGAAAACCATCCGTATTGGGTGCAGCGACAGGTGCAGTTGCAGGACTCGTCGCGATTACGCCCGCTTCCGGAAGTTGCGGAGTTGAAGGGGCGCTGGCCATCGGTTTCGCTTCCGGAATATGCTGCTTTCTCGGTGCTACAACGCTCAAGAAAATGGGTGGATACGACGACTCGTTGGACGCATTCGGCGTGCACGGTATCGGCGGAATCGTCGGCGCATTGCTGACCGGCGTATTCTGTTCACCTGCATTGGGAGGACTTGGCTTCGACGGAGAATTTGGTATGGTCGAGCAAGTCACGGCTCAAGCGAAGAGCATTGGGTTTACGATCGTATATTGCGGTGTCATTTCCTTCGTGTTGCTCAAAATAATCGACCTGACTATAGGATTACGCGTTGACGAAGAATCCGAAGCGCAAGGCCTGGACATCACCGAACACGAAGAAACTGGATATATACTGTAAGTACTGAAACCGAATCGAAATGTAGGAGATAGTACCATGAAAAAAATCGAGGCTATTATCAAGCCCTTTAAATTAGAAGACGTGAAAGAAGCCCTCACGGAAATCGGTCTCCAGGGGATGACGATCACCGAAGTCAAAGGCTTTGGACGGCAAAAAGGCCATAAAGAACTGTATCGCGGCGCCGAATACGTCGTCGAGTTCTTGCCCAAAATCAAACTGGAAGTGGTCGTACCGGACGACAAAGTCAAAGAAACCGTCGACGCCATGGTGAAAGCGGCTTCATCCGACAAAATCGGGGACGGTAAGATCTTTGTTTCTTCGATCGATGACGCGGTCCGTATCAGGACCGGTGAATCCGGAGACGAAGCATTAGGCTAGATTTACGTTCATAATTCGAATAACTTAATTGCGGTACCGAAAATTCGGTACCGCAATTTTTTTTACTCAAGTCTAAAGAGTCGTTGCCGATAAACGTACCGGGGGATTTTACAAGGACGTAAATATCCAAAATTGCCATAGGAGCGGCACTATGCGTATAGATAATCCGGGGCCACCCGTCACACCGCCCGGTTCAAACCAATCGGGCGCACCGACAGAAAATGTAGGGAAAAATCACTTCAAGAACCAACTCGAAAACGAAACCGAGCCTAGAGTGCCCGGCGTCATTCGCCATTTACAAGAAGGCCATTTCAAGGGCGTTGCGGACGTTCGACTTAGAATCAACTTTCAAGACCAACTGCAGGGTATTGCTAGCGCCAGCCAATCTGCGGCTATCGAAGCTGCCGGTCCGACCGTAGTCAGTGCAGTCGAGGAGGCTGTAGGCTCGTTATTGGAATCCGCCGAGTTGACGGATGAACAAAAGACCGAAGTTCAAACGCTATTCGGCACGTTCACGGAAAACGTCCGCCAGATACCTCTGGATAACAGCGAAGAAGTTCTTCAGCAATTTAATTCGGTATTTGGGGAATTCAGCACTGCGCTCAGAGAGCTCCTCGGTTTGGGCATAGAATCGGTAATTCCCGAAGAAACAACTGAATCGGGCGATACCTCAGTCGAAGAACTCGTCACCGCAATCGAATCGGCCTTCGGCGAAGCGATTTCCACGTTACAACAGGCTATTTCCGATGCGGCTTCAATTTTACGTCACCTGTCTCCTCCCAATGGAAACGGAGCCGCTTACCAGCGGTTCGTCGACATACTCCAAGGACTAAACGAGGAAGCACCTGTAGAATCCGGCGATACTGCTCCCGACACGAATTCGATCGACGAAAATATTTAGCCCCGTCAAATAAGCGTGCCCCGCATGGTGGTGATCGCGTACCCGGAAAGAGTAACGGTTTCACCGTCTACCTGAACCGACACGCGACCACCGCGTGGGGAAGCTTGAAAAGCACTCATCGTATTCTTACCCAACTTATTAGCCCAAAACGGGCCCAACACACAATGGGCCGATCCGGTCACAGGATCCTCATCGACACCCAACGACGGCGCAAAAAAACGAGATACAAAGTCTAAGGAATCTTTCTTCGACGCAGCCGTCGCAACGAACCCCTTAAAAGGAATCGATTTCAACTTCGACATATCAGGGCACAGATCGTACACCGACTGCTCGTCTGCAATTTCGGCCAACACATAACTCAATGGATTTTGGAACGCTGCCACAAGTTCAACGCCTAGTGCGTCGGAGATTTCGCCATAATCGTCGATGCACTCCACCGTTCCAGCCGGAAATTCCACCGCAATTCTCCCATCCAACAGCCGGGCAGTCAACACACCGCTTCGAGTATGAAAAACGCACGCGGCATCTTTCGACACAATTTCCTTTTCCCACAACACATGCGCCGCCGCAACCGTGGCATGACCACATAGATCGACCTCCGCCGCCGGAGTGAACCACCGCAATGAAAACCCGTCATCCTGCGCAACAACATACGCCGTCTCAGACAAGTTCATTTCCAAAGCCACTTGCTGCATCCATACCTCGTCGCCCGCCTCATCTAATATGCAAATGGCTGCTGGATTACCCTTGAACTTTTCCTGTGCAAAAGCGTCTACCTGAGTAATTTCGATCTGTTTCATCCACTTTCCCCTTGTAATTCTCCATACCCTATGGAGGCCTCATGCGCATCTGTACAGTCAGAATCGTATTTGCTATACTTCGAAAATCATGAATGTCGTACCCCAGAAATTGAACAAGGCGTTTTCGTTTTTTACCGTGGCCATTACGTCCATCACCTCCGGAACCATTTGGGCCGATTCCCTGAAAACCGACTCTGTCCAGTACGATAATGTCTACGTACGCACAGGGTCAAGGATGTACATTGTACTTATCCCCGAAACCGGAGAGTTGGTCAACGTCTCAAAAAAGGCAGTCATCAAAAACGGATTAGCCATCACGAAAAGTAGACGCGCCCGCGACAAAATATTCGCCGAATGGAAAAAGAACCGAGGCATCCAGGATGCTCCATCGGAATCTCCTGTTCGCGGACCCTTGTCCGCCGACCCTGTCAAAGTAACGCCTCCCGAAGAAGAAAAAAAAGTTCGTCTTCCATCGCTCCTGACCAATCGCCAAGACGAACGAAATAAATCCGGAAACAGCTATCGTACGTTCCAAAATCGAAACGGCACCCAGCTCCTCACCAACGACCCCGATAAATTCGCAGGCAACGAAGCCTACGTCGAAGTGCTAGTCGACTACGAAGCAATCGAAATTCCCGACCAATTCAAACGCACGACGAGCCCAGAAACACCTGTGTCCGTCGATTCGCTTGAGCAAGTCGTCGATTACTACGCCAAAAAATATCGGTTGGACAAACATCTGATCTACGCCGTCATCCAAGCCGAAAGCTCAGGAAACCCCTACGCCGTATCACCCGTCGGCGCCCGGGGTCTCATGCAATTGATGCCCGGCACAGCCCTTGAAATGGGCGTCGAGGATATTTTCAATCCTGCAGAAAACATCGCCGGAGGCACTCAATACATGCATAAAATGGGTGCCATGTGGAACGGCGACAAAATAATGATTCTCGCATCCTACAATGCCGGTCCCGGAGCCGTTAAGAAATACAACGGCGTGCCCCCGTACAAGGAAACAGAAAACTACATTCGAAAGGTCCTGCAATACGAACGCCAGTTCAAGCGTAAAGGCGTCCCCACCTATTCAATCGAGGATATCAAACCCGTCGGAAAAAGTTACCTGCCACCAGCTTCCGATCCCTACTACCAAATCGTCATGATGAACGGCCTCACGGTCCGGGCCGAATCGATACAAGACGTGGACGACTATTATCAATACACGTACGACGGTCGGTCTGCACGCATTCGGAAGAGCCAAGTTCAAAAAGTCATCAAGCCGTCGTAGTCCCCGGTTCCTCTTCCGTCTCCAGGAAGTAATTGAAATTACGCGATTCCTCGCTTTCAATGACCTCCCACGCGTCATTCGCATCCAAAGCCGTCATCAACCGTGTTCTGATGTGGTCGTCAGAAATCATCGCCGACAAACTCGCCAACACTTCCAAATGGCGCTGCTCATGATCTTTTGGCGTGACAATCAACACAATCAAACTCACGGTGCCCTTGTCGTAAGCATCGAAGTCCACACCGTCCTTCAGTATACCCAAGACCCCCTGGATAGCCGTCCCAGATTCGACTAACCCATGCGGAATCGCCGCGCCCCGTCCAATCGCCGTGCTCCCTTTTTGTTCACGCTCCACGATCGTCGCCAACAACTCCTCCCGATGTTTCGGACTAAGCTTATGAGTGCGCGAATAAAAATGAGTCAATTGTTCAATCGCATCCCAGCGGTCGGTCGCTTCCAGATCCGTCACAATATACTCTTCATCCAGAAACTCCACCAACCGCGGCTTATCTAAATTGGATTCGCTCGCCCGGTTCAACGCAAAACGCGTACACAACGGGCCCAACAACTCATTGATCGTTACAGCCGCCAATACCAACGTACCCACGTATCCCGAAACTTCTTCCGGTACATTCGGGTCACCCTGAAGAATAACGACGAGCCCCAATGCAACTCCGGCTTGCGGCATAAACCCGAACGGAAGACTCGTACGCAACCGTTTGGAAGTGCCGGAAATAAGTGCACCAAAATACGCACCTCCCCCTTTACCCACCATGCGCGCCACAACGTACAAGGCACATATAAAACCAGCGCTCGACAAGTATTCAAAGTGAACGGATGCGCCTGCTAACGTAAAAAACGCCGTGTACAACATTGGTTCGATAGGCCCGAGCGCATCCAGTTGTTCTTCGTTGTGCGCGCTGCTATTCCCGAGAAACGCACCCAAAAATAGGCATGTTAACAAAGGACTAAACCCGACAAGATGGGAGATCCCCTGAGCAAGTAGCACTGTTATCAGAAGCACACTAAAATTGTGATACCGGTGTGAATCAAACATACGCGAACAGGCCAACCCCAACACCAACCCCAAACCCCCCGAACCGGCAATTTGAATCAAAGTCTGCTTGACGCCCTCACTCATACCCAAAGACAGATCGCCATTGGTATAGAACGATCCCAAAAGACTTTGGACGAAGACAAACAACAAAATACACAAACTCGAATCAATGGATACTGCCGCTAGCAACGTTTTGACGAACGGCCCTTTAGCGTGCTGTTCTCGGATAATGGCGATGGTTGTGGCTGGGGCCGTACTTGCCGCCAAAGCACCCAACAAAATCGCTAAATGCCCCGGAAGCCCAAATAGATAGAGTGTCAACGTCACCAAAGTGACAGCGCCAACGACCTCGCCGATCGAAATATACATGATGCGGCGCAACGCATTATGGAGACGCCGGAACGCGAACTGACCACCTGCCGTGACAGCGATCAAGCTGATAGCGAAAGTAGAAAGAGGCTGTAGTGTCCCGGCAACATCAATATCGCGAAATAGTGTGAGGGCGAGGAGAACGCCGAACACAATATTCCCCGTTATCGAAGGTACATGACACCGCTTCGCAATCTTCCCCCCGATGCTTCCGGCAAGAAGCACTACCGCGAGGATCAGCAATGGCCCCACCGAATTAGAATCCACTGGCCAACTGAAATTCAGAACACTTCCCCCAAACTAATCTAGTTGCGTTTACTACAAAATCGAGTGTAGCATGAAGCACGAGAATGTGCGAATTTCAACGTGAGGTACAATGCCTAAATCATGCCGAGCCTGAATGAAATACGATTCAATATTCAATACGCTATCGAAGATATTTTCGATAAATTTGTCGGAAAAAAACTCTTTCGTAGAGAAACCGAAAGTCATCGTGATGCCGCTAAGAATCTGGAACGCGGCCGCCGCCACTACAACAAGAAACAATATTTGCGTGCCGAAGATCTCTTCCGAAGAGCCACCATGGCCGACGATTCTTACGCGCTGGCCCATTACTATCTCGGGCTCTCCCTCTATAAACTGGATAAATCCACCGATGCGATAAAAGCGTGGGAAAGGGCCATTTTCGTGGAGCCCGGGTCAAAAGCCGCATTTAAGGCCGACAAGAAATTGGAACACGCAAAAAAACATATGAATCGAACCATCGCCGAACTGGAAGAGCGAATAAAAGATAGGCGATAACGGCCGTTAAAGGCACAAAGACACCCAAATCGGTCCAAAACTAACAAAATATCGCCAAAAATGGTATAATTTGTAAAGAATTTACTTGTACCAAATTTTTTGCTAAAGTATTTAAGTCAGATGCCGATAGTTACGGTTAGGTTGAAATGGAATTAAGCCATTCACGGCTTAGGGGGTTATTATTATGGTCGCAATTCAAGGCATAGGCGGGGTTCCTGAACCCAAGCCCGATCGCCCGGCCAACGCCAAAGACACTCCCAAGACGGAGGCATCCGGTGCCGCCGGTTCTTCTGAGGACGGCATCGTCATCAGCAGTGAAGCCCAAGCCGCCGCATCAGTCGCCCAAACCATACAAGCCTCCAGCGTGACGCCGGATGTGAGATCCGAACGAGTAGAAGCAGCTCGCGAAGCGATTGAACGCGGCGATTATCAGAAACCTGAAATTGTGCAAGTGGTCGCGGAACGTATCAGTAAGTTTATCGAATAAATGACATCTACAAACCACTACAAAGGACAGATCGTTGTCGCGATCTGTTTCATTTTTTTTGCCGCCGGATGCGCGTCTACGTCTCATCGGGTGTCCGATGTATTTGGTGGTGGCTCCCATGATCTTACCGGCAAAGCTTCGTGGTATGGGCCTGGCTTCAACGGTAAACTTACCGCGAACGGCGAACGCTTCAAGCAAAACGGTATTTCGGCAGCTCACAAGACGCTTCCTTTCGGCACGATAGTCAAAGTCACGAACCTAATGAACGGAAAATCAGTCGAAGTGCGCATTAATGATCGCGGACCGTTCGTTCGCGGCCGCGTAATCGATTTGAGCAAAGGTGCCGCGAAAAAAATCGACATGATTCAGGCGGGCGTCGTTCCCGTTCAGGTTGAAATAATTCGAATGGGCAGCTAAAGCGCCTTTTGATTCCTCCCGCCTGAACTACGTACAATTCTTGCGTGACTGAAACCGCCCCTCATAGGTACACCGTACACGCCAAAGACATCGCTATGGCCGTCTTATTGGCCTTTCTTTTTCGACTCTGTTTTCTGTTGCTCCTCGATCGCGCCATCGATATGGCCGACTCCATTCACTACCTCAACATGGGCGTGCAGTTTTCCGGCGGCGATGCGCTTCAGTTTGACGACAACCTGCCGGTGTTGTACTCCATACTGGGTGCTATTGCACACATAGGCATTTCGAATTGGGAATGGGCTTTTTGGTCCGTATCGCTTATCGCTTCGTCGTTGTTGGTAATCCCCGTATATTTTCTCGCCTTTGAGCTCCATGGAATCATGTCGGCACGCATTTCGGCCCTGCTCGTTGCATTATGGCCTTGGCTGATCGACTACGGCAGTCGTATCGCTCCAGAAGCGTTGGCAGTCACGCTATGGTTTACGTGTATCTATCTTTTGTACAAAGGGATGACCAGTGGGGGATGGGCACTTTGGATCGCCCCAGTCGCGTTTGCCGCGCTCCATTTGACCCGACCCGAAGGCACGTTCATGATGTTGGCCTCTCCAATCGCTGCCGGAATCCTGGTTGCCAAAACCGATCGCGAAAACTACATTCGATGGGCACAGTTCACCGCCGCTACCGTCGTGCTTCTGGCCGTATATGCCCTGTCCATGAAACTCATGATCGGGACCGCCACCGTCAGCTACCGCGCCCCAATGAGCGGCGATTTAGTCGATTATTTCCGGCGCGGCTCGGTCGATATGGCGAAGACGTTCATGCAGATAAATTTCAACGTCCTGCCTTTGATGCTTGGACCTCTCTTGCTCGTGTTTTGGGGACTCGGTTTTTTCCGACCATTGGCGGTGAATCGAAATGTTCGGTTGGAGTTGGTTATTTTCTTTTTCTGTGTGTTGCAGTGGGCAATGGCCCTCGCTGTTTTTTCTCCGGCACCTCGTTATCTTATGGCGGTCGTCGTGGCTCTTTCCCTTTGGTCCGCAAAGGGGATGGAACAACTTACGCTTAGAGCCGCACTAAATCAGCAATGGGCATGGTTGAAATTGGTGCCTATTATGCTCGTCGTCGCCACATCGCTTTTGGGAGTCATCGCGGAGGTCACCGCCGAAAAAATGGGTGCCTTGCCCAGAACTCCTAAAGAGTACCGTCTAGCCGGAAACTGGCTCAAGGAAAACGGCGAACGAGGTCTGATTATCTCGAGAAAACCTCAGATCGGATTTTACGCCGACATGCCCACTCTGGGTCCCCCGGCCGACGCGACTCCAGAATTCCTCATCGAGTATGTGAAAGAAACGGGGGCGCGATATGTGGCATTGGATGAACGCTACAGCGCGGCGCTGGTCCCCGGACTAAATTCATTGCTTTTTGATCCCAAAACGGACACCCACTTCAAACTGCTGACCGATGATATTTCGCCCTTTCCCGGCGCGAAAATCGTTTTATACGAAGTCGTTACCCCGGGTGTACGCTACCTGCCTGAGGAGGAATTTCCCACCATGAATTCCCATATGGGACCCGATCAAAAGCGCAGAGTAAATTAGAAATCGACTGGATTATGATGGTAACTTCTTAATACTCTGAATTCGAAAGCATAGATTGGAATGATTAATGAAACGCCTCGTCCTTCTTTTTATCCTCACGTTCACCTTCAACGCGGTTTCCGAAGTGATTAATTTTCCTTTCAAAGGAAGCTCGTTTAACAATGCGGAATTGAAAAGGAATTTTGCGACGGAAGACTTTGAGTGGTTGGACGAAGTGGCTCAAGATTTACGTACTACTAAAGCCAGGCGATACCCGGAAGAGTGGTTCTTGGCCACCTTTTATTACGAGTTGGGCATAGCCGAGAAGGCCGATGAGTATACCGCCTCAAAATACAAACAACGATTAGATAAATGGGCCAAAAACAGTCCGAATTCAATTACGTGGCGAGTGCTCACCATTGATTATCACATTACGCGTGGTTGGGATGCCCGAGGAAGCGGTTGGGCAAGTTCCGTCACGCCCAAAGGGTGGGAGGTTTTAGAACAAGAACTTTCTCAGGCGTGGGCATTGATTAAAGACTCGCTCGAAAATTCCGAGCCGGATCCGCATTTTTACGGCCTCACGTTTACAACGCTGATGGGTCACAATTTGACCGACACACGCTATCCTCAACTCCACTTCAATCAATCGCAGATTCAGGAATTCAATGAATTGAAATCCAGAGACATCGGCGACTATTTCTTTAAAAAGGCCGTCGCGTTGGAAACGGGATACTTTGAAATCTACAAAAATCTGTTGATGGCCAAAATGCCTCGTTGGGGAGGGCGGCCCGGCGAAGTGGAAGCATTTATGCTCGAAGCCCACGAGATTGGCAATGACGCGTGGGACCGCGGGCTGTATGCGAGACTCCACCACAATATTGCAAAGTGGTTAGGATTGTCGTATATGAAAGTACACCAGACCTTGGATTCCGCCGAGTTGATCGCGAGTTATGAAACCCTGATGAAGGTTCCCGGCTTTTTTGACCATTGGAAAGATATCACCATCCAGGTCGCGTGTACCTATGAAGACCGCGAAACCGCCCGCCGATTATTCAAGGTGAAGAACGGAGACCAACCGTTCAAGGGGTGGAACAGCGTCCAACAATATACGTTCTGGCGAAAATGGGCCATGGGGGATGATCCTTATCCGGTCAATGAGGAACTCTTTTTCGCCGTGATCGAATCGAATACGTGGAGGGTAAAGGACCTCATCGGGCCGGACACGGATGTAAACGGGACCAACGGAGAAGGGCGTAGCCTTCTATTTTTCGCATTACGTTACGAGCAGATTGAGAATGGAGACACCCTAATCAACCATGGAGCGAAGATAGACGATGACGATCTTCATACCATGTCCGTTGGCATGCGTACCGGGAACCCTATCAAGCTTTTGCTCAAACACGGATTGGACCCGAACCACATTGGGAAAGACGGCATGCCGCTGATTCATCGCGCGGCCCAGTTCGGGAGCCCTAACGGGTTCAAGAATGTGGTGAATGGCGGAGCCGATTTGAATACGATTTGGGATGAAAATGGAAATACCGCACTTCACCTAATCGCAGCCGGCCATCGAAACGCGATGCTCGATTTTCTGGCCAACAAGAGCCCTGATACGACCATCAAAAATAAAGCGGGACTCACCGCTTTGGACGTAGCCAGGCAGGCGATGAAGAGTACACGCAACCAAAACGAAAAGAACAAGTTCGGCAATTCCGTTCGTAAACTCGAAGCGTTCTAAGTCATTATTTGATGCTGACCCGATAAAGCCCTGTACGGCGCGTCGCGTAAAGCCATTTTTCGTCGACGAGGGAATCTGAGGGGATCGAAGCCAAAACGAAAAAGTGGTTTTCAATCCGGAACCTTGAGTAGTATTGAAAACGGAGGAACCCGGGCCTATGAGTACTGCCGACGTAAAAAGCGATAAGTTGGATAAATCGAAATTCGAACCCGAAGTCTGGGCGAAAATGGGATTTACGGAACGCGTTGACTACGTATGCCATCTCTATATCCACGAGGGATTGAACTATCCTAGCGTGGCCTATATTTTTCACGCCATAAAAATCGTGATCTTGTTCTTCGGTTGGGTATTTTTCTGTAGCTTCACTCCAGGGCTTGGTTCGTTGAGTACGATTCACGAGTGGGCGTTCCATCCAGTCGCTTTTCAAAAAGCCTTCATTTGGAGTTTAACCTATGAAGCCTTGGGTTTTGGATGTATGTCCGGCCCCCTCGGATTGAAATTGTGGCCGCCGTTTACAGCGTGTCTCCATTACCTGAGACCGGGGACGACGAAGCTTCCGCTGCTCGAAGGGGCACCCATCATCGGCGGGACCCGACGGACCATTCTCGATGTCCTGTTGTACGCCGCCTACATCGTTGCCTTGTTTGTGTTACTCGTGCAACCCGACGTGACCAGGCAGTTCCTGTTCCCGGTCGTCCTGCTGCTTCCTCTTTGCGCTCTCGGTGACCGAACCATTTTTCTGTCGTCGCGCGGCGAACATCATTTCGCGATCGTCGTGACCTTCTTTCTTGCCGGAAACTTTATCGCGGCATCGAAGTGGGTGCAGCTAGCCATATGGTTCTGGGCGGGAATTTCCAAATTGACTCCGGCATTCGGATACGTGGTGCCCATCATGACCGCGAATAACCCTTTTTTGAAAATTGCCGCATTTCGAAAAGCGTTGTTCAAGAACTATCCCGACGATTTGTCCCCATCGAGATTGGGTATGTTGATGGCTCACGCGGGAACCTTCCTGGAAATCGGAGCGCCGGTGGCATTACTCTTCGTGACTCATGGAGGACCATTGCAATGGGTCGGCGTCGCGATGTTTGTTATGCTCCATTTTTTCATTATCAGCAATATGCCAATCGCTGCCGTGTTCGAGTGGAACATTCTCAGTATGTATTGCGGCTTCTTTCTGTTCTGGCATCATCCCGAGGTGAGCCTGTTGGACGTCGGTTCGGTGCCCATGGCCATTTATCTGATTGTCGGGTGTCTGATCATTCCAATCGTTGGGAACTTCGTTCCACGAGCCGTCTCATTTCTGTTGGCCATGCGCTATTACGCGGGAAACTGGGCTTGGAATGCGTGGCTGTTTCGCGACGGCAGCTACGAAAAACTGGATAAACTCACCCGTGCCAGCAAACTCCTCTTCCAACAACAACACCGATTCTTGCCTGAAGAGGAAGCTATTGAGGGGGACGCCGGGTTCATGGCCTTCCGCACATTACACCTTCAGGGACGTGTTCTTGGGATGCTGTTACCGAAAACAATTGGCGATGAGCCTTTCCAAAATTATCAATATTGCGACGGTGTGGTCGTGGCATTATCCGTATTGGGATGGGATTTCGGTGAAGGCCATATGGCCGACGAGAAACTTCTACGAGCGATTCAGGAACAATGTGATTTCGACGAAGGCGAAGTTCGTGTGATCAGCGTAGAATCGCAACCGATGTTTCAATCGACGCTCCATTGGCGTATCAACGATGCGAAAACAGGAAAAATGGACGAAGGTCACGTAGAACTCTCTGAACTCGCAAAACGGAAGCCCTGGGATTGCGGGGAAATTTGACCGACATGCTGGATGCGGTCGTAGTAGGGTCCGGTCCAAATGGACTGGCCGCGGCGATAGAACTGGCCCGACAGGGTGCTCAGGTGAAGATTCTTGAAGCGTCGCCCACAATTGGCGGTGGAATGCGGAGTAGCGAACTCACATTGCCCGGCTTCGTACATGATGTGTGTTCTGCCGTCCATCCGTTAGGGATTCTGTCTCCGTTTTTCAAAAAACTGCCGCTGGAAGATTTTGGACTGGCTTGGGCCAAACCGGCCGCCTCCGTCGCGCATCCGCTCGACGACGAACCGGCAGCCATGTTGTACCAGTCGTTGGAAAAAACAGGTGACAATCTCGAAACGGACGGTGAATCCTGGAAGAATATTTTCGCGCCGCTGTTGAATAAACCAGAGGAATTGTTTGAAGATATTCTAGGTCCTTTGTCGATCCCCGATCACCCGTTTCTCATGGCGCGTTTTGGATTACCGGGCCTTCGGCCGGCCGTTGGTTTTTCCAAGTCCAAGTTCAGCGGCCGCCGTGCCCGCGCGCTCTTTTCCGGTTGCGCCGGTCACAGCATTCTGCCCCTCGAAAAACCGTTGACGACCGCCGTTGGTCTATTGTTCGCATTGTCCGGCCATATGGAAGATTGGCCGGTAGCGGTGGGCGGATCATCGAAAATCGCCGAAGCACTTGGGGCGTATTTCGAATTCCTGGGCGGTACGATTCAATGTTCGGCGAAAATATCGCACGTAGGTGAATTGCCGGATGCACGAGTCGTTCTGTTCGATACCGATCCGCTGCAAATGGCCTCCATTGCGGAGTCGGTATTGCCGTCAGGATATCTAAAGCGCGTTAGGAACTATCGTTTTGGACCCGGTGTATTCAAGTTGGATTGGGCTCTGGACGGTCCGATCCCCTGGAAGGATCCAAATTGTCTTGAAGCGTCTACCGTTCACGTGGGGGGTACGATGGAAGAGGTTGCCGCGAGTGAACGCGATGCATGGAACGGTAAACACTCCGAAAACCCGTTCCTGATTCTGTGTCAACAAAGTCAATTCGATTTGACGAGAGCCCCCGACGGAAAACATACGGGGTACGCCTATTGTCATGTGCCTGCCGGTTCGACCCAAGATATGACGGAATCCATTGAACGCCAAGTCGAACGGTTCGCGCCCGGTTTTCGCGACTGTATATTGGGCCGCCACACTACCTCTACGAGCGATCTCTTCTCCTACAACCCGAACTATGTGGGCGGTGCGATTGCCGGCGGTGTTTCGGATGTGACTCAAATTTTTACTCGACCCGTGGCGCGACTCAATCCATACACGACGCCCAACTCGAGGATATTCATCTGTTCCGCGTCGTCTCCCCCCGGAGGCGGAGTACACGGAATGTGCGGATATCATGCCGCCGTCACGGCGTTAAAAAGAATGCATCGTTTCGAGCCGGGTCCCCTCGCGAAATAGGGACTTCGTTTCCAAAAAGGTAAACTATTTTTTACTACGATAGGCCGGTCGGATTGTTTTATAATCCGTCCACAAACCTAACCATTGGAACTCAATCATGGCCGAACCAAAATTCGAAAAAGATCTGGAAAAATTAGAGGAAATCGTCGAATCCCTGGAAGAAGGGGGGCAACCGCTCGATGCCTCGTTGAAGAAGTTTGAAGAAGGAATCAAATTGGCGCAGCGGTGTGAAAAAGCCCTGTCGACCGCCGAGAAGAAAATCGAAAAACTGATTCGAAACGCGGAAGGGGAATTGGAAACCGAACCGTTGGATGAAGACGATTCGCCGCCGGCAAAACCCAAAAAATCATCAAGGCCCTCGGACGTGGGAGATCAAGACGGCGAGTTGCCGTTCTAATGAACGCCGGGGATTACCTCAAGTCCAAATCTCAAGAAACCGAAACTGCGTTGGAAACGTGTCTTACCAGCTGGAAAGGCGCGCCACCGAAATTAATGGAAGCAATTCGGTATAGCCTATTTGCCGGGGGAAAACGGTTGAGGCCTGCGCTTGCGTTAGGTGCGGCCGAAATCGTTTCCGGAGATCAGCAAGTTGCGCTCCCGTTGGCGTGTGCCCTCGAGATGATACACACCTACTCACTCGTACACGACGATCTGCCTGCCATGGACGACGATGAGCTGCGGAGAGGGAAACCAACGTCCCATAAACAATACGATGAAGCCACCGCGATTCTCGTCGGAGACGCGCTACAGAGTATGGCGTTTGAAGAAATCACTCGTACCGGCCATTCTGACGTCGTCCGGGAAGTGGCACGAGCGGCAGGCGTGTCCGGGATGGTAGGGGGGCAATACCTCGATATACAGGGCGAAAATAAACAACTCTCGCTGGAAGAACTTCAAAAAATACACCGGTGTAAAACAGGCGCATTGATCGCCGTATCGTGCCGTTGCGGAGCCCAGTTGGGAAAGGGAACCGTTGAAGAAATCGACGCCCTGACACACTACGGCGAACACATCGGTCTCGCCTTTCAAATCACCGATGATATTTTGGACGTCGTCGGCGATGAAGCCGAATTGGGAAAACCCGTAGGAAGTGACGAGGGGTTACACAAATCCACCTACCCGGCCCTCCTCGGTTTAGAGGAATCACGCAACCTGGCTCAAAAGGCCGTCGACGATGCGTTGGACGCCCTTGAATCTTTCGACGAAATCGCCGATGGCTTCCGAGCATTGGCCACATACATCATCGAACGGAAAAATTAATGACCCAACTTTTTGGCATCGCCGTTGCACTTGTGTTCGGCCTCGACCCAATTGCGCCCATGCCTGATATCTGGCAATCCGGCAATTCAACCGTTCTCGATCTCTCCAGTCCCATCCAGATCGTCGTCGCCGATGACGTGACCAAAGATGAATTGGGCGGCGTGAAAACCCTCGTCAACGTTTTCGACCTGAAAGCAAAAATTGTGAAGGCGTCGGATTTCAAATCTGGAACCGCTCTCTACATAGGAGAGCACAGCCGAAACTCTTCGCTCAATTCATCCGCTATTGCCAGTAAACTGAAATCACTATCACCCGCTGGAAAAGAAGGATACCGAATCATCGTTGATTCTGATGGCATTATCCTCGCCGGAACCGACGCCCTCGGTACGCGCAACGGGTTGAACTATCTCGCGGGCATCTTAGGTGAAACACTGGCCCTACCCCAATTGTCCATCCAGGATGAACCCGACATGCCCCTGCGCATAATCTCGCCATTCTCCATGAACGCGCTACCCAGGTCATTAGCCTATCGCCCCAATAGCGTGTTGTTCCCGATCACCGAGTCTCAATGGTCCAACCCCTCCCGAATCGAACGTCAGGCAGTCGACTATCGAAGCGTTGGTTTGGAACCGATCACAACAGTCGATTTTGCCGTTCGTCCAAACGAAGAATTGGCTCACGTGTTGATGGCAATCAAAGGAAAATATCTCCTGCTGTCCCGAAAAGAAAATGGTGAATGGCCCGAGTGCACATCAAACCATTCCCGTCTTTCCCAATGCGTCAAAAAACACGTCGATGAATGGTTCGGATTTGTCAGTGCGTCCCTTCCCGGTGTGAGGCTACTCATCGACGCCGACACATTCATGCCCTTCTCCGACGGTGGATTGGCCGGGGCAGATGATGCGATTCGGGGATTGCCAGACGGCACCTGGCTCTACGTCGAACAAAACGGCGAAGGCGTAACAACCACAATCCAGTGGCTCGAAAATCAAAAATATCCTTTTGTCCTGGTCGCTTCGCCCAATCCCGACATGACCCCAGATGTCCAACGAGCCCGCATCGTACACCTTCTGGATTTCGCCAACGAAAACCCTGACCGCTGTAAAGGAATCGGCGTACTACGAACCCCTGTCGACGCCACCGTACTACGCCACGCCTGGAAAATGGATAGCTACATCCCCCTGTGGCCAGCAGCCTTAAACGAAGTCTTCGGATCCGACCTCGGCCAGCCCGGCCCCGACGACGTCATGAAAGCCCTGATCACCTACGTAAATTCCAACCTATTGGCCGGCGCCACCCCAGATGAAATCAACGATCAGGTAGCAAAGCGCCTATCCAAAACCTCAATAGAAAACCCCACCCACGCCGAAGACATCAACAGACTAGAAAAACTCAACCAATACATCACCGAATACATCCACCTCGAAAAACGCTACGTAGACGATCCGACCGACGAGGTTTTCGTCGACCTCGTCGATTTTGTGAAACGATGGGGCGCCCAAACCCAATGGCCTAAACAACGCACGAAAATAATCGTCGAGACGATCGGCGAAAAAAAACTCATGGTCCCCGCATCTATCATGTTCGGCCACTACGTTATGCCGTTCCGACCAGGAATCGCTTTGACCTCCGGCACGTTGCTCCCACTCCCTGCAACCACCACCGAAAACCTGCAAGAAAACTACTCCGAAATGAAACTACGAACCGGCGCCCTCCCTATCGCACCGATACGACGTTTCGATTTCGAAACCGTCGGCGGTGCATCGATCCTCATAGAAAACAGCGACGACGGAGATCGATACCGAACCGCCCACTTCGAAACCACAAAAATCACCGGCGGCATGCGAGCACCAATCTTGCTGGAAGAAACCTTCCTCACTCCATGGTGGACTTTCAAAGTAAACGCCCCATACGAACAATCCCACATCCGAAACTTTCAAACCCTAGCGTGGAAACCGCCCGCCCGAATCAAAGTCGAAACCAAAGATAGTCCCATAAAGATTGACGGACGTCTCGACGAACCCGCCTGGAAAATGGATCCCCAAGTATTCGGTTTCGTCGATAATTTCGGAGAAGCATTTTCAACAACTCCGTCCACCATTAAACTAGTCAGCCAAAACGAATCCCTCTACATAGCCGCCGAAACAACCACCGAATCCAACCGCGACGAATTGTCCATCCTCATCCGCCCACCCAGCGGCAAAACATTTCGAATTCGCCTCCAGCTCTCCAAAAAAGACACCGCAATTCTCTTCACCCGCAACGGCCTCCCCATCAAAGGATTCGCCGAAGCATCCCTTCGGCCTCAGGGCGACATCTGGGTTTCCGAAATCAGAATTCCCCTCGCCAATCTGGAAGCTACAGAAGCCATCGGACGCTGGAATTTCAACGCCGTTCACCTGTCCCAAGACGAAGAAATCCGTTCAATCTGGGCACCCGTCACCTCATCCACCACGCCATTAGTCGATTTCGGCACATTGACCTTTTGAGATGAAAGATTTTCGGCCTCCGAATTGTTATACTAGGTAGAAGCGAAATCAGAGACAAAACGTGCTAAAAATCTCAAAAACATTCACATTCATGGCTTTATTGTTGGCCTTCGGCTCGATCGCCCATGCCGGCGAAACAGTCACATTCACGAACTGGATCCTTCCCGAATCCACGACGAATTTAGATTCGGTTTCCGGCAGCGTAAAAATCTCCGCCGCGGCGACCCCCGTACGAGTCGCGTGTAGCTACGTCTATCCGAACGGGGAAAGAGGGGAAGTCGAATGCACCGAACACGATTCTCAAAAAGGAGTCTATAACTTCACCATCCCGTCCAAAGAAAACGGCGGAGTGGGCGACATCCTATTATATGTCCGCTTCCGGCCGTCATTGGATACGAAGACATACGTCAGTTCCCATTCAAAATCCGTCCCCATGGCCTACGAAGAAGATCTCGAAATCACGGCGAACCCTCCGGAAGTCCTACACTTCGATCTCGTCTCGCCCGCCTACCAAGTTCGTTACAATCCCTGTTGCAACATCCTCGGCGCGTCCGTAATCGCTAAGCGTCTCCCCGCACTACCAACACCATCCGACGCCGGACTACCAGAAACACTCCTTAGCGACTTCATCCATCTCGAACCTGATGACTTGTCGGCGTCAACAGCTGGACTGTATTTCACGTATACATTCGATCCCGAAAAAGTAACGTCCGCAGGCCAAAAGATTCCAGGTTTATTCGAATACGATATGCGCAAAGACGAATGGTTCAAATCACCAAACAGTATCGTCATGGAAGGCAACAAAATAGACTTTCACTGTCCCGCAGGCGGCTACTTCGTTCTTGGTACCGACAAATAACTACTCTTTGCGCGCCAGAATTTTATCCCGCAATTCTTTCACCGCGCCTTGAATATCCTCAGCTGCCGTCACCGCCGTCACCACCGCTGGGTGTTGAGCCCCGTGATCCAACACGTCGTCCACATTGTGTGCCTTGATGCCGCCCATGCACGTATGCGGGATAATCAACTCAGGCGCTATCTGCGAAATCGCCTCTGGCCCCAGGCTGTCCATACTCAAGACTTTCGTCTGTGTCGAAAAAATTGGGCCGATATTGACGTAACTCGCTCCGTCCCGTTGCGCCTGCAAGGCCTCATCCAGATTGTGACTTGACGCCCCGATTATGAGGTCTTTACCAGCCTTCCGGGCGTCCGCGATCGGTGTATCCTCCAACCCCAAATGAACGCCGTCCGCTCCGAGCGAAAGCGCCAACTCCACGTCGTCATCGATAATCATGACCGCTTCGACTTCACTCGTACGCCGCCGGTATTCACGGCCCACTTCGATCATCTTTTTTTCCGACCACTCTTTCTCCCGGAACTGAACGAGTCGAACGCCTGCGGCAAGCACTTCGTCAAGCACATCCAGGCTCGAGCGCCCCGCGCAAAAAGATTCGGTAATCACAACATAAAGATCCGCGGCATAAAATCGCCACATACGTTCGGCGTGGTTCACTAACCGCCTCCTACAATGCGGATCAACTCGACGACGTCGCCATCCTGCAATGTCGACGAAGAGAGTTCTTCACGAGCAATAATATCCTCATTGTATTGCACGGCAGTCGCCTTTGGATTCAGACCGAAAGACTCAATCAATCCGACTAAGTTTGTCCCCTCGTCAAAATCCCGCTGCTCACCGTTGACCGTTACAATCACGACGTCACCGTTTCGGAATCATCAAACGCCCGGTCGAAATCTTTGATGACCGGATCATATCCCGCTCCTCGAACGACCGATGCAATTTCATCCAAACTCCGGTGATCCTCCAATTCAAACTGTTCCAGTACTTCTTCCCCGTGCGTGGCATACCCACCCGGTCGAGTCGAAGAACCGGCGCTCATCATAGTGGTACCCAGAGGAATTAATTTATCTCTGAAAGCCGGCGCCTCTCTAGTCGAAACATTGAACCCAGCTTCCGGAAGAAACAAACGCAACGCCAACATCAGTTGAACCATCTCTTTTTCCGTGACCAACTTAGGAATGTGAAACCGCTCTGGTACATGCTGCAACCGTGGAAACGAAAGTGAAATGCTGCTTTGCCAGCAAGCCTTCTGCAGGTAACGCCCGTGCAACGCCGTTTTGAACGCATCGATTCGCCAATCATCTAATCCCAGCAAGACGCCGATGTTCAGCTTGCGTGCTCCCCCACGTCCCGCCCGTTCAATCGCGTCAATTCGGTAATCATAATCGCTTTTCTCACCTGATAAATGGACCTGGCTGTAGATGTCTCGACTGTACGTTTCCATATAAATCGTGACGCCTTCCAGTCCGAGCTCGCAGAGCCGTTTATAATCTGGCTCATCCAGCGAATAAACCTCGATCGCCACGGAAGGAAAATAGTCGCGGGCAATTTCCACGCCGCGAGCGATATAGTCAACGGGAACAGCGTAGGGTGCTTCGCCAGTCAAAAGAAGGACATTTTGGTATCCCAATTGAGAAAGCGCATCGCATTCGCGCCGAATCGTTTCTTCATCCAGCGTCACCCGTTTTTCAGTGTTGCCCGATTTGATCGCATAGCCGCAATAAGTGCAATCGGCTCCGCAAACGTTCGACAAATAGATGGGAACATAAAGACCAATCGTCCGGCCAAAATGCCAACGGGTCAATCGTTGCGCCTCCAACGCCATAGGCTCAAGGTTTCCAACGGCATGACGCGAAAACAGAGCCGCCAAATCAGACTCGTTTCGGTCCGATTTGAGGATAGCCCGCTCCACATCGGCCGGTGTCGCGGAATGGATCAGGTCCGAAATCCGTTCGTCAGGCCAAGCCTTGAGTATGTCGTTGAATCGAAATGCCATTACGATTGATTCCCGAGAATAGGCAGCTATTGTACCTCTTACTTGGTCCAACGTTCGATAAACTCTCTGCGCTCGCCCGGAGCCGACTCCTCAAGACCATTCCTGCTGCTCATTTTGACGCGGTTTCCCGACACACGATTCAATGTATGTCCCAGCGTCATCGTTACATATTTGGATTCTTCATCCCGAATGAGTTCGGTGAGCGCACGGGTGTTTTTTGAGGATGAGACTTCGCCAATGGCATAGGATGTACGGTTCCGCAATTCATCCTGCACGCCGCTTTCCAACAGTTTCGCCATTGTGTCGAATGCAATTTTATCAGGCGCGTGAAATTGGAGGGCTCCCACGAGGTGGAACTTCACGCCGTTCCCCGTCGATTCGTCGAGGATGAGCTTCGCGATCTTTTTAGATAGCTTGGACGGCATGGCGACTTCGATCGAACGGGCCGCATTCTCCGCTATGGACCCGTCCTCGTCGGTCAGGAACGGGAGTAAGTCTTCCGCAATATCCGCGTTACCCAGAATAGACAGCGAGTCTGCCGCTGCACGACGAATCAGTTTGTCCCCGTGGTTCAAATAACTCAACAACGGTCTCGCCGCCGGGGCGTGTAACAAGGCCCCAAGGTCTTTAATATCTTGAGCCAACGCGTCGCCAGATTGATTGGATAATCCGTCTAAGATTTTCTCGGGAATGGACTCGTCCTGGGCGATAACGAAGTAGTCTATCTCTTCGATCGACTGCGTCGCCTTGCTCCACGCAAACGTCCGCGCCACGATGCGATCAGCCTTCATGTGATACACCGTGTAGGTCGGCTTGTCCTGCGTCTGGCGATCGTCCGAGACCGCCGTCCACCAATCCGGGTAGTTGGCATTGATGTCGCCGCCATTGACCACGTACCACGTCCCGTCCTGATCGTTACGCTGATCATTTTTTAACGGATAATGGCGTTCATAAATGTGGGTGTGCCCAGAACAGTTTAAGTCGACGTTGTGCTTGTCCAACACTTTCCGAAATTCAGCCGCATTGATGCCCGGTTCTTTTCTGCTTTTGCCATAGCCGTAATACCCGGTGCAATATACCGGGAAGTGATGGGCGACTACGGTGTATTGACTGTCAACCGACTGAAGATGATCGTCCAGCCACTTGGCGGAGCTGGTCCAATCTTTCTCCCGACCCGTGGATTCGTAGGAGATGAGGACGAAATGGGTATTGCCCCATTCGAAGGAGGCATAGGGTTCACCGTCGCCCGGTAATTCATGATACTTCGCGTACCAGTCTTGATCGGTACCACGAATTTGGGATCCTTCGTGATTCCCCCTCGCGGTGACGAACCACTTGGAATCGGTGATGTATTTATATCGGTCAAAATGTTCGGGCCATTGTACGTATTGATGGCCATCACCGACCAGGTCGCCCATTGTCATATAAAAATCCGCCTTCCATTGTTCGGCATGATCCTTCATCCTCGTCGCATGCCACCGGTCGCCCCAACGTCGCGAATCACCCACAACGATGAAAGTGACTTCAGCCGCATCACTTTCAGGTGCCGTAATAAAGGTGGCCGTCTGGGTGTCGCTTCCCGTTGAAATCGAGTAGGTATATTCCGTGCCCGCCGAAAGACCATCGATTCGAACCCGGTGGAGTTTTCCGGATGCGGCCCCGTTGACCGAATCGGATAAGTCGCCGCCTTTAACTCCCCATGTTGCCGATCCGATTTCGTCCTCAGTGGTTTCCCAGATCAACGTCGCGCCGTCTTTTGTAATATTCTGGATGTGGGGCGCGATGCGAAATGTCGATTCAGCGGTGGCTGAAAATGAAACCACGACTACGCACGCGAAAAGGAAAATGTGACGAAACATAAAAGACTCCAAAAAAAGTTGTGTTACTAGTCTGACAGCGGCCAGATGACATCCCCAGCCTCAGTAAAATCTAAATCGAAAGGGCCTTCAAGCGCTTGGGCGCCACTGTGTTCCTGCGCGGTCGCGAGACCCGCTTCCGACACGAATGCCTGACTGCAATGTTGCGTGTTTTTGATTCCCACGATCGCAGGGCCTCGTTCGCTTCGCCGTAACACACTCATGCTGGCATTCAACATATCCTGATCGTTTTCTCGAATGAGCGGAAGGCCGGCGGCATTTGGTGCAAAAGACGTCAGTGCGTTCAGCTGCGTTTTCTGATGATCCACCTGCGCCGCGAATGATTGCGTCGCGAAATCACAAATCCCCATTCCTAAGCCGTTGCCTTCACTGCCCGGCGAAAGTTCGCTCACCAGAATATAGACCACTTTCGGTCCTTCTGGCTGCCATCGCTTTCCGGGCATGTGAGCATGGGGATGACGATTCACGACGTTGGTATCCAAGCCGCTTCCGGATATGTCTTTCCCGATTTGCTTGAGCCATAAGAGATCAATGCTCGGCAGTGCCAGGCGCGGGAGCAACTCTTTCGAGCGAGTCAATAAAGCCTCTTCGTCTTCAAAAAAAGTGTCTTTTGGTACCGCCTGGATGATGGCCGTTTCATGATATCCATTTTCGACGATAGCCAGTCCGCCTTGAACTTTTCCTTGGTCGATCAACCATTGGGCACCGATACGAATGGCATCGCCGATTCGAACTCCCGCTTCAGGAGAGTGATAACACTCCGCGCCACGCAATTTTCCCAGCCCGATGGCACAGATCTTGGAGATTCCGCTCTCCAAAGGTCCTTTGATTCCGGTATGCGCCTTCACTCGATTCAAGGGGAGGATAATATCTGCTTCCCAAGCCACCTGCGCACAATGGATTTCTACGCCGTCCACAACTCCCGGGCTGTGAGTTTCCATTTCGGATTTGATCGGAACGCCCATCGTGGCTTCGGAAATCCCGTAGTGGTCGAGGAGCGCGCTTTGGCCTTCGGGGGTCCCGCCGCCGTGACTGCCCATAGCCGGTAATATGAACGGAGAAGCGCCCCGTTCTGTAAACCAATCGACCGCGCTCTTCGTAATCGTGTCGATATTCGCGATGCCGCGGCTGCCACCCGTAATCGCGACTGTTTTCCCCACGAGGGACGCGGAGTCGGGAAAAAGGCGCGGCAGTTCTCGAGCGACCGCACCAGCGATATCATTTTCCTTTGGCCGTTCAAACGGAATGTCGATAGTGTAAAATTTAGGAATCGGATTGTCGCGCATAATGGAAAATATCCTCGTGATTTTATCGAATTAGAATACCAATTGGCCCAACGCGAAATCTATCCATAAACTCCCTAAAGTGGATTCATTTATACGACTCCCGTATCATCACCCTCTTTTCTTCCATCCAGGCGGAGTTTCCTCATGAAGCGATTTGGCGCAGGCGGGTACATGCTCGGAGGAACCGTGTGCCTGTCCACCATGAGCGCCCTCGTACATTTTTTAGGAGAAAATCTTCACTGGACGGTCGTTGCTTTTCTCCGTATTTTCATTACGTTTCTCATTGCCTTGGCTTTTGCACGTGCGACCGGCGTTCGCCCAATGGTGTTCGGCTCCAAAATACTCTGGGCGCGTAGTTTTTTTGGCTCGATCGCCCTCACAAGCAATTTCTATGCGCTTACTCACCTGGCCATCACCGATGCCATAACGATTCTCAAAACCAGCCCCATTTGGATAGGCATTATCTTATCCGTAATCCACCGGCGTGGCCCCCAGGGAAAAATCTGGATCGCCTTGTTGTTGGGCGTCGCCGGCGTGTTTCTCATGGAACAGCCACAATTCGACGGCGAATGGTTTCCCATTATCGTCACTATTTGTTCGGCGTTTTTCATCGCCTGTTCCCAAGTCAGTATGTCGTTTCTGCACAACGTACCCACCATCAAAATCGTCATCCATTTTTCGTGCTGTGCATCGCTCGTGACTTTCTGCATCATGATTTTTGGACACGGCTTCGAGCCCATACAGCAAGTCGATTGGACGGGCGCCCGTTGGCTTCTTTTGATGGCGTTTTTTGGCACCGTGGGCCAGGTCTTGATGACGACCGCGTTCAGAACCGGACACGCATTACTGATGTCGCTGATTGGTCTGTTGGCCATCCCATTGGCCGCAATGTACGATTACTTTTTTTGGGACAGAACCTTGGGTTGGATAGAGGGGGGAGGCATTGCTCTGATTGCAGTCTCCATCATCATGTGTTCCGGTCAATCAAAAGAAGACCTCGGAGACGATCAGGCCATGGCCTCAGGATGAGGATTGCCTTTTCCGGTCTCCACGAACATTTTTAAACTCCGAAGATACCGCCCCCAATCAAATGTACAATTACCATATATTCCTTCTGTACTTCCCCAGCCGCTATGTTTGAAGAGAACCAGAATGCCCTCGCCGTTCCCCGGCGGATTTAAATCGAATGAAATTAAGGTGTCGACCCATTCGGGATGCCCCGCCTTACAGACCCAAAGTACTTCGTGAGGCGGAAAAGTTTTCTTGACATCCATCGTGAATTGAACCGCCCCGTCGTTGAAACGAAAAACCAATTCGCCATCTGGTGCCGGATTGCCCTGAACATCAGTGGTCCACCAGCCGCTAAGCCCTTCCAATGTCGTCAAAGCCCTATGGATAGTCTCTTCTGCGCATTGAATTCGAAATGTATGTTTTATTTCAGGCATGATGTCCTTAGTTTTGGATGGCGTTCAAAGAGACATCCCCATCATACCACGATTGAAAGAAACTTACATGGCAAAAATTATCTACGGCGTTTCCGGCGAAGGTTCCGGCCACTCCTCTCGCGCAAAAGAAATGGCCGGCCACTTAGTGAAGCAAGGCCATGACGTTCGACTGGCGAGTTACGATCGTGGGTTTCGCAATTTATCTGAAGACTTCGATGTCGTCGAAATTGAAGGCTTACATATTGCCAGTGAAGACAACCAGGTGTCGAAGGTCAAGACGTTTACAGAAAATATTAAGAAAATTCCCGAAGGTCAGAAAAAATTAAACGATTTCCGCCACAAAATTTTTAAGGAGTTTGAGCCCGACGTCGCCATCACCGATTTCGAACCCATGACGGCCTATTTGGCAAATTATTACGACGTCCCACTGATCACGATTGATAATCAGCACCGTATGCGGTACATGAACTATTCGTGCCCGGAAAACCTGGACAAAGACCGAAAAGTAACAGAAACCGTCATTCGCGCCATGGTTCCAAAACCCGACGTCAGTTTAGTGACTACGTTTTTTTTCGGCGAAGTCAAAAACGAAAGGACGTTTTTGTTTCCTCCAATCTTGCGGGAAGAAGTCCTGGCATTGAATCCTTCAGATGAAGGACATATTTTGGTGTATCTCACCAGCGGCTTCGATAGTTTTTTAGATATTCTCAAACCCTTTGAGCGCGAGAAATTCTTAGTATACGGATACGACAGAGACGATGCCGATGGCCCCATTCAATACAAACCGTTCAGTAAACAAGGGTTCCTCGACGATTTGGCGTCTTCCAAAGCGGTAATGGCCACCGCGGGATTTACGCTCATGACCGAATCTTTGTACCTAAAAAAACCGTACCTGGCGATGCCGATGAATGGGCAATTTGAACAAGAATTGAATGGCATGTGGTTGGATGAATTGGGTCTGGGCAAAAATGTCCGGGATATTTCCTCGGACGTGGTGGGCGATTTTTTGTACCGGTTACCCGAATACCAAAAAGAAGTGAGTAGTTACGACGCACAAGATAACACAGCCATCAAAAATCGGTTGGACGAATTGTTGGCCGACGATTGCAAATCGATTCGATCATTTCACGAAAATCGGAAATGACGTCAACTTAATTCGTCTAAAAATCCGGTCAATGGGGAAGAGGCATCCGCTTGAGTACGGACCGGTCCGAGACCTGAAAGGTAACCGATACGTCCCGCTTCTGTAGCCATAGCGAATGCACGCGCCATCGCCGTGTGGTCAGTGGCATCGGCCAATGCCGTATTCACCAGTACCGCGTCCGCACCCATTTCCATCGCTTCTGCAGCATGAGAGGGAGCGCCCAAACCAGCATCCACAACAACCGGTACGTTAGACTGCTCGATGATGATGCGAATCATTTCTTTGGTCTTGATTCCGCGATTACTTCCGATTGGAGCGCCTAAAGGCATGACCGTTGCCGTGCCTATTTCTTCAAGTCGTTTCGCCAAAATCGGATCGGCTTGAATGTAAGGAAGAACTACAAACCCGTCTTTTACCAAGATCTCCGCTGCCTTCAACGTTTCCATGGCATCGGGGAGGAGGTAACGTGGCTCGGGCGTAAGCTCCAATTTTACCCACGGTTCTAAGCCGGCTGCCCGTGCGAGTTTCGCCAATCTCACGGCTTCGTCTGCGTTTCGCGCGCCGGATGTATTAGGTAAAATCAATTGAGACTTCGGGTCCAACGCCGACATGATGCCTTCTTCGTCTGTTTGCGATAGATCGACCCGACGCAATGCGACCGTGATGATGTCCGATCCTGATCCGTCAATAGCGTCTCGCAACGCCTGTGAAGACGGGAACTTTCCCGTTCCAATCATCAGGCGGGATCGAAACGATCTTCCCGCAATAATGAGCGGATCGTCCGTTTGTATCGTGTTGGTGGTTACACCCATGGGCTCAAGATTTCCTTTGATTACTACCCGTGATGGTATCAAATATGAACATTATCCTACAAAGAGCAATTATCTGAATCAGACCTGATTGTAGGCATTTTATGTCCAAATACGGAATTATTTTCCCTCAACGACACTCCTATTCACCGCGCACCCACTTATGTTGTCTCGGTTTTCGCCGATAAATACTGAATGAGATTCGTTTTATCTTGTGTCCCAAAGTTTTGGAACGCACCTTGCTCTTAAAAAGCGGGGAAATATGGTAGTTGGGGGATATTCCTTTGGGAAGTCTTTTTAGTGCATTCAATATAGCTCAGTCCGGGCTCACCGCCGCGCAAATCCAATTGGATACTGCAGGCCACAATATCGCCAATGCTACGAAAGATGGGTATTCCCGTCAGCGTGTAGGTCTGGTCAGTCGACAATCGATCAATATCGGTCCGGGCCGCATCGGGACCGGGGTCGCAGTCAGCGGTATCGAACGCGTGCGCGATGAATTCCTGGATGGATTGTTTCAGGAACAAGTCGCCGGGTTAGGATTCGCCGAATTCCGTGCAGAAATGTTTCAACAAATAGAAGACATTTTCCTCGAGCCGTCTGAAAACGGGTTGAGCGCACGGTTAAATCTTTTCTTCGATTCGCTGAACGAATTTGCCGCCAACGTGGAGTCCATCCCGGTGCGGCAGAGTGTCTTGACGGAAGCCGAGGCGTTGGCTTCCGTGTTGAATGATACATCGTCGCGCTTAAGAGCAGTACGCACAAGCGCAAACGATCAGATAAAGAACACCGTCCCGGTAATTAACGGGTTGTCTGAAAGAATTACAGCATTGAATAAGGCCATCGTTGCCCAGGAAATCGCGGGCAAGACCGCCAACGATTTACGTGATGAACGAACAGCGTTGATGGATGAGCTGGGCCAGTTAGTCAATATTTTTTCGCGAGAAAGGGACAACGGCTTGGTCGATATCTTAGTCTCGGGAGAAGTGTTGGTTGATGGGTTTGAGTATAGAGAACTCGAAGCGGTGCCGAATGCTGCTTTGGACCCCGATAGAAACGATCTGGTAGAAATTCGATTCGTATCGACAGGGACTCTTTTGAACCCCAAGAGTGGTGAGGTCGCCGGCGCGCTTTCAATACGCGATCAAACGGTTTTAGAGATCGACGATGACATCAACGTCATCGCGGCAACCATTATCGAACAAATCAATAAAATCCAATCGCAAGGAAATGGGATCTCTGATTTTAGTGCGCCCTTGATCGCCTCAAATCCAGTGTCTGATCCCACGCTCGCATTGAACTCCGCCGGTTTGCCTTTCACGGTCAGCAACGGTACCTTCGAGATTAATGTATTTGACGCAGCGGGTGTACCATCAGGTACTTCTCCGGTGACCATCACCATCGGCGCCGCCACGACATTGAATGATGTGATCGGCCAAATCAATGCGGACCCCGATCTGACCGCAAGTGTAGATGCATCGGGATTCTTGACAATATCCTCCGCGGCCAATACGACATTTGGGTTCGCGAACGATGCTACGAATTTTCTCGTGGCTACTGGAACGAATGTGCTGTTCACCGGCAACGATGCGCGCACAATCGGAGTCAGTCAGTTACTCCTCGATAGCCCCGAACTGCTGGCATCCGCGTACGACACGGATCCGCTCAACACGGGAGATAACAAAGCGGCCAACGACTTTTTAGAAGTTCAGAACGGCCTGTATCTAATTGGTGGCACGGCATCAGTAAACGACTATTATGAATCGATGATCGTAGGTATTGGTGTGGACGCGCGCTCCAATGTGGATAACTTGGATTTGGAACGAACTTTCGTAGAAAGTTTCGACCGCCGACGGCAGGAAATATCGGGAGTGTCGTTGGACGAAGAAGTCGCCTTCCTCATTCAATATCAGCGAGCATTTGAAGCATCCGCCCGAGTAATCAGCGTAACAGACCGAATGCTGGACGCATTGTTTAGTATAGCCCTTTAAATATTGGCGATTCCGAGGTGTTTTGAAACCCGTTTCTCTTTCCGCTATTTGACAAATTTTTTTCGTCATGCTATCGTTACATGTTCATACACCATAACGGTTTAAGTTAAAAAGGCTTCACAAGAGCGCGATAAAAACTGCATGTACGAAGCGTATTACGGACTAAGCGAACGCCCCTTCAATCTGACCCCAGATCCAAGATATCTGTATCTCAGCAACAAGCACAAAGAAGCCTTCGCACATTTAATGTATGGCATCCGCAATAACAGCGGATTTGTCATGGTCTCCGGTGAAATCGGCACCGGCAAGACAACGATTTGTCGAAGTCTGTTGAAACAGTTGGATCCTGACACCGAAGTCGCGTTTATTTTTAATCCCTATTTGTCCCCATTGGAATTACTCCAAAAAGTCAATCATGATTTCGGCATAGATAGCAGAGCCGGTTCAGTTCGCGAATTAATCGACGAATTGAACGAGTACCTATTGACCCAAACCGCCGACGGAAAACGCTGCATCCTTATCATCGATGAAGCCCAAAATTTGAGTACCGAATTACTCGAACAAATAAGACTCCTTTCAAACCTCGAGACCGAAACGCAAAAGCTGCTGCAAATCATTTTAATCGGCCAACCCGAATTAGCACAAAATCTAGAACTCTACGAAATGCGTCAGCTCAATCAACGCATCACGGCCCGTTACCATCTCGAAAAATTAAACGAAGAAGAGACCCTACATTACATCGCCTTCCGTATCCGGGTCGCCGGCGGAAATGAAAAACTTAAATTCACCCGCAAAGCAATCAAAGAAGTCTACAAAATTTCCCATGGCACGCCCCGCGTAATCAATGCCCTCTGTGACCGTGCTCTCCTCGTCGGGTTCACGAAAGAACTCGACGAAATTACCCCGCAAATCATTCGCATCGCCGCGAAGGAAATCCACGGCGTCGAACACGTACACATGAAGCCCGTAAATACAGGGCGCCTCCTTCGGAACGCCGCCGTCTTCTCTGTTTTCGCACTTGTAGCCGTCGGTCTCTTATACAACTACAATGCATCCATTCCAAAATGGCTAAACGCTCAAATCGATTCGTTTAAGCAGGCCAGAGAATCCACCGCCGATACCATTCCTTTAGCATCTATCCCGACCCCTGAAACAGCGAAAATCTCTCAGGAAATTCCTCCAGAGATTTCAAAGGAACAGCCGGAAGTTCCAGAGAAAACCCCCACACCCGAAGTGGTCGCAACCATAAAACCAGAACTCAAAGTCGAAATAATAGAAACGCCAGCCCAGCCCCCCAAAGAAGCAGTCGTGGAGGCACAAGTAACGAAAACACCTCCAACCATCGAAGAACCGCCCGCCATGGACAGTCTCGCCGCCCTTCGCCATTCCTGTTCCGCCATGCTTACAACATGGAACCTGACCGAAACCGGCAGCGCCCCAAAGTCCATGAACGTCCAATCGATACAATCTTTCGCCAATAGAAACGGCCTAAAAGCCACCTACATAAAACCGACCCTCAAAGAATTAGCACGCATCAACGCTCCAGCCCTACTCCTCGTAGATTTCGGCGACGGAGCATATTGGTCCGCCCTGAACTCCCTAGAAAAAGGCGGCGCCCTCTTAACCGACTCCAACGGAAGCCAACAACTCGTAGCCGTCGCAGCCCTCGACGCCGCCTACCTCAAAGAAGCAATCGTATGGTGGGTCGAACCCGAAAAAAACCTTGAACCCCTCCGCGCCGGATTTCAAAACGAACGGGTCGTGCGATTACAGCAAGCCTGGCAAGATCTAGGCCTCAAAGAAAAGACACCCAACGGCACCTACGACGCGTCCACCATCAACACAGTTTCTAAAATCCAACGCATCGCCGGACTCGTCACGGACGGCGTCTACGGCGAACAGACTCGTATGGTCATGAGCCTCTGGCGTGACGACAGCCGCACACCCCATCTCTCCAATCCTGCCTTGTCAGACGATGTCATCCGTCTCGTCCGAAACTCCCCCGGATTAATCATCGTAGAAACCGCCGCCGAAACCCTAACTCAAGATCTACCCCAATGGGACGAACTATCCGCCGTGATCAAAGAAGACGCTAAGCCCGATGCAGGTCTAACTCCCGAGCTCGCAGAAGAAACCGAAAAGAGAAATTCAACATTACCGCTCCAGACGTATGAGTCTCAACTACCTACGACGAATGGCCCCGCCGCCGACAGTGTGACGCCTTCCGTACGCAAAAGTGTTCCGTTGATACCCGAAGAAACTCATGGCACAAAAAAAGGAAACCGCCCATGAGTACCATACTCGATGCCCTCAACAAACTCGACGACGAAAAGAAAAAAACCGAAGCCGCTTCCCGCCAAGGCGATTCCGCCCCCATCGATCCCGCGGAAGCCGCCAAAGACATCATCGGTAAAGACGTCATGCGCGACGAACTCACGTTTCGATTCAGCCCACTGCAAATCATCGGCGCCATCGCAGCCGGAGCCATAATCCTAATCGTCGTAGTCGTATCAATCGTACTTGGCTTGGTTCGTCCAAACACCCCGGTCCCCGATAATGGTGGCACTCCTCAACCGCCCACCGTTAAACAGGCCGGCGCCATTCCATCCCAACCTACGACCGTCACAGAACCCACACCTGAAAAAAATGTTGCTCACGAGACGACCGCAAAACCCCCAGTCGAAAAAAAATCTGAACCAGCCCCAACCACTCCGGAACCTCAGGCAGCCGCGCAAGAAACTCCGTCTGCCTCCAAACCTGCCCAAACGAAACCCGAACCTCTCGCTGTTCCAGAACTCAAAGAAAATATCACACAAGAAAAAAACAAAATCATTGCGGCCACACCAACCCAGACTTCAGGCATCAAAAAAAATACCCAGCCGAAGCTCGCTACTCCAGACATAACACCGGAGCTCGAAGTGCCAAAAGTATCCAACATAATCAAGGCGCCACCCACGGAAACGACCCAAGAAGAAGCCCCCGCGCTTAAGCCCACTGAACCAAGAAGAGTGCCGAAAAAAACATTCGACATCGCTCAAGCCGAACCGATCGCCCGCAGCCCCATCCCCGAAAAGGCCCAACCAACGACTCCCAAGCCCGTGGATATTCGACGTCTTCCAATTCTTTCCCGAGCCGTCCTGTCGCGATTCGACCTCAACAAAGTTCGAATCAACATGTGCAATCCTGAAACAAACACCAACCCTTACCCGAATGTCATCGTAAATATGATCCGAATGGACGTGGGGGATAGTCTCGCAGGAACGACACTGGAATTGACTCACGTAGAAAAACACGGTGCCGCATTTCAGGACCGCAGAACAGGGCAGCAATATTATCTGAAATACTAGAGTCTAGGTACTCTCAAGTTTCGTCAGAGATTTGAGACGATTGATCTCTTTCAAACTCAAATAACGCCATTCGCCTTCACGCAGCCCCTCGCATTTAATCGAGCCGATTGAAATACGACTCAATTCGCGCACAGGATGACCGACAGCAGCGCACATCCGTTTTACCAGCCGCTTGCGACCTTCGTGAATGACCAAACGAATCAAAGAAGAAGAATGTTTTTGTTGAAGTACATGCACGTCCGCAGGCGACGTCATACCATCCTCCAACTGAATTCCTTTCGCCAGATTACCGACATCTTCCTTCGAAAATCTTCCTCGAACCCAGGCATGGTAGACTTTATCCACTTCAAAACTCGGATGCGCTAGCCGGTGAGTCAGCTCCCCATCATTCGTCAAAATCAACGTGCCTGAAACGTCCATATCCAAACGTCCCACCGGAAATATCCGCGCCGCCACACCCTCGACACAATCCATGACCGTCCGTCGATCATGCGTGTCCTTCGCACTCGTAATAACACCCCGGGGCTTATTCAACACCACATAGATCTTCTGATCAGCTTCCACGGGAGCATTATCGAAATGGACAACGTCTTCGGAGGGATCGATAGCGAGACCGACGGTCGCAACTTCTCCATTGACCGTGATTCGCCCTTCGGAAATTAATTTCTCGCTGCCGCGTCGGGATGCAATACTGCATTCCGCTAGGTACTTTTGTAATCTCATAACTAAATCTGACCAAAAACCAGTCATAGGGCCACTTCACAGCGGTCCATCGCAATACATACTATCCTATTTCCCGCAATTCTTCAATGCTGGGCAAATCCTTAAGGTTCTTAATACCAAAATGGTCAAGAAACTCTTCCGTCGTACGGTAAAGACGCGGCCTGCCAGGGACATCCGCAACGCCTACTGCCTTTACCAATTGCTTCTCCTGCAATATGTTAAATGCATGGGAAACGCTCACTCCACGAATCGATTCAACATCAGGACGAGTCACCGGCTGACGATACGCGATGATTGCCAACGTTTCCAAAACCGCCTTGGATAATTTTCCACTCTTCTTAATCTGAAACAATCTTCGAATAAACGGCGCGAACTGGGAATCTGTGGTAAGCTGATAACCTCCCGCGATTTCACGCAATTCGTACGGGGTGTCAGAACCATTGATTTGTTCCATCAACTCTTCAACGATGTTCTCTACAATATCCCGATCGATATCGCCCAATGCTTCCGCGATTCGGGCTACGTTTAATGGGCGATCGCTGGCAAACAGCATGGCATACGTCGCGCGCGTCGTATCTTCACGAGATAAACTTTCGACTGCTTCCAAGACTACTGTTTCGCCGGAGTCTTCTTCGACTTCCTCAGGCTGTTCTGGTGCCTCATCTTTTTTCTTTTTTTTCTTTGCCATTCTTGACCACTCTACTCCGTGTTTTTACAAGGTTTGATTATTCAATGCAAGGATAGGACGAATCGATTCCATCAGCGAATTGAATTTCGAAGGTTTCAACGATTGAGCTCCGTCCGAAAAAGCTTTTTCTGGGTTCGCATGAACTTCGATCATGAGTCCGTCACAGGCTGCTGCAGTTGCAGCTTTTGCCATCGGTGCAACATAGTCCCAATGGCCCGTACCATGACTCGGATCGATGATAATAGGTAAATGAGTTAGTTTTCTTAAAACGGGGATCACGCTCAGGTCCAATGTGTTTCGAGTTTCCGTTTCAAACGTCCGGATACCACGCTCACACATCATGACCTCTTGATTTCCTTCCGACATAATGTACTCTGCCGACATCAACCATTCCTGAATTGTCGACATCATACCGCGTTTCAAAAATACAGGAGTCGCCACCTTTCCGACCGCCTTGAGTAAGCCATAATTTTGCATGTTACGTGCACCGATTTGGAGAATGTCAGCGTAATCGCTCACCAGAGGCACCTGTTCCGAAGTCATCACTTCCGTAATGAATGGCAAACCCGTTTCTTCACTCGCTTCTTTCAAATATTTCAATCCCTCTTCTTCAAGACCTTGGAAGCTATAGGGAGACGTTCTCGGTTTATAGGCTCCGCCACGCAGAATAGTAGCACCGCATTTTTTCACATCGTGCGCAGATTCAATAATTTGTTCCCGCGTTTCGACCGAACAAGGACCCGCCATCACGGAAAAATGGCCACCGCCGATTGTCGTGTTCCCTACCTTAATAACGGTATCTTCGTTGTGGGCCTCACGTCCCGCCAGCTTAAACGGCTTCAAAATCGGAAAAACACTCTCCACGTAAGCCAGCGACTCGAGTGCTTGTAGTCGCGACTTTCCACGCTCGTCGCCCACTGCCGCGATTACGGTTCGTTCCACGCCACGGATCAAATGGGGCGAATACCCCAGTTCTTCTACTCGATCCGCAACATTTTGAATGTCTTCCTCACGGCGGGATGCCATCACAATTACCATTGGTCCATTCCTTTAATTGGTTATTCGCGTCTCTAGTGCACACGACTCATTTAGGCTTAAACCTAATGAACCTTATGCAGACTTCAAGAGTATAGGCATTGAACTTCAGGGAAAGCAACGCAAATCCCGCAATCGACGCCTTGAATCTCTTTCGTCCCTGAGCTCAGAAAAAGCCTTATTTACTCGTGTAATACTCCCCTTGAACTATTCTATAATGCAGTCGTCATAAGTGAAAGGGGGATTATGATGCAACTGGAACACCTGAGCGACTACGAACGCGCCGTATATTACCATACCCTGCCGAAAGTCGTGATCAAAATTCACGTCGGTGTTATCGGAATGTTCGCCTTGGCCTTGGCGGCCGCGGGAATTTTCACAATTTTCGGAGTCTCGAGAGGCAATTCTCAATGGATTCAATCTGGCCTAATCGCATTGGCATTGCTTATCGTAGGCGGGATTTTGGCGTTCCTATACGTCGCGCTGAAGAATAAACTTCAATTGGCCCACGCCCAAGCCGCAGCCGAGGGGATGCCCGACGCCGATTCCCATTTCGATGACATACCTGATCCCTTTTCAAACCACATCCTATTGTCGAAGCCACTTCGATCAGAACCGTCTTTTTCGATTCTAGACCGGAAAGGAACCGAGATCTTTTCCATCGAAGCCAATCCCAACGAAAATTCGTTTACGGCCCACCATCTTGAAAAACAGTCCGTTTGGACCATCGTGACCATTCGGAAACTACTGAGTTTCACCTTCAACCCGAATGCGCCAAGTCGAATTTCCGTACTCGAGTCTGGAAATGAATTGGCATGGGCAAGCCTTCAATTTAACTTCGGTGCACCGAAAACCATGATTCGCATGCAAAACGGCAATAGATTAGACGTCGTCGAAAATGCGGTTTATCACGACGATGAACTCGTCGGACGAATTTACGAAGCACGACAGAGGACCTATTTGGACCTGAAATCTGAATATTTAGGACCAGGAATCATTGGTTTTTTTGTCGCTGTATATTAAATCAAATTCGATTATTAGGTAAGTCTATAAATCATAAGTACTTACACCTTTCATGAATGAAAAGAAAATGATTGATTTTTGAGACCATATACCATATATTGTAGGTAGGGCGTGAGGTTTTGTCCCTATGTTGTTTATTGGCGCCGCGTAAGCTATAATTTACATCTGATCGAAAGGCATCATATTGTATCTCAAAAAAAGATCTATACGACTGGTAGTGGGTGTTGTCGCTTCCTTATTAATGACTTTCTCTTTCGTCGTGAACACAATAGATGCTGGAGAAGTTGTCCGACGTGAAATTGAACCAGGCGTTCACGTAAGTGTAAAAGATGCCCGAAGACTCGGGTTGGAAGTACGCTTGCCGCGTGGGAACGGTGCCAAAGGCTTACTATCAAAATATCTGATTAAAGAATCAGATTGGGTGAATTACAAGGGGCGACTTTCTTGTTTCGTTCCCTATGCCTCGCTCAAAGAGGTCTACAAACGAAAAGCACTTCTGACTTTGTACAAACAAGACTACATAGATGCGGAAGGTTGGCACCACGTCGCATTGACCGAAGGTGAAACCCTTTGGACCTTGAGCGAATGGATTCTAGGCGACGGCGGAAAATTCAAACACGTCATGGCCGACCAACGGAACCGAACCGCGACCACCCTGAGAAAAGGAAACGTGGTTCTATTTCCGAAGAAACTCTTGTCGAAAGTGATGGCACAAAAAACGGAGCATCGGGTAAAGCTGGCCACGCCCAATTTCGCTCCGGTAAATGTGAATAGAGAATTAGCATATAGCCAAGACCGAATGGGAGAGTACGCGCAATATACGATGAAAAGAGGGGAGACCCTCTACACATCGATCGTTACGCGTTTTACAACCTATGAAGACAACGCAGCGATTATGAATGCCTGTAAGGAAATCGCGCGAAGAAGTAGTATCAAGGATATGGGCAATATCAAATTAGGGCAAAAAATAAAAATTCCCATGTATATGTTGAGCGACTCATGGCAACCAAAGGGCTCTGACGCGCGTGTGGCGCACGAGAACTCGATAAAACAGTCGGAGCAACTCAGGTCTGCGAAAGTGTACTCCCGTGACCTCAGCGACGTTGTCGTGATTTTGGATCCCGGACATGGAGGTGCCGACCACGGCGTTAGTAACGCCAAAAGCGGTCTCTACGAAGACGAAATTAACTACGATATCGTGTGCCGCATCAAACGTCTCCTTGAGGCCGATACCGGTGCCAAAGTGTATATCACCGTTCAGGACAGCACCAACAAGAATTTTACGCCCACGAATGCAGCGCGTTTTAGCGCCGACACCGACGAGGTCTTACTCACAAACCCGCCGTACAAAAACAATTACAAATCACAGATTTCCGCTAATCTGCGTTGGATGATGGCCAATGCAATCTACGACAAAGAAACAAAGCGTGGAATCGATTCAAGAAAAATCATTTTTACATCCATTCACACCGACTCCATTTTTAATAGTTCCTACCGTGGTTCGTTGATTTATATTCCGGGCGCGAAATACAGACGCCCCGAAGAAGTGCGAAGAGATAAGCTGTATCAAAAATATTACGAAGGACAAAAATTCAATCATTTCAAATCGACTGCTTCAGAACGAAAAAGGGATGAAGCCATTTCCCGTAACTTTGCCCAGGTATTATTAAGTGAAATGGGCGGAAAACGAATCAAGCGTCATGACAAAATGAACTCCATACGCACGAACATCCGCAGAAACAAAACGGAAGTATTTGTGCCTGCGGTTCTACGAAATACAAAAGTTCCCACGAAAATTTTAGTCGAAACGGCCAACATGCAAAACTCGGTTGATCGTCAACGGCTGGCAGATGCATGGTGGAGGCAGCAATTTGCCGAAGCCTATGTAAACGCTTTGAAAACCTATTTTAAGTCGGGAAATAAGCAGAAACTGTCGTTTGCCGATTAATGAGATTCCCCTGATGCGATTCGGAAGAAAAAGTAGAAGACGACATAGCAAAGGCGGTGAGCCGCATCCTGGCGATCAATCTTCCGCATTGGCGACCGATGATGTCCAACAGGATGATGCCCAACAGAATGAAGACTCTGTTCTGGAAGAAGACTCGCAAATAGTTGAAGACACCGAAACCGTCATTCAGTTGGACACGGGGGAAGCGGATACGAAACCTGTGTCAAGTGCGACCGTAGATGCTCCCGAAGGAACCCCCACACAGATTCTTCTTACCGCCTTAGGGCGTTTCCAACGTGAAGTAAAAACGGTTGAGGACGGGAAGGGTGCCGACGGCTGGACAGACATTTGCATGAATCAATTGATCGTTTCTACCGAAGTGGCTCTCACAGAAAGTTGGTCGGATGTCTTTGACGCTCTCACCGGAACAGGCCGAATTCTTCAAAGTTATGAAAACAACAAGCAATCCGAAAAGTCTTTACCGTTCCTCAATAAATCATACGAAGTACTCTGCCTGATGGCCGGCGATCTGATTGTGGGTTCCGTCCGTCAAGGGGTGCGGGAACAATGGAATGACTTATTCCGCAAACAAATGGAATTCATGGAAGGCAATGGAATCGTCCTGATTCAGGACGAAGACGAATTGAATGAGAGGGATGATTCCTCACCTGTTGTCGAAGAAACAAAAGATCCAGTAGAACAGGACTTGGAAGAATTGTCTACACTGGACGAATTGCCTCCCTTGACCGAATTACTGAATAAGGAACATTCGAGCCCCGTCGAAGAACTCGAGGATTTTCAGGATGAACGGGACGATGTTACCGTTGCCGATCCCAGCGAAGGCTTGGAATTATTCAATACTGATACGAAACCCGCCGCCGTGGATTCTGAAACGGTCGTGGGAAATGGATTCGAAACAGAAGTGGAGGTCGAAGAAAACCTGTCTTCAGGCGAACCTGAAACCCTACGTTTTGAACCTCCGAAACGAGTCGTGGAAATCATAGATCGACTTTGCGAACAACTACGTTCATTGCCTGAGTTGAAAGGCGATCCTAAAACCATTGCATTGGAAACATTTATGGGTGGTTTGACCGCGCTTCAACGCGATGCGGAAGATCATCAACACGAAATCGCGGCCCAGCTTAGCGCGACGATGTTGGATGCCACGGAGCACACGGCGAAATGGCCTGACCAAATAACCGACGATTTCTCTGATTTGGGATTCGGTTTTTGCGGAGTGTTCATAGAAGCACTCAATGAAGGCCTCACCGAAAACACCATGGAGTGGGACGCCGAATGCCGGGAGTGGGCCGCAAAAATGCAAGAATTAGTTGAAAAGGCGCCCGAACAAGATACTGATGACGTAGTAGAAAGCGAAAGCAACATCCAGACCGCTGGGGCCCCCGAGGATTTGGAGTTCGAACCTTTGGAGCCGACCATTGTAGAAGAAAAAGAGGAACCCGAAGCGAATCCGGTACAAGCGATCAAGGCGGCCAACGTTATTATTCCCGCTCCCGAAGGGGATGACGAATCTCAAGCATTGTTGAATGCTGCCCAAAACGCGGCGTTACAAGGCGACGCGGAAGGTGCGAAGAACTTCGCGTTGAAAGCGGCTGAAGTCATTGCGAAAATGGAAGTCAAAAACGCGACCAAGGTGTTGTTGGACGCCGAAGAAAGACTGAAAGAAACCCTCCACGAATCGGAATCCTCTAAGAAATCAGTCAAGGAAGAAGAGAAAAATGTCAAGAGTGCGGCGAAACAAGTCAGCGATTCAGAGAAAAATACCCTGGCCATTCAGGCTGACTTGGATGAGCAATCGGAACAGATGACGGTTCTTCAAAAGGAACTGGAAAAATTCAACCAGAAAATTGAAACACTTCAAAAAAAGCAGGAAGACCAAGTGGCCAAGATTCATGCCGCAGAAGATCAGTTTCAACAAACGCAACGCAATAAAGAAACCGCTGAAGAAACGACCAGTCGTGGCCGTTCCGCTGAAAATGAACGACGAGCTGAATTAGAATCCAAACGTCAACTCGTGAAAGAAAGTCAACGCAATGCCAAAGAAATCGAAACCGAAATCGCCTCACATCGAGCGAAATTGGAACAAGAAGAAAAATCTCACGATGATATCGCGCAAACGATAGATTTGTTAGGAAAACCGCAACGCCAAGAAGAAAAAGAAAGCGATGATAATGGATTGTTGTTTTAGAAGACACTCTAGAAAGGTATCCAAATGAACATCCAGCGACCTGTATCCCTGCCCTCCAGAAATCGGAGCGAAATTGTAGGGGCTGTTGATTTCGGCTCGAGAGAGGTTCGAGTAGTCATCGCGCGAAAAACCGAAGACGGTGCCATTCAAATCATGGGGAAAGGCTCTACCCCGGCGATGGGATGTGTTTCTCAAGGTGTCATCCAGGATTTACAAGCGGCACAGATGGCTCTGAAACAAGCCTTGACCGAAGCGGAGCAAGACGCTCGAATTCATGTCACTTCAATTTTTTGTGGCATTAACGGAAAAAACGTCGATACCTTCATCCGCGAAGGAGTCGTACAACTCGAGCGTGAAGTGGTTGAGCAATCACATCTGGACGAAGCACTCGATTTCGCGTCACGAGATGTACTGGAGGCCGGAAAACGAATCGTTTCTTCGTTGGCAGCTCAAGAATGGTACGTCGACGATATGCGTGTCGCCGATCCTATTGGAATTTCGGGGCAGGTGCTTAAGACACGTGTCCATTTCGCTCGTATTCCGGCCGTCATAGAAGACAATATATTGCAATGTATCGAATCGCAGCGTCGTGAATTGGAAGACTTGATCTTTATGCCTCTGGCCTCGGCTTTAGGTTCCCTCACTCCGGAGGACCGAGAGTTGGGCGTGGCAGTACTCGATATTGGCCGAACGACTACAGGGCTTTCCGTATTTCGTGATCGCCGAATTCTAGGCACCCACTGTTTCGAATGGGGAGGGTACCACTTGACCCGCGATGTCGCAGCTGGTCTTCACGTTTCGTTCGAAGAAGCAGACGAACTGATCTTGGAATACGGTCTTGCCGATGGCGATGTCGGAAAAAACGGTTCTCAACAGGAAATGTTACCGACGATTCGGAACACGCAAACCCAAATTAAATTGAGAACCGCCGTACACGGAACACCTAATGTTGTACCCCGTGAAGATTTGGATATGATTGTGTACGAACGTTCAAACGAACTGTTGACGAAGGTTCGTCAATTCCTCCACGCGCGTGGCCTCGACAAGCACCTGATCCGGGGAGTCGTCCTCACCGGAGGAGCATCGAAGATTAGCAATATCGCAGAACTCTCCGAAACCATTTTCCAGGTACCGTGTCGCGTTGGGGTTCCAACTGGAGTGGACTTCATTTCTCCGGCTGCTCAGGCTCCCGAATATTCCGGTCTGATTGGCGTAGTTCGTCACGGATTCGAATATAGGAACGCGTCTCGTACCGGCCGCCTGAACCTTCAAGGCCCCGTTCTGCAGAAAGCAAAAATTATCGGTCAAACGTTCAAAAAATATTTCTTTTAGAAAACGGGGATTGTAGTTTGAATTTCTCAGAATCATTAAGTTTCTCTCTAAATGCTGTACGAAAAGCCGGATCACTCGCCAAACAAATCCAATCGGAATTGGCCGGAGCTCATATCACCAAAGAAGATCGATCGCCCGTAACCATCGCTGATTTCGCGGCACAAGCCATCGTTTCCAAAATGTTAAAAGATGCATTTCCGAATGCTTCTCTGGTGGGAGAAGAGGATGCCTCGATGTTGGAAGGTGAAAGTGGCAAAGAACTATTGGAAACCGTTACGAGCTATGTCACCAAGGTATTTCCAGAAGCGACTTCCGACGACGTCTTGTCCTGGGTGGCCCACGGGAGCGGCCAGGCTCAAGGAACATTTTGGACCCTGGATCCGATCGACGGAACCAAAGGGTATATGCGTGGAGAACAATTTGCTGTCGCTCTGGCGCTGATCGAAAACGGCAACGTAATGCTGGGCGCATTGGCTTGCCCAAATCTCGGTGCCGGATGCACTCTCGAGTCAAGCGAAGGGATTATTGCACTCGCTGAAAAAGGGCAGGGGGCTTGCTGGACATTGTTGGATGAAGGCGGGGACTTTGCTCCTCTGAACGCTTCCACGCAGGATTCCATTTCCGAAGCAAGATTGATGCGATCGGTGGAGTCGGGCCATACAAATACCGGTAAAATCGGGGAGCTGATCGATGAACTCAGCATCTCAGGCGATCCCGTGTGTCTCGATAGCCAGGCCAAATATGCCGTACTCGCAGCTGGCAACGGTGAGATATTGTTGCGATTATTGTCACCAGGTAAGCTCGATTACAAAGAGAAGATCTGGGACCAGGCTGCAGGACTGATCGTCTTGGAAGAGGCGGGAGGGCAAATTACCGATTTATACGGCGAGCCTCTTGATTTTTCTCAGGGAAGCACCTTGGCGAGGAATAGTGGAGTGTGCGCGACGAATCGAATATTGCATTCTACCGTCATCAACGCGTTGACCGATTAGGCTGTTTTTCGTTGAACCAGGTTGTCCAGCCGCTCGAACTCGACCGATTCTTCTACCGTACTTTCTAGAACGATCGTCTTAGCCAGATGGGTATCTCGTCCGGTTCGTTGATTTCGCGAAGATGAAATCACGGTCCCGTCGCCGCAATATTGGGCGCTGAAAGTGCATGAACCTACGCCCGTCTCTCCATAAAGAACGACCGAATCATCCTGCAGATGTGCTTTAATGTCTTTTACTTCTTTTCTGTACCGCTGAATTTTCGTATGGCTCGCTTCGATATTTCGAGCGTAGCGATCGGCTGACTCACGGAGCAATCGTATCAGCGGAGACTTCGCGCGCTGAATCGCCTGGATTTCTCTCTCTCTATGAATGTTTTCAATGGTTTCATCGAGCATATTGTCCAAGGTTTCCGGAGCATGTTCAATCTTGTGGAGCGTTTCTTCAGGCAAACCGAATTGTTCGATCAATTCCTGAATATCACGTTTAACCTCTCCGAGAGTTCCGCGCCAGGAGCTCAATATCTTTGTGAAGAGTGTAATGACTTGAAACTTAATTTCTTCCACATCATCCAGGCCTCCAACTTTGCGCGCGAACGCCTTGAATTCGTCACAACGATCAAGCAGGAAACGACGATGGGTGCTCCCGAATTCGTCTGGCAACGCTTGGATATCCTTGGATATCATTTTAAAGGTCTCCTGCGTTTCCCGCACGAAGTCCTCGAAGTTTTCTATATTAAAATTCGACTCGTTTTCCAGTTCAGCTCGCGTATAGTTGGTGATACTCTCAGAGAGAGCCACAACCTGCTCGAGATACATGGCCTTCGATTGCATCCCCTGCAGATTCATGGCCGAACTCGCACTATCTACGCCGCCCAGAAGATAAAATAATCCCGTACGGTACGAATTATGAATCATCGTATGAGTATATTGATCCAATTGTTCGCACGTTACAATTTGCGTATTGAGTTCCGTAACCCGGCGCTGCTTTTCTTCATCAGACTTATCCATGAACCGGCCGTAATCTTCGCACGTAAGTAATGAATTCAGGAATATCGTGCAGGGTCCCCGCGTACCGGTTTCCACTCGATCGACATTGACCTGACCTGAACAATAGAATTCGGTCGAAACCGCCTTGCCCTTGATCTCAATATTCCCACCGTACACTTTTCCGCTCAATACCGCTCCATCAACATGGATTGTGTCCCAGGCGAAGGCCGTGTGCGGCGCTTCCAGATGATTACAATTTACATTGCCTTTCAAAGCGATAAGGCGCGTTCCCATGAGGCAGCGATCCAATCCGATGGATCCAAAAAGACTGATTACAATCCCACCTTGAATGTTCCCGTCTACCTGAATATCTTCGTCTACAAGTAAATTTCCCGCGACGAATCCGTTCACCTGTAACGAACCATCGATTACTTTTACCAGAACATCTTTGGGTACGTCCCCGGCGATTAAGGTGTTTCCAACGAACTCGAATTGTCGAACGTTGATGTTGACATCAATGCCTGCCAAAATCTTAAACGGAGTCTTCGAAATATCTCCGAAATCCGTTTCAGAATTGACCTCGTTGGCAAATTGCTTTTCAGGAGAAGATTCCTGAACCAGTGTTTTGTCTTCAAAAATTGACGACTCCGAACCGTTAGGCGACGCAGCTTCGTCAAGCTTCTGAATCACCTTCGTCAACAACGTCTGAAGCCTCTCAGTAGAACCCGTACCGGGGCGCGCAGAAAGCGACGTGTACGAACCTCTCAACAACGCCGCCTCATCGGAGGACAAACTGGCCATGTTGCCATTCATCACTTTGTCGATAGCCGCACGTAATACCAACTGCGACCGTTGGTCAGGAGAAGTAGGCTGAGGAGGATTAGGAACCTTACACGTGTTTTCCCAATTCGTGATCAAACGCATGATTTTTGAATGAAGCGCAGTTTCCGTCTTACTCAAATCAGGAAGCTTCTTTCGCGCATTAACAAAAGAACGCAAAACTCCAGCACCTTCCTCGGTGAATTCACAATTTTCCCCCGGAGGAACGTTCTTGATCAATTGAAGCTGTTTTGTCAGAAGTTCTTTGTTCATCTATATATACCTTTGCTAATTGTCTCACCAAATAGAGATTTTCGCAACAAATTGCCCCACAATATATTGAAATTCAATAAATTTTCGCCTCAAAAGCCGTATTTGATGGAATTTATCGATTCGATATTGCACACGGGGCACGATTACACTAGTAGAAAAACCAAATTAGAGGCACTTCACCCATGAAAATAATCGCGTTCCTATCCATTCTCTCCATTACAGGATTTCTCCTGGGACCATTGTTGAGCTGGGCAGGCGTCCTACCCGGACTCGCCGGATTCGGAATCTTCGCGCTAGGAATGATCATATCCGTGCTGGCCTGGTTTTCCGGCGGAATATACATGGCCAAAAAAGGTCCGACACCACTCATCTACTTCCTGATTCCGTCAGCCATCCCACTCATATTTTTCGTGTACTCCCTCTACGCATCCCGAAACTACCCCCCAATCAACGATATTACAACCGACTCAAAAATCCCGCCAGCATTTACCGAAGCGAAAAAGGCATCCGCCAATGAAGGCCGCGATATGGAATACCCCCAAGCGTTCATCGCACAAGCCGAAAAAGCCTACCCGGATTTACAATCCCTACCATTGCTCCAAACTCCTGACCAAATACTCGGAACCCTATCCGATTTCATCAAGGCTCAGGAAAGTTGGGAAAAAAAATCCACCAATGTCACCGAAAAAGAAATCATTGTTGAAGGCACTGCCACATCCTCCGTTTTCGGCTTCGTCGATGATTTTATCGTTCGAATTACCGCGACCAACGGTGGCTCAGTCGTCGACATACGCTCAAAATCAAGAGACGGACAAGGTGATTTCGGTGCGAACGCCCAACGAATTCGGGATATCCTCAACGCAATCCGCTAATCGTGGTTGTGCAACAGCCCCGAAATACGCTATGCTGATCCCCTTTACCAGAATAGGAAATCTGGAGTACTCATGGATTCATACGAAAGGAAATACACATGCGTTACCTTATTGCACCAATCATCATGGCGTCTCTGCTCATGAGCGAGCACAACGCGCAGGCTCAAAATATCGAGACCGACGAACAAAAAATGGGATATGCCATCGGTCGACAAGTCGGTGAATCCCTCAAACAAAATGGCGTAGACATCGACGCAGGAGCATTCCTCCGTGGCTTCGACGAAGCCCTCGAAGGCATCGAATCAACATTGACGCCCCAACAGCTCCAAGCCACAAACATGAAATACCAGGAATTGGCCCGAGCTAAACAAGCTGAATTGGCCGCAGCACAATCAGCCGGTGCAAAAGCCGAAGGCGAAGCGTTCCTCGCCGAAAATGCCAAACGAAAAGAAGTTAAAATCACCGACAGTGGCCTTCAATACGAAGTTATCCGAAAAGGAACTGGAGCAACGCCCGCTGCCAACGACACCGTCAGCACTCACTACAAAGGAACTTTCATCAACGGCGAAGAGTTCGATAGTTCCTACAGCCGCAACAGCCCAGCCGAGTTTCCGGTCAATCGCGTGATCGCCGGATGGACCGAAGCATTGCAACTCATGAAAACAGGTGCGAAATGGAAACTGTATATCCCATACAACCTCGCATATGGTGAAGCAGGTTCGCCTCCACGCATTCCCGGCGGCTCCGCCTTGGTCTTCGACATCGAACTGCTGGAAATAAAATAGTCCTACAACAAATCTAAAAATTTGTGATTTGCTTTTGGAAATGGGTACTGCTCGAAACGATTGGGCGGTACCCATTTCAATTCCGTATGAACCTTAGCCTTCGTCCGGCCTTTCAGATGACGGCACCGGTACACATTGAGCGTAACTTTAAAATGTGAATAGGCATGATTTACGCGCGCCACCAAATCCCCCGGCTCCACGATAATCCCAAGTTCCTCCTCGCATTCTCGCACAAGCGCCTCTGGATGCGACTCACCACCTTCGATCTTACCACCTGGAAATTCCCACAACCCACCGAGTAATCCGTCCGATGGCCTCTTCCCCAATAAATATTTCCCGTTCTTGAATATTGCCGCCACCACAATTTCTTTATGCGGCACCTTCCGCTTCTTTTTCCTGATGGGTCTCTCAAGCTGCGTGCCATTCGCGAATGCCATGCAATGTTTTTGAACCGGGCAATTCGCACACGAAGGTTTCCGCGGCGTGCAAACCTCAGACCCTAGCTCCATCATCCCCTGATTAAAATCACCCGGCGCTTTCCCGTCAACCAAATGGGCCATCACCTCCCACAACGAATCCGTCACTTTTCCATCGTCAATGGATTCGCTCAGATCCAACACACGCGCCAGAACACGCTTTATATTTCCATCCAACACCGGGACTCGATGATCAAAAGCGATACTGCAAATGGCTCCCGCCGTATATCGACCAACCCCCGACAAGGTTTGCCAATCATCAACTGAATTCGGGAGCCTTCCCCCCAGATCCTGAACCACTGCATTCGCTGCCCGATGCATATTGCGCGCTCGAGAGTAATACCCCAACCCTTCCCAAATCTTCAACACGCGTTCCTCTGATGCGGAAGCCAAAGATTCGACAGTCGGAAAGGTTTTCAGAAATCGAGCAATATAGGGAGTGCCTTGATCGACGCGCGTTTGTTGAAGAATGATTTCAGACACCCAAATCGCGTACGCGTCATTCCCACCGCGCCAAAACAAGTCACGTTGATTTTTCCGGTACCAGCGAATGATTGCCGGACGAAACAACCGACGTTCAACGTCCATTGAGTAAGTAACTTTCGAAGGCATTACCCGGTCCGTACCCCAACGAGTTCGATTTTACGGTAAGACCCGTGCAGGATACCGCTCCGATTTTTCTTCGCCATCCTCAGTCTTGATCGTTAGTGTGATGAAATAGTTTCCCGAATCTTTGTATTGATACTCGCCATCCCAGTCTCTACTCGATTTTCCATCCCCAAAATCCCATGCCACCTTCTTCAACGCATTTTCAGACCGATAGCTTAAACTGTATCCATAGGGGATGTCTTTTCCGATCGGAATTGGAATCTGTCCACTGGGGTTTCGGACCATTTCGTATATATTGTATTGCACGGGATTATCGACGCGAACATTGACGGGCGAACCCGGCGTCACTAAATCGACCGGACCTTCACCCACGATCACATCCCGGATGGCTTTCATCGTTACTGTCAAATTATTCCGCTGGCTATACGCCAATAAAATCGCGTCCGCATTGTAGTAATGCCCCATATCTTCTGGAACGCCCAACAGGACTACGATCACCTTCTTATTGGATTGCCGTAAAAACAGTAGAATCTCTCGTTGATGCGGTAAATCCATGTTCGGATCAAATACGCAAATCACCGTTTGCCATTTACTCGTCCTATTCTTCACGCGATCGATATCGAAATCCTCAACTTTTCCTGTATGCTCCGCTGAAATTATGAGTTGACGCGATATCTTTTTGAAAGGATTCCTCAACTCCTCGAAAAGCTCGCTGACGCCGTAATACCCGGTGACCCCGAGTCCGATCGTTGTTTTCTTCGACAACGGGAGGAGTCCATTATTATTCTTCAACAATGTGATGGATCGTCGTTCAATGATGTCCGTAGAAGAATCCCGATTATTTTTAATGTCTAATGCGCTTGATTTTCTGCGGGAAATAGTTTCTCGGTCAAAAAGACCTAAGTCTTCTTTTAATTCTACTATTCGTTGATAAGATTCACTAATCTGCTGCGGGGGGATTTCGCCATCAATAACCGCAGCCACAATGGCATCCACCGCGTCCTTGAGCGACGGTGCAAGTTCATCCCAAAGGACCATGTCCGCACCGGCCTTGATCATTGCAACAGCCGCCTCTCCCGGTGAATGATCGAGTTCAATAATGCTGTCGTCAGCTGGTCCCGCTACGATGATTCCATCAAAACCGGTATATCCTCTCAAAAACACCTTAATCATAATGGGCGAAAGACTAGATGGTACGTTCGAACGATCCAACATTGGGGTTAACGTATTTCCCACATGAATCATAGATACGCCTGCGTTCACAGCCGCCTCGTAGGGAAGAATTTCGTGCTGAATGAACTGGTCTTTGTGTGAAATCAAAACACTTGGAACGTTGGGTTTGATCACACCACCTGGAAATCCCAATGGCGACCACGCAATATTCTCGTCAGAAAAAGCGTTCGCGAACATCGCCGACATTTCGATGGATTGCTTAACTCCACTTCCGAAAGTGTTAACGGCGTACTTGATAGGAGTATCAGCGGTGTGGATGCGAAGTGATGGGCCCAGATGCACATTCACGCCCAAAGTCGACAGATTTGATGCAAGACTTTTTATAAATCCCTCGGTGGCTTCATTACTCCCCGCGGCAGAAATGGCCAAGGGAGTAGGGATAGATAAAAACTGATGGGCGATCGACGTTTTCGACTGTTCTTGAGTTTCAAACATGTTACACGCGATGAAAAAAGGAATTGGCAACGACGATGCTTTCTCTAAATCCAAAAGTACATTCGTGTATTCCCGAGTGTTGTTGCCCCCAGAGAGGTTGGATAGCAATACGCCGCCAGGATGAACCTCACGGAGCAATCGGCGATCTTCACTGGTTAAACTCAGATTCCCGCTCACCGAAACGAACATGAGTTGAGCCACTTGCGCTCGCAAACTGGCCGAAGTTTGAATGATCTCTGTTCTAGTCTTTTCGGGGGCATCGGGATCAGCCACCGCCGCTTCAGGGGAAAGTTGATTCACATCCCGATTGATCGTCGACCCCAGTGTTTGACCTTCCTGGGAAGCACTTGAATAAGAAAAGAATGCACACAACAGCAACAAATTGACCCGCAAAAATACAGACATACCACACTCCCGAATTATTTACCGTATTCTATCAGACTATTTTTTACTTTAACAGCTTATACGACAGCTACTTAAGGATATTCTGAGTCGTTTTGGAACCCCGATTCCGTTTGAATGCTCATTCAGTTTCTTGCTAAACTGTTCGCCTGCGTATAATTATCGTCTTTACTTATTACGGCTGCATTTTCCCCGTTCCGCACGGGTTAACCAACAATTGGAGTGTTTCATGTCTACCGATAATCTGGAATTTAAAGGTTCTGATCAATATTACTTGGACCCCGAACTGGGTTCAATTGTGAATATTGCGTTACAAATGGAAAAACCTCTCTTGCTTACGGGTGAAGCGGGTACGGGTAAAACCCAACTCGCCATTCAAGTCGCAAAAGCCTTGGATATGGATATCGAAATCCTCCGCTGTAAATCCACAATCAAAGGGGAAGAAGCCTGCTACAACCAGGATACAGTTCTTCGCTTGAATGACGCCCGTTTCGGTGCCGGTGATACCGGCCGTGTCGTGGATAACTTTTACGACTATGTCGTGTGGGGACCGATCGGACGTGCGTTCCGCGCCGACAGGAAACGCGTTTTGTTGCTCGACGAAGTCGATAAGACCGAATCCGACGTTCAAGACAACCTCTTAGATATCCTCGAAGATTTTGAATTCACGATCCGCGAAGTAAACGAAACCATCAAGGCCGACGTGAAACCCGTCATAATAATCACTTCCAATGCGAAACGTGAACTTTCCGACCCATTCCTGCGTCGTTGTTTCTGTCACCACATCGCATTCCCGACACCGGACCAGATGACCGAAATACTCAAACTCCACTATCCCGACACTTCTCCCGAATTGATGGAAGCGGCTCGTGATATTTTCTTTGATCTTCGCGACCGCGGTTTCGAAAAACCACCTGCCACTAGTGAATTGATCAACTGGGTTGGTGCCCTCGAACGGCTCGGCGAAATGCCAGATCCGAAGAATCCTCCTTTAACAGGCGTTCTGTTGAAACGAGCAAGCGACATCCAAGCCTATCGCGGTGAAGAAGGTCCGAAACGTTACCTGTAAATCGAGGAACTAAAAATGAGTGTTGAATTAGAAGACGAAAAACATGCCTATAACGCCCTATTTGTAGATTTCATGTATCTGCTTCGTGATTACGGTATTCCTACGAATCTCAAGGACTTACTCGAACTCAACCGAGGCATTGAGCAAGGTTTAGCCAAAACGCTCGACGAGCTATTTGTCTTTTCCCGCTTGGTATTCGTCCGTCGAGTTGAACACATGGATGCTTTCGAACGGGCCTTCGCATTTTATTTCTACGATATTGATATCCCTGCCGTTGAAGAAGGGGATATGTCCCTCCTGCGGACCAAGGCGTTTCGCGACTGGCTTAATAAAGCCATAGAAAATGGCGAATTACCCGCTCGCGCGAAATGGGACATGAGTCCGGAAGAATTGATGAAAAAATTCTGGGAACGCCTTCGGGAACAGACCAAGGAACACAACGGCGGAAACAAATGGATCGGTACCAAAGGGAATTCCCCTTTCGGGCACTCTGGTAACTCAGAAGGCGGCGTGCGCGTCGGCGGGGGAGCTGGAAACGGCACGGCACTCAAAGTCATCGGGGACAGACGATTCATTTCGTATTCGCATTCCAACAAATTGCGCGCAGACAATCTAAGGCAAGCCTTAGAATCCATGAAGCATCTGAAACATGCCGGCGCTCATACCGATTTGGATTTGAAAGACACTATATACAAGACTACAAGAAACGGCGGCGAAATCGAACTGGTATTCAAGCGGGAATTACGAGACCGCATGAATCTGGTGTTGTTGATCGACAACGGTGGATACTCCATGACACCTTATGTCGACATCACGCGTTTACTGTTTAGTAAATTGAAAGACCGTTTCGAAAATATTACGACCTACTATTTTCACAATGCTATCTACGACAAAGTGTACGTCGATCAACGCCGTATTCGCTCATATTCGACCGAAAAGCTCCTTCTTCAAAAGGCAGACACACGAGTGGTGGTTGTCGGAGATGCAACCATGGCCCCGGAAGAATTATTGTCACCTTTCGGCTCCATTTCCGGATTCGATTTGAGCGATTCCCGCGCCTCCATACAATGGATGCGTCTTATTGCAAATCGGTTCAAATACAATACCTGGCTCAATCCCATCCCGAGAGAACGGTGGGGCGGCAACTACGGTGCGACGACCCTCAAAGCGATTCGCGAAGTCTTCCATATGGAAGATTTAACGTTGGGTGGCGTTAAAGGGATGGTCGAACATTTGAGCAATAAGACCGGTAAAGAAGATTAATTCGCTCTTTCGGGAAACTTCTCGGTAATATGGGGTTCAATTTACCGCATCGTGGAATGCTTTTTTGAAAAAGGGTGTTAGTACATCCGAATCCCATAACCTGCTACTGCACCGAATTGCATGAAGTCATTTGATGAAGAGATAGTTTCCGGAAGTGTCCTGCGTTCCATTTGGAAGGTCGCATGGCCCGTAATCCTAACCCAGCTGATCGCAGGCATCCATGGCATCGTCGATCAGATTCTTGTCGGGCATTTTGTCAAAGAGAACTCCGAGATGGCCCAAGCAGCCATTGGCGACTCTTGGCAGTTGTTTCTCGTCTTTCTGGTGTTCCTCTCCTCCCTATTTCATGGGATGAACATCGTCATCGCACGGTATTCGGGAAAACAAGACCACAATTCGGTGAATCTCGTGTTCTTCGAAACGCTAAAAGTGTCATTGTATCTATTGTTTTTCGTCGTGGCTCCTATCGGATATTTTCTCGCCCCGACAATGCTCGATTGGATTCGAGCAGAGGCCGATGTCCAAGTCTACGCATTGCCCTATCTCCGCTTGCTGTTTACAGCTTCGTTTCCCTTATTCATCATTTTCATCTTAAACGGGGCCTTTCAATCCACTGGATATACCAAAATCCCACTTTATTTGGGACTCCTTACCACCGTCATAAAGCTGGCATTGAGTCTTGTATTGATTGTCGGGTTCGGGCCCATACCAAGCTTGGGCGTCATTGGCGCAGGAATTAGCACTTGCCTCGCACCTCTCGCAGCCGTCATTGTCGCGTTTTACATGATTTCAAAACAAAAAGTGATTTTGGGATTGCCCGAGAAATTGAGCTTTCTGCCCGACTGGAGTGTCATCAGGACCGTTTCGAAAATAGGCATTCCCTCCGGTATCCAGGCCGTGTTGATGAACATAGGTGGAGCCATGGTTCTTCGTTTCATCGGTTCATTACCCAACAGCGGAGAAGCCCAGGCTGCATATACGATCTGTTACGTCCAACTGTTTTCCTTTGTCACTTGGGCAGGCTTCGGTTTGCGTGCAGCATGTGCCACCGTGATTGGTCAAAATATCGGCGCCGGGAAAGCCGAGCGCGGGAGAGCGGCTGTATTCGTCGGTGCCGTAATCGGATTCATATGGGCTTTGTTTTTCGGTTTCTGGTATTTCTTTTTCCCCGAACTCCTCTTAAACCTGTTCGGAGTGACTGATGAGTTAGTCCTTCAGTACGGTGTGGAATTATTGAACTACCTGGCATTTTCTGGATTGTTCGTGGTGGTAGCCTTAGCCTTTACCGGCGGGTTACAGGGTGCCGGCGATACCATGCGACCTATGGTCATCGCGTTCACAACCCAGATCGTAATCCTGCTCGGGATCTGTTTCGTATTCGAGCTACGTGGTCAATTGTCCAGTACCGTTATTTGGACTTCGATCTTGATTGCTCATCTAAGCCGATTAACCTTGTCGTTCCTTATCTTTGTCCAAGGAAAATGGAAGGGCATCAAAGTGGAATTGGAAGAAAAAGGGGCATAAAAAAAAGCCGCTTCGATTCGAAGCGGCTTTAGGATTAAATCTTGAACATGTGATTGGCTACTCTTCGGCGTCCTCACCCTCGCCATCCTCGTCATCTTCTGCAACCGCTCTTGCCACTGCGCTCACTTTCGCATCGTCCTTCGTCGCCATTAATTTAACGCCTTGGGTATTACGGCCGATGGTTCGAATCCCTTTAACTGACGAACGAATCACGATACCCGCAGTACTGATTAGTACGATATCGTCCTGGTCTTTGACCGTCATCATTCCGATCACATTTCCGTTTCGCGCGCTGGTCTTTATATTGATGATTCCCGAACCGCCGCGGTGTTGAAGTCGATATTCGCCCACTTTCGTACGCTTACCAAATCCGTTCTCCGTCACGCTAAGCACCGTCATATCGTCTCCGGCAAGAGAGACGCCGATTACCTTATCTTCTTTTCCGAGTTTGATGCCCCGAACACCTCGTGCTTGACGGCCCATTGGGCGTACATCTTTTTCAGGGAAACGAATCGCCATTCCGCCAAAGGTAGCGATCAGGATATTGTCTTCACCCGAAGTAATCTGCACGTCAATTAACTTGTCACCTTTATCCAGATCCAACGCGATGATGCCGTTCGACCGAGGATTGCTGAAGTTTTTAAGTGCCGTCTTTTTGACCGTACCGTCTTGCGTGACCATCAGGACGAATTTCGTCTCATCCTTCAAGTCTGGAACCGGTAAAAAGGCCGTAACGGTCTCTTCACCTTTCAGACTCAAAATATTGACGATCGCACGGCCTTTGGCTGTTCGACTAGCCTTCGGCAATTCATGCACTTTTCGCCAATACAAACGTCCGGTGTTGGTAAAGAACAACATGTATTGATGCGTTGACGCGATGAAGAGATCTTTAACGAAATCTTCTTCCTTCGTATCCATACCCGCCACGCCGCGTCCGCCACGTTTCTGTTGTCTATAGGTACTGACCGGCAAGCGTTTGACGTATCCCGTGTTCGATACCGTAACGACCATATCTTCGTCAGCAATCAAATCTTCGATGGTGAATTCGGTGGCGTCGGTCAGGATTTCCGTCCGACGTTCGTCGCCATATTTTTCTTTGACTTCTTCCAGTTCTTTACGCACTTCAATCAGGATAGTCTTTCGGCTCGAAAGGATACCGCGCAGCATTTCAATTAATTTCAACAGCTCGGCGTATTCTCTTTCAAGCTCGTCACGCTGCAGTCCCGTCAGACGACGAAGCCGCATGGCCAGAATCGCGTTGGCTTGAACAATAGATAGTTTAAACTTTTTCATCATTCCTTGGCGGGCTTCTTCTTCATCCTTAGAGCCACGAATGATTTTAATAATCGCGTCGATATTATCGAGCGCAATTTTCAACCCTTCAAGGATGTGTGCACGTGCTTCAGCCTGATCAAGATCAAATTGCGTCCGCCGTTCGATGATTTCAACGCGGTGTTCGATGTAGTGATAAATCACTTCACGCAGGGATAGTACCTTTGGCATATTGTTGACCAGGGCCAACATGATGATGCTTGCTGTTTCCTGCATCTGAGTATGCTTGTAAAGCTGATTCAGAAGAACTTCGGGCTCGTCGCCTTTGCGAAGTTCGATGACGATACGCATTCCGTCTTTGTCAGACTCGTCGCGAAGGTCAGTAATTCCTTCGACCTTTTTGTCGCGTACTAACGCCGCGATGTTTTCTATTAAGCGAGACTTGTTGACCTGGTAGGGAATCTCGTGAACAATGATGCTTTCCTTACCATTCTTGGCAACTTCTGTACTTACCTTTGCACGAACTCGAATCCGGCCGCGACCGGTTTCGTAGGCTTCTTTTAACCCGTCCGTTCCATAGATGATTCCGCCAGTAGGGAAGTCGGGGGCTTTGACGAATTGCATCAAATCGCCGGAAGAGGCGTCTGGGTTGTCAATAAGGTGGAATACGGCGTCGCATACTTCGGTCAGGTTGTGGGGAGGGCAGCTCGTCGCCATCCCTACTGCGATGCCATAGGAGCCATTCACGAGCAAATTCGGGATAGCAGAGGGCAATACCGTGGGTTCGTTCAAGGATTCGTCATAGTTCGGCTGTTCATCAACGGTTTTCTTGTCAAGATCAGCCAGCATATAGCCCGCAATGGGCATCATCTTGGCTTCCGTATATCGCATCGCGGCCGGGCTGTCGCCGTCGACTGAACCGAAATTTCCCTGGCCGTTCACGAAGGGATAACGAAGGTTCCAATCCTGCGCCATACGGACCAATGAATCGTAAATTGCGCTGTCGCCGTGGGGATGGTATTTACCCATCGTTTCACCCACAATAAGCGCAGACTTTCTGAAACTTCGGGTCGAGCCCAATCCCAATTCTTGCATCGCATAAAGAATTCTGCGGTGCACAGGTTTCAAACCGTCTCGTACGTCCGGTAATGCGCGGCTCACGATGACGCTCATGGAATAATCCATGAACGACGTCCGCATTTCGTCTTCTATTCCTTTCGGAAGTATGGTCTCATTTTCAGTGTACATATAGTTTCCCGGTTATTTGGTGTACGCGATTAAATATCGAGGTTGCGGACGTCCGCGGCATGTTTTTGAATGAACGCTTTGCGAGGTTCCACCTGGTCGCCCATCAACAATTCGAATGTTTCACTGGCAATGGCTTCGTCGTCGTACACGACTTTGAGAAGAGTGCGGTTGTCCGGTTCCATCGTCGTGACTTTCAATTGGTCGGCGTTCATTTCGCCGAGACCTTTGTACCGTTGAATCTTGATTCCCTTTTGACCCACTTCCATCAAATGGGAATGGAGTTCAAGAAGATCTTGCGTTTCGAATTGATCGCCGGTTTTGGCGTCTTCAACTCGGTAGGGGGCTTTCCCAATCGAATCGTTCGGGTCGTCATGGTCAAGCAATACCGAAAACTCGTGCCCTTTGAAGAGAGCCAAATCAATTTGATCCGAACGTCGTATAACTTTGACCAACGGAGTGTCGCTTTCTTCGCCTTCACCAGCCAGCTCCAATTCTTCCTGAGCTTGATTGGTGTCAATCAAATCGGCATCGCCGAAAATGTTCGCGAGTTCGCTCGGAGTGATAGTAGAAGGGTCACGCAATTTCTTCTTCGGTAGCGCAAGACAAGCTTCCACCATCTCGGGGGTCGCCCCATAGACTCGTTCCATACGTTGGAGAATACGTTTGTGCTCCTGAGCTTTTTGTAAAGCGATAACCAAATTTTTCAACGTGACCGCTTTGCCGCTCGTCTTTCCGTTCGCGCCCGAAGTGACGTTGTATGATTCCATTACGGATTCGAGAAGGAACTGTTCCTTTTCTTCCTCCGAATTCATATATCGGGATTTTTTCCCTTTCGACATCTGATACAACGGAGGCTGCGCAATGTATAGGTTACCGCGTTGAATAAGTTCAGGCATTTGACGGAAGAAAAACGTCAGGAGGAGAGTCCTGATGTGAGCTCCATCGACGTCGGCATCGGTCATGATGATTACTTTGTGATACCTCAAGCTTTCGTGCTTAAAATCGTCCTTACCGAAACCAGCACCCAATGCAGTAATAAGCGACTTAATTTCATTGTTATTGAGCATCTTGTCCACACGGGCTTTTTCGATGTTGAGGATTTTACCGCGGATAGGCAAAATGGCCTGATATCGCCTGTCACGGCCCTGTTTAGCCGATCCCCCGGCAGAATCCCCTTCCACAATAAACAATTCGCAGAGAGCGGGATCTTTTTCCGAACAGTCAGAGAGTTTACCCGGGAGCGTAGAGAAGCCATCCAGAGCCCCCTTGCGTCGAGTTAAGTCGCGGGCTTTACGTGCCGCTTCACGAGCACGGGCGGCGTCAAGTGTCTTGTTCACGACGCGATTGGCGACAGTAGGGTTTTCTTCGAAATAAGTAGTCAGACCATCGTGGACTAGCGAGTTTACGATACCCATCACTTCGCTGTTACCCAATTTCATCTTTGTCTGGCCTTCAAATTGAGGGTCCATTATGCGGACAGAAACGATCGCGGTCAAACCTTCACGGGAATCGTCGCCACTGATGGCCGACATTCCTTTTTTGATGAGATTGTTTTTCTTCGCGTGGTTATTGAGGCTCTTGGTAAGTGCTGTCTTGAATCCACTCAGGTGAGTACCACCTTCATGGGTATTGATATTGTTTACGAAGGAGAAAGTTGTTTCACTATAAGACGTCGTGTACTGCAAAGAGATTTCAACTTCAACGTCGTCCTTCTTTCCCTCGAAATAGATCCCTTTACGATGAAGACACTCTTTGTTGCGGTTCAAGTATTGAATGTATTCGATAAGGCCGCCTTTGTATTGCATGACGACTGCTTCATCTTCGGTACGTTCGTCTTCGAAAACGATTTTAATGCCTTTGTTCAGAAAGGCCAATTCACGTAGACGATTGAGGAGCGTATCACCGCTGAATTCCAACACTTCGAAGATTTCAGGATCCGGTTTGAACGTAACCCGGGTTCCGGTTGATTTGATTCTTCCTCGTTGCTCAATCGGACCATCCGGCACACCACGTTTAAACGACATGAAATGGATGTGTCCGTCTCGTTTTACTTCCGCTTCGGTCCATTCAGATAAAGCGTTTACGCAAGAAATACCTACGCCGTGCAAACCGCCGGATACTTTGTACGCATCATTATCGAATTTACCCCCAGCGTGAAGGACCGTGAGTACCACTTCCAGCGTGGACTTTTTCTTTAATTTCGGGTCTTTTGAGTTCTTGAATTTGTCGACCGGAATTCCACGTCCGTCATCGATCACTGACACGCTATTGTCAATATGAACCGTGACATTGATCTTGGAACAATGGCCCGCCAACGCCTCATCTATACTGTTGTCGACTGCCTCATATACGAGGTGGTGAAGCCCCCGAGTCCCTGTATCCCCGATATACATAGCGGGTCGCTTGCGAACCGCCTGTAATCCTTCCAGAACCTGAATGGATCCGGAGTCGTAACCTTTTGAAGCCAAAGTAGTTACCCCTCATTGATTTGGTGTGAAAATGCAGCCTTACTGAAGATGAGTTTAGTATAGCAATTTGAGGGGGGCAAAACAACCCGAAACCCCAATATTTTCGGGGTTTTTAGGCCTTTTTATACTCTATATTGTGGATTTCCGCCCTAGAGCTCCTCAGACAGAACAAAGTGCAGATCTTCAATCATCAATTCCCCGAACACACCATTCACTTTTGCCAATAATTCCGCCTTATAATAAGAATATTTGTGCATCCAAACAGCACTATCCACCTCAATATAAAGCACATTATTCTTAACGGCACGAGGCTGACCATGATGCATCAACTCCGCACCCGCCACCTCCGGCCAGCGTTCCCATATCTTCGCCTGCTCAAGCTGCTGACCAAGCTCCCCGCTCGCCTTCATCGTTTCCAGAATCTTACTGATTCCGATAGGTTCTTTTTTCGCCACTGTTCGATTAACCCTCTATTTTTTCCAAACGCCCGCAGTTAATTTCAAATTCACTCCATTCTCTCGCAAGCCCCAAACGCCCCGCATCACGCTCGGTCGTCGTAACCAGGCATTGAACCGACTCGGGAATACTCAGGAAAAGCTCCCTCGACCGGTCCTCATCCAGTTCAGCCAATACCTCGTCCAACATCAAGATAGGATATTCTCCGATACGTCGATGAACCAGTTCAAGTTCCGCCAGTTTCAGCGCCAGAGAAGTCGATTTTTGTTGCCCCTGCGACGCATGGCTCCTCGCAGGCTGGCCTGAAATTGAAATCGTTATATCGTCCCGATGCGGACCTTTTCCCGTAGATTGACGCCGAATATCCGACTCCAACGAGTTTCCTAAGACCGTTTCAAAGTCTTCTACAGATTGGATAGACGGGGCATAAGATACCTCCAAAATCTCCCCATCCGCAATAGACGAATAAGCCTTCGCAGCCAGCTCCGATAGTTCCACGATAAAACGCGCTCGATAATTCATCAAATGTGTACCATGTTGAACAAGTTGCGGATTCCAGGACTTGAGCAGTTCTGGATCAAATTTTCGAGAGCGCAAAATCTCATTTCGCTGGCGCAAAACCAAACGATATTGCTGCAAGGCGTTCAGATAGTCATTATGGATTTGAGACAATTCCATATCCATAAACTGCCGTCGATCTGACGCGCTACCCTGGACAAGCCGTACGTCTTCCGGAGAGAAAAAGACTACGTGAAGTTTTCCTAGAATGTCGCTGACTTTGGTTTGGGCGACCCCGTTTACCTTGAACCGTTTCGCCCCATTATGAGTGAACGCCTCGAGAGTCACTTCTCGTCCTTGCCGCAGCCCACTTATACGAATTGAAAATCCCAAGGATTCGTGGGCAATTAGGTCGGAATCTTTGGAAGTGCGATGACTTTTAGAAGTTATAGCGTATTGAATGCATTCCAGAAGAGAAGTCTTTCCTTGCGCGTTATTTCCGCGAACTACGCTGAAGCCGTCGTCGAGTTCCCATTCTATTTGTTTCAGACAGCGAAAGGAATTGCATGAAACTGACGTGATTCGCATTACGTGGAACACCATTCCTGTTGACAGTGGGGAACAACCCAGCGAAAGGGTCATCGAGAGCCATTGTAGCAGTCCAGAATAACAATGCCAACGAAAGCGGTCTTACGCAGCCATATTCATCAATTCGCTAATCTCGTCTCCAGATTCTGTGAGACGTTCAACGAAATGCGCGATGTCTTCCTCGGTAAGGCCCGTCATCGTCAAAAAATCTTCATTGAGTTCTGCACGGCTACTGGGATGAGATGGGAAACCAGCTTCATAGCAAAGGTAGTCCGCCACACCGATAAGCGCGGCAGTGTGTTTGTATTCTTCATTCTCGCACAGATTTAGATCGTGGTGACCCGCGATCCCCGCGATGAGCTCATCGGATAGTTGCCATTTTTGAGCAAGTTTGGAGCCCATCTCGGCGTGATCTGCGCCCAACACTTCGCGTTCTGCCTGGGCCCATGTAAACGGGCTGGATGCGCAAATGTCGGCAACCTTTTGCATTTCGGAAGGCATGTGTTGTGCAAAAATTATTTTCCCAACGTCGTGCAAAAGGCCATAGATAAACGCTTCATCCGCGTGTTCGAAATGATTGCAGTCGACTTTTCCAGATTCGACCAATAATCTCATCGTCAAGCCACAGGTTACGTTGTGTTTTAGTAAGGCTTCTTCGTTCACTTTTAACGCATCGAATACACTAGCGGTAAATACAACGTTTTTGATGACCTTCATACCCAACATTGATACAGCATGTTCAACGGACGTAATTTTGTTTGGGAGTCCGTAGTACGCGGAGTTGACTAATCGAAGAGATTTCAAAGATATTGATGGGTCGCTGGATATGGCTTTTCCTATATCATTCAAATTCGAATTGGGGTCGTTGACTAAACTGGTGATTTGAGCGACCGTACCAGGCAGACTGGGCAACGTCACAACTTCGTCAATCAAGTAATCAATATTCGAAACTGCAGCCACAATCGTTTCCCCCTCGAAACTTTTCGTCATACCAAAAAATAAGCGGTACACAAAACATGCACCACTTATATTATACCGCAATTTTTCAAAATTGGAAGTAGGGTTTTAAAACCATTAAACCTCTAAAAAATGTACTCAGGATCAATTAACGGTTCGTAATTGACTTTCGTCTTTGAACCAGCAAAAGTAACCATTTCATACACACCAGTTCCCGTACGCATGAATGCCCGAATGGTCCCTAAAACAGGCGCAGTACCCAAAATATACGTCAACGATTTTCCGCGTTTCTTCGCTAAGTGCATCGTGACCGGAATTTCCGTCCAACCCCAAAAAAGATTCGTAAAACCGCGACCAAACTTATTTGCTCGTTTGTCGAAAAGGGTCGGGCTCGGAACGTCCTGCTCAGGGTCATAGCTTTGGGCCATTACCAATGAACTTCCTAAACCGATTGAAGCGACCAGGGCAAGTGCCAAGCCTATCTGAAACGTTGAAAACTTCCGCATCTCGGTGAAACCTCCTGAAATTCTTGTTCGGGTACATTCGAATCATAGCATAGGGGTATTTCCTTGTCAATCAGCTTGGATCACAAATACTTGCTGTATATAGGCTTAATGTAATTTTTTCATTATTGGAAACAGTAAACAAATTCGTTGTTTCAAAGTCAAACGGTTTTCATGGTGCGGATGTCAAAATGAAATATCAGCGGGGTTTACGTCAATTGGCCGGAAAGGCCGTAAGTGTCGTTTTTACACCGCTTTAGATAACGAAAGCATTCTTGGCATATCCCTTGCCTATAGATATCCATGAAACGGAATAGTCCGATGGGGGCTATTTGAAGATTAAGGAGATAGAAAATGAATTCACTTACTTTGACACCAAG
>Ga0315336_1000972_pt1 | contig 63003 bp, 48 predicted proteins | sample ASW5metaG_FD_204512 | JGI IMG/M metagenome (GOLD analysis project Ga0315336, IMG submission 204512) | Ammonia-oxidizing marine archaeal communities from Monterey Bay, California, United States - ASW #5 | ecosystem: Environmental > Aquatic > Marine > Intertidal zone | place: USA: California... | reverse complement strand
TCTTTGCACCGGCAATCGGCATAGACGAAGATCCGGCCACCGGGTCCGCGCATTGCGTGTTGACGCCGTACTGGTCGGCAATGCTGTCGAAGAGGACGCTTGAGGCCCGGCAGATATCCAGTCGTGTGGGCTATCTGGTGTGCGAAGATTCCGGTGATCGAACGCTGATCAAAGGTTCCACGGTTTTTTTCCTTTCCGGTACCATCACAGTTTAATCAGGCACCGGCGACGAAAACTAGCCTTTCGCCACGGGATGGTTTCGATCGGCGTGTGATAAAGATCTGACAGCTGCTCACTCTTCAGGATATAGGCTTGCCCAAATTTCGCAATGCCAGTACGCCGTCTATTGCACTGAGTTCCGAAATGGTTTTATTCGATACCGGACCATTAAGATCAACGATCGTGTAAGCCAACTCATCGAATGACTTATTAAGAAGATCCTCGATGTTGAGATTCGCCTTCGCGAGGCAGGTTGATATCTGCCCCACCATATTGGGGACATTGGCGTTGGCGATCGTTATCCGGTAGGCGTCGAGTCGTGGAATGACCGTTTCCGGGAAATTGACGGAAAATCTAACGTTGCCATTTTCCAAAAAGTCTCGGAGATTATTCGCAACCATGATTGCACAGTTCTCCTCAGCCTCAGACGTCGACGCACCAAGGTGAGGCAACGCGATAACTTTTGAGTGATCAACGATTTTTACACTCGGAAAATCCGTAATGTAAGAGTGTAATTTGCCGCTGTTCAAAGCCTCGAGAATATCCGTGTCATTCGCTACACCACCCCTCGCGAAATTGATAATGACGCCACCATCCCGCATTAATGCTAGCCGTTCCCGGTCAATCAGATTGACCGTTTCATTGACCAACGGTACATGCACAGTGACAAAATCAGACTCCTTGAACAGCCGGTCGAGTGTATCCACCTGCTGTGCACCTGATGACAACTGCCAAGCACGCTTTACAGTAATTGCGGGGTCGTAACCTACGACTTTCATGCCCAATGACAATGCCACATTGGCAACTTCCACACCCACAGCACCGAGACCGATGACTCCGAGCGTCTTACCCGGCAATTCAAAGCCAACAAACTCCTTCTTACCAGCTTCGATTGCCTTGTTGAGTGCATCACTGTCCATATCCAGGTCTTTCACATAATCGCGTGCATTACAAATATTCCTTGCAGAGATCAGCATTGCCGCAACTGCCAGCTCCTTCACGGCATTGGCATTTGCTCCAGGTGTGTTGAAAACCGGCACGCCTCTACGACTCAAGGCCTCGATCGGAATATTGTTCACACCTGCCCCTGCGCGTCCTATGGCCACGACCGAATCAGGAATCTCCATCAAATGCATGTCGGACGAACGAAGGATGATCGCGTGGGGCTCTGATATTCCCGACGCCACTTCGTAGTGATCGCTCGGGAACCGTCGCAGCCCCTCAACCGAAATGTTATTCAGTGTCAGCACTTTAAAAAATCGTTTAGCCATAGGTGCGTTCGAACTCCTGCATAAAATCAATTAGCGTATCGATTTCGGCTTCCGATATTTATCAGGGTATTATGTAAGTAAGTGTTTGATTGAAAAACAGGCAGAAATGCCTTCGGGAGGCAGGAGCCGGAGGTTCAAATCCTCTCACCTCGACCAATCTTTTTAAGTTGTTAAAATTCTTATCCCAATACCTAAAAATCTAACCCCGTTACTGGAGGAATGTTTTTCTCTTTGAGCAAATTGTTGAAAGCAGGAAGATCCTTTTTAATCAGTTCATTAAACTGTTTTAGATAAGTTTCGCGGATATTCCTATTTTCTTCATGCCGTTCTATCAGCTGTGTAGTCGGGGGGAAATCAGCGCTGGTAATACTTCCGACAAAACCAAGGAGTCTGGTAAGAAATTTGCTTGGCTCTCTGTAGGTATAATCCTGTCCTCTCCCCGTCGATTTCATTTCGTACAAATTTTCTTCCACAAAGATAATCTTTTGGTCCAGTTTGTCTGATGCAATGAATATTGATTTAGCGCTATCATCATCCTTCAAAAAGTCTTTGAGATCATAGATCTGTCTTCTTATCGATTCGGATTGATTGATCATCCTCACCACACTATTTATATCATTGCGAACCTCAAGCAACATCCTTGTTTGAGCTAGGATATCTTCCTCGCTTCCAACAGAATGAGGATCTTTTTTCACCAGGAGATTCTGACTGATTTCTTTCCCATCTACAGAGAGTGTCACTGTGTATTTACCAGGAGGAGCCATGATGGCCGTACGCCCTGCTGCTCTTCCCGGGAAAGGTCTCCAACCTTCTGGACCAAGCTTGACCCACGGTGCGATGAGTGGACTGGTTCTCAGTCTAGGCTCTTCAGTAAGTTCGTATCTAAGATCCCACCAAACCCTGTTGATTCCGCGATTCTTTGAACCATCGAGAGTTCTTATCGTCTGATCCTTCTCATCCACGATACTGATCGTGACATCTACCGCCCCTTCAGTCTTTAAGTAATAGTTAATAGAAGCTCCATAGGGAGGATTTTCTCCGACACTCGGATCTCCTTGTTGGATTACAGGCGGCTCAATTGTATGAAAGCGATAAGCAGATCGGATATTAAAGAGATGCACATTTGAATCAATAACTTCAGGAGTGAGTTGCTGAAGTGGTGTTATATCATCAAGAATCCAGAAGCCACGGCCATACGTCCCTACCACCAGATCATTGAAATGTTCCTGAACAACCACTCCATGTACAGGAGCATATGGAAGATTTGTATTGAGATTGAGCCAATTAGCACCGTCGTCGAAAGAGGCAAACAAAGCATATTCAGTGCCCAAATAAAGCAAGCCTTTGCGTACCGGATCCTCCTCTATGAAGCGGGCATTGATGCTGAAAGTATCACTCTTGGGGAGCGTAGAACTTAGAGATTTCCAGCTCTGGCCATAGTCACTGGTTTTATAGACATAGGGATTCCGGATATTTTCCTCGTGGAGGTTGACCGTGATGTAGCTTGTACCTGGATCATGCCTTGATGCTTCGATGTTGCTGACTGTTCCCCATGGAGGTAGATTAGGAATATTGCTTGTTACATTGTTCCAATTAGCACCTCCATCCCGAGTTACTTGTACCATCCCATCATTCGTGCCAGCCCAGATTACTCCCTTCTGAAGAGGTGATTCGGCCAAGGCAAAGATGACGCCATCTTCCGTACCTGAATTCATGGGAGTCAAACTATCCATACTCTGCTGTCTGCTCTTGTCATTGGTTGAAAGGTCCGGACTGATAATTTTCCAACTATGCCCCCCATTGGATGTCGTATGCACATATTGGCTACCAATGTAAATGGTGTTGTGGTCATGGGGTGAAATCATGACGGGAAAGGTTCTATAAAAACGATACTTTAGATCTTTATCAGCCCAACCCCAAGTATTGTCGGGCCATACACCAACTTCGCGTTTGTGGCCGGTCTTCAGATTATAGCGATCTATATTGCCGCCGGGATGGCCGCTAGACCAGATGATGTTGTTATCTTCAGGATCGGCCATAGCCCAGCCGGCTTCATGGCCTCCGACAGCATGCCACGCTCCTCTTGGAATTCCACCTTTTCCTCTGGTTCTAAAACGGCTGTTGCTCGGACCGCGGTGTGAAGGTCCATCCTGAAGATTTCCGTAGACATTATAGGGAATTTGATTATCCGTAGTTACATGGTACATCTGGGCATTTGGCAGATTGATTTGCTCCCAAGTTTTTCCGCGGTTGACAGAGATTCCTACACCACCGTCGTTGGATTCAATTATCCGATCTCCGTTAGACGGATCAATCCACACATCATGATGGTCGCCATGAAGCTCCAGAGCGATGCTCTCGATGCTCTTGCCTGCATCTGTTGACACACTAAGTCGAGCCGCAATGAAAAAAATCTCATCCGGGTTATCTGGTGCAACTGCGAGCCGGGTATAATAATGAGTCCGGCCGGCCATGTTGAGATCATAGCTCGTCAGTTCCCAGTTTTCCCCTCCATCGTTTGACGTCCATAGAACACCACTGCTTGTTTCTTGCCCTCTAAAAGGCATGCCAGCACCAGTCTCAATTAGTACATAAATTCGCTTAGAGTTGCTCGGAGCTATGGCTATTCCGATCTTTCCCACAGGAGGTTCAGGTAGGCCATGACCACTAAGTTTCTTCCAGGTATCACCACCATCTTTAGATACATGAAGGCCACTTCCCGGACCACCGCTTCTTTCTCCCCAGACCTGCCACATCCCAGCAAAAAGAATCTTCGGGTTATTAAGATCCATGGCAATATCAGAAGCACCCGTATTTTGATCGACAAAGAGAACTTTTTCCCAGGTATTTCCTCCATCCTTAGTCCGGAAAACTCCCCTTTCCTCCTGAGGCCCATAACTATGACCCACAGCAGCAACAAAAACGATGTCGGGATTCTGTGGATCGATCACAATTCTGCCTATCCGACCTGTCTTCTCAAGGCCTACATGGATCCATGTCTTTCCTGCATCAATCGATTTATACACACCGTTTCCGATGGGCAGGTATTTGTTGTTATTTCTGAACCAGGTCTCACCAGTCCCAGCCCAAACGATGTTGGGATCAGAGGTGGCTACAGCCAGCGATCCAATGAAAGGAACTTTCTGATCATCAAAGATTGGAAACCAGTTGGTGCCAGCATCGGTCGTCTTATGTATTCCTCCTGCTGGGTTTCCGGCATAGTAGACATTGGGATTACCCGGAACACCAGCTACTGCAGATACGCGATTGCCTGGAGGTCCAATATGGCGGTATTTAAGTTGATTAAAGGTATTGGAGTCTATTTCCTGGGAGCTAAAAGCGGTTTGATAACCTGAAAATATGAAGAAAAGAAAAGGAAAAATTACCAATTGATTGAATATCAGTTGTCCCTTTCTTTTAAACATCTTAATCTCCTTCCAGTTTTTTTGTGCGGTGATCCGACAGATATATGCTATTTGAATCCTCTCACCCTAAACAATTTTTTTCAAATTATGAGGTATGACATGTCCAAACTCGATGTTTCCCACAGTTAAGTACATCCAATCGAACCGTAGCCTAAAATTATTCAGTCGGCATCATCAATAATTCTAGCCTCGATGAGACTATCCAATTTTGGAAAATTCTCTGAGAAAAAGGCGTTTCCACCTTTGAAAGCTGCATCCTGTTTTCCCCCGCGAATTCCGCCAGCGGCTGATTCACCATAACCTGAATAAAGAATATCAGCGATGTCCATACCTTCGATGACTTCACCAATCACTGAAAAACCCGAATGATCAAGTTGAAGTTTATCTTTCAAATTAATGTAAATTTGAGTAGTTCGGTCATCTGGTTGATAACCCATAGCAAAAGCAACTCTCCCACGAATGTTGCTTTCGACCACCGGATCATCTGCAATACGTTGGTTTCGCCAAATCTTGGCTATCTCCGGATTACCATGAATGCCAAACTGAACGAAATCTTTATCACGAATTCTGAAAAAACGAGTGTTATTGTAATATCCGTTCCTAACAAGATTGTAGAAACGATCTACTCCATTTGGCGACCACTTGCGATAAAGCTCCATAATGATAGAGCCCTTAGTGGTTAGAAAGCTCACACGAAATTTCTCGGGTGCCGAAGTCTTAAAGATATCATCCTGCGGATTCTTGAGAATAACTTCCTCGTAATAAACACGTGCCTGTTCGACGTTTTGTCGATACCAATGCTCTTGTGCCTCGTTGGACCAGGATTTTCGTGCATTTACAAGCCGCCAATGCTCATCGACCAATTGCAACAAGAACCTAGCATCAGAGGCCGAAGTAAAAGAATTTCCTTCACGAATAATGTATACGGGAGAAGTTTGCGCAAAGGCAAAAGTATCTCCGATGTAACGACTTGGTGGTCCAATTGCTCGCGCTGCAATCCAACCTCCCACTGGCACGTTTACAGAAGTCTTAAATTTCCAGTTTGGTCCATTTTCTAAAGCAGTCCATCTTTTTGTTACTTCACCATTTACGAGTATCTCAACCTTATCTAGTGGCGAGATTGAACTCACATCAATTTTCGTACTTATGCTTGTTGATTGGCTTGCAGTCAAATGAATTTCATCACCTGGCTGTTTGCCTTCCACGGATAAGAAGAGTAGCGGTCCACTACTCGCGAATGTCCTACCATCTCTCACAGCAGATAGCCATTCATTAAAATTTAAAGATCCGTGTGATGCAAGACGTGCATAGGTACGTGTTGCACCTCCCGAAGGGTCGTACCACACATCGGAAAAACCATCAGTACCACCGGTAGCGGCAATGCGAATTCCACTATTCAGTAATTTGTAATAAACGGCAACAGAATCCAATTCTGATGATGCAGCAGACGCAACATCGTAGAAATCAATTTTACCCAGTGCAGTAACCACTGGGATGCCTGCCCAAGCAGCATCTAACGGCGTTTCTACTTTAACTGAATAGGGATGGAGATATCCTGCTATAGCACCTTGTACATGTGCAGCGTCAATATGTCTGACGCCAAGCATATCTGCCGCAAAAGCCGTATTAGCAACACCAGCTATCATTGGCATAATGAACTGATTCACTCCGACAAGGCCTATATGTCCAGAAGCACCGCGAAATTCTTGCGAGTAACGAAGAATCGTTGTCTCATTGGATAATATACTGGGGGTTCCCGTCAGGTCCTCCCAACGCCCCATAATTTTACTGCCATCCATATGGATAAGTGAATTTGCTACTCCTAGGTCATCAGCAGCAAGCTGTTGAAAGAAATCATCGTGGGTAAGACCGAAACGGCCTTCGTGTAAATCATGAACATGCATATCTCCTGAGTACCAGCCTCGTAACCCAGGATCATCGATGCGGCGCATTCGAAGATCCGCCTCAATCACACCTCCTTCGGGAACTTCGACACTAACCGATGTTGGAAGGTATTCAAAGCCATGCATAGCTTCCATTTTTGTGATACCCGCAGGAACTTCAATTTTAAAAGTCCCATTAGAGTGCTGATAGTGCGTCCGCGTTGCCGGAACCATCCGATGAAACCCACCATCTTGAGTGTAACTACGCCCATCGCTTGCTTTCAACATTATCCGTGCGGGAATCACCTTACCTTTGTGATCCAGAATTCGTCCACGAATAATTCCAGTACGTAAACGCGGTTTTTTATTTTTGATGTGAACAGGAGTCCATGTTCCTTGTGCACCACCAGCAGAGGATGTTGTAAATAGAGTGGTTGGACCATTGTGATTGGAAACGAATGCAATTCGAGTTCCATCCGGACTCAGGGCAGGATCAAATTCATCCGCAGATGCTTCCGTCAATCGTACCCTATTTCCTCCGATTGCCGGAACAATCGCAATATCGTTGGAATCAGCGACATCACTAACGAAAATCAGTGACATCCCATCAGGTGACCATTGTGGTTTCAAGCGATAACTTGATTCCTCATAATAAACAAGCTCAGATTCTCCTCCTTGAAGCGACATCACCCAAATCCCTCCCGAACCGTTACGGTTTTCAACCGGAGATACATAAGCGAGTAATCGTCCATCAGGTGATACGGTTGGTTGAAATTCGTTCTCTGAGCTAGCAATCACTTCCATAATCTGGCCTGTACTCAGGTCTAGATTAAGTATGTCCAGATTTCCATTTCGACGACTAACAAAGTACAAACTCTTTCCATCGGCACTCCAATCAGGGGCAAAGTCAAGTTCCGGGTGAGATGTCAGTTGTTCAACCATGCCACCCGTAATATCGACAATCCCAATCTCGAGATTCCCATCAATATCCATGGTAAGAGCTACCCTACTATCATCTGGACTCAACACCGGTTCTGAGTAATAGGCTGGTCCTTCTGTAAGGGCTATTGCCTCTCCTCCTTCAACAGGTACCTTCCAAATGTCACCACGAGCTGCGTATACCAGAAATTGATTATCCGAGCTCCAATCCGGATCCAAAGGACCTGTCGAAATGGCTGGTAACAAGTGAAAGTCTACTCGCGTCTGACCTAACACTTGAAAACTGATAAAAATACTGGCGAACACAAACAGTCCAATATTGAATTTTATTCTCATCATATTTAAGGTCCTGTCTGGTTTATCAACGCCAGCATAAGCTATACAAATATGGTGCGCTCGGCAGGATTCGAACCTGCGACCCCCTGCTTAGGAGGCAGGTGCTCTATCCAACTGAGCTACGAGCGCATCCTTTAAGCAGCGCCACTTCAGCTGTAGGGTGTTCCAAAACGTAAACGAATAGTCTTAGTTTTTCCAAACCATGGTATGGAAATTATGTAGATATTATCGTATTCGAATTCATTGATCGGCGGAACTTTCTTACTTGCGCCAAGGTTTGCAATCAGCTCTGGCAACGTATCACTGTGACCTATGACCAGGATTATTTTTCCTTTGTGATTACTCAGTATGGTCTCAAGCACAGACTCTCTATCTGCCTCATCGTAAGAATTGATCGGCAAGTTTAGTGCTTCTGCTAATGGTTTGCCTGTTTCCTGAGTACGTCTGAAGGATGTAGCATAAATCGCATCAATGCCTGCCACGACATCTGCATCGACAAGTTGCCGAGTCAATTCCGCCGTGCGGCGCCAACCAGCATCGCTTAAACCAGGATCATCACCGGCATTCAGCTCTTTTTCTGAGTGCCGTACAAAAATAATCGTCGTAGTAGCTTGTGATTCGAAAAACCATGCCAATCCTATAGCAATAGTAGTATAAATAATGATGCCCTGAATTCGGCGATGTCGGCGTTTGCGCCGGCGATTATGATCTAATTTATGATTTTGCATGGATAGCGAGCTTACGGCGTTTTTGAAGATTTGACTATGCCTCAGTTCGGCTAATCCTTATTTTTCTTCGCAGAAATTACTTGGTATTCCCCTTCGATAACTGTCTGGTGATCTGATTTCGGTCGCGATTGCTCGCTTACTGATTCCTGATTTTTCGGCAACTTCCGTCCAAGCCACCACATCCGAATGCCTAACACAACCGCCAATACCAAAATAATGCCAATAAGTACGATAAACGCAAAAACGCCAAAAACGATAGCAGCGCCGAGCGCAAATGCTCCAACAATAACGGCGAGTACGCTGGCCAGCGGATTCCCTGTAGAAGTGTGTCTATTTAATGTGTATCTAACCAATTATTTTCCACTCACTTGCTGTTTCACAGTGTTCCACTGTATAGAAGTCTTTAAGAGCATAGTGCTCAGTTTTTATCACCATGACTAAATTATTCTTAGAAAACTACCCTTGCAGCATTAGTATGATATGACGACAAACCATTTGATTTTCAATCACTTTCGTTGAAAAAACCCCCATAATTCAATAATAGTCCCAATATCACTGTTGAAACAACGGTAATCTGAGCGCAAAATTCGCCGTCACTTGACCTATTTAAACACGGAGAGGTGGCAGAGCGGTTGAATGCACTGGTCTTGAAAACCAGCAAGGGTGAATAACCCTTCGTGGGTTCGAATCCCACCCTCTCCGCCACTCAGTCATATACTTAATTGAATAAAAAGGAATTTTTTGAATATTAATTCTTCGGTCTTACTGTCCGTCTTATTCCTCAGCACCGCATATGGCCTGTATTTGGCACTGAAACATGCCCAGCATCCGGCGAATCGGTGTACAGTTGGCCAGCGACCTGGAGAAGGAGAATTTCTGTGAACCAAATACGATGTACAGGTGCATTGTTGTTGCTTGTCTCGACCGCTGTCCTGGCCGATGACATTGATCGGAGCGCTTTTCCAGATCATCTTCGGGCAATGGAGTGGCGCGAAGTGGGTCCTTATCGCGGTGGTCGTTCTGCCGCCGTTGCAGGTATTCCGGACGATCGTGAGACCTACTACTTCGGTGCGACGGGCGGTGGCGTCTGGAAAACGAAAAATGGGGGTCAATCCTGGGCAAATGTTTCAGATGGTTACTACGGCGGCTCCGTCGGCTCCGTTGCGATCTCCGAATGGGACCCGAATGTGATCTATGTAGGGCTGGGGGAAAAAACGGTTCGCGGGAACGTATCGCCGGGGGACGGAATGTGGAAATCGACGGATGCCGGTGACTCATGGTCCCGGGTTGGGCTCGAAGACTCACAGCATATCTCGCGCATTCGTATTCACCCTAGGAATCCGGACCTTGCCTACGCCGCTGTGATGGGGCACCTGTTCGGTCCCAACGAGGAGCGCGGTGTTTACCGCACAAGTGACGGCGGGCAAATCTGGGAACGCATCCTCCATGTCAGCGACGAGGTCGGCGCGGTCGATCTGGCGATGGACCCGACGAATCCGAGAATCCTGTACGCCAGTTTCTGGCGCGTGCTGAGAACGCCGTACAGTCTCGAAAGCGGCGGTGAGGGCTCCAGTCTTTGGAAGAGTGTCGACGGCGGTGACAACTGGGTCGAACTGAGCGCAAATGAAGGTCTACCGGAGGGTACGATCGGTATCAGTGGCATCGCGGTTTCACCGACGAACAACAAGAACGTCTATGCCATCATCGAAGCTGAGGAAGGGGGCGTATTCCGTTCACGAGACGGTGGCGAGACCTGGTCTCACGTCAACGATGATCGCAACATGCGTCAGCGTGCTTGGTACTACACGCGCATCTACGCCGACCCGGCGGATGAGGAATCTCTGTATGTCCTAAACGTGCGGTTTCATTATTCCAAAGATGGCGGGCGAAGTTTCACCGAGATCGATACACCGCACGGAGACAATCACGATCTCTGGATAGACCCTGCAGATCCTTTTCGCATGATCCAATCAAATGATGGGGGTGCCAATGTTTCCTACGACCGGGGTGAGACTTGGTCCGTGCAAAGCAACCAGCCGACAGCGCAGATGTATCGGGTGTCAACGGACAACGATTTTCCCTATCGCCTTCTGGGCGGACAACAGGATAATTCTGCCGTCAGGATTCGTTCCCGATCGGCAAGGGGCAATTTGATCGGCGTGCGAGACTGGGAGCCGACGGCAGGCGGCGAGAGTGGCCACATCGTCGCAAAACCGGATGATCCTGATATCGTCGTCGGCGGTTCATATGGCGGATATCTTCGGGTCGTCAACCACCGGACCGGTGAGACGCGGTCCATCGATGTATGGCCGGATAATCCGATGGGATGGGGCGCTGCGGAACTGAAATACCGGTTTCAGTGGAATTTTCCCATCCTGTTCTCCGTGCACGACTCGGATCTCCTGTATGTCGCGGCCGACGTGTTATTCCGTACGCGGAACATGGGGCAGACATGGGAGACGATTAGCCCGGATCTGACCCGAAACGACAAAATAAGAATGGGACCCTCTGGCGGACCGATTACGAAGGATAATACGAGTATTGAATACTATGGCACGATTTTCGCTGTCGCTGAGTCCTGGCACGAGCGCGGAATCATCTGGGCAGGCAGCGATGACGGGCGCGTGCACATTACGCGAAATGACGGCGACACATGGACTGACGTGACACCCTCCGGCCTTCCCGAGTGGGCGCAGATCAACAGTATCGATATTCATCCGTTCGAGCGCGGTGGTGCGTATCTCGCCGCGACTCGCTACAAGTCCGACGACTTCCGACCCTACCTGTACAGGACAACCAACTGGGGCCAGAGCTGGCAGCGCATCACGGATGGAATTCCGAAGGACGAATTCACTCGTGTCGTTCGGGCTGATCCTGATCGTCGTGGACTTCTATATGCAGGCACCGAGCAGGGAATCTACTACTCGCAGGACGATGGGCGCAGCTGGCAGTCGCTGCAGCTGAATCTACCCGTCACACCAATCACGGATCTCGCGGTGAAAGAGCAAAGTCTCGTCGCCGCCACCCAGGGTCGAGGCTACTGGATTCTCGATTATCTGACTGTATTGCACCAGGACAACGCTGACGTTCGGGAGAAGACTGCACACCTCTTCATACCGCGGAAAGCGATACGTCTAACAGCAGGTGGACATACTGATGAACCGGGTAGTGCTGGAACCAACCCCGCGGTCGGCGCTGTCATTTATTACTCGCTGGTGGAGGCGCCGGCACCAGACACTGAGATTTCGCTCAGCATATACGAGTCACAAAGCGTGGATCCTGTCTGGACGTGGACTCGCAAATCTGAATCGGCTGATGATGAAGAATCGAAAGACGACCCGAATGCGCCTCCCGACCTGCGGCTGCTAACCGCGGAGCAGGGACTGAACCGATTTACCTGGGATCTCCGGTATCCCGGTATGGAGCGTTTCGACAAGCTGATCATGTGGGCGGACATGCGTGACGGACCGAAGGCGGTGCCAGGGGAATACCGTGCGACATTGACTGTTGGCGACGTGACAGAGGAAGCGACCTTCGATGTCATTCCGGATCCGCGAAGCCAGTCCGAACATACGGATTACCAGACGCAGTTCGACTTCATCATTGGAACACGTGACTTGTTGTCCCGCGCTCATGTTGCAATCAGGAAGGTGCGGAAATTGCGAACGCAGCTCGATGTCCTGAAGGCGCGCCTCGAAGCAAGGCCTGACGGAGACGAGGCGACAGCTGGGCTCATCGAGGAAATCGACTTGATCGTGGAGACGTTCACACCAATCGAGGAATCGCTTTACCAAACGCAGAACGAAAGCCGGCAGGACCCATTGAATTACCCCATTCGACTGAACAACAAGCTGACAAGCCTGATGAGAACGGCCGACGTGGGTGATACTCGACCGACCGACAGTGTGATAGCTGTTCGCGAGGAAATCGGTGCCGCCATCGAATCAGAACTTGAACTGCTCGATGTGGTTTGGGAAGAGAATGTCCCCGCACTGAACAGTCAGATACAATCGATGGGAATCGATCTCGTGTCGATACCGGACGAATAAAAGGCCGCAAGAAATACTAATGGCGGACATCCTCTCCGACACTAACTCATATACCTAATTGAATATAAAGGATTTTTTTAATATTGATTCTTCGGCCTTACTGTCGCTCTTATTCCTCAGACCGCATATGGCCTGTATTTGGCACTGAAACATGCCTGGCATCACGCAATTTCCCTTTCCTTGCGGTACCGCTCATGAAAACCAGGTGGTCGAGTAGCTTATCGAGGTGTATTACCCTTTAGCATATCGCCCAACCTTACCTGATTACTTATCAGTAACCTTTTTCCATGTCGATAACATTCAGTAATTTATCACCCGCGATATAGCGACGAAGGTTTTCCCTGTAAAGCTGCCAAACTGTATCTTCATGTTTGTCCGAATAGTCAGAAACGTGCGGCGTAATAATGACCCGCGGCAATGTCCAAAGCGGGTGTCCTGGCGGGAGCGGTTCAGGTTCGAGCGCCTCGAGTGCCGCCCCTGCAATCTTCTGTTGTCTAAGAGCATCTATCAAATCGTCGTTCACCACATGGGCACCTCGCCCCATGTTGATGAAATAGGCAGACGGTTTCATGATTTCAAAAAACTCGGCGTTAAATATCTTGTAGGTCGCTTCTGTCAGAGGAAGCTGTGCAATTACAACGTCAGCCTGTGCAGCTAAATCATTGAGTTCATGCGCGAGACCAACGTAGTCGACAAATTCTGGTCCGTTGCGACTGCTGTTGCGTGTCGCAATCACCCGCATGCCGAGTGCATTTGCCCGTTTAGCTATCTCCGTTCCAATCGTACCAAGGCCTGCGATCAATAAAGTGCGGCCATCCAGTTCCCAATCGATGTGCGGGTCTTTAACCCTGTCGGTAAAAGTCCGGCCCCAGATTCCTTTGTCTTGTCGCCGTATGTGAATGTCCACTCCCTGGATCAGGGCAAGCATCAATGAAAGTGCATGCTCGGAAATGGCGATTGAATTAACGCCACGTTGGCTGGTTAATACGGTGCCTCGCTCCTGCATCAATTGATGTGCCCGGATTGATTCATCCCCGCTACTATAAAAGCAACGCTCGACGCCGCTGCTACTTGATTGTGTCCAGTGTGTATCGGGGCCGAACGCAAATATGAACTCCGGGCTACATCCAATGCCGAGCACGGCTTGGGCATCCTGCAATGCGCCGCTTTCGATCGCTTCTCTAGCCGTATTGAAAGATACAAACTCGACGCCGGGCGCAACTTTAGAAATCCAGTCTAGGCGTGCCTCCGTGGTTTCGAGCGAGCCGGGTCCGTAGATATCTCGAACAACGATTTTCTTGATCGGAGCCCACTCGGGTAGATCGCGCATTGCGACCGGCCCCTCACGCATATTGTAGTGCTCGATCAGCCGACGTTCTACCGTATCCAACTCCACTTCTGTAGGAGGATTCGATTGGGCCAGCGTAACCGATCCGATGAACAGGGTCAGCGTCGCTGCAAGAGTATTGGATAGCAGTCGAGGCACAAATAGTGTTCGAGACATGGGTCGGATCCTCGTAATGCCATCGGCTCTGAATGGTCAACTAAACTTCAGTTTCAATATTATCTCAGATCGGCGGACTAAAATAGTCAAGAAATTCCTGTAATTTCAGAATGCTACCTTCCACGGTTATCTCTCCACCGATCAGAAGCTTCAAAGGCTCCAGCCTTTTGATGGCAATCCCTCGGAACACATCAGTGCTGGTTTTCAGTGCGCCAATGCGGTCTGGGGCTAATCCGTCTTCCAGTAAGGCGATGCCACGGCGAATGCGGATTGAAAGCGGGGGCGCGTCGGTGAAATCAAATCCATAGGACAGTTCACTGTCCAGCATCTGTTGGCTTTTAAGATTGACGGTCAGGATTTCCAGAAAATTGCGGATCGGGATGGCGTTGACCACCTCGTCCGACGTTGGACCAAATCCGGCGGGCGGCAGTTCGAACCCTTCAGCTTCTGCCGCACTGGTCAGATAGTAGTTGCGTACAGAAGAGGCGGTTGCCCCCTCGGCCAGGTTTCGCAAAGCCTTTGCCCGCAGGACTTGCGCATCGGGATGATCCAGCCGCTGCAAATGTGTGGCCAGCATCAGCGTCCAGGCTGGTTGCGCTGCAAGGGCGGCCTCTGCCCTACTTGCCAGGGTGTCTTGCCCGCCTGCAAGTTCTGCCATCAGTTCAGCTTCTTTCCTGCCGATCACTGGCCTGAGATCAACGGGATCACCGGAAAACCAGCCGAGTGTCCCCGCAAACACCGCGCGTGCGGCAAATTCAACCCTGCCGTACATTTCCTGCAGATGCGGAGCGTTTGCCAGATGCTGCGGCAGCGCGATGCGTTCGGCGATTTCGTCCGGGGTCAGATCTTTGTTGATCATCCGGATCGTTTCGTCATAGACGAACTGGATGGCATCCCGATAATCACGCAGCCGCGTTTCGATCTCTTCTGCACCGACAACCGGGAGGCTGTGTTGCGGGACCATCAGTTCCGCCCTGAATTCCCGCATCCGATCGATACTGGCGGCCCATTTTCGCGGGTCGCGATAGGGTGTGCCACGCACGGTATAAAGGTTGGGGAAGGCTTGGTAATAGTTATCAGCTGGCAGCAAGGTTTTGCGATTGGGTAGATAAATAGCAAGCTGGTCGTCGGTTTCCCCGGACGCGTGCTGCAAAATAACGGTTTCCCCGGCCATTTGCACCTCGGCCCTGTCCTGAACCGTATCCGTCGGGCTTAAGAAATGCAGCCCGTCCTGATCGTCGTTCAGAAGGCGCGGGCCGATGCCGTTATTTTCGAAATCCTCGTCCGGCAGGTAGACGCCAAACATGCGCATGGCGCGTCGAAACGTCACCGGTGCCAGCACATTTATGATCTCATGCACCCGCGCTTCGGTTGCTTCATGCGCCCAGATACGCGGGGTGGCATCCTGACCACGCAGAAAAACCCCGGCCCCAAACACGTGATCCGCGTGGTTATGAGTGAAGATGATATCGGTGATGTCTTTGCCGGTTTTTTCCCGCAAGCCATTGACCCAAGGCAACAAACCCTCGGCAGCGCGGATCGATTCCATCGCGTCTACCAGGATCAACCCGTCAGGCGCGTCGATCACAATCACATTGGCCAACCCATAGCCTATGGCCAAATGCACGCCCGGTGCGACCTCTTCAGTTTTACGCTCAAAAATCTCGGTATGTTTCTTCGCATCCGCATGGGATTGAACCGAAGCAGCAGTGGCGTAAACCACCTCTTCACGCGCGCCGATTTCACCTTCTGAAGACAGCCAGAGATAGCCGCCCAAAGCACCGGTAAGCAACACCGCGGCCGCACCGAACACCGCACCTACAAGATAGTTTTTCATGCGTTACCTCTTGGTTTTACGACCTCCGCCCATCAGGGCTTGCATCCCCGCGCTTCGAACGAAGCCTGGTCAGTATATTCGGGGATTGGCAGATAGGCACCCATGGTCAGTTTCTCATCCCCAACGCGCGGGATGTTCTGCACCGCGTGGGTGAACCCGGGATTGTGAAGCATGTTGCGCAGGATCAGAATGGAAATCATCTCATTGCCAGCGCCATCGCCCTTTTCGCCAAAATCCATCCAGGTCACCCCGCACTCCTCGGTTGCGTTTGCCGGGCGGTTGCCGGGTTTGGAAATCACGATGGTGTAATTCTGTTCCTCATCCACGGTGACCTTGCTGTCATAGACGCAATCGGTGAAACGTGTTGTGGCCAGCCCTTCATTGGTGCAAAGCGACCAATAGCGCATATCAAAACCTGAAACATCAGCGCCTGCCGCGCCAGTTGCCGGGGTGAGGGGCAGCTTGCCCTTCAGCACGGTTATCTCGCCAAATTCTTCCGTGATGTACATGCTGACATATTCATTGTCGAAATTGGCAAAGAAACCCGAGGTCTTTTTAAAGACACCCCAACGCACCAGTTTCTTGAACATACCCGACAGAGCCGGGGACATCAGCCGTGTAATCCCCACCCTGGGATCCCAGAAAATAATCCACTCTTCCTGCTTTGTCTTCAGGATGCTATCGCGCACCTCGCGGTTATGGATCATTTTGTCGTAGACTTCACGCGGGATAACCGGTGCCGCAACATACCGATCGGGATCGCCGACAGGGGGACTGTTCAACAGTGTGCAAAGCGTTTCGCCTTCCACCCGGTCCCCATTGGCCCTCACCAGTGCCACTTCAGGCAAACCCGCCCCGCCACTGGGATCGCCTTCAATCTCGGAAACGTAATTGCGCAGGATAATAGGCGTACTGCTGATCTTGTCCGGCGGGCCAAGGTAGAGCGTGTTGGCAGGGGCTGTTTCAGGCTGTTCACGCGGGTATACCTTGATCGTGTAGGTCTGATCGGGTGCAAAGCTTCCCGTTATAAATGGGTTTTGAGTACCTGAATCCGGCACGATGCCAATATCGTTCAGATGATCGTAAGGCGCGGAACCTTCCGTGTAGGAGTGATACGACATATAGCGGGCTTCCGGATACTTACCGGTAATTTCAAGATGGCTGTCGGCTTCATCTGTGGGAAACTTAAACACAGTTGGCCAATAGATTGCACCTTCATCAGGATAGGCGGTGTTGAACGCGTCAATCGTCACCGGGCCAATCCAGAAACAGTCATGTTGGTCCGGCATTTCCATACCGGTAAACCGAATGGGCTGAAGCGCAATTTCGGGTCTTGGCAATCCCCGCAGGAAGGCGAAATAAAAAGCCGCCGCCCCGATCAAGAATATCCCTACAATCACGCTCAGGATTTTCAGAATTTTGCGCATCGTATCCCCTCAGCTAATGGCATGGCCTCACCAACCATCATATTTCTCAACTCAGAGTCAAATATTTTGCCATGTTTAGTGCAGTAATATTGCAAATCAGGTTTTGACTGGCCACAACTTTGTTTCAACTCGTATAAAACCACCTGTGGTAATAGCGCTTGAAAACAGCCTCTAATTGGAGCAAATTATGTGCTTGTGATTGAAAGCAGAAGAGATGAGGGGATGAAGTCGCGATACAAGGAAAACAAAGGATAGATATGAAAAGTCAGTCTTTTCTTCAATCGGTAAAATCTACTTTTGACCAGGCAGCGAGTCTGCTTGAAATTTCAAGTGATCTGGCTGCAAAGATGATTGCGGTCGATCGAGTTGCCCAAAGTTATATTTCAATTGGAATTTGAATGGAGCGCCGGAGCTTTCTCAAGTTGGGGTTTGGAGCAAGCCTCGTTCTCGCGGCAGGTGGCCTGGGACTCGGACTGCAGTCGAGTCTGCTCCGAACCCCCGCTGTACCCCTCAGTGTCCTGACCCAGCGACAGTACTCGGTGCTGGCCGCCATCGCGGATCGAATCCACCCCGGGGGTGAGGGCTGGCCCAGCGGCAGTGAACTCCAGGTCGCCGAAAAGCTGGACAAACTCTTCGCAAGCGCAAATCCGGGCCTTGCGAAAGAGTTTGGACTGGCCCTGCTTCTCCTCGAGAACGCCCTGACAGGATTTCTGTTTGGCCAAAAAGTCAAGCCTTTCACCCGCTGTTCGCCAGAGGTGCAGGACCGGATCCTGGCGAGCTGGCAGACCAGCGGCCTGGATTTTCGGAGAACGATCTTCAAAGGCATCAATGGCCTCTGCACCGCAACCTACTGGGCTGCCCCCGAGCTGCGGAAAGGCATTGGATACCCGGGACCTCTTCCCTTGGAGGTCGGATAGCGATGAGCGGTACCATCTACACCGCGAGTGATCTCTCCACCGACCGGTCGCTCACTCCTGAAGTCTGTGTCATTGGCTCTGGTGCTGGAGGCGCCGTCCTCGCTGCAGGGCTGGCGGAAGCCGGAATCAAGACGATCCTGCTCGAAGAGGGTGGCTACCATACCAAATCTGATTTCGACATGGACGAGGCTCGCGCCTATCCCATGCTCTACCAGGACCGTGGAACCCGGGTGACAGCCGATGCCGCCATCACCATTCTACAGGGACGTTCTGTCGGCGGCGGCACCACCGTGAACTGGACCACCTGTTTCCGCACCCCGGACCGAATCCTGGAACACTGGGAGAGCGTCCACAGGGTGGAGGGCCTGAGCCCCGAGTCACTGCGCCCTCATTTCGAGGCCGTGGAGTCCCGCTTGGGCATCGGGGAGTGGCCCGTCGAACTTGCCAATGCCAACAACCGTAAGCTGCTCGAGGGCTGCCGCGCGATGGGGTGGGAAGTGGAGTCACTCCGGCGCAATGTTCGAGGCTGTGCAAACAGTGGTTTCTGTGGCGTGGGCTGTCCTTTCGATGCCAAGCAGGGCATGCACCTTAGCTACATCCAGGATGGCCTCGCAGCGGGTATGGATCTCTATGCCAACACCCGCGCCACCCTGCTTGAGACAGGGGGTGGAAAGGTCACCCGTGTGCATGCCCAGGTGCTGGATCCCGACTCCGATGGTGCCGGTGGCGGGCGCATCATTCTGACTCCCAAGGTCGTGGTGGTCTCCGGTGGCGCCATCAACTCCCCCGTGCTGCTCTTGAAGTCTGGCATCAACCCTGGAGGCCGCGTAGGGTTCCGTACACTCCTGCACCCGGTGGTCGCCCTGCCCGCTATCTACGACGAGGAGATCGCCGGCTTCTACGGGGCTCCACAGTCCATTGCCTCGCACCACTTTTCCGACCGAGGACAGGACAAGATAGGCTTCTTCCTTGAAGTCCCCCCGCTCCAACCCATGCTCGCCGCCTCGGGGTTGTCAATCTTCGGCCGAGGCCAGACGGAATTCATGCGACAACTGCCACATGTGGGCTGCACGATTGCCATCTCCATCGATGGTCTGCACCCACAGTCCCCTGGTGGAGTGGTAAGTGTTCGCCGAGATGGACGACCCAAGGTGGACTACCCCGTGGGCCCTTTGCTCCAGGAGGCTATGCGCGAGGCCCACGTGCAGATGGCTCGACTCCAACTCGCGGCTGGAGCCCGGGAGATATACAGCCTGCATCCCGAGCAGGTCTCCATCCGATCCGAGTCGGATATCGCTGCTCTCAAGGCCGCCCCCTACGGTGCACTACAGCACAACATCTTCACTGCCCACCAGATGGGCGGCTGCGCCATGGGTGGCGATCCAGAAAGCAGCGTAGTAGACCCTGAACACCGGGTGCGCGGCATGCACAACTTGTTTGTAGTAGACGGGTCCGTCTTTCCCACAGCCCTGGGCGTCAACCCCAGCGAGACCATCTACGCGATGTCACACCGCGCCAGAGAATTCGTCGGCAACGCTATCTAGCCAGCACTGCATACAATTCCCCCGGGGACACTTGATGCAACTCCAGAGAAAGGCCAACGCTGTCACCGGCACCACCGGCTTTCTCGACTTAAATCTCGTGTTCACCCCGTTCCTGATATCGCCTGAGCCGTTGTTTGATCTCAGGTAGGGTATATCCTCTTGCTGTTGGGTATTATTGACGCTTGAAAACAGCCGCCAATTACATACTATAAAATACTGATAATAGAGATATTAATTGGAATGAATTTATAATCCATCGTAAACCACAATAAATCAATCGTTGATTATGGAAATAGGAAGATGAAACAGTTATCTGTAATTATCTTTATGCTAACTCTGCTTTTAGCAGGGTGTGAAGAACCTATAGTAGAAAAAACAGATGATTTAGTAATTGATCATTCGATAATTTCAAAAGTTATTACAAATAATGCGGTTGTTCTTCGCGAAAAAGCACTTGTCGATAATCTTTCGGTAGATATTGTCGAGTCTCTCACAACTGAGGTTGGACCTCGACGAATGGGAACCAAAGGCGATGAACGTGCCATCGCTTGGGCTTTAAAGAAATTTAAAGAACTCGATTTTGATCGCTTTTGGACAGAGGAAGTTCTTCTTGATCGTAGTTGGGTAAGGGGAGATGCTAAAGCTGAAATTTTATTACCTTATCCACACAATATCGTCATGACCGCACTTGGATATAGTGTAGGAACTAACGGCGATCTAGTAGGTGAATTAATCGAATTTAGAACATTTTCAGAATTAGAAGCCATACCAGAAGGTGATAGCCTAACAGGGAAGATAGCTTTTATTTCATACAGTATGTCTGATTTCGATCTGCAACCTGGGCAATCCTTAATGACCAGCTATCGTGAAGGTACAAAAGCACGAGGCAGAGGACATATCACTGCGGCAAAACGTGGTGCTGAAGCTATTATTATCCGGTCTGTTGGTACAGATATTAATCGTTATAGCCATACAGGAAGTGGTTATGGTTACGACGAAAATATTAAAAAAATTCCTGCTGCTGCTATATCACCACCGGATGCCATACTTATTCAAAATATGTTGAAACGCAGAAAGTCAGTAGTAATGAAAATGAATATAACATCAGAAATAACTGGATCAACAAAAGGAGCAAATATCATCGGAGAAATAACGGGAAGAGAAAATCCCGATCAGTATTTAGTGTTGGGAGCACACATAGATTCTTGGGATGAAGGAACGGGAGCACTCGATGATGGGGCAGGAGTTGGAGCAATGATGGCCGCTGCAGCCTTCATTGGTCAAATGGAGCAGAGACCGAAAAGAAGTATTCGCGTCTTGTTATTTGCAGGAGAGGAAATTGGATTCTATGGTGTCAATGACTACGCCAAAAAACACAAAGATGATCTTGATCAACATATTTTAGGTGCTGAAGTTGACAGCGGAGACGGCAGAATTCATACCCTAGTACCTGGTGTTGGTGATTCTTCTCTACCCATTATCCATGAAATGTATAAATTTATTGCTCCACTTGGGATTATTTTGAGTAAAGAAAATAATGCTAATGGCGAATCAGATATGAGTGTACTTGGAAAAGCTGGGGTGCCGGCGTTGAATTTTAGCCAAAATTTAAATAATTATTTTAAATACCACCATACCCCTAACGATACTTTCGATAAAATTATTCCAGAAGATATGCGTTATTTAACGGCCGCTTATTCAACCATGTTCTATTTAGCAGCAGAATTGCCAATAGATTTTAGACAATAAAGTGGCAATATAAATTGCAACATAGCTAACCTTTGGAATACCAGCGGTAATACGGATGTCGCTATTCACTAGTTAGCAATCGTGTCAGGAGAGTTCCTCACCTCCTTTACCCGGAGTTGAAATCACACGTGTTCACTTTTTTTGAAAAATTACTGGAACCTTTTCCAGCACAAATAGCAACTCGCCCACCCGCTACGTTGTTTGCATTTTGCCTGCATTATACTCGTGGTGTTTGGCCGTGGTTATTTCTAATGGCTTTTCTGGTGGCGGTTGTTTCGGTACTTGAAGTGCTGTTATTCGGATTTCTCGGCAATCTTGTCGATTGGCTAACAAATACAGACAAAAATAATTTTCTAGAAAATGAAGGCGGCAAGCTATTTTGGGTGGCGATAATAATCGTTGTTGTACTACCCCTCGTCAGTACTATTTATTCGATCGTTATGCACCAAACTGTGCTCGGCAACTATCCAATGCGAATCCGTTGGTTGGCACATCGCTATTTGTTACATCAAAGCTTTGGCTTCTATCAAGACGAATTTGCCGGCCGAGTTGCAACCAAAGTGATGCAGACAGCACTCGGTGTACGCGAAACAATCATGACAGTGATTGACGTGATAGTTTACGTCGGTGTTTATTTTATCGGCGCATTGATTTTGGTAGGCAGCTTCGATTTTTGGTTAATGCTGCCATTTCTCGCCTGGTTGGTTCTATATACTGTACTACTGGGTTATTTTCTGCCTCGATTGAGAAAAATCTCAGCACTACAGGCTGATGCGCGCTCGACAATGACCGGACGCGTAGTCGACAGCTACACCAATATTATGACAGTAAAGCTGTTTGCTCACGCTGGACACGAAGAACGATACGCCAAAGACAGCATGGAGGATTTTATGGCGACGGTGTATCGCATGATGCGTCTATCGAGTCGGCTGGATATCTCCATCAATTTTCTCAACGGTTTACTGCTGTTCTCTGTCGGTTTCGTTTCGCTCTGGGTATGGTTGAACGGATTTATAACTATTGGCGCAATAACCGTGGGGATAGCACTGGTGCTGCGATTGAAGGGCATGTCGCACTGGATTATGTGGGAACTGTCCACACTGTTCGAAAACCTCGGTATGGCGCAAGACGGCATGAGCACTATCGCCAGGGTGCACACTGTTACCGATATTGAAAATGCTAATGACCTCAACGTCATGAGTGGTCGTATCGTGTTTGAAAACATGCGGTTTCACTACGGAAAATCGAGTGGCGTTATTGACGATTTCAGTCTCGAAATTCAAGCGGGAGAGAAAGTCGGTATCGTTGGGCGTTCGGGAGCAGGCAAGTCTACACTGATGAATGTATTGCTACGCCTGTTCGATCTCGAAAGCGGCCGCATTCTGATTGATGGGCAAGATATTTCACTGGTTAATCAAGAATCACTGCGGGCCAATATTGGTGTAGTGACGCAAGATACATCGCTGCTACACCGTTCGGTAGGTGATAATATCGCCTACGGCCGGCACCAAGCGTCCCTGCAAGAAATTATCCAAGCTTCAAAACGCGCAAATGCGCACGAATTTATTTTAGGCCTTACTGATATGAACGGGCGCAAAGCTTATGACGCACATGTTGGAGAACGCGGCGTTAAATTATCTGGCGGCCAACGTCAACGCATCGCGATTGCTCGAATGTTTTTGAAAGATGCACCAATCCTGGTGCTGGACGAGGCCACATCTTCACTCGACTCGGAAGTGGAAGCGGCGATTCAAGAAAACCTGATGCAACTCATGGAAGGTAAAACTGTGATCGCCATCGCACATCGGCTGTCGACAATTTCCGCACTAGATCGACTGGTGGTGATCGAGCAGGGAAAAATCATTCAACAAGGTACTCATCAACAACTTGCCGATATCGAGGGTTTGTACGCAGAACTTTGGCAGCGCCAATCAGGTGGTTTTATTGCGTAATGTGCGATGACAAATCTGTTTATAGATATTAAAGAATTTTTGCTACAGCATAGGATGCTCAAAAAGATTAGGGTGACAAAGATACTATTTTGATGGTGATAAAATGAAAGGCTAAATGGTAAGACTGATATGATCAAAAACAGTTACATACAAATTCAACTGGAGGATACGTATGATTAAAGTTATGTGGCTACTAAAGCGTGCCGAACACCTTACACTCAAAGAATTTCGCACGTGGTGGTTGGAAGAACATGCACGTGACATTGTTGCCGATCAAACACCTTACCTAAAGCGCTATATCGTCGATGCACGTATAGACGACGACACGCCGTTTGCAGGCAACCCTGGCACAGAATGCCTATGGGACGGCATCGCTGAACAATGGTTTGACACTATCGATGACTACAACGCAATATATTCACGTACCGATCGACCGACACGCGAGGATACTCTTGCTCATACAAGTGCATTTGAAAGGCTCCTCGTCGAAGAGCATGATATTCCAGTCTGACCACACATAACCATTCACACGCAAACTTAAGCAATGGAACCGACAATTATATCCACAGGTGCCACACTGGGTGCCTTTGTAAATAACATCAATCTTGCCAAATTAGACCAACCCACCTGGCAAATCGTTGAATGCGCATTCCATAAATACAGTGTTCTTATTTTTCCCAACCAGCACCTAAAGCCTGAGGCCCAGGTAGAATTCGGTTTGCGATTCGGAGAAATCGAATTACTACCTCCCCCAGGAACCAATCGAAAAATGCAGGTAGTCCCAGTCAGTAACAAAAAATCTGATGGATCAATTGCTGCGACAGGTGAGTTTGGCACACAGATTCTTCGAGGAAACGAAGGCTGGCATACTGACAGCTCATACATGCCAGTTGCAGCAAAGGCCTCGATTCTATCTGCTCAGGTTGTTCCAACTAAGGGCGGCCAAACCTCCTGGGCTGATATGCGTGCTGCATACGATGTACTCGACGATGAAACACGTAACCTCGTTGAAACACTCTCTGCTCATCATTCGATGTATTACTCCCAGGCGAAAATCGGTCACAAGGTTAGCACCGGTGCCGGTTACGCTTTTCACACCAAAGGTGCACCATTACGACCTCTGGTAAAAACACATCCCGTAACGGGACGCAGAGCCCTGTATATCGGTCGACATGCGTACGACATTCCGGGATTTACACCGGAAGAATCAGAGGAACTGTTAGAGAGACTAATCATATTTGCCTGCCAAGAACCACGCATCTACACTCACAATTGGAACTCGGGTGACCTCGTCATCTGGGATAATCGCTGTGTGCTGCATCGTGCCCTTCCTTATGACTACAACGAGATGCGCATCATGCAACATACACGTATTGCGGGAGACCCGATGACCGAATTTGCAGAAACCGTACTCGACACAAGAGCGAATGCTTTCGAACCATCTACGGTCAATTACGATTGAAGAGTCTTTTAAAAAGAGAGAAATATCATGAAACTTCTACGCATAGGTCCCGCTGGTCAGGAGAAACCCTGCATTCTTGACAATTCTGGTATTCGTCGCGACCTATCTTCTGTCGTCGATGATATCGCTAGCAAAACCTTATTACCGGAAAATATCGAGGTACTGTGTAACCTTGATCTTAACCATCTACCAGTTATTAGTGAGAGTGAACGAATTGGTGCTTGTGTCGGTAATATTGGCAAACTTGTGTGTATTGGCCTCAACTATGCTGATCACGCCTCGGAAACCGGCGTACCAATTCCTAAGGAACCTATTATTTTTAATAAATGGACTAGTGCCATATGTGGGCCAAACGACGAAATCATCAAACCTAGGAACAGCACCAAATTGGATTGGGAAGTGGAATTGGGTATCGTTATCGGTAAACCGGGTATTTATATTGACGAAGATCACGCAGAGGAGCACATCGCTGGCTATTGTGTCATTAATGATATATCCGAACGAAAATTTCAACTCGAGCAAGGTGGACAATGGGACAAAGGAAAGGGTTGTGATACTTTTGGACCAATAGGCCCATGGCTAGTTACCAAAGATGACGCCGGTGATGTCACTAATTTACCCATGTGGCTGAAAGTAAACGAAAAAATTTATCAGAATAGCAACACCAAAATGATGGTCTTCCATCCTAACTTTCTCGTTAGCTACTTGAGTAACTATATGAGTTTGCAATCCGGTGACATCATCAGTACAGGTACACCTTCAGGGGTCGGAATGGGACAAAAGCCCCCAATATTTCTCAAAGCAGGAGACATTATGGAGCTCGGCATTAAAAACCTAGGCGAACAACGTCAAACAGTTATCTCTACTTGAAAAATGAGCTAGTTTGATAATTGGATCTGCTATCGATTAATAAGATTTATGAAGAGATGATTCACACCATCCACAAAATGGCCGACTTGGAAGCCTATTGCTTTAACCTGTAATACACTAATGGTGAGACTAATTCTATGGAATACAATTTGGCATTGATTGGCTTTGGCAATGTAGGTCAAGGACTAGCAGAAATTTTGTCAAAGAAGGCTTCACTCCTACGTGATCAATTTAACGCCGATATTCGTATCATCGCTATCTGCGACCTTTACAAAGGTAGCATCGCAGATCCAAATGGCCTTGATCCTCAAGCTTTACTGGATCACATCAACGAAAAGAATGACCTAAAAGAATTTCCTGCTCCATATAAGGATTGGGATGCCCGCGAAACCATCGAAAACAGCGGTGCTAATGTTCTGGTGGAACTATCCTTTACCGACCTTAAAACTGGTGAACCAGCACTAAGCCATATGATTCAAGCACTCACGTCAGGAATAAACGTCTCCACCACTAACAAAGGACCGGCGGCATTACATTTCCAGAAGTTGCTAGAGCTAAGCAAAACCTATGGTGGTGAAATTGGTGTGGAAGGCACTGTTATGAGCGGTACACCGACCTTAAAACTTGGTATACATATGCTAGCTGCAGCAGGTGTAAATCGTATTCAAGGCATTCTCAACGGCACAACTAACTATATTATTGGCAAAATGGAGAGTGGCGCAGAATATGCAGATGCTTTGAAAGATGCTCAGATTAAAGGATACGCAGAAGCCGATCCTGCTGGTGATGTAGACGGTCACGATGCCGCCGCCAAAATTGTTATTCTAGCAAACCTGGTTATGGGTCAAAGTATGACTATGGAGGATGTCAGTTGTGTCGGTATCAGAGAACTGACCCGCGACCAAATTCAGTCGGCGAAAACTAAAAATCAGCGATGGAAGCTGATTGGAACACTCGAGAACATAAATGGCCAGATTCAGGGTTCCGTTAAACCGATCAAACTGGATGTCACGCACCCTTTGTATGGTGTTAGTGCCGCCACCAATGCTATTACTTACAGTACTGACCTCCTCGGCGATATCACACTGATCGGTCCAGGAGCAGGTAGAATTGAAACCGGTTACGCGATCATCGGCGATATCTTGTCCTTTCTCCACTAGTTGTAATAAAGATTAGATATCTCACCTCATATCATTGAGTCAAGCCAGTCATGAATAACGGCATAATAGCGTCTCCAAAGATGCTAGAATTCGTTATCTAAATTTACAATGGGAGTCGTACAATGAGTAGCAACGTCAACTACCTGGGGCCTGTGTCTAATGCGTCAGTCGAAGATCGGGCTACCTTTATCTGGAAGTGTTATGCCCATGTTGTCGGTGCTATTTTCGTATTCGCAGCAATCGAAGTTTATTTCTTCCAGTCCGGAATCGCGGAACGCATTGCTGCACCAATGCTCAACAATTGGTGGATGGTATTGGGCGCATTCATTCTAGCAGGATGGGGAGCAACACACGTTGCACACCGTGTCGAATCGAAGAACGCGCAATACATGGCTTTCGCAACATTCATCGTATTGGAGGCACTGATATTCGCACCAATGCTGTTTATAGCCAGTGTTACTGCACCTGGCATCATTGATAGTGCTGCAGGTGTGACAATATTAGGTTGTGTCGGTCTCATTGCGACCGCAATGATTACACGCAAGGACTTCTCATTTTTGCGCGGTATGCTAACTTGGTTGTTTTTTCTGGCTATGGCAGCAATCGTGGGAAGCCTCATTTTTGGCTTTGCACTCGGCACCTGGTTTTCAGTCGCGATGATCGGTTTTGCAGGTGCAGCAGTGCTCTATGACACTTCAAATATTATGCACCACTATCCACAGGAAAAATACGTGGCTGCATCAATGCAGTTATTCGCATCCATTGCAATGATGTTCTGGTATATCCTGCGGCTCTTTATGAGTCGTGACTAACAAGATCTGAAACGAGGTATGCTAATAAACACCCTCGCTTTTCAGCGTATTATCTTCATAGGTTCACTATATACTGCAGTGGGCTAAGCTCTGCAACGGATGTTCCAGAAATGACACAGACGATAGCGGTAACCCGACGTCTTAGTCTAAGGAACTCCTTTCTCTGCATTTTTTTAATTGTCAGCTTTCTCTCAGAACTGACCCAAGCTCAAGTTCAGAATACGTATATATTTGATCCCATCAGTGTCGGTGCAGAACTAGACCAACTCGCCAGTCAGCTCGAACATGAACAAATAGAACCCTCTTTTCTGACTAAAGCTCGGACAAGGGTTCTAACGTTCGATGCCGCCGCCAATACCTGCCAATTGCAGGCAACTGAAGAACTTGCACGACTGGAAGCACGTTTTGAGCCACTCAAAGACATCGATGCTGACGTAGCACCAGCGGTCTTCGACCAACGTAACGAAATGATGCAGTTTCTAGACGACACATTTGTCCGTCAAACACAGTGCAACAGTGTCAAAGATTACACAGCGACACTACTCGAGAGAATCACCAATAAGCAAACGGAACTCTCTCAGAGATATCTCTCAAGTCGAGGCAGTTCAATCATTACAATGATCCGCGAGATACCATCACGTCTCCAAACCTGGCCTACACGTCTAAAAAAATCGGTCGACTTCAAACTGATTGATCGAGTAACGCCGGTCAATTTGTTCTGGCTACTAATTATTGTGGGTAGTATCGCCGCTGCACTAGGCCTATTAGGCCGACAACGCTTTAATCACTGGTATTTAGCCGTCAGAAAACGTGATTCCGAATCTCGGATGAAATATCTGTTACCAAAGTCGCTGGCTCAATATTCACCATTGCTACTCGGAGGTATAGCTCTTGTTGCTGTCTTCATATTTACGCTTCAGAACTTCTCGTTCGAACTCGCAGCAATTCGGATTGCGACAGGAATCCTACTTTACGGTATTGCCTGCGTTATCATTGACTGGGCAACAGGACCTTTGTCGCCGTCTGCTCAAATCAAGGGCCTTATACCGGATCATGTGCGACCCCTGCGTCTGCGACTGTATTTATTCTCACTGACACTAGTAATTAGTTTTATTGTGCTCGGCACGCGTTGGTTAACCATTCGTATGGTCGATCCGGATGTAAGTGGCCGCGCAACCATGATTTTTCTAGTCGCAGCTTCCCTTTTCTACCTGCTTGCTTATATTAGCCAAATACCGAGCCTGCAAGGTCGCTTTCGCCTTATTCGCTATCTCGCCTCTTTCGCGCTAATCACCGGCATTGGGGCACTCTTTCTCGGTTACCAGAATCTTGCAGGCTACCTAATTCATGGAATCACACGAATGGCATTGGCGTTGTTCATCTTGTGGATTCTGCTCTGGCTGGCGTCAATGGCGTTTGAATATTTGCTGCGTCAAGAAACGCCTAGAGCAATCAGATTACGAGCGAGTTTAGGCATAACTGAAAAATCATCCCGAACAGGCCTCGGCTTCATGCAATTGATTGCTGATTTGGTGCTCTGGTTGAGTTTCGTTGTCTATCTTATCTATGTTTGGGACGAGTCCGGCACAACACTCGATCGTCTTTTCGAACTCGTTGTTATGGGCGGTATTGTTGGCAATATCCAGCTAGTACCATTAGATATCATCGGCGGTATCCTCGTGTTTGCGTTTTTCATGATCACAATTGGCTGGATCAAGGGATGGATCAACCGCCGCTGGCTGCAGCATATCGTTTTGGAACGCGGTGCTAGAGACGCATTACTAACTCTCTTTGGTTACGTCGGATTCATTCTTGCCGTCATCATCGCTCTAAGTCTTTCGGGGGTGGATCTCTTTGGCATCGCGATTGTTAGTGGCGCACTCGCCTTAGGAATCGGCTTCGGTATGCAAGAGATAGCGAACAACTTCGTTTCAGGTCTTATCTTACTATTTGAGCGCCCGATACGGGCTGGTGACTTTGTGACTGTCGGCGAAATGGAAGGATTTGTTCGTAGTATTCGGATACGAGCAACTGAAATCGAGACACTCGATAATAAAAACGTGCTTGTACCAAATTCCGAATTGATTTCAGGGCGCGTAACAAACTGGGTATTGCACGATACCTATGGACGGTTGAGAATCGCCGTCGGTGTCGCATACGGATCCGATGTCGAAAAAGTCCGCGAGATACTTGAAACGATCGGACGCGCTCACTCCGAAGTGATTACCGATGGCCGTGCATCGGCACCACGCGCATTGTTTATGGGCTTCGGCGACAGCTCTCTCGATTTCGAGCTTCGCGTTCGAATACAACGGATCGAACAACGTTTTCAAGTGACCAGTGATTTAAATTTCTCAATTGATCAAGCATTCAGGGCTGCTAATATTACGATTCCTTTCCCGCAACGGGATCTACATCTTATTTCCTATCCGGATACACAAAAGGAAGTGACGCCGACTGACAAGAAGACAAAATCAAAAGTAACAACTCAATTTGATAGCGTAACTCGCAACCACCGGGCCGAGATCGAGGTAACTGGCAAAATAAATGACGTCTGGACAGCAATTACCGACACTAAATATCTGAAGCAATGGCTAGTACTTGATGGAAAATTTACACCACAGATTGGACGCTCATTTTCATTGCTACTTCGCGACGAATCTGAAATAGCGGGTCGTATCGATGTTTTCATGCCACAGCAACGCATGCGTCTTGTTATCGCCTCACGTAAAGGTGAAGATCCATTGCCAAGCGGTCCGATCACTGTGGACTTTTCCCTACTCGAACGTAACAATAAAACACTATTGATAATTAATGTTGCGGGTATTCCCGCCAGCGAAGATTGGGAAGAATATTATCGATTGTCCAATGATCGCTGGCAAAATGCATTGATTGAACTCAAGCATGTATTGCATAGTGAATAGCAACACAACTGTCAATGCATTCTAATTAGTTAAAATAAAAATTATATATCTGTAGCTAATTCAATGCTTACCTCAAATAGGAAAGAAAACTTATTAAGTAATATTAGTATGTCTAAAAATATTGGGGCAGTAACAGATTTACAATCGAGTAGTAAAAGAAGGTATTAATGATGGAGAGAGAATGGAGATATGAAAGAAAATTTGCAGTCGAGAATATGTCTCACAGAGAAGCTGAAATCTCGATATTGACTAATAAGGCTTTATTTAAAGAAATTCATCATGGCCGTCAAGTTAATAATATATATTTTGATGATATATTTTTTAGTGCCTACCGCTCTAATATTGAAGGGCTCTCAAATAGAAAAAAATATAGAATAAGATGGTATGGAGATCTCTTTGGAGAAGTTATAGAACCTGTTCTTGAAGTAAAGATAAAAAATTCAGTTTTAGGTACAAAATATAAATATAAAATTAATAATTTTAACGTTACCCAAAAATTAAACAGCAAATTATTATTCAAAGTTCTGGAAAAATCAGATATACCAGAGGATATATTCTATGAACTTTCAACTTTAGAACCTTCATTACTTAACTCTTATTTTAGGAGTTATTATATTTCAGCCAATAAGAACTATAGAATTACTATTGACCAGCAACTAACGTATTATTATATCGGACCAGGAATAAATTTTATCTTGCCTAAAAATTCTCAGAAAGGAATTATTATCGAGATAAAATATTCAGTGAAAGATGATGATGAAGTACAAATGATTACTAACCAATTTCCTTTTCGCCTAACAAGAAACTCAAAGTATGTGCAAGGCTTGAGCTTAGTTAATGATCTAATTTATTAATTAAAAATAAAAAATATAAGAGGTAAAAATTTTATGGATAAATCATTAACATTTGAGCAATTTTTAGCAACTACTAGTTCAGAAATATCTCTATTTGGATTTGTTATAAACCTTGTCATTACTGCAGTTTTAGCTCATATACTATCAATTATTTACGTAAAATTTGGACAATCATTATCTAATAGACATGCTTTCTCAAGGAATTTTATACTGATAGCAATGACCATTATGGTTGTCATTACCATAGTCAAATCTTCTCTTGCCCTTTCTTTAGGACTAGTTGGCGCCTTGTCTATTGTAAGATACCGAACGGCTATTAAAGAACCTGAAGAACTTGCATATACTTTTCTAACAATAGCAATTGGCCTAGGAATGGGAGCTGATCAAACTGCAGTAACTACTGTTTCATTCTTACTAATAGTTGCGATAATAATAATTCGACAAAAACTGATGGCTGAAAAAGGAGAATTCGTAAACCTTAGAATTAGTGGCAAAAAAAATACAGATTATGATTTTAATTCCTTGGTTCAATTAGTTGAAAAAAATTCAAAAGGACTTAGCCTTAAGCGATTAGATGAAGATGAAGAAATTTTTGCAATTCTTTTTTCTGCAGTTTTTACTTCCTACGAAGATATGGTTCATTTAAGAAATGAAATATCTAAAATTGACACTAAAATAACTCTAACTTATATGGATAATGTTGGCGGTATTTAAGTGCCATTGTTGAGAATGCTTGAGTGCTTATAAAAAATATAAAAACGGAAAGCGAACTCTCACTTAAGAAAGGGATATATTATTTAACTAATAAATATCTATTCTTAGCTCTAGCTTTTATAGCTATATTCTTTTTAGGATCCTTCTTTGCCATAAAAGAATATAGGAATGGATCTTTAAGTAATTATGTTCTTCATGCAAGAGGCATTGTTTCCAACAATGTAGCAATAATACCAAATTTCATATTAGGCCTTACGGCCAAGCCCGATGTTATCTATATAGATATGAAAAGCCGGGAAATCCAAAGATTGGCTTATTTAAGAGAAAAAGCTATTGGAGAAGGTTCCTATGTAATACCAGAACATATTAAGGAGCAAACCGTCCGGGGAGAAATTCGTTATAAGAATCAAAAACACAAGGCAAAATTCTCTTTAACAGGAGCAAATTTAGACCATATTTCAAATACTTATAAATGGTCGCTTAGAGTCAATTTAAACGGAGAAGAACAAATTGAGGGGATGGAAAAGTTTACCTTATTAGTTCCCCAAACTAGAGGAAGTAATTTATTATCTGAATGGATAATTCATAAATTTTCTAATTTTATAGGACTGATAAATTTAAGATATAACTTTAAAAAAATTATATTGAATGGAAAGGATCACGGAATATACGCCATGGAAGAGCACTTTGATAAAAGGATGTTGGAAAATAACAAAATGAGAGCAGGCCTAATCATTAAGCCCCATCTTGATTCTTTTAAAGTTTACAAAAAAAAATTATTAGAAAATGAAGATTCTGTATTTGATGATCAATCAATCTCAATGCAACTTAAGTATCTAGACTCTGCCTGGCAATCTTTTTTATCTGGCAAAATAGAAACAAGTGATTTATTTGATATTGAGAAGCTATCTAAGTATTACGCTTTAGCAGATCTTGCAAATGGTCAGCATACTCATTTTCTTGGAAATGAATTTTATTACTTCAATGCTTTTACTAAGCTCCTTGAACCAATAGGGAGAGAATGGGATGCCCCTTATTCTTCTAGTGAAAATTTTGATATTTTTTTAAATAATTACAGCCTTAATGATACAGATCCAAAAGCAAAGATATTTCAAAATTTAATATTTAGAGATCCAAAATTTGTAGTCTTATATCTAGATTTTTTAGAAGAAATTTCACACAAGGAATTTATAAAAAATTTCTTACACAAGATCAAAGATGATATTCAAGAATCAAAGGCCATTTTATTTTCAGAATATCCTCATCTAACTGCTGACGAGAATTTTTTATTTCATCAAGTAGATAAGATAAAAGAACAACTTGGAAAGAATGTTTTAGACTTAATTCAAATACAGCGTATAGGAAAAATAGCAAACGAAACAATATTTTCAGTAACAAATAAATCGCCTGTCCCCATAGCAATACAAAGTATCCTAATAGATAAAGAAAATTACCCTGTTAATTTATTAATATCCAGAAATAGTAATAAATACATAAGATTATCTTCTGATATAGATATAATAAATGAGAACATGTTTGCCGAAATTCATGTCGGCGGACAAAAAAGTGAGCTATTAAAAAAGATATTACCTTGGACAAATATTGATATTTCTAAAATATATTCTTCCAATAAAAAAATTGAAGATATAGAGGCTCACTCTGAATGGATAATTGATAGTAATGTAATAATTCCAAAGAACCAAGTTCTTAATATTGGACCTGGTACAGTTATCGATATGATAAATGGAGCCGGTATAATTTCCTATGGCGGAGTATCTTTTAACGGTACTAATAATGATCCTATTCACATCATTTCAAGAGATGGTACAGGTATAGGGTTGGCAGTAATTTCTGCTAGCAAGAGAAGTAATATTGATTATACTAATTTTAAAGGACTTTCTGAGCCAGAAAAAAATGCTAGATTTTTAACTTCTCCCGTTGTTTTTTATGAATCAGATGTAGATATAACTAATAGTAGTTTTGAAAACAATTCTTCAGAAGATGCATTGAATATAGTTAGATCAGATTTCTTTATTAATAAAGTACTCTTTAGAAATACTCCTTCAGATGCTCTTGATGCTGATTATTCAACTGGTCATATAAAAGAAGCATCTTTTTTTAATATAGGTAATGATTCTATCGATGTTTCTGGTGCTAACGTTCTTTTAGAGAATATTTCAATAAATGGATCACTTGATAAAGGAATTAGTATAGGAGAGAAATCTGTAGCCACAGGGTCTGATATATATATAAAAGATTCAAATTTAGGCATAAGCTCAAAAGATTTATCTTCATTTAGGTTCAATAAGGTAGAAATATCTAATACAGGTATTGCTTATTCCCTGTTTATTAAAAAAAGGGAATTTGGTCCAAGCTCAGGAATTATTATCGATGGTACTTTAAAAGAAAATGATCTGGATTTTTTAATTGAAAAAGGATCCTCCTTAAAATTTAATGATATCCCTATGTTGGGAGATCTGGAGAATGTTAAATCTCTTATTTATGATGAAGTTGATGAAACAGACCCTGTATCAAATTAATTCAATTTCCTAAAACCACCTCACTTTCAAAGGTATGCACGAATTATCGAAAGTTTCGGCTAAAAATGGTGTAACACGCTTGCGGACAGGTTCTTTATTGCTAGGCCTATTCTGGATTGTCGTGAATGTTTCCTGCGCTACGGCCCCACCGGTAAACGTCGAGGATATCTGTAAAATTTTCGGTGAGAAGCGCAGTTGGTACAAAGCTGCGAAAAAATCGGAACAGCGATGGGGTACTCCGAAGTACATACAATTATCGATTATTCGCCAGGAATCATCTTTCAAATTTAATGCAAGACCACCGCGTACCAAACTATTGGGATTTATACCTTGGAAGCGTCCATCGAACGCTTACGGATATGCACAAGCGCTGGACAGTACTTGGGAATGGTATAAAAATGACAGCGGTAGGCGATTTGCAGATCGCGATGATTTCGACGACGCCATAGACTTTGTTGGCTGGTACACAAATATGTCTAATGAATCCGTGGGCATCTCAAAATGGGATCCTTATAATCAATATCTCGCTTACCACGAGGGTCACACCGGTTGGCGTCGCAAAACCTACCAACAAAAAGGCTGGCTCAAGAAAGTAGCCCGCCAGGTCGACTACCGAGCGAAGGAATGGGACGTACAGTTGCAACACTGCGAAGATGATCTTGATGAAGACTGGTGGATGATATTCTGACTCTAGTTATTCGAACGTATAGTGTTGAAGAACTTACTAGTTAAGATGGCGGATGAATCATTTCAATGCCACCCATGAATGGGATCAATACTTCTGGTATTCGTATACTGCCATCGGGTTGCTGGTAATTTTCCATAACCGATATTAAAGCACGTCCGACAGCCACCCCCGATCCATTTAAAGTATGTAACAGTTCCGGGCGATTAGTTTCGGGATTTCGCCATCGAGACTGCATTCTTCTGGCCTGGAAGTCAGTGCAATTGCTACAGGAGGAGATTTCCCGGTATTTCCTTTGAGCAGGCAGCCAAACCTCAAGGTCGTAAGTCTTCGCACATGCGAAACCAACGTCACCAGAACAAAGTGCAACAACTCGGTAAGGTAATTCAAGCCTTTGTAGAATTGTTTCCGCATTGGCGGTTAATTCCTCAAGCGCCTTATATGAATCCGCTGGTTCGACAAGATGCACCAGTTCGACTTTTTCGAATTGATGTTGGCGAATCATACCGCGAGTATCTTTACCATATGAACCAGCTTCAGATCGGAAACAAGGAGTGTGTGCGATAAAACGTTTCGGTAACTCTTCAGCTTCCAAGATGTCTCCTCGTGTCAGATTCGTAAGAGGAACTTCCGCTGTTGGAATTAGATAAAACGGTTTTTCGCCTTCTATCTTAAAGAGGTCTTGCTCGAATTTCGGTAATTGGCCGGTTCCTGTCAGTGCATTTTCCTGTACCAGATACGGAACATAGGTTTCTTCATAGCCATTTTCGCTCGTGTGCAAATCCAACATAAATTGGATAAGCGCCCGATGTAGCCTAGCTAGAGCCCCTCGCATTACCACAAACCGAGATCCGGAAATACGACTCGCCATGTTGAAATCGAGCATACCGAGAGACAACCCTAAATCCACGTGGTCTTTCGGCTCGAAATCGAAATCGGGAATGTCTCCCCAGCACCGAACTTCTTGATTCTCAGATTCATCATTTCCTATTGGCACGTCATCATGAAGCAGATTCGGTAACCCAAGTTCAATAGAACTCAATTTCTCCTGCAACTCACGCAATTTTGACTCACTTTCGTCGAGACGATCTCCGAGGTCTTTAATGGTCGCAAGTAATGGCTCAACGTCTTGCCCACTGGACTTAGCCATTCCAATTTTCTTAGCGCTAGTCTTGCGTTCATTTCTAAGTGCTTCCGTATCGACTTGTAGCGTTTTTCGTTTTTTTTCAAGTGCTAGATAAGTATCAGCATCAAATTTATATCCACGCCGAGCCAAGTTGTCAGCAACGTCTTTAGTGAATTGTCTCAATCGTTTTGGATCAATCATTTTTCCCGATTCCGACGTGCAATTTCATTGAGTTTCTCACCAATCTTCAGTTCGAGACCACGAGGAACGGGATGATAATACGTTCGCTCTGGCATGTCGTCTGGAAAATAATTTTCGCCCGCCGCAAGTGCATTTTTTTCATCATGCGCGTAGCGATAGTTATCCCCGTAACCCAGCTCTTTCATCAGATGGGTTGGTGCATTACGTAGGTGCATTGGTACTTCAAGTGAACCGAATTCCTTTGCATCAGCCTGTGCTGCTTTTGCCGCTTTGTACACAGCGTTACTTTTAGCTGCGCACGCCAGGAAGACTACAGCCTGTGCCAGTGCGAGCTCTCCTTCCGGACTACCAAGTCTCTCAATTGTCTGCCATGCATCAAGAGTGATTCGCAAAGCCCTTGGATCTGCATTTCCAATATCTTCAGACGCCGCACGAACCATTCTCCTAGCAATGTATAACGGATCACAGCCACCATCGAGCATTCGCATTAGCCAATAAAGAGAAGCATCCGGGTCCGATCCCCTGAGTGATTTATGCAAAGCCGAAATTTGATCGTAGAAGTATTCTCCCTGTTTATCAAAGCGGCGGTGGCTACCCTGCACAATTTCTTCCGCGACGATTTTATCGACCGTGATGCACGATGCGCTTTCCGAAGCCAGATCAGTAGACAATTCCAGGAGATTCAATGCGCGACGCGCATCACCATCCGCCGCATGCAATATAAGTTCCATCGCTTCGTTTTCGACTAAGATAGAACGATCACCGAGTCCGAACTCCTGATCAGTCAATGCCCTATTTACAATATCGGACAAAGCTTCTAAATCGAGTGTTTTCAAAACATACACACGCGCACGTGATAGTAATGCGTTATTCAGTTCGAACGATGGATTTTCAGTGGTGGCACCAATAAAAATTAGAGTGCCATCTTCTACAAAAGGTAAAAACGCATCTTGTTGCGATTTGTTGAAACGATGAACTTCATCCAAGAACAAGATAGTCGATCGATCCTGTAATTGTCGATGCTTTTGTGCATCGGATACAGCCATACGAATATCCTTAACGCCAGCCATTACCGCAGATAACGCAATGAAGTGGGATTCGGTCGTTTCCGCAATCATCCTCGCCAATGTAGTCTTACCTGTCCCAGGTGGACCCCAGAAAATCATTGAATGTGCTTTCCCCTGCTCGATCGCCTGCCACAATGGCTTGCCCTCTGCCAACAAGTGAGATTGACCGAAGAAATCCTCTATTTTCGTGGGTCGCATGCGATCAGCCAGTGGGCGATTCGCTATATTTTGATCTTCTCTGGCAAATAAGTCAGTCAACGCCAAATCCCAACCTTATTTTTTTCGATCCACTGCTCGAATCGCAGGCTCCATCCACCAGCACCAAAAACAGCAATGATCAACGCAATACCTATACCAAATATATCGGCAACGAGATCCATCCACTCAGTCGTTCGATAAGAAACCATGCTCTGGCATAGTTCGATAAATGCACCAAATATTGTAAGGCCGACAATTAATCGCCAGTATGAACTAGAATGATATTGGCCTGAGAACCACAGAAACAAAAATAAGAACGTCAGTATGTGGAGCCACTTGTCTAACAGTGGAAATTTACTATAGGAAATAGCAGACCAAAACCACAAGCTTGGCAGTACCGCTAGCATCAGAATGGTACCCAATATGGCAATGCTCACTATACGCCAATGTTTTACATAGCGTAGCGGTAACATTTACGATTCCGTTAATTCGTCTGTATTATTTTGCTCGCTCTTTGCCGGGATACCGATTATATCGACATCTTCCGGCGGCTCGAACTGAAAGTGCTGTGCATCGATATCTTCGTTTAGAAAAACATCGAAAAGTGAGATCAATGTTGTCTGTTCGAGATTGTCAGAGAACATTATCCTGATCAACTCACCGTCGTTGAATCCAAGCGCGATTTTATTGAATTTGTTATCCGTACCTTTTGGTCGCAACTGTATCCAAATCGTATCATGATCAGTGAAACTGCCAATGTAATCAAACTGATCAAGCACATTTGACGACCCACTGAGCAATAAGGCCGGTGTATTATTGAGTACTTCTGATCGAGGCCTTACAGTTACTTGCGCAAGATCAACATCATAGCTCCATATATTCAATGCATCTGCAACGAGTACCTGTTCATACGGCTCCAAATAGGACCAGCGAAATTGATCGGGTCGCTGGATTTCGAGTGTACCGCTTGATGTTTCAACAAGCTGATTGTTTACATCAATAAGTGATTGTTCGAAGCGACCGCTCAATGTACGAATATTGTGCACAAAATTTTCAACCAAAGCTTTACCCTTGGCTTCGCTGTTTATGATATTTTCGGCTGCCACAACCAAGCTGGATAACGTGAAACTCGACAAAACAAGAAATAGTATATGTCGTCTCAATTTAAACTCGTAAGAATGTTATTCTTTTGACGTCGGAGGTACTAATATTTCCCGACTACCATTCGACTGAAGTGCTCCTACCAGCCCTGCTAACTCCATCGATTCAACCATGCGCGCCGCACGATTGTAGCCAATCTTCAATCGACGCTGAATACCCGAAATTGACGCTTTGCGAGTATCCATAACTATTTGAACAGCTTGATCGTATAAAGGATCCTGTTCCGCATCGGAATTATCACCAGACAATGAATCAATGCCGATCAGTCCAGGAGTTAGACTGCTCGGGCTCTGCAAAATTTCATCTATATATCGTGGTGCACCGCTCTTCTTGAGATTCCTAACTACCGAATGCACTTCGTGATCAGCAACGAATGCACCATGTACTCGAACAGGCACCGACGTACCTGGAGGCAAATAAAGCATATCACCATGACCGAGCAAAGTTTCGGCGCCCATTTGATCAAGTATGGTTCGCGAATCGACCTTCGCAGATACCTGAAACGCAATACGACACGGGATATTTGCCTTTATAAGCCCTGTAATCACGTCAACAGATGGACGTTGTGTCGCAAGTAACATATGTAACCCGGATGCACGAGCTTTTTGTGCTATCCGCGCAATCAGCACTTCGATTTTCTTACCTACAACGAGCATCAAATCGGCCAATTCATCGATAATAATAACTATAAACGGCAATGGTGTTAGGGTCGGATGTTCTATTAGTTTATCCTCATCTTGCAAAAGAGGAGGTGTAAAAGTGGGATCTGGAATCGGTTTACCAGACTCAATGGCCTCCTTCACCTTACGGTTGTAGCCACCAATATTGCGAACGCCCAATGCGGCCATTAAACGATATCGGCGATCCATTTCCCCAACACACCACCGCATTGCATTTGCCGCTTCTTTCATATCAGTAATAACCGGAGTAAGTAGGTGCGGAATACCTTCATAGACCGACAGTTCAAGCATTTTTGGGTCCACCATAATGAGCCGCACATGCTCCGGTTTCGCTTTATAAAGAAGGCTCAACACCATTGCGTTGATAGCAACCGATTTGCCCGAACCAGTAGTACCAGCTATCAACAAATGAGGCATACGTGACAAATCCGCAACAACCGAATTACCTCCAATATCTTTACCTAGTGCAAGCGTCAAGGGAGAGCTCAGCTTGTCATACACCTTCGATTGTAGTATCTCGCCCAAAGTCACTAATGCCCTATTTTCATTCGGTATTTCAAGGCCAACGAATGACTTTCCTGGTATCACTTCAACGACCCGTACGCTAACGACCGATAAAGATCTGGCGAGATCCTTAGCGAGATTGGAAATTTGGCTGACTTTAACTCCAGGTGCCGGGTCGAGTTCAAAGCGCGTAATAATCGGCCCTGGTGATACTGAAACAACCTCGACTTCGATACCAAAATCCCGGAGTTTTAGTTCGACCAACCGTGACATCGCTTCAAGAGATTCCTCCGAATAGCCTTGTTTTTGAGCCGGTGGATCATCGAGCAATGATAATGGTGGTAATTCGCCTGCTTCAGGCGGCTCAAAAAGTGGTACCTGACGTTCTTTTTCGGCACGTACACTTTTCTCAAGTGATGGTATGAGAGCATCAATACGCGGTGGTGTGCGTCCTGCAATGCGTTTTTGCTCTGCCTCAAATAGATCTTGACGAGCAGCATGCTTGCGCCGACCTTCTGCCTTGTTTCGTAGCTCACGAATTTTGGCACGTCCCGATTCCCAACCGATCAGACACCATCGGCCAATTCGATCCATAATAGTGAACCATGAAATTCCAAGAAAGACGGAAATTGAAGCAATCCAGACAAAAAACAAGAACATACTCGCACCAAGCAATTTCATCAGCGATTCCATACCGCCGCCGACGATCTGTCCAATGATGCCACCAGCCGTTTCGCGGAAACCAATCGGGGAAAAATGTAGACTCGCTAAAGCACAACTTGTAACCAGAGTGGAGACAAAACCACCAATACGAAGTCCATAGTCGACTCTTGTTAAGGTTTGTTGATTTTTTTGCTGACGGTAAATGATCCATCCTAGATAAAAAACCATCATGGTGAATAAGTAAGCCGGACGACCAAAAAAATTAAAAAGTAGGTCAGCAATCAACGCACCGACTCTGCCGATACTATTATTTACTTCACCCGAACCGCTCGCCTGAGTAAAGCCGGGGTCAGTTGAATCATAGGTAAAGAGTGCCACCCACAGGATCAATGCCAACGATCCAAATATCCACAACGCACCTTCCCGGAGTGTGCGAACAACCTGGGCGGATATTTTGACTGCTGGCCTTGATGACTGGATACTTTTTCCCATATTAAAGTAAACTAATATTAAATGTTTTTAAAGAATTGATTTTTATACATATAATATGAAAAATTTCCTGTAAATTAGACTGACTACCTTGACCGGACACAAAGCCATATTTTCTTTCTATCCTTATAATCATAGACAGTCCTTTGCTCCTAGAATCGCTTTTCCCTACACTTGTATTCCGTTCAAATAGTCTTTGCCAAATGTCCATAGTCAATAGTTTTAAAGAGTACCTCAAAGAGGTCCATTTTAAGTACCTTGGACCAACGATGGAAATGGCTAACTGAACAAAATTTTTGAAAGTGAATTATACATGAGCGAAACAAAACATTGCCGAGTTCTAATTCTTGGCTCCGGTCCTGCCGGCTATTCAGCTGCAGTGTATGCAGCACGGGCGAATCTTAAACCCATTATTATCAGTGGTATCGAACAGGGCGGTCAATTGATGACAACAACCGATGTCGATAACTGGCCAGGAGATATCGAAGGGCTGCAGGGACCCGAATTGATGGGTCGAATGCTGAAACATGTGCAAAGATATGACACAGAAGTTGTGAATGATCACATTCATAAAGCCGATCTATCCATTTCTCCTTTCGTACTCGAAGGTGATTACGCTACATACACCTGCGATGCACTGATTATCTCTACCGGATCTACTGCATTGTATCTCGGCCTACCATCGGAAGAAATTTACAAAGGACGTGGTATTTCTGCCTGTGCGACCTGTGATGGATTTTTTTATCGCAATCAAGAAGTTGCTGTCGTAGGTGGTGGCAATACTGCCGTCGAAGAAGCAATATATCTAAGTAACATTGCGTCGAAAGTGACGCTCATACATCGCCGTGACGCACTACGCGCTGAAAAAATTCTACAGGATCATCTATTTCAAAAAGAAGCAGCCGGAAAAATCAAGATACTATGGGATCATATTGTCGATGAAGTATTGGGTGACGATACCGGCGTGACTGGACTGCGTGTTCGAAGTACAAAAGACGCAAAACAAACAACTGACTTGTCACTGTCCGGTATTTTTATTGCGATCGGTCATAGCCCTAACACGGACTTGTTCGATGGCCAACTCAACATGAAAAATGGCTATATAGCAATAAAGTCAGGCTTGACTGGCAATGCCACAGCAACAAGCGTTATGGGCGTATTTGCCGCAGGAGATGTAGCCGATCAAGTGTACCGCCAAGCGGTTACTTCTGCCGGTTCTGGTTGCATGGCTGCACTGGATGCCGAAAGTTACCTGGATCAGTTGAAAGTAAGTTCGTCCGCCAACAACATTGCTACCTGACAGTAGGAATCGACACTAGTACCGATGCAGGTCGAAATTCACAACAGCATTACAGAGTTTGATGCACGTGAATGGAACAACCTTGCGGGTAACTCTTTCCCATTTTTAAAACATGAGTTTCTCGCCGCGACTGAGAATACTGGCTGCGTATCAAAGGCAACTGGCTGGTCGCCTAAACACCTTGGCTTGTATGACTCGGATGGAAAAATTCGAGCGGCCATGCCACTCTATGAAAAATCTCATTCCTGGGGCGAATTTGTATTCGATTGGAGCTGGGCTCAAGCTTATCAAAGAGTAGGAATTGACTACTATCCCAAGTTGATATCTGCGGTACCGTTCACGCCGGCACCAAGCAGTAAACTATTACTCGGTCCTGATAACAATCAGGATTTCGCAAAAATATTGCTGACCTCAGCGATTCAACTTGTAGGCGATACAGATTGTTCTTCGTTACATGTACTCTTTCCGAAGCCCGACGAACTACCTGTACTGCGGGAATCGGGACTACATCTGCGCAAAGACTGTCAATTTCATTGGAACAATAAAGGCTATCGAAATTTTGATACATTCTTGGCTAAATTTAGCTCAGCCAAGCGGAAAAAAGTCAAACGGGAACGACGTCGAGTTGCAGAAGATGGAATTACATTTCGCTGGTTGCATGGAGAGGACGTTGATCGTGGGCTTTGGAACGATATTTATCAAATGATCAGTATTACATTTCTTAGACGTGGAGCATCTCCTTATTTCTCTCTCAACTTCTTTCTCGATGTATCCAAGCATCTACCCAGAACAATTTTACTGGTTCTTGCGGAACGCAAGAACACATTAATCGCAGTAGCTATGTTTTACGAGAGTGATGATATTCTTTATGGTCGTTATTGGGGAAGCGACTCTCACTACCATTCACTGCACTTTGAAACTTGTTACTATCAAGGCATCGATTACTGTATCGCAAATAACAAGAAAATATTTGAACCAGGCACACAGGGTGAACACAAACTCAGTAGGGGCTTCTTGCCCACAACGACCTGGTCAGCTCACTGGTTAGCACGCCCGGAGTTTTATGCGGCAATTTGCAGCTACCTGAGCGAAGAGAGTCGACACATTGATCGTTATATAGATGTGGCCGCTACACATGGTCCTTATCGTGCCGACAATAGCGATACAGCAGACAATATGGAACAGTAGTGACTACGCCATGCATTGCATGGATCAATCAAGATGATCCACCCGAATCATTTCCAGAAATATCTGCAGCACTAACCTCACCTAATGGTTTATTGGCAGCAGGTGGTGACCTTACTCCTGAAAGACTTCTGTATGCCTACCACCGAGGAGTATTCCCCTGGTTTGATAGCAGTCAACCGATTCTCTGGTGGTCTCCTGATCCTCGTTGCGTCATGCGACCCCATTCATTTCATATAGCTCGCCGTCTACGTCGCTCCATTCGAAACTCGCCCATGGAATTTAGTTTTAACCAGGCATTTAATGCAATTATTACAGCCTGTGCAACTGATCGTTTCGGTCAAAATGGAACATGGATTACAGATGAGATGATCGAAGCATATTCAATACTGCACGACCAAGGTTGGGCTCACTCGGTGGAAATTTGGAAAGATGATGAACTCGTCGGTGGCTTATACGGACTCGTGATCGGCAAAGCTTATTTCGGCGAATCGATGTTTAGTCAAGCATCCAATGCTTCAAAAATTGCCATGTGGTCACTGTGTAGATTTCTCGTCCAACATCAATTTGAGATTCTCGACTGTCAAGTCGTATCTCCACATCTAACGAGTCTGGGGGCAATACTCATGCCACGACTCGAATTTGCGGCCTTGCTTGAACGTGCCTGTGACTCCTCAACGAAGTTCCTCGAATGGCCCCAAGAACGCATACCAGTGACAAGCCTATTAGATTCATTAGATCATTCCGAATTGTAATCATGCTATTGTTTCTGCACAATGCGCGAGCCCTTTTAAAGGATAGATCATAGTCGTGGCAAAAGAAGAAGCATTACAGATGGAAGGCGTCGTTACCGAGACGCTACCCAACACGACATTTCGTGTTGAGCTAGAGAACGGACATATCATTACAGCGCATATATCGGGCAAGATGCGTAAGCATTATATTCGAATACTTACTGGCGACAATGTCACCGTGGAACTGACGCCTTATGACCTCAGCAAGGGCAGAATTATTTACCGAGGTCAATAATAGATTTGTGAATATGGCCCTGCAGAGCCTTTAAATCCAATTGACGCTCCTTTCAAACGCCGTCATTTTTTCCCGGCAAATGTGCCAGCTCTTTCATCATAGGCTCAAGCTTGAGCTCTAACTTTTCATCAGCATCAACGCAGATACGAATGTGCCCACCATCCGTTAGACTACCGAATAGTAACTCTTCGGCCAATGGCCGCTTGATATACTCCTGAATTATACGCGCCATCGGACGTGCGCCCATCTTGGGGTCGTAACCGCGTTTTGCAATCCAATTACGCGCCGCATCATCGAGTTCAAGTGTGACATTGTTCGAATCCAGCTTCGCTTCCAATTCGACAACCAATTTATCGACAACACGAGCAATTGAACGGGAATCCAATGAAGCAAACTGGATAATGGCATCCAGCCTGTTTCTGAATTCCGGTGTAAACGACTTTTTGATGATAGCCATGCCATCGATACTATGATCCTGCTGAGTGAATCCTATCGAAGCGCGACTCATTTCTTGCGCGCCGGCATTTGTCGTCATTACCAAGATAATATTACGAAAGTCTGCCGGTCGACCATTGTTATCGGTCAGCGTACCATGATCCATCACTTGCAACAGCAGATTGAAGACTTCAGGGTGCGCTTTTTCTATCTCGTCAAGCAAAACCACAGCATGTGGATTTTTGGTGACTGCTTCAGTTAACAAACCACCCTGATCGAATCCGACATAACCAGGTGGAGCACCGATCAGTCGTGATACTGTATGACGCTCCATATACTCAGACATATCAAAACGAACTAGTTCAACACCCATAACTAATGCGAGCTGGCGAGTTACTTCGGTCTTGCCAACACCTGTTGGACCAGCAAATAGAAATGAACCTATCGGCTTCCCCTCATCGATCAAACCAGATCGTGACATCTTAATTGCAGAACTCAAGGCCTGGATCGCTTCATCCTGGCCAAAGATGGTTAGCTTCAAATCCCGTTCGAGCGTTTTCAACACATCTTTATCGGATGTTGACACGCTCTTCGGTGGGATGCGGGCTATTTTAGCAACGATATTTTCGACCATCTCAACGGTTACACGATCTCCGCGCTCCAATTCAGGTTGTAGTCTCAAGTTTGCGCCCGCCTCATCAATTACATCGATTGCTTTGTCCGGCAGTCGACGATCATTGATATGTTTGGCCGCTAGTTCCGCAGCAGCCTTAAGCGCCTCAGTATCGTAATGCACGCTGTGATGTTCCTCGAAACGGGTCTTAAGTCCACTTAGGATTGCTATCGTCTCTTCCAGGCTTGGTTCTGACACATCGATTTTCTGAAAACGGCGTGCAAGCGCACGATCTTTTTCGAAGACACTACGGTACTCGGAATAAGTCGTCGATCCAATGCAGCGGATTTCACCATTGGCCAGCACCGGCTTGATCAGATTTGAGGCATCCATTACGCCGCCCGATACTGCACCAGCACCAATAACAGTATGGATTTCGTCGATGAAGAGTATTGCTCCAGGAGCTTCGTGAATTTCTCCGATCACTGCTTTCAAGCGTTTTTCAAAATCACCCCTATATTTAGTACCAGCAATGAGTGTGCCCATATCAAGAGCAAAGATCGTGCTATCACGCAGTACTTCAGGCACACGCTCTTCTGTTATTAATCGGGCAAGACCTTCTGCGATGGCCGTCTTTCCAACCCCAGCTTCACCTACATAGAGAGGATTATTTTTTCTTCGCCTACAAAGGATTTGAACCGTTCTTTCTATTTCCAGATTGCGGCCAATTAGTGGATCAATTTTTCCCTCAATCGCCATCTGATTAAGGTTAGTAGCATATTTATCAAGAGCGTTAGACTTTGTTTCAGCACCAGTATTCGGTGAAAGATCGGCTTCTTCCTTGTTGTCCTCATTGGAAACCTCAGGCAGGCCATGAGAGATGTAATTCACAACATCGAGTCTCGTTATATCCTGAAGTCCAAGAAAATATACAGCTTGTGATTGTTTCTCGCTAAAAATCGCCACTAAGACATTAGTGCCAGTGACTTCTTTTTGACCACTGGATTGCACATGAAATACAGCACGCTGTAACACACGTTGGAAGCCTAGTGTAGGCTGTACATCACCCTCTTCTCCAACGAGCATTAATGGCGTTGCTTCTTCTATGAATTCAGATAACTGGCAACGAAGCTGTATAACGTTGGAATCGCAAGCTTTCAGGATTCCATAAACTTTAGGGATATCGAGCAGTGCCAGCAGCAAATGCTCTACCGTCATGAATTCATGGCGGTGTTCACGAGCATTTTGAAATGCTTCGTTGAGACAAAATTCCAGCTCACTATTTAACATCGGCTCTTTCCCATTTCACCGATCCGTATTTGTAATATCTCGATTAGGACTCTTCCATCATACACATCAAAGGATGTTGTTGTTGCTGTGCAATACCCATGACCTGTGCAACTTTTGTTTCGGCGATTTCATAACTGTAGCAACCGCAAATACCTTTTCCTTTCGTGTGTACTTCGAGCATCACCCGAGTTGCTCTTGGTCGTTCCATGCTGAAAACGGATTCCAAAATTTCAACAACAAACTCCATCGGAGTGTAGTCATCGTTAATTAATACAACACGGAAAAGTGGCGGTCGTTTAAGCTTAGGTCGGACTTCCTCGACAGCTAAATCGTGGCCATCATGATGCAGATCATTTTTCTCATCTTCAGCCATAATTGTCAGAAGTCTTCATTGCAGCAATTCAATCAGTATATGTAGATAACGTACGGATCTTATGAACCATAATATATGGGTTGGATATATATAACTCCAGCCCTACTTCACACATTTCTTAAAAAAATCGGTGCAATCTGACCACCATATTTAAAAATATCTAAAAATCAGGGTTATATCATAGGTATATATAAATTTTTTCTGTTTTTAAATTGTTGAAATCTGTATTCAGACCTTATTGCCCCTGCTCTGCGTTAATAATGAGGACGGTAGTATTTCCAGAAATATCCAACGAGTTAAGTCTTTATGACAAAAGAAGCAAAATGGTCAGATTTCGCTAACTTTGACAACAAGCGAGTACTGACTGAAATCAATCAAATATTGCCACGTTGGGTAATTCTTATACTCGTCATCGCCATCTCCTGGCACTTGAGCAAACTCATTTGGATGCTCATACCCAGCTCCCCGATGGGCGATTCAATCGCACTTACACCCTCTCAGGTAACGGCAATTTCAACACCGAAATTACATGCTAACGTGCAAGTCATTGCCGCTACACACATTTTTGGTACAACAAGTGGCAGCGAAGCTGTAATCGAAACAGCACCAACCGTGATTGATGAGTATCTTGCCGAAACTCGTCAAAACTTATCGCTAAAAGGCACGATTGCTTCAATCCAATCCAACGAGGGATTGGCAATTATGAAAGACAACCAAAATGAAGAGAAAGTTTATGGTATCCGAGACACCGTTATTCCTGGCACAACTCTACATGCGGTGTATCTGGACCGGGTAGTGCTCAACGAAAGTGGCACACTTAAGGCTCTAAAGCTGCCAAAAGAATTTGTACGAAGTACAGTAGCAACCAGGCGAAATATAACATCTGTTAGCCGTACATCGAATAGCCCCCGTAGTATTCAGATTGCTGTTTCGAAAAATATCGCAAAACTTGCTGACATCTTTCAATCGACTCCATATATGGTGGAGGGCAAGATGCAAGGGTATCACGTCTATCCCGGACGCAATCGCAAGCAATTTGCAGCACTCGGACTACGCTCAGGCGATCTAATCAAGAACATTGACGGCATAGCTCTGACAAATCAGCAGCAAGCAATGCAAATATTTCAATCACTTGGCGAAGCTAATCAAGTTTTAGTCACCATAGAAAGAAATGGTCAAGCGCAGATACTTACATTGAAAGCCAGCCAACTCGATCTTGGAAAGAAGTGAACTAAATGTATACATTGATAACAAAGAATTGGAAATTTAAATTTCCCGTCTCATCGTTGATAGCAGCGATGATTCTTTGCATCCTGACTGTGCCATATGTCCATGCACAAACTACGCCGAATTTCAGGGATGCGGACATTCGTCAAATCGTAGAGGCAGTCAGCGAAATTTCGGGAAAAACTTTCATATTAGATCCGCGTGTCACTGCAAAAGTAACTATCTTGTCGAAGACACCGATGTCAGCAGACGCTTTCTATGAAGCGTTCTTATCTATCCTTCAGGTGCACGGCTATGTCGCCATAACTACTGGTGACATCATTAAAATTATCCCTGATACAAGTGCACGACAACATCCAAGTCCTTTGGTCTCTGACAGTGCGAGTGCGGATGACATCGTAACGCGAGTGATTCAGGTGCATAACATCGGTGCAGCAAAACTTGTACCAATTCTTCGACCACTGATTCCTCAATACGGACACATGGCAGCTCATCCAAGTTCCAACATACTTATTATTTCCGACCGAGCTAATAATGTAGATCGATTGGTCGATATCATTCGCCGTATTGATCTATCCAGTGATGACGAAATCGAGATTGTCCCACTTAAACACGCATCTTCTACAGAGATCGTCCGGGTACTGACAATGCTTACGAAAACACCACGTTCTGATGGAACCACTGCGACCACTGATCTTATTGCGGATGCACGCACAAACAGTATCTTAATTGGTGGTGACAAGAACGACCGCCTAAGATTACGAGCTCTGATCGCTCATCTCGATACACCTCTGGAGAATGGCGATAGCACGCAAGTTCGTTACCTGCGCTATGCTGACGCCGAAGATCTAGCGGCCAAACTTCAAACTCACTTTACACGGCAGACAATAATAGAAGGCAACGACACATCGATGGATCAGGTCAATGTTTGGGCAGATCCGCAGACAAATGCGCTGATTTTCAATGCACCGCCCAAGATGATGCGTTCCTTGATATCAATTGTTGACAAACTAGATATTCGACGAGCACAAGTACTTGTTGAGGCAATTATTGTCGAAGTACTTGCCGATAAAATATCTGACCTCGGCGTTACCTGGGCTGTTAAAGGCAGTAGTAACAATGGCCCAATTGGAATTACAAACTTTCCAGGTTCAGGTACAAACCTAATCAACCTACTTGGCACGATTGGTAGCGATGGCGCCGTGAATCCAGGTGGATCAATCGGAGAAGGAATTTCGGTCGGGGTTGGTCGAGTCATGGACGATAGAACTAATTTCGCGGCGATTCTGAATGCCCTGCAAGGCGATGCCACTACAAATATAATTTCAACACCTACCATCGTTACAACAGACAATGAGGAAGCTAGCATAAACGTTGGTCAGGAAGTACCGTTTGTAACGGGTTCATATTCGAATACCGGAACAGTAAGCAGTGCGATAAATCCATTTCAGACTATTCAGCGTGAGCAGGTTGGCGTAAAGCTAACGTTGACACCACAAATCAACGAAGGCAACGCGATTTTACTGAAGATTTCACAAGAAATTTCAAGTATAAGCGAATCAGCTGCTGGTGCCGCCGACCTGATTACGAATGAACGCACAATCGATACAACAGTTATCGTCGAGGATGGCGCCATCCTGGTTCTGGGAGGTCTAATAGAAGATAGCCTAAGAGAAAATATCCAGAAAATTCCAGTCCTCGGTAGTATCCCTGTCTTCGGCTCCCTATTTCGACATCGGAGTATCTCTAAAGTAAAGACCAACCTGATGGTTTTTATTCGCCCGACGATTTTGCGTGACGGAATACAAGCAGCTTTTGCTACAAACACCAAATATAATTATGTAAGAGACGCCCAATTGGGCAGTAGGGATCCGAGCATATTGCAGATCCACGGCGTCGAAAGCCCAGTCATTCCGCAGCTAGAAACTTATGAAGAACAAGTGAAGGCGGTCAAATCTACCGGTGATTTCGATGAATAGCATTGAGTAAAAAATTACAAGCATGGAAAAAGATACTGAGGGCTCCCTTGAAATAAAAGAAATTCCTATCGCCGAGATCGGCGGGGGCATATCGGCCACTAGTCCCGACTCAGGGCTACTTCCTTTTTCGTTTGCCAAGCGACACGGCATCCTAACTCGTGAAATAAAGAACGACAAAGCTGACACTATCTATCGCACCGGTGCATTACCGCTAAGTCTTGCCGAAGTCCGACGTTTCGCTGGCGTTCCGCTTCAATTAACTAGAGTCACTTCAGAAATATTCGACACAATTCTGCAAGAGACTTACGAACAGGGTAGTCATAAAGCAATGCAAATAGTTGGTGGTCTCGATGAAAACATCGATCTTATGCGAGTAGCACAAGAACTCCCGGAGCCATCGGATCTTCTGGAAAGTGATGACGATGCGCCAATCATTCGCTTCATCAATGCAATACTAACTGAAGCAATTAAAGACAACGCATCAGACATACATATCGAGCCATATGAGAACCGGCTCGTTGTACGTTTTCGGATTGACGGAGTTCTTCAAGAAGTTCTACAGACACATCGTGCACTTGTGCCACTCGTTGTTTCACGGATCAAAGTAATGTCGAAACTGGATATTGCCGAGAAACGCTTACCACAGGATGGACGGATATCCTTAAGAATTGCTGGGCGTGCAGTAGATGTGCGTGTATCAACCATGCCTTCGGGACATGGTGAACGGGTCGTATTGCGGCTACTCGACAAAAAAGTCGGTCGTTTGGATCTTAGTTCTCTCGGAATGAACCATAACTCGCTCGAAATTATGGATGAACTCATTCATAAACCACACGGCATTATCCTCGTAACAGGCCCGACAGGTTCCGGCAAAACAACGACTTTATACGCAGCGCTCGAGCGCATTAATGACAACAGCAGAAATATCATGACGGTTGAAGATCCGATTGAGTACTTTATTGACGGTATCGGCCAATCACAGGTTAATAGCAAAGTTGGAATGACCTTTGCAAGGGGACTTCGTGCCATTTTGCGCCAGGATCCGGATGTCGTCATGATTGGTGAAATCCGTGATTTTGAAACCGCCGAAATTGCAGTTCAGGCTAGTTTGACCGGCCATCTTGTTTTCTCAACTCTGCACACCAATACTGCCGTCGGCGCAATTACTCGGCTCCGTGATATGGGTATCGAACCGTTTCTTTTAGCCTCGAGCCTAATTGGTGTTCTTGCACAACGTCTTGTTCGAGTCCTCGATGAGGAAACCAAAATAACCTACGTTGCCCGGGATTATGAGTGTCGTATCCTTAACATGGACCCAGACAATCCACCAACACTTTACAAAGTCAGTGATAACGACAACACGGGATTTCATGGCCGTACTGGAATTTATGAATTAGTTGCTATCGATGATGCTATGAGAACAATGATTCACGACGGCCTCAACGAACAAAAACTCGAACAGCACGTACGAAAAACGAGTCCAAGCATTCGCGATGATGGGTGTCGCCGCATACTTGCTGGTCACACTACTCTAGAAGAAGTACTTCGTGTGACGCGTGAAGATTAGAAGCATGTCCAGTTAAATAGCATAAAATTCACTTATGGGCGCATTCGAATATCTAGCACTGGATAAATCAGGAAAAAATTTCAAGGGTTTGCTTGAGGGCGACACCGCCAAGCATGTGCGTCAGATCCTTCGAGACCGAAATATGTATCCGATCAAAGTTACTGAAGTCGCACGAAAAGAATCAGGGCGCCAACGAAATTTTATCCTCAAACGCAGACTGTCTTCCGGTGAGCTAGCACTTGTGACACGCCAACTCGCTACTTTGTCTAAGGTCGGCTTGCCTCTTGAAGAGGCGCTGCTTGTAGTCAGCCAACAAAATGAAGATCCGCGGATACAGAGCATCTTATTAGGTGTGCGATCTCGTGTTATGGAAGGTCACACTCTCGCAACTGGCCTCAGCGACTTTCCACACGCATTCCCCGAACTTTACCGCACAACGATTGCGGCCGGCGAACAATCTGGACACCTCGATGCCGTGCTGGAACGCCTCGCGAACTTCACCGAATCCCGACAGATATTACAACAGCAGATCAAAAATGCACTGATTTATCCGATCGTACTCGTAATAACTGCCGTTGCGATTATCAGTTTCATGCTGGCTTACGTTGTTCCGAAAGTCGTCTACATATTTGAAAATTATGACCAGCAACTGCCGCTGCTGACTCGAATCATGATGACATCCAGTGGTTTTATTCGTGATTACTGGTTTGCTCTGATCGTGTTTGTTGTCGCGTTCATTTTCATCATTCGGTACGTTCTGAAACAAGAGGGACCGAAACGAAGTTATCACTTATTACTCCTCCGCCTACCTATCATCAGTAAACTCACACGTGGTATTAACACTGCCAGATTCACGCAAACATTAAGTATCCTATCCGGTAGCGGTGTGCCAATCCTTGAATCATTGCGCATAGCTTCACAAGTAGTTGTAAATGTACCAATGCGAGCAGCGGTTGAGGAAGCGACACTACGAGTGCGCGAAGGCGAGATGATCAGTAAGTCACTGGCAACAAGCAAACTATTCCCACCAATGACAACAAATCTCATCTCCAGCGGCGAAGCCAGTGGCCGCCTTGAAGAGATGCTTGCCCATGCTGCAAACAATCAGGAACGTGAAGTGGATGATCTGATAACCACATTACTCGGCATCATGCAGCCACTTCTCGTCATTTTCATGGCGGCGATCGTGTTGCTCATTGTGCTCGCCATCCTGTTACCAATTTTCGAAATCAACAGCCTGATTAGTTAAACTTTCCACTTCTGCAACTCGAATCAGAGCACCGTTTATGTATCTTGTAAGGGTATGCCGTAGTTAGCTACCGCTCAACAAATAGCTGATCGCATTTTTGATAACCGCGGTGGGGACTTTGTCAACCTGAAGTATTTGCCTTATTCCGCTCCCGCCAGACGCGAGTTTTACAGTAATTTCTAGAGCATACCGTCCATAATAAGATTGTCTTAACGTGGAAGAAAACTATCACGAATGACGCCAACAACTACACCTTCTATGACCATCGATTGTGTACTTAAATCTACCTGTATCGGTTCGAACTCCTCATTTTCTGGTAACAACCACACCGTGGAACCGTCCTGACGATAGCGTTTGACGGTGACCTCATCATCCACTCTGACTACAACGATCTGTCGGCTCCACACCTCAGGTGTTCGATGTACTGCAACAAGATCGCCGTCCAGAATTCCTGCGCCCTTCATACTCATACCATGTACCCGCAACAGATAATGTGGCTTAGGATTAAACAGACTTGGATCGAGCTTGTAATGTGTCTCAATATGCTCCTCTGCCAAAATTGGGCTACCGCCTGCAACTCTACCGATCAACGGCAAATGCAGCTGCTCGCGTAATGAGTCCTTAAGCTGTATACCTCTAGACGCCCCCGGCACAAGCTTCAACACACCCTTGCGCTGCAATGCCCGCAAATGTTCTTCGGCTGCATTGGCAGACTTGAAGCCGAGCTCTTCAGCTATCTCTGCACGCGTCGGCGGCATACCAAAATCTATTATAAATTCTTGAACCATATGAAGAATTTTAGATTGTCTCGGGGTTAGATCTTTCATTGAAAGTAAACCTGTATATATAAACAGTATTGTTATTATATACAGTTAAATCTTTCATGCAAATCATTATTTATCTAACCAGATATAAAAGATTATCGCTGAGAAGTATATTTTCCAAGTAGGGAAAATACTCCGATGTGAACGGAAACAGGGAATGGGAATAACGTATCTAACTTGAGCAAAGCGATACAGCTACTTCTTGTTCCCAAGCTTGCATCACATAACTCGCAATAAAGAGACGAAATAATGGACAATATCCTGTCTCGTACAAAAAATGTTTTTTGAACAAAAATAAGGTTTTCGTTGAAGCTCAAGACATATTAGGAAATAATGTACTTGCAGATTTATTCCAACAGAGGAAATTTGGATGATGATTAAGAATGTACTGAAAGTGAGCGCAATTGTGATTGTACTCGGGATAGCTTCTGGCTGTGTCGGGTTACCCGAAGTTCAGAGGGCACAAGCGGCAGCGGACAGTGCAGCAAGAGCTGCGGCCGCAGCCCAATCTATAGCTGAGGCTGCCCGTGCAACAGCGGATAGTGCAACACAAGCCGCCGCTAATGCTCAAAGCACTGCAGATCAGGCTTTGTCTACGGCTACTGAAGCTCAGACTTGCTGTGATGATAATCGCAATCGTTTGGAGCGTGTATTTCAAAAAACTATGTCTAAGTAGTTAATTAGAAACTACGAAGATTTTATCTAAACGTCGCGCTTGTCGCGGCGTTTTTTATGGTTCTACCAATTAACACAGGAATTCCATCGGCACGTTCGAGTAGTATCTCGGCCTGTTTCCAATCCAGTTCACCTGCACGTATGTTCGTTGCAGCAACGAATTGTTCAGTCAATGCAGTAAGACTGCTTCGTTCCGACTGCCCGAGAGAATCTTCCATCAGCACTTCATTGTTTATCTCTCCAGAATCAGTTTCGATAGGAGAAACATCAAGTGCACGATGAACTTCCATAATAAGTTCATCACCGTACCAGCCGACTTTGATTGGTTCGTTGATAATTTTCACTTGCGTGTTGATGTTCACCTGCTCAAACAGGAAATCTATATCTTCTGGGAACATGCGTATACAGCCATGTGTCACTCTCATACCAACACCCGCTGGACGATTAGTGCTGTGTATCAGATAGCCTGGAAGACTGAGCCGCATCGCAAACGCACCTAAGGGGTTTTTAGGCCCCGGAGGTACAATTCTAGGTAGTGGATCCCCATCGGCCGCATGTTCTGCACGTACCGATTCCGGTGGATACCAGGTTGGATTTCTAGCTTTCGCAACAATGCGCGTCAAGCCTAAAGGAGTTTCCCAGTCCATACGCCCAATGCTTATAGGAAAAGTCATTACGATCGCTGGTTCATCATCTTTTAATTCCGGAAAGTAATACATGCGGTATTCGGCAAGATTCATTACGATGCCTTCTCTTGGTCCAGGTGGTAAAACATACCAAGTAGGTAACAGAACCTCTGTGCCCTCACCCGGCAACCAGGTATCAACATTAGGATTAGCGCGAACGATATCTTCATAACCTAGGCCGTGACGACGTGCAATATCGAGAAGCGTCTCTTCAGCGCGCGCAATAGCAAAAGTTAACGCGCCAATAACATCGCTGTCATCAGGTGGCAATGCAAATTGTTCTGCCTGCACTGCAATAGACTGCGTTATAATAAGTAGCAATGTCAGTATTTTTCGTCGGAATATCATTATATTTTTACGGATTTCAATAAAATGAATCTATAGATTTACCGTTTCGATAACTTAATACCGCATTAAGATAGAACCCCAGGTAAAACCAGCTCCTAATGCTTCCATCAGGATCAATTGTCCGCGCTTGATCCTACTATCATGGATGCCAACATCTAATGCCATCGGTACTGATGCAGCAGATGTATTACCGTGATCCTTTACAGTTACTATTACTTTTTCCATCGAAAGGTTCAGTCTTTTGGCAGTCGCTTGAATGATGCGTAAATTAGCTTGGTGAGGAATCAACCAATCGATATCACTCGGATCGAGGTTGTTCGCTGCAAGGGCCTCGGATGCAATATTACTTAAGGTTTTGACCGCAACTTTGAATACTTCATTACCACTCATCCTAATCCCAGCATCACCGACACCTGCTTTGTGCAAATCATGAGAAACACCGGCCGGATAGTACAGAAGGTCTTTATATTTCCCGTCGGCACCAAGATGGCAAGAAATGATACCCGGTTCATCAGCAGACTTGATGATAACCGCACCAGCACCATCACCGAACAGGACGCACGTCGTTCGGTCATTCCAGTCGAGCAGTTTCGTAAAGACCTCTGCACCAATAACCAACGCACACTTTGATTCGCCGGTTCGAACAAATTTATCCGCAGTTGCTAACGCATAAATAAAACTCGTGCAAGCCGCCTCAAGGCTGAATGCTGGGCAACCGTGCATGCCGAGCTTATGCTGAACAATCGTGCCAATATTAGGGAAAATTAAGTCGGGGCTCGTCGTACCAATAATTATAATATCTATTTCATCGATCGTAATTTCGGCATTCTCTATGGCTTTCCTTGCAGCTTCCACGCACAGATCGGACGTCATTTGTCCTTCTGCCGCTAGGTGACGCTGTTCAACACCGGTACGTGTACGAATCCATTCGCTATTTGTGTCTACTATTTTTTCCAGGTCCGCATTCGTCATGATTTGTTCCGGTAAGTAGCGTCCTGTACCTACGATTTTTGAATAGATCATTTAGCTTCCTGTTTCAACATATTGCCAATTTGCTGCGGTACCTGATTCTTGACTTCGAGCAGCGCTGTATCAATCGCATGCGCAAATGCATATGAATCGGCACCGCCGTGGCTCTTGATAACAATCCCATTGAGACCAACGAGAGATGCGCCATTATAGTTACGTGAGTCCATCTCAGCAGTCAAATTTTTCAGAACAGCTCCAGCCAATAATCTCTGAACTTTTGAGAACAGATTACGTGTAAAAGCTCGGTGGAGATAATGTGTCGACAAACCGATCGTACCTTCCATTGTTTTGATCGCAACATTTCCGGTAAAGCCATCTGTTACGACAACATCCGCTTTACCCGAAAAAATTTCATTTCCTTCAATAAAGCCTACATAGTTTAGTCCACTTGCATTGAGCAATGCAGCCGCATCTCTTACGTTATCATGTCCTTTCGTGTCCTCTACACCAATATTCAGTAGTGCGATTCGCGGTTGCTCAAGTCGACGAATATCACTAGTAACAATCGATCCCATAACTGCGAACTGAAACAATTGATCCGCATTCCCTACGGTATTGGCACCAAGATCGAGCATGTGAACAGTACCACCAATCGATGGTAACTCTGCGATGATTGCTGGTCGATCGATTCCGGGTAACATTTTGAGTACATATTTGGCTATAGCCATTAACGCCCCAGTGTTGCCAGCACTGACACAGGCATGAGCAGATCCCTCTTTAACCATATTAATGGCAACACGCATTGAAGAATCTTTCTTCTTGCGAAGCGCATCGATCGGTGATTCCGACATGTCCACCACTTCCATCGAATGACGAATGGTGAGCCGTTTTTCTTTGCCAACAATCCTCGTTATGTGACCAGTCAATTCTTCGGAATCGCCAACCAATACAAGCTTAAGATCCGCATGATTTTCCAGTGATGTACGAGCCGCTCTTACAACTACCTCAGCTCCAAGGTCGCCACTCATTGCATCAAGAGAAATTACTGAGTTTATACTCATGGAATCTTAATGTTAGACCATCGTCTTCCTCTGACGACTATGAATACCTACTCTTCTTCTTCATCTTCGAGCTGCACGACAACTTGCTTGTCGCGATAAAAACCATCAGGTGTAACACGATGTCGAAGGTGTGTTTCACCTGACGTTGAGTTTATGGATAGAGATGGCCATTTAAGTTTGTCGTGTGAGCGTCGCATATCGCGCCGTGAAGGTGTTTTTCGTCTTTTTTGAACGGCCATTTTTATCCCCAATAAACAATGGTGTTATATGCCACCATTAAACCAAAAAATTAGTCAGATAACTTACTTATCTATCTAAAGATTTACCGATTTAAGCTACTCATCTGTGATTTTAAATTCGCAAAAGGACGAGTTTTATCCAATTCCTTTGCAAGCATTTTTTTTACTAATGGACCACAGTCCGTATAATTCTCATGAACCAACGATAAAGGCATCGCCATAATTAGCGCCTCATCTACAATCTCTATGGGCCGCACAGTATCTTCTACTGTTTCCCATATTTCGTATTTTTCAAAGGCTGTTACATCGCAATTAGGTACCAGTAACATCAATTTCAACTGCGTATTAAGTGTTAGTTTGAAAGGTTCTAGGCATCGCTGGCAAACTGCAATAATTGTTGCAGAAACATTGCCTTCGAGTGCCGGAATCTGACAGTCTATATCAGCCCATCCAAACGCCAGTTTAATATCTATCGTGCCATGCTGCCATTCTTGCGGTATTTTTGTTGGTGCCAGACTGGCCAAATCCGTCTCAACTAGCTCATTTAAACTCTGGAGATCCGATAGTTTTACTTGTGCTTCAATCACTTGACCGCTTTCCGCTAACTTTACAGGTAATGCAGAATTAATGAGTAGATTGGCCATAGCGCGCGCATCATAAGAGTACAATGCAGCGCTGTCAAAAAAGCGGTTACACTTATTTGATTGATAAAACATACTAATTATTCATGCAGAACCTAACCACCACTCCTATCGTCCTGGCATCCTCATCGCCCTACAGGCGAAACTTGCTCAATCGTCTCTTAGATAACTTCGTAACGGTGTCCCCCAATGTAGATGAATCCAACGATGGTACTGAATTACCAGAACATTTCACTATACGTCTTGCCCGACAGAAAGCTGAGCTAGTTTCCATCATCCATTACGACTCATTGATTATTGGCGCTGATCAAATTGCAGTTCTCGACGATCAGATTATTGGTAAGCCTGGCGACTATCAAAGTGCCATCGAACAGTTACTTGCGGCATCAGGTAAATCGCTTCAGTTTCTAACAGCCGTTTGTGTGCTCGAACCGGCCAGTCAAATACGACACGAACATATTGACCGTACCACGGTAATCTTTCACCAATTCGATCGCCAATTAGCAGAAGCTTATTTAAAACACGACGAACCGTATGATTGTGCCGGTAGTTTTAAAATTGAGGGCGCTGGTTTTGTTCTTTTTGAATCTATTCGAACACATGATCCAACTGCACTTATTGGTTTGCCCATGATTTGGTTGGCAGAAACATTACGTAGGCTTGGTTACTTATTGTCCTAAAATTTCGTTCACAATATAACCCTCTACTTTCTCTTCAAGAAGTCGTTTTTAATTTCGATTTCTGGATTTCGACGCTGGTAATGTGTGGGTCAAAAAATAATCAAGATCATCGGCTAGCGCTGCCGTAAAATGCAACTCATTACCGCTATTATCCGGAAAGGAAATCGACTGTGCGTGCAAAAAAAGCCGCTTAAGTCCTAGCTTTCTGGCCTTTCGATTGGCTCCGTCATCGCCATACCGCTCGTCAATGACGAGTGGGTGGCCAAGACTCTGTACATGTACCCGTATCTGGTGTGTACGTCCAGTTCGCGGTCGACATTGCAGTAGACTATAGGCACCAAATGTTTGCGATAACTTGATTCGAGTTTCTGCCGACTTACCTTTATCACTGACAATAACGTGACGCTCTCCGTTTCTTCGGTGCTGAACATACAAAGGTATATCAATCAGGTGATCGCCATATTGCCAGTCGCCAGCAGCCAAGGCCAAATAGTTTTTTTCAACTAGCCCTTGGCGAAACTTCTCGTGCAATTCGCGAAGCGCACTTCGTCGTTTGGCGAGGACTAGACAACCCGACGTTTCACGATCGAGTCGGTGCACCAGCGACAGATCTTTCAAGTCCTGACGTGAAGCCCGTAGCAACTCAATCACACCGTGACTAATGCCACTGCCACCATGAACCGCGACACCGGTAGGTTTATCGATAACAAGTAATCGCTTGTCCTCATATATGAGGCATTCCAGCATATGTTTTGCCTGCTTTATAGGTGGCATCGACCGCGGCGCACTGACATAGACAGGTGGAACACGTACTTCATCAGCCAATTGCAATTTGTATTCGGCCCTGACGCGACCACCATTAATTCGGACTTCGCCTTTTCGCAAAAGACGATAAACCCGACTTTTCGGCACACCAGGCAAAGCATTGAACAGAAAATTATCGACTCGCTGACCTATAAAGTCTTCATCTATACTGATTTTACGGACACCCAGTCGCATTGATTTGGAATATTTTTTAATCTTCACAATCACTTATTTCATCTTGTCGTGATGATTTGCTGTGTTATATTACCGATCTGCGATGGTAATGGAACGCAAATCATACCTCGCAATATGTGAATCGCGATTAATTAAGCCTCTGAATTGTCGTGATTGTTATTTTCTTGAGGTTTTGCACAACGTGAGACCTCATACCATTTGGTAGCGATCGCAAAATTATGGCGCGCGCTAAAGCGGCTTTGTCGTAGGGTAAGAATGATCAATTTTTTTGCAGATTGGATCAAAAGTGATCGGATCTTTTTGAAGTTTGTAATCCTCACATTTTCGGACGCATTACGCTCCGTACTCTGTGCTAATCTCCCCTGCGTGGCCCTTTCAGCTATATTCCGCCTATCATCTTCGCTGCCCGGAACTAATTACAAAGTAGGGCATCATGAAACGAATGTTAATAAATGCAACTCAAGAAGAGGAGTTGCGCATGGCGATGGTAGATGGCCAACGCTTATACGATCTAAACATAGAGTTACCATCCAGCGAACGTAAGAAAGCCAACATTTACAAAGCAACAATTACGCGCCTCGAGCCAAGCCTCGAAGCAGCATTCGTCAATTATGGCGCCGAGCGCCATGGCTTCCTGCCATTAAAAGAAATCTCCTCCGAATACTTCACTTCCGAAGTGGATAAGGGAAATAAACCGAATATCAAAGATGTCCTCAAAGAGGGTCAGGATATCGTTGTCCAGATTGACAAGGAAGAACGAAGCAATAAAGGCGCAGCACTAACTACCTATATCAGCCTAGCAGGACGATTTATCGTCTTGAAACCGAACAAGTCACATTCTGGCGGCGTCTCACGACGTATTGTCGGCACAGAAAGAAATCTTGCAAGAAAGTCGCTCGCGGAAATAGACGTACCTAATGGCATGAGTGTCATCCTTCGCACCGCCGGCGTCGACCGTAGAGTAGAAGAATTTACCTGGGATCTGAATAATCTACTTGCCGTATGGGAAGCAATTAAGAAGACCATTGTCGATCAGCCCTCCCCCTTCTTGATTTATCGAGAAAGCAACACTATCGCTCGTTCATTGCGTGATTACTTCAGCGAAGAAATCGGTGAAATTCTTATCGATGACGAAAATACTTTCAATGAAGCACGAAAATTCATTGAACAAGTCATGCCGCAAAACTTGCGAAAACTGAAGCACTACACAGATTCAGTTCCTATGTTCACACGATACCAGATCGAATCTCAGATAGAGTCTGCATTTTCCCATGCGGTCACGCTCCCCTCCGGCGGTAGTCTCGTAATCGATCATACCGAGGCGCTAGTATCGATCGACATAAATTCGGCAAAGGCAACCAAAGGTGCAGGCATCGAAGCAACTGCATTGATTACCAACTTAGAAGCAGCTGATGAAATTGGTCGCCAGTTACGACTTCGTGACCTTGGTGGATTGATTGTTATCGACTTTATTGATATGAGTTCACAAAAAAATCAATGGGCAGTCGAAAACCGATTGCGTGATGCCGTGCGCATGGATCGCGCACGCGTTCAGATTGGCAAAATTACCCGCTTCGGTCTGTTAGAAATGTCTCGGCAGCGCTTGCGTCCATCCCTGGGTGAGTCTAGCTCTATGACTTGCCCACGTTGTTCGGGCATCGGAAATATTCGCAGTGTTGAATCACTCGCGCTGACTATTCTTCGTATAATCGGCGAAGAGGCAAGAAAGGAGCGGACTGTCAAA
>Ga0315336_1000971_pt1 | contig 63013 bp, 60 predicted proteins | sample ASW5metaG_FD_204512 | JGI IMG/M metagenome (GOLD analysis project Ga0315336, IMG submission 204512) | Ammonia-oxidizing marine archaeal communities from Monterey Bay, California, United States - ASW #5 | ecosystem: Environmental > Aquatic > Marine > Intertidal zone | place: USA: California... | reverse complement strand
TGGCGAATGGTCGAAAACCTAGCCTCCTTCGAGACTCCAGAACAATAAGAAATGCTCACGACCGAGGACCGGCGCGGCTCCGGATCAACCGGCGCCGAAGCGCTTTTCGAACGCCGCGACATTGACCACGCCGCGACGGTGGGTGCCGTCGCCGACCTTGCGGTCGCCGTCCCAGGCCTCGACCTCGAACAGGACGGTCTTCTCGTCCTTCTCGGTCAGCTTTGAGGTGACACGTATCGTCGCGCCGACGCGCGACGCACCGAGATGACGCATGTTGATGCCCATGCCGACGCTCACATGGCCGGGCGGCAGCAGATGCGCGATCGACTGCGCGCCCGCGGTTTCCATATGGAGCACCATGATCGGCGTCGAATAGACCGCAGGCATGGTCGACATGAAATGCTGCACCGTCATATCGTGGGTGACAGTGATCACCACTTCGCCGGCGATGCCGACGCTGACCTGATCGAGAACACCCATCCGGCTTACTTGGCCGCGGCCTTGCGCTCTAGGAAGGTCTTGCCGCCCTTCATCTTGTCAGTGAGCGGCGCTTCGTTGATCTGCACCGTCACGACTTCGGCATCGACGCCGAGGTTCTTCACCAGCGCCTGGGTGATGTCGAGCATCATGCCCTTCTTCTGCTCGTCGGTGCGTCCGGCGGCCATGTTCACAGTTACCTCAGGCATCTTTGTTCCTCGTTCTTGTTTGTTACGATTTATCAGACGTGAAACTTCAATCCATCGACGATCTTGTCAACCACCTTGCGCTCGGCGCGAAATGCGAGCCCGACCAGATTGAGATCGGCGCGGATGACGGCCTGCACCGCCGCGCGGTTGGCCTCGTCGTGCGTGGTCTTGAACATGTCCTCGGTATAGACGGCGGCTTTCACGTCGCGGGCCAGCGCCCGTTCGAGCGCCCGCGACAGCGCCGGTCCCTCCGCGCCGTAGATCAGGATCGGCTGGCCGATCAGCGCATGATACCGCGTGCCGGACTTATCCTCATACGGCTCGCCGACGCATTCGGGAAAAGCCGCCGCGATGCCGCTACTGAGGAACGCCGCGACGTTCAGCTTCTGCCAGGCCTCTAAGTCCGAGCGGATAACGAGAGCAACCTTGGTGTCGAACTGCATGGGCCTAACTCAAGTAGAGGTTATTCCGGGGCGCGAGCGGAGCGAGCGAACCCGGAATCCAGCGATGACTCTCAATATGGATTCCGGGTGCGCGCCAAAGCGGGCGCGTCCCGGAATGACGGAGGAAATTATCTCCAAGCCACATTGTGTCGCGCGAGAACTTCGCGAACCTTCTCGACCAGTTCGCTTTCCTTGGCCGCGACCTGCGCCTTCGCCTGCGCCTGTAAATGCTCGTCGCGATCGCTGCCGCTGGCGCCTGCGAGCGCACTGCCAGCAATCATGTCCTTGATCTGCACCATGCCGCTCGCCTTTTCGTCGCTACCCTGAAGCACGACGCATGGCGAATTGCGGCGGTCGGCATATTTGAACTGAACACCGAGATTGTTCTTCGGGTTGCCGAGATAAAGTTCAGCGCGAATACCCGCGTTGCGCAGCGTTGCCACAAACTTTTGATATTGCGCGATCTCGTTGCGGTCCATCACCAAGACGACAACAGGACCGAACTCTGGCGTGGTGTCGATCTTGCCGAGCATGGTGAGCGCAGCCTGCAACCGCGACACACCGATAGAGAAGCCCGTCGCCGGGACCGGCTCGCCGCGAAAGCGCGACACGAGTCCGTCATAGCGTCCGCCGCCGCCGACCGAACCGAACCGCACCGGGCGGCCCTTCTCGTCTTTCGTCTCAAGTAGCAACTCAACTTCGTAAACGGGACCCGTGTAGTATTCGAGACCGCGGATCACAGACGGGTCGATCTTTATCCGTCCAGAATATTGGTCCGAGTAGAGCTTCGACATTTGCTCAAGCTCATCGATGCCTTCAATTCCAATTTTGGAATTTCCGACCCGATCTCGCATATTTGCAAACGTCGCCGCATCGGACACACCAATCGCGCTTGTTCCCTGCTCGCTTGGGCTACCTATGAAGTTAATAATAGTATTGATCTGAGAATCTTTCAGACCCGCACCTTTGGTGAAATCACCGCGACCTTCTTCGCCGCCATCCCAACGGCCCGGCCCCAACAATTTAACAATCTCATTCGCAGAAAACTTGTCCGCCTTGTCGATTGCTCGCATGACAGTGAGCCATTGTACATCATCAGCAATGCCTTCGCTGTCCCGAATACCGTCCAGAACTTTGCGATTGTTGATTTTGACGACGCATTGATCTGCGCCGATGCCGAGCGCTTCCATGGTGTCCGCCGCCATCATGCACATCTCGGCGTCGGCGGCAGGCGATGCGCTGCCAACCGTATCGGCATCGAATTGCATGAACTGGCGGAAACGTCCCGGACCCGGTTTCTCGTTGCGATAGACATAACCGTTGCGATAGGAGCGATAGGGCTTCGGCAGGGTGTCGAAATTTTCGGCCACGTAACGGGCGAGCGGCGCGGTCAGGTCGTAGCGCAGCGATATCCACTGCTCGTCGTCGTCCTGAAACGAGAACACGCCCTCGTTGGGCCGGTCCTGATCGGGCAGGAACTTGCCGAGCGCGTCGGTATATTCCATCGCGGGCGTTTCCACCGGCTCGAACCCGTAACGCTCATAGACCTCGCGGATGGTTTCCACCATCTGACGCGTGGCGGCGATTTCGGCGGGGGTGCGGTCCACCAGCCCGCGCGGCAGGCGCGCGCGCAGTTTCTGGGGTTTTTTGGGTTTTTCGGCCATGAATTTTGCGCGTTCCAAATACAAATTATTTGCATTTGGACACGAGTTAACAGCCGGGGCAGCGAGGGGCAAGCCAGACACAGGCCGTCATACGCGGGCTTGACCCACGTATCCATCACTTCAAAAGATGGATGGCCGGGTCAAGCCCGGCCATGACGCATCTTTATATGTCGCTCAATTCACCAGCACCGCGCCGTCACACCGCACGCCGGTGACCCAGACATCCGCCTGCCCGAGGCCGACGCCGAGGGTCTGCAACACCGAGTTGAGCAGCGTATCGATCGAGGCGGTCGCGCCGCCGATGATGCTGACAACCAGCGCGCCGATACCGGGGATCGGCAGGCCCAACGGGCCGAGTTGCACGCCCAGTTGCAGATCGCCCAAAAGGCTCGACGTCAGCGACGACGTGAACGAGGTGGTGTTCACGGTCTTCTTGGTCTGCGCCTGAATGTCGGCGTAGCTGAAACTCACGCTGGTGGGCGAGGTATTGGCCATGGTCGCGTGCGCCCGGCCCGTCACCTGGATGATTCCGAGATTGACGATGTTGACCGCGGGCGGGTTTGGCTTGGTGGAAAAGTTCTTCATGTTGGCGGATGTCACATCGCCGATCCACGCATCGACAATGCCGGGCGACACACCCAACGTCACCGACGAGGTGTTGACGTTGGGATAGCCGCACGACACCGCGTTGAGGATCGCGGTTCCAGCAGCGATTTCGACATAGACCGGCAGATTGACCACCGACACCGCCCCCGAGCCGACCAACTGGATTTTCAACAGCACGCGGGTCTGCGCGGTATGCACGCTCGCACCCGTGGAGCCGACGGTGATCCAGCTTGTGCCCACCGGCCGCTCGCCGACCGTCACCATCAGGGTCACACCCGCGATGCCGGGCAGCGACAGGTTCACATTCGCCGCGATCTGGTTGGTGCCGTTGGCGAGCGCCGCCGTGGCCGAGAGCATGTCGAGCGCGGCCACGCTCGCGCCGACCTTCGGCTTCTCGCCGACGGTCAAACTGGAATAAGGCCCGACGCTGATCAGCGAGGCCGGTGTGATCTTCGTGGTCAGTCCCGAGAGCGCCGATGAGACGCTGGAGAGTGCGGCGACCGCGCCGCTGTTGCCGGTGGCAGCCGTCTGGAGTGCGGCCACAATATCGGTCACCTTCAGATTGCTGCTTAGCAGCGTGTCGTAAGTGACCCCCGTCAAATTCACGCGGGTCGCCAGCGCCGAGAGAAAATCGAACGCGTCGATCTTGGCGCTGAGCAATGAATTGTAGTCCATGGCCGACAGCGACAACGTGGTGCCGAGCATATTTCCGAGCAGCGTATTCAGCAGTCCGCCATTGAGCGACACCAGCCGCGAGCCGATGGCGAAGGTGGCAAGTTGCGTGGTGCTGGCGATGGCGGTGGCCTTCAGGTCCCACTGGCTTTCGCCGGTCAGCACCTTGCCGAAATACAGCGGGGTTTTGGTTTTCATGGAGACACGTACCGCGTTGGCGGGCGTGGCGCCCACCACGAAGCGCTGCTGCGGCGCGAGAGACGCATTCGCCGTGTAAACACCGGGTTCGACAGCCACGAGCGATTCCGGTGGATAGTTATTTTTGGCGACGGTCGCCGCAGCAGCGCGGGACGCATTGGTCAGATCGCTCGCAGCGACAATCGCTGCGAGATCGGCAGCACTCTGGGTGCGCCGCTTGTCGGCGAAGATAGTGCCGACATCGACGCCGAGCGCGGTGCAGGCAATGATCATCAGCAGGCTCGCCGCACCCATGATGGCGATATTACCGCGGTCGTCAGCGGCAAAACGGCGGAGCAAACTGCGCGGGTTAAGGACCATGCTCAATACCCTCCGCGCGGAATCGCCGCCGAGCGCACGATGGTCGAGGACGGCGCCGGCACGAATGTCGGCAGCGAATAGATGAACATGCCGGAGGCGTCGTAATTGACCGTGACGACGAACACGTTGGCATCGGAACCGGACGTCGCCGCATTGACGGTCAGATGCGCCGGATCGATCAGCGGGTATGAATTGACGTTGCCGGTGACATAACTATTGGCGAGCGAGCTGCGCTCGCTTTCATTCAGTCCCGCGACCGACGACCGCGCGGCCTCGGCGGCCAACTGCCCGACGCCGTGAACGACCGACAGATACGACCCGTACATGATGATCCCGAACAGGATCATCAGGAACACCGGGGCGATCATCGCAAATTCGACCGCGATGGCACCGTCGCGCGCGGCGAGAAATTTTCCGAAAGTGGTTTTCTTGAACATGGCGCTGACCCGTTTCATGACGGGCATTTGCGCACACAACTTTTAAGGGCACACTAATTCACAGAACAACTATCAGGTGTATTATGATCCGACTGCGCCAGGGGCCTTCACTTACGGGCGACCATGCGTTGCGATGCGTTCCGGACCACGCCGGAAGCTGATAGGCTCCTGCCTAAGAAAGAAACTGATCCTTGCCGGAAGGAACCTGCCTTGAATATTCAGCACCCTCGCCCGACTGTCGCGACACCGAACGATCTTGATGCTTTCTGGATGCCGTTTACGGCCAACCGGGCGTTCAAGGCGCGGCCGCGCATGCTCGCCGGCGCCAAGGACATGCATTACTTCACCACCGACGGCCGCGCCATTCTCGATGGTGCCGCAGGCATGTGGTGCAGCAATGCCGGCCACAGCCGCGATCCGATCGTGAGCGCGATCCAGAAGCAGGCCGCGACCCTCGATTACGCGCCGCCGTTCCAGTTCGGTCACCCGCAGGCTTTCGAGCTTGCCAGCCGTATCGCAGCACTTGCGCCGAAGGGCCTCGAGCATGTGTTCTTCTGCAACTCCGGTTCGGAAGCGGTCGATACCGCGCTGAAGGTGGCGCTCGCCTATCACAATGGCCGTGGCGAAGCCGGCCGCACCCGGCTGATCGGCCGCGAGCGCGGCTATCACGGCGTCGGCTTCGGCGGTATTTCCGTCGGCGGCATGGTCAACAACCGCAAGATGTTCGGCTCGCTGCTGACCGGCGTCGATCATCTGCCGACCACCTACGACCGCGAGAAGCAGGCCTTCACCAAGGGCGAGCCGGAATGGGGCGCGCATCTGGCCGACGACCTCGAGCGCATTGTCGGCATCCATGGTGCCTCGACCGTCGCCGCCGTGATCGTCGAGCCGATGGCCGGTTCGACCGGCGTGCTGGCGACGCCGAAGGGTTATCTCAAGCGGCTGCGCGAGATCTGCGACAAGCACGGCATCCTGCTGATCTTCGACGAGGTCATCACCGGCTATGGCCGCCTCGGTTACGCCTTCGCGGCGGAGCGTTACGGCGTGCTGCCGGACATGATCACCTTCGCCAAGGGCATCACCAACGGTGCTGTGCCGATGGGCGGCGTGCTGATCCGCGACGCGATCTACGATTCCTTCATGAAGGGGCCGGATCACGTCATCGAACTGTTCCACGGCTACACCTACTCGGCGCATCCGCTCGCTTGCGCCGCAGGTCTCGCCACCCTCGATGTCTATCGCGACGAAGGCCTGTTCGAACGGGCACGGGCGATGGAACCCAAATGGGCTGACGCCGTGATGGGTCTGCGCAATGAGCCGAACGTGGTGGACATCCGCACCGTCGGCATCACCGCAGGCATCGACCTCGCCCCCAACAAGGACGGTCCCGGCAAGCGGGGCTTCGAGGCGCTCGATACGGCGTTCCACGACCACGATCTGATGATCCGGGTGGCCGGCGATACCCTGTGCCTGACCCCGCCTTTGATTGTCTCAGAGGCCCAGGTCGGCGAGATCATGGACAAGATCGCCAAGGTGATCCGCGCGGTGGCGTGAGGGAACCTTCTTCCCTCTCCCCTTGTGGGAGAGGGTGGCGAGATTGAGCGAAGCGAAATCGAGCCGGGTGAGGGGTCCGCTTCATGACGCGACTTAACCCCTCACCCGGTTTCTCGCTACGCTCGAAACCACCCTCTCCCACAAGGGGAGAGGGAAGAGATTTCGCGCCGAATCAAACTTGATGCTAAGCTCCGTCCCGTTCGGGACTGGGCAGGCTTCATGATCCGCATATCGACGATTTTCATCGCCATCTGCATGGTGCTGATCGCAGCGTCGCTGGGTCTGTTGCTGTATTCGATGGCTGGCCTCAGCGCCTCCGAATCCGCCATCGTCGCGCTGACGGCGCTGACCTTTCTCATTCTCTACAACGCCGTGTCGATGCGCTTACGCGATCGCACCGATGTCGGCGGCCAGATCGCCGATCTGTCGCGCGGCACCGCGGATCTCGCGCGCCAGGTCGCCGAGTACGGACGCCGCATGAGCGCAATCGAGACCCGGCTGTCGGCCAACGACGCCAACGGGCAGGAACGCATCCAGACGGTGGCTGGCGAAATCAGCGAGTTGGGATCGCTGGTCAGGCAACTGGCCTCGTCGGTCGCAGCCCATGACGACATTCTGGCGAACGCGGCGACCGCCGTCCGGCAGCACGCTGCTGAATCGGCGGTGATCGCGACCGACGACACAATGCCGGTGAGCGCCCAGACCAGCGCGCCCGTGAATGCGCAAGCGACGACCGCTAACGCATCGGCGGCCGATGCCCCGCTGCCATCTGCCGGTCTCAACGATGCCCAGCTTCTGGTGGCTGTCCGCAACGCCATCGAAGCCAATCGCATCGATCTGTTTTTGCAGCCGATGGTAACGCTGCCCCAGCGCAAGGTACGGTTCTACGAAGCCGTGGCGCGCCTGCGCGACGACAAGGAGCAGTTGCTCACCGCAGGCGATTTCATCGGCACTGCCGAAGCCGCCGGCCTGATGGGCCAGATCGATCACACCGTGATGCTTCGCTGCGTGCAGGTGCTGCGGCGGCTGATGGTGCGCTCGAAAGATGTCGGCGTGTTCTGCAACGTCTCCGGCGCGACACTGAGCAATCCATCGGTATTCGGCCAGTGCCTCGATTTTCTAGAAGCCAACCGTATTCTGGCACCCTCGCTGGTTCTCGAATTCAAGCAAAGCGTATTCCGCCATCTCGGCCCGGTGGAAAGCGAACATCTCGCCGCTCTTCAAAGACTCGGCTACGGCTTCTCGATCGACAACGTGACCGACCTGCGGTTCGATCCGCGCGAGATGGCCGATCGCGGCGTCAAGTTCATCAAGGTTCCGGCGGCGATGCTGCTCGACCAGAAGCAACTCTCGACCGCGGACATTCATGCCGCCGATCTGTCCGACCTGCTCGGACGTTTCGGGATCGATCTGGTCGCAGAACGGATAGAGGGCGAACGCGCCGTGGTCGACTTGCTCGATTACGATGTGCGCTTCGGCCAGGGCTTCCTGTTCGCACCGCCGCGCCCGCTGCGACCGGAAGGCGCGGCCTCGCCGGCAGAACCTGCCGTTTCAGCGGTTGACGCCCCGGCCCGGAAAGAAGAAAAGGCCGACGTTAAATTCGACGCACGAGCCGAGGCTCCTCGCGTCACCGGCAATGCCGCATTGGTGCGGCGCGCATCCGCACAGAAGTGATCCATTTCCATGAAGTTGCCTGACGTCACAGCCTTGCGTTTTGCCGACCATCTGCGCGACCTCACCACCGGGGTGGACGTTATTCTCAGCGACGTCTGGGGCGTCATTCACGACGGCGTCCATGGTTTCCCGGATGCCTGCAAAGCGCTGCAATCTTTCCGCGCGCAGGGCGGCACGGTGATCATGATCACCAATGCGCCGCGTCCGGCGGATTCCGTGCAGCGCCAGTTGCGCAAGATGGACATTTCAGACGAGACCTACGACGCCATCGTGTCGTCGGGCGATCTGACGCGCAATTACGTGGCTTCACATCCCGACCAGAACTTATTCGTGCTCGGTCCCGCTCGCGACGGCCCGATCTTTCGTGGACTCGACGTGAAAACCACGACGCTCGAGCAGGCCGACGTCATCGTCTGCACCGGACCGTTCAACGACGAGGTCGAGACCGAGGAAGACTACCGCGAGATGATGCAGGAGGCGCGCAAGCGTAACCTCACCTTCATCTGCGCCAACCCTGACATGGTGGTCGAACGCGGCCACCGCCTGATCACCTGCGCAGGCGCCATCGCCGAACTTTATCGCAGCCTCGGCGGTGAGGTGATTTTCTACGGCAAGCCGCACCGGCCGATCTACGACCGCGCGCTTGAACTGGCGGCGGACAAGCGCGGCGGCGCGACGCCGCTCGACCGCGTTCTCGCCATCGGGGATTCGGTGCGCACCGATCTCACCGGCGCAAACCTGATGGGACTGGATTGCCTGTTTCTCACCCGCGGCATTCATTCGGCGGACTTCGACGGCTTTGAGGCCGCCGATGAATTCGCGGTGCGGCGGTTGTTCGGCGAGACCAAGCCGCCCCGCGCGCTGATGCGAGATTTGAAGTGGTAGGCCCCCTTACCTCTCCCCGTTCTTTCGGGGAGAGGTCGGCGCATTGCGCCGGGTGAGGGGCAGCTTCATTTAAAGCCGCCCGGCAACGTTCCTTTTGAAAGCATGGCCCCCTCACCCCAACCCTCTCCCCGCAAGCGGGGAGAGGGAGCAGAAACGCAAAATGCCCGGCACGAAGGCCGGGCATTGAAATTCTGCGGATTGAACGGAGCGGTTACGCCGGCACGTTGTCCGGGAACACGGCTTCGATCTTGGTCTTCAGGGTCGCGGCGTTGAACGGCTTGACGATGTAGTTGTTCACGCCTGCCTTCTTGGCGGCGATCACGTTTTCCGTCTTCGATTCAGCCGTGATCATGATGAAAGGCGTGGTGGCGAGATTCGGATCGCCGCGCACTTCCTTGAGCAGGTCGTATCCGGTCATCGGCTCCATGTTCCAGTCGGAAATTACGAGGCCGTACTTCTTGCCGCGCATCTTGTTGAGCGCTGCCGAACCGTCGCTGGCATCATCGATATTCTCGAAGCCGAGTTGCTTGAGCAAATTGCGGATAATGCGGATCATCGTGTTGTAGTCATCCACAACTAGAACCGGCATCGACAAATCCATAGCCATCGCTGATTTTCTCCCTCGAACGCAGCAACCGGCGTGCGTTATCAACCATTTTGCGGATGTCTTCTGACACCCGCAGTCGGGGCGAACCTAGCATCGGCTGCTTAAACAGCCCGTTAATCGCACCGTCTCGGGATTATCTTAAGTTGCGCCCTTAACGCTTGATTCAGCAGCTTGACACCACTGCCGGGCCGGGGTCAGGGTCCGCCCCGATTTCTCCAATGTCTCTTCATCCGGATCCCATGACGACACGCTTTTCCGTCATTCGCGACACCACGCCAGCCACAGCGATCACCAAGGGCGCGGTGGTGGCGATGGGCAACTTCGATGGCGTCCATCTCGGCCATCGTGTGGTGATTTCTGCGGCTATCGACATGGCCCGCAAGCTTGGCAAGCCTGCCTATGCGGTGACATTCGAGCCGCATCCGCGCAGCTTTTTCAGCCCGAACACCCCGCAATTCAGACTGAGCGACGAACCCGCGAAGCTGAGATTGCTAGCCGGTACCGGCCTCGACGGTGCGGTGGTGATGACATTCGACGGCGCCCGCGCCGGCACCACGGCACAGGATTTCATTAACCACGATCTCATCGGCCGGCTGGGAATCAGCGGCATTGCCGTCGGTTACGACTTCCACTTCGGCAAAGGCCGCGCCGGATCGCCATCGCTGCTGGCCTCCGAGGCGCCGCGGCTCGGCATCGAAGTCCACATCCAGTCCCACGTCGATATTCTGGATCGCCCGGTGTCCTCGAGCGCAATTCGCATGGCGCTGGCCGAGGGTCAGGTGACTGAGGCGACCGCCATGCTGGGCGAGCCATGGTTTATTTCCGGCGAGGTGATTCACGGAGAGAAACGCGGCCGCGATATGGGCTATCCCACCGCCAATATCCGCCTCGACAAGAATTGCGGCCTCAAGCATGGCATCTATGCGGTCCGGGCCGGAATCGGGGACAAACGTATCGACGGCGTCGCCTCGTTCGGCCGCCGCCCGACCTTCGACAACGGCGCGCCGCTGCTGGAAGTGTTCCTGTTCGACTTCAAGGGTGACCTTTACGGCCAGCACCTCGACATCGCCTTCATCGGCTTCATCCGCGACGAACTGAAATTCGACGGGATCGATGCGCTGGTGCGCCAGATGAACGACGACTCGGCCCGTGCGCGCACGCTGCTGGCCGCCGCCCCGGATGCGTTTCCGAAGCTGGGCGAGGTGCGATGAGACTTTCCCCTCTCCCGCTTGCGGGGGAGGGTTAGGGAGGGGGGTCGGCTACCCGCTCAGTCTCCGACGACAACGCCCCCTCTCCACCTCTCCCCCGCAGGCGGGGGAGAGAGCAGATCGCACACGGACCGCTCCTCGCAGCGTCCTCTTTGCGAAAATCTATTCCCTTCCGGGTTTCCACTTCGGGCCAAAACGCGCTATTCACCCCGCCATGAGTGAAAAGCCCAAATCCGACGCCCCAAAAACTGACGGGGTGGACTACTCCAAAACCCTCTATTTGCCGCAGACGGACTTCCCGATGCGCGCGGGCCTGCCCCAGCGCGAGCCGGAAATTCTGGCGCGCTGGAACGCCATCGACCTGTACGGAAAGCTGCGCGAGGCCGCCAAGGACCGCGCCAAATTCGTGCTGCACGATGGCCCGCCCTACGCCAACGGCAACATCCATATCGGCCACGCGCTGAATAAAATTCTCAAGGACGTGGTGACGCGCAGCCAGCAGATGCTCGGCTTCGATTCCAATTACGTGCCGGGCTGGGACTGCCACGGCCTGCCGATCGAATGGAAGATCGAGGAGCAATACCGCGCCAAGGGCAAGAACAAGGACGCGGTGCCGATCGTCGAATTCCGTCAGGAGTGCCGGGCGTTCGCGCAGAAGTGGGTCGACATCCAGCGCGAGGAATTCAAACGCCTCGGCGTGATCGGCGACTGGTCGCATCCCTACATGACGATGACCTTTCCTGCCGAAGCGCAGATCGCGCGCGAGCTGATGAAGTTCGCCGCCAACGGCACGCTGTATCGCGGCTCGAAGCCGGTGATGTGGTCGGTGGTCGAGAAGACCGCGCTGGCCGAAGCCGAGATCGAGTACGAAGACTACACGTCGGATACGGTATGGGTGAAGTTTCCAGTCAATGCCGCCCATGGCCGCCTCGCCAAGGCCTCGGTGGTGATCTGGACCACAACGCCATGGACCCTGCCCGGCAACCGCGCCATCAGCTTCTCGCCGAAGATTTCCTATGGCCTGTATAAAATCACCGACGCGCCCGCCGACAACTGGGCGAAGACGGACGATCTGCTGATCCTTGCCGACAAGCTTGCCGCGGATGTGTTCAAGCAGTCCCGCGTCACATCGTTTGAGAAGGTGAGCGACGTCTCGGCTGACATTCTCGATGCGATCGAATGCTCACACCCGCTGAAAGGTCTCAGCGGCGGCTACGAGTTCACTGTCCCCCTGCTCGCAGGCGATCACGTCACCGACGATACCGGCACCGGCTTTGTCCACACCGCGCCCGGCCACGGCCGCGAGGATTTCGACATCTGGACCGCGAATGCACGCGAGCTTGAGGCGCGCGGCATCAGTTCGGTGATCCCCTACACCGTCGATGCCGACGGCGCGCTCACCGAGCAGGCGCCCGGCTTTACCGGCAAGCGCGTCATCACCGACAAGGGTGAAAAAGGCGACGCCAACGAGGCCGTGATCAAGGCGCTGTCGGAACGCGGCATGTTATTGGCGCGCTCACGCCTGAAACATCAGTATCCGCATTCGTGGCGCTCGAAAAAGCCGGTGATCTATCGCAACACCCCGCAATGGTTCATCGCGATGGACAAGGATATAGCGGACAACGGCAAGGCGAAGGGCGGCGACACATTGCGCGCCCGCGCGTTGCAAGCGATCAGCGTCACGCGCTGGGTGCCCGAGCAAGGCCAGAATCGCATCACCGGCATGATCGCTGGCCGCCCGGACTGGGTGATCTCGCGTCAGCGCGCATGGGGCGTGCCGATCGCCGTGTTCGTGCGCGAGAAAGGCGACGGCTCCGCCGAGATTCTGCAGGACGCCGATGTCAACAAGCGCATCGCCGACGCCTTCGAAAAAGAAGGCGCGGACGCCTGGTACGTCGAGGGCGCGCGCGAACGCTTCCTCGGCTCGCACGCCAATGAGCAATGGCAGAAGGTCAATGACATCTGCGACGTCTGGTTCGATTCGGGCTCGACGCACGCCTTCGTGCTGGAAGATCCGGTGCATTTCCCCGGCCTTGCAGGCATCAAGCGCAAGGTCGACGGCGGCAAAGACACCGTGATGTATCTCGAAGGCAGCGACCAGCATCGCGGCTGGTTTCATTCCTCGCTGCTGGAAAGCTGCGGCACCCGCGGACGCGCACCGTATGACGTGGTGCTGACCCACGGCTTCACGCTCGACGAGAACGGCCGCAAAATGTCGAAGTCGCTCGGCAACACCACCGAGCCGCAGAAGGTGATCTCGCAGTCGGGCGCGGACATTCTGCGGCTGTGGGTTTGCGCCACCGACTATGCCGACGATCAGCGCATCGGCCCGGAAATCCTCAAAAACACCATCGAGACCTATCGCAAGCTGCGCAACACTCTGCGCTGGATGCTCGGTACGCTGCATCACTTCAAGCGCAGCGATGCTGTCTCGTTCAGCGAAATGCCCGAGCTTGAGCGCTTGATGCTGCATCGATTGAGCGAGGTCGATGCCATCGTGCGTCCGGCCTATGCTAACTTCGATTACAAGACGGTGATCGCAACGCTGGCGAATTTCATGAACACCGAACTGTCGGCGTTCTATTTCGACATCAGAAAAGACACTTTGTATTGCGACGCGCCGTCGTCGATGGCCCGCAAGGCCGCGCTGACCACCGTCGATATTCTCTGCGACGCGATCCTGAAATGGCTTGCGCCTGCTGTCAGTTTCACCGCCGACGAAGCCTGGATGATGTATCGCCCCGATGCCGAACCGTCGGTGCATCTGACCACCTTCCGCGACGATCTGGATCGTTTCGGCGACGAGGCACTGGCGAAAAAGTGGGACACCATCCGCGACGTTCGCCGCGTCGTCACCGGCGCGCTGGAAGTCGAACGCGCCGCCAAGCGCATCGGCTCCTCGCTGGAAGCCTCGCCGCTGGTTTACGTGTCCGACAAGGCGGTGTTCGCAACGCTCTTTGACATCGATCTGGCGGAAGTCTGCATCACGTCGAATGCCATGGCGACGAACGAGGATGCCCCCACCGGCGCATTCACACTCAACGATGTGCCGGGCGTCGCGGTCATGGTCGAAAAGGCCGTGGGCACCAAATGCGCGCGGTCGTGGAAAATTCTCCCGACAGTCGGCAGCGATCCCGAATACCCCGACGTGTCGCCGCGCGATGCTGAAGCCCTGAGGGAGTGGAAGGCGCTGGGAGTCGGCGTGTGAGCCCTCTCCTCCGCTCCGGATTGATCGCCGCCGTCGCAGCGCTCGTGCTCGATCAGGCGTCGAAACTCTGGCTGCTGAACGTGTTCGAGCTCGGCCCGCGCGGCACAGTCTCTGTCACCCCGTTCTTCGACCTGGTGCTCGCCTGGAACACCGGCATCAGCTACGGCTGGTTCCAGGACACCGGCCCGGTCGGTCAGGCCCTGCTGCTGGCGTTCAAGGCGGCGGCGGTCATTGTGCTGGGCATCTGGATGGCAAAATCCGGTACCCGGCTCGCTGTAATCGGCCTCGGACTGATCATCGGCGGGGCCATCGGCAATGCCATCGACCGGTTGGCCTACGGCGCGGTGGTCGATTTTGCGCTGTTTCACGTCCAGATCGGCGGAAAAACCTACAACTGGTACGTGTTTAACCTTGCCGACGTGGCGATCGTTGCTGGCGTCGCCGCCCTCCTGTATGACTCGTTTGTAACCCCGGATGCCGCAAAAAGGCCCCGATAGCCGGGGATACGCTTTGCAGGTTTCAGCCATTTGGCTTTCCGGCAATCCGGCTTGCGGCGCAACGGTTTGCGGCGATGTGGCCGGGCCTTTGGACAACGGATCAGGATGAACGCAATGACGGGCGGCACCGGTTCAGGTTTGAATCTCTTTTCACGCCATTCGACGCGCGCCCTTCGCCTTGCCGCCGTCGTGCTTGGTGTTGCGATGGTGCTGGGAGCGGGTCCCCTCCGTGCCCAGGATGCCGATGAAGACGAGAACAAGACGTTCGAAGAAAAGCTGATGGACAACCTGATGAGCGGCCTCGGCGGCAAGAAGCTCGAGGACGGCTCCATCGACTACCGCGAACGCTCGCCGCTGGTGGTGCCATCGAAGATCGATCTTCCCCCGCCCCAGACCGGCAGACCGAAGCTCGCACCGAACTGGCCGAAGGACCCCGATGTCGCCGAACGCGCGGCTGCGCGCGAACGGGCCAAGCAGAAGCGCAAGACGCCGGAAGAAGAACGCATGCCGCTGATGCCGAGCGAACTCGCGCAGCGAACGCCGAAGAGCAAGGGCGGCTCGCAGGAAAGTTTGAATCCCGGCAACAACAACTCGAATTCGCCGCTGATGATGCTGCCCTCGCAGCTCGGATACAGCGGCGGCCTGTTCTCCAATCCGTTCTCCAGCACCAAGACGGAAACAGAGAAGTTCACCACCGAGCCCGAGCGCACCGAACTGACGCAGCCGCCGAGCGGCTACCAGACACCATCGTCGAACTACGCCTATGGCGTCGGCCAGTTGAAGGCGCCGAAGGAAAAGTGTGACGCCGCCAGCGGCCGGTGCGAAAAAACTTGGGACTAGGGTTTGGGATTGAACGCCCGGATCGCTCAGCGTTGCTGACGGCCTCTGTCTAACATCGACGTCTTAACATCGGCGATCCACCGCCCTTTCATTGTTTGAGTGGCGATCGTTTCAGGTCCCGCAGCATCGCCTCTCGCGGATTTGAATGTTGTCCGGGCGATAAATCTGCGATCCGGTAGAACATGAAACATTCCCGCCTCTTTATCATTCGGTCCGTCGCAGCACTCGGCATTCTGTTCGCGCCGGCCCTGCTCCACATCGCCCCGGCGCAGGCCGCGACCGCGCAGCGCCCGGCGACCTTCACGCTCAGCAACGGCCTTAACGTCGTGGTGATTCCGGATCGGCGCACGCCGGTTGTCACCCAGATGATCTGGTACAAGGTCGGGTCTGCCGACGAGACGCCGGGCAAGTCCGGGCTTGCACACTTTCTCGAACACCTGATGTTCAAGGGCACCAGCGCGCATCCCGCCGGCGAATTCTCCCAGTTGATCGCGCGCATCGGCGGCAACGAGAATGCTTTCACGTCGTTCGACTACACCGCCTATTACCAGCGCGTCTCGCGCGACAAGCTCGCGGCCATGATGGAATTCGAAGCCGACCGCATGACCGGCCTTATTCTCAAGGACGAGAACGTGCTGCCGGAGCGCGACGTGGTGCTCGAGGAATACAACATGCGCGTCGGCAACAGCCCCGATGCGCGGCTGACCGAACAGATCATGGCGGCGCTGTATCTCAACCATCCTTACGGCCGTCCGGTGATCGGCTGGCATGGCGAAATCGAAAAGCTCAACCGGGAAGACGCGCTGGCGTTCTACAAGCGCTTTTACGCGCCGAACAACGCGACCCTCGTGATTGCCGGCGACGTCAGTGCCGACGAGGTTCGCCCCATGGTCGAGGCCGCCTACGGCAAAATTCCGCCGCAGCCTGCCATTCCGCCGCGCCGGATCAGGCCGCAGGAGCCGGAGCCTGCCGGACCGCGCACGGTGACGCTGGCCGATCCGCGCGTCGAGCAACCGAGCGTTCGCCGCTATTATCTGGTTCCGTCCTCGGTGACCGCAGCACCCGCGCAGAGCGCCGCCCTTGAAGTGCTGGCGCAACTGATGGGCAACGGCAGCAATTCGCTTCTGTATCGCGCGCTGGTGGTGGACAAGCCGCTCGCGGTCAGCGCCGGTGCCTGGTACCAGGGCACGGGCGTCGATCCAACCCAGTTCGGAGTTTCGGCCTCGCCGAAACCCGGCGTGGAATTCCCGCAGGTCGAGCAGGCCATCGACGAAGTCATCGCCAAGCTGGCGCAGGCGCCTGTTCCCGCCGAAGATCTTGAGCGCATCAAGACCCAGATGATTGCAGCTTCTGTCTATGCGCAGGACAGCCAGACCACGCTGGCGCGCTGGTACGGTGCCGCCGTCACCGTCGGCCTGAGTGTCGATGACGTTCAGGCCTGGCCGGACCGCATCCGCGCCGTCACCGCCGAGCAGGTGCGCGACGCCGCGCGAACCTGGCTTGAGAAAAAGCGATCCGTCACCGGCTATCTCATCAAGGACACGACCGCTGCGACCGCCAAGCGCGAGGAGAAACGCTCGTGATCATCACTCGCCGTCATCTGCCCCGCATCGCCGCAGCTTTTGCGATCGCCACCGCATCGCTTGCCGCGCTCGCCACCCCGGCCTCCGCCGCAGCGAAAGTTCAGCGCGTGGTCTCTCCGGGCGGCATCGAAGCGTGGTTCGTGCAGGATGCCACCGTACCCCTGGTTGCGATGGAATATGCCTTTGCCGGCGGCTCGTCGCAGGACCCGGCCGACAAGCCCGGCGTCGGCTCGTTCACCGCCAACATGCTCGACGAAGGCGCCGCCGATCTGGATTCGAAGACGTTTCACGAACGCCTCGAACGCCGCGCCATCGAGATGAGTTTCTCGGTGACCCGCGATTACCTGCGCGGCTCGATGCGGATGCTGAAGGAAAACAGCGACGAGGCTTTCGGCTTGCTGAAACTGGCATTGACCGCCGCACGGTTCGACAGCGAACCGCTGGAGCGTGTCCGCGCGCAGATGCTGTCCAATGCACGCCGCGAGACCACCAATCCGGTGTCGATCGCGGGCCGCAAATTCTGGGAACAGGCCTACGGCACGCATCCCTATGCGCGACCGCCGAACGGCACACTGGAAAGCATCCCGGCGATTCAATCCGCCGACCTGAAAGACTACGCACGGCGCATTATCGCTAAGGATGCGCTGAAAATCTCCGTCGTCGGCGACATTACGCCGGATGCGCTCGGCAAACTGCTCGACGACACGTTCGGCTCCTTGCCCGCCAAGGGCGAACTGACGCCGGTCCCGACGGTCGAAGCCGCCAAGCCGCCGCTGCACACATCGGCCATTGTCGATGTGCCGCAAACCTCGGTGAATTTCGGCGGACCGGGCATCGCGCGCAACGATCCCGATTTCATGGCGGCCTATATCGTCAATCACATTCTCGGCGGCGGCACGCTGTCGACACGGCTCTACAAGGAAGTCCGCGAAAAGCGCGGGCTGGTCTATTCGCTGTCGGAATCCCTGATCTGGATGAAGAAGTCGTCGCTGTTCGCAGGCTCCACCGCGACCCGTGCCGACAAGGCGAAGGAAACGCTCGACACCATCGCCAGCGAAATTGCGCGCATGGGCAACAAAGGCCCGACGCAGACGGAGCTGGATGAGGCGAAGTCTTATCTGAAGGGCTCGCAGATGCTGGCACTCGACACCTCGTCGAAATTCGCCACCGCGCTGCTGCAATATCAGCTCGACGATCTCGGCATCGACTATATCGAAAAGCGCAATGCCGTCGTCGATGCGGTGACGCTGGACGCCGCCAAGCGTGTCGCGAAGCGGATCTGGGGTCAGGGTCTGCTCAGCGTCAGCGTCGGCCGTGCGGCACAGGCAGCGGCGCAGCCCGCAACCGGCGTCGCGCCGAAGGCGAATTAAAGCGCACGTCGAGAAACAAATTCAGGCAGGTCTGCCGCCATGATCCGTCTCGCCCGCGCGGAAGATACAGCGACTGTGGCTGCCATCGTTCACGCAGCCTATGTCGGCTACCAGACCAGCATCGGCACCACGCCCGGCCCGATGCGTGACGATTACAACGATCTGGTGGCCAGGGGCGTGGTGCATGTTCTCGAAGAGCACGGCGAGATTCTCGGCCTCGTTGTGCTGATCCCGGAACAACACACGATGCTGCTGGACAATGTCGCGGTGCGGCCGGACGCTCAGGGACGCAAACTCGGTTCACGCCTGATTGCCTTTGCCGAACAGCAGGCACGCGCCGCTGGATACGGCAGCATCCGGCTCTATACGCAGGAGCAGATGACCGACAACCGGGCGCGCTATGCGCATCTCGGCTTTGTCGAGACCCATCGCGCTGAAGAGAAGGGACTAAAGCGCGTCTTTATGACCAAGACGCTGGCGTAACGCCGTCCCTTATTTGAACAGCGGCGTGCCCGGCACGAAGGCGTCGAACGCCGCCCAGAACTGTTGCCGGTAGCGGTCCTGCTCCTGAAGGATTTCGTGCTTGGCGCCGGCGATCACCAGATGCGATCCGGCACGCAAGTGATAGGCAAACTCCTCGATGGCGGCGGTCGAGACGATGGTGTCGCTGCTCGCGGCCAGCATCAGGATCGGCAGCCTGATCTGCGTCGGATAATCCACCTCACGAAATTGCATCATCGCCTTGAACGCACTGTCGGCCCAGGCCACCGTCGGCGAGGCGATGCCGAGCGTCGGGTCTTCCTCGTAGATCGCGGCGTTGCGCGCATAACGCACCGGGTCCGACGTCAGCGGATTGTTGACGAAACTCGTGGTGCCGGTGAGTTCGCCGTTTCCGCCGGGCACGTAATTGCCGCCCATCCCCAAGAGCCGCAGCGTGCGCACCAGTATGCGGGTCGGCAGCTTGGTGGCGTAGCCCGGCAGGTCGATCATCGGCGCGGACAGCACGATGCGGTCGAACCAGCGCTTGCCGGCATGGGCCACCCGCAGCAGCACCGCGCCGCCCATCGAATGCGCCAGCGCATAATAAGGCGGCGGGCAATCCGGCATCACCACCTGCTGGACGAAGGTTTCGACATCGACTTCAAAATCCGAAAAGCGGTGGACGTATCCCTTGCGGGGATCGCGCAACTGCCGCGACGAATGCCCCTGCCCGCGCCAGTCGATCATCGCCACCGCAAAGCCGCGCTCGCGCAGCTCGCGCACGGTTTCGAAGTATTTCTCGATGCTTTCGCCGCGCCCGGTGAAGACGCAGACCGTGCCCTTGCGATTGGCCGGCGGCTGCCAGCGCGCGAAGCGCAACTCCGCACCGTCGGGCGTCTTGATGGTGCCGGTGACGACGTTGTCGGGAACGGGATTGGCGGGAATGGAGACGAGCGTCATGGGGAAAAACCAACGGTTGTATTGAAAATCGCCAAGCCCGCAGCCGTCATGGCCGGGCTCGTCCCGGCCATCCACGTCTTGGATTTCCGGCGAAGCAAGACGTGGATGCCCGGCACAAGGCCGGGCATGACGGAAAATTTCAGCTTAGGGTGGTCTGCGCATCCCCTTGAAGACTATTTCACCCCTCCCATATCAGCTTCGTGCAGGCCAGTTAAGGCTGCACGCAGAACGAAAACCCGGCCCAATGGCGGGTTGTCTGCTCTTTGCAAAAGAGTGGCGCGTTGTGCTTGCGAAACGGCTTTGCTTGTGGCGTCACGCCACCCATCCGTCTCGCTTGAAAACGCGCTAGTCGCTCAATGGAGGACTACCATGCGTACTTTCGATCTCGCCCCTTTCTATCGTTCCACTGTCGGTTTCGACCGCCTGTTTTCGCTGCTCGACCAGTCCGCCAGCGAGAGCGCGCCGGGCTATCCGCCCTACAACATCGAGCGCACCGGCGAGAACAACTTCCGGATTTCGGTCGCCGTGTCCGGCTTCTCCCAGAATGAAATCTCGATCGTCGCCAAGGAAAACACCCTGACGATCAAGGGCGAGAAAGCCGCCAACGAGAACAGCCAGAGCCCCGAAGTGCTTTATCGCGGCATCGCGTCGCGCGCCTTCGAGCGCCAGTTCCAGCTTGCCGACTTCGTGCAGGTGAAGAACGCCTCGCTCGAGAACGGCCTGCTCCACGTCGATCTCGTCCGCGAGATTCCCGAAGCCAAGAAGCCGCGCCAGATTCCGATCACCACCTCGGCGCCTGCGCTTGAGGAGGCCGGGAACAAAGTGGCTGCCTGAGCATTAACAGGCAACCTCTCCAACTGATCTCTCAGTTTTGCGAAAACGCCCCGGTGCCCCGGGGCGTTTTTGTTGCGAACGAGCGATCTCAGCGGACCTGGCTTTCGCTATGCGCAAATCTCTGGCGGTAGGCGCCGGGTGAGGTGCCGATCCGCCGCCGGAAATGATGCCGCATGGTCGCCAGCGAGCCGAAGCCACATGCCATTGCGACGTCATCGAGCGTCGTGCCGCTGTCCTTCTCAAGATATTCCTGCGCGAGCCGCACACGCTCGGCGGCCACCCATTCGCCCGGCGGCAATCCGGTCGCTTCCTCGAACCGCCGCTGAAAGGTCCGAATGCTCATGCCGGCCTGATCGGCCAGCCGTTTGACCTGATGGGTTTCGTTCAGTCTCTGCCGCAGCCAGTCAATCACCGGCCCGATCCGCGCGGTTTCGCGCTCGCGCAAAATAGGCCTTTGGATGAATTGCGCCTGACCGCCATCGCGATGAGGCGGCACAACCAGCCGGCGCGCGACGCTGTTGGCCGCCTCCGCCCCAAAATCCCTGCGCACCACATGAAGGCAGAGGTCGATTCCCGCAGCACTCCCCGCTGCGGTCAGCACATCGCCCTCGTCGACATACAGCATATCCGGCTCAACCTTGATGTCGGGATACCGATCCTCGATCGACTGCGTGTAGCGCCAGTGCGTGGTGGCGCGACGACCGTTCAGCAGTCCGGATGCCGCAAGCACTGCGATCCCCGAACACAACGACATCATGCGCGCACCGCGGGCATGCGCACGCTTGAGATCGGCAACAAGGCCTGCCGGTACCGGGGAATCGATCCCCCGCCAGCCGGGCACGACGATCAAATCCGCCTTGCGCAGGATCCGGCGATCAGCGGTTGGCGCGGCGATCAGACCGCCGGCCGCCCGCAGTGGACCGGGCTCAATTCCACACACGTCATAGCGGTACCAGCCATCGCCCATTTCGGGCCGGGCCAGTCCAAAAACCTCATAAACAACGCCGAACTCAAACGTGCAGAGCCCGTCATAGGCGAGCACGGCAACGAGCGGTCCGGAGGTCGGTGAGCGAGGCTTTGGCATGATCTTTACGTAGACTGGCATTTGAGCCAATTCCCGGCAAGTCCTGCTTGCGCAAAACATCGCTGACACACACCGCAACGGAGCATGCCATGAGCCTTGTCAGCGACATCGATCCCGCCCCTTCCGACGTTGTCGAACAGCACTATGCCAGACGGCTCGCGCTCGAGACCGATTGCTGGGACGTCCATCACGCCATGAGCAACGGTGCTGCCGATTTCGTCCTGCTCGATGTGCGCGGCCCGCAGCTCTACGCGGAAAGTCACGTTCCGGGCGCGATCAACCTGCCCCACGGCAAGATGACCGCAACGAAAATGGCGGAATGGCCGGAGGACACGTTATTCGTGGTTTACTGCGCGGGTCCGCATTGCAATGGGACGGACCGGGCGGCGCTGCGGCTCAGCCGCCTCCAAAAGCGCGTCAAGGTCATGATCGGCGGCATCACGGGATGGGGCGATGAAGGCTTTACCTATGCTCACGGAGCGGAGCCCGGACACGTCTGATGGACGCTGTGTATTCCCTGCTCGCGATCATGCTTGCGATCCTGCTCGGGGCGATCAGCCCCGGGCCGAGTTTCCTGCTGATCTGCCACACCTCCGTTTCAAGAACGCGGCGCGACGGCCTGATGGCCGCAGCAGGACTTGCGACAGGAAGTGCCATTCTTGCAGCACTCACATTGCTCGGCCTGAAAACGATTCTCGGCCATGGCGCGCGGGTGGATTTACTTCTGCATCTGCTCGGCGGAATCTATCTCGTGTTTCTTGGAAGCAGGCTATGGATGACGGCACCTGAACCGATGGCCGGACTGGAAGCCGACGCAACCGCCGCGCAGCCACTGCTGAAAACGCCTTTTCTGACCGGCTTGACGACGCAGATCACCAACCCGAAAACCGTCCTGACCTATGCCGGTGTGTTCGGCGCACTGCTGCCGCTGAACCCGCCGCTCTGGCTGACCGTCATTCTGCTGCCGTCGCTCTTTACCGTCGAGGCGGGATGGTATTGCTTTGTCGCAGTGGGTTTTTCCACCGCACGGTCACGACAGTTCTATCTGGGCCGTAAAAAATGGCTGGATCGCTTCGCAGGAACGGCAATCGCAGGACTTGGGCTTCGCCTGCTGTATGGCGCGCCATTGTCGGCTCTGAAATGAGCAGCCTTTGACACGCCCGCAATGCTGAACCTTCAATCCAGCGGCTGGACGTCCGGCATCGCCTGCGTCGGCCACAGCTTGAGCGTGGATGGCCCGGCGGCGGATGCCGATCCCACTGTCGTCGCAGACTTGCTCTCGGCGACCGGCTTTGCGGCGGAAGGTGCAGCCGCCTGTTGTGCCGCAGGCGTTGCCGATGGCGAGGCAACGGTTGCGGGGGTTGCGACCCGGCTCGCAGCCTTTGGCTCCGAACGTTTCGCTGCTTTCGGCACCGATCCCGGCGGGCGCGGCGCATGGCGCAGATCCAGCAGCGCGCCGCGCCGCGTGTCGTAACGCACATCGGCAGCCGGCGGCGGACCGGGCGGGCCATAAACCGTCATCATCCGTTCATCGACGGCCTCCGCCGGAATGAAACGCATAATCTGGCCGGTGCGCGCATCGATGATCAGGCGGCCGTCTTCGCCGTTCCGGTCGAGTGCCGCGATGGTGTAGATCCAGCCGCGCTGCGTAACCCGGCCGAGCGGCGAAAACCCGCTCGCCCGCAACACGGTCACCACCTGTTCGGGCGGCAGCATCGGGCGTGCGGCCATTGCGGAACGCTCGTACCGGCCTCGTGGAATCGCCACATAAGACCCGGACCCGTAAGGTCCAGGCGCATAGGGCCGTTGCGCATAAGGCCGGTCTTCATACGGCCGCTCGATGCGGGACCGGTCATAGGACGGCGGCGGCAGCGGCCCGTCGTCTTCCAGCACCCGCGGCATCGGAATGTGGATGTCGCCTACAATCGGAAAATCGTCGGCGGCGAACGCTGGCGGCATCGAAATCGCAGCCACAGCGAGGATCGCGCCTGCTGCAAAGGCCTTTCCGATCAACTTTTCTCTTGAAAACGGCGTCATATCTCTTGCCCTCCCGTCAGGTGTCCCAAATCCGTCCCGGACTCCCCGAAGTCCGGCGGCAAAGGTCGTTTGCGAATTCGGCGGAGCTTGGACCGGACAGCGGCCGGATTGTCTCAATCCTGAGGCGCTGACTGCTGGCAGCATGGCGATCCTGACGGGGACTCTCACGTGCTTGTGTGATAGGAAAAAGTTTGGCAATCTCGGAGGTAGGACAGGAACGCTGTCCTAATTTCCGGGTCAATCTCGGCATGGCGTTTGCAGCGCCGGAATGCAGGCAGGCCGCACGGCAGCCGGAAACGGCCCGCGCGAGCTGCAACTTCTAAAGCGAGGCTCGTGACAGCGCGAGCGGTGGCCCCGAAGATCGTTACGATCTTTCCAAGGGTTCCGCGAACGCCGAAGCTGCGGCCAAAATGGGTTAAAATAGACTGCCTCTAAAGTGAGGCGTGAGGATGAGAATGAGCGAGTCAGAGTTCGAGCGTCACGAAATCGAGGTGGATGCGCTGATGGCGGATCCGGCCTTGAAACCGCGCGAACATAACTGGCGTCCGGCTGCGGAAGGTCTCTACGATCCGGCGCTGGAAAAGGATTCATGCGGCGTCGGTTTCATCGCCAACATCAAGGGCAAGAAATCGCACCAGATCGTGTCCGACGCGATCAACATTCTTTGCAATCTGGAACATCGCGGCGCCGTCGGTGCCGATCCGCGCGCCGGTGACGGCGCGGGCATCCTCGTGCAGATTCCGCACGCATTCTTTTCGCGCAAGGCCAAGGAAGCCGGATTCACACTGCCTGCCCCTGGCCAGTACGCCGTCGGCGCGCTGTTCATGCCGCGCGAAAAGCCCTGGCGCGAAGTGATCAAGAGCATCGTCGCCGACAAGATCAAGTCCGAAGGCCTCAAGCTGTTCGGCTGGCGCGACGTGCCGACCGACAACTCCTCGCTCGGCGAAACCGTCAAGCCGACCGAACCCAACTGCATGCAGGTGTTCATCGGCTGCGGCGACTGCGCGGACGAGGACGATTTTGAACGCCGCCTTTACATCCTGCGCAAGGCGATCTCGAACGCGATCTATCAGCGCCGCGAACGCGCGCTCGCCGGTTACTATCCGGTGTCGATGTCCTGCCGCACGGTGGTCTACAAGGGCATGTTCCTCGCCGACCAGCTCGGCAAGTATTATCCCGACCTGCACGAGCCGGATTTCGAATCCGCTTTGGCGCTGGTGCATCAGCGTTTCTCGACCAACACCTTCCCGGCATGGTCGCTGGCGCATCCCTACCGCATGGTCGCCCATAACGGCGAAATCAACACCCTGCGCGGCAACGTCAACTGGATGGCCGCGCGTCAGGCATCGGTGTCGTCCGAAAAGTTCGGCGACGACATCGAGAAGCTGTGGCCTATCTCTTATGAAGGCCAGTCGGACACCGCCTGTTTCGACAACGCGCTCGAATTCCTCACGCAGGGCGGCTACTCGCTGTCGCACGCGATGATGATGCTCGTTCCTGAAGCATGGGCCGGCAATCCGCTGATGAACGAAGAGCGCCGCTCGTTCTACGAATATCATGCAGCGCTGATGGAGCCGTGGGACGGCCCGGCCGCGATCGCTTTCACCGATGGCCGCCAGATTGGCGCCACGCTCGACCGCAACGGCCTGCGCCCGGCGCGCTATCTCGTCACCAAGGATGATCGCATCCTGATGGCGTCGGAAATGGGCGTGCTGCCGATTCCGGAAGATCAGATCGTCACCAAGTGGCGTCTGCAACCCGGCAAGATGCTGCTGGTCGATCTCGAAGAAGGCCGTCTTATTCCGGACGACGAGATCAAGGCGGAACTGGCCAAGAGCCATCCTTACCGCGAGTGGCTCGACCGCACCCAGATCGTGCTCGAGGAAATGAAGGACGCGCCCGCCAAGGCGATGCGCTCGAACCTGTCGCTGCTCGATCGCCAGCAGGCGTTCGGCTATAGCCAGGAAGACCTCGCCGTCCTGATGACGCCGATGGCCTCCACCGGCGAGGAAGCCGCGGGCTCGATGGGCACCGATACGCCGCTGTCGGCGCTGTCGAGCAAGCCGAAGTCGCTGTTCACCTACTTCAAGCAGAACTTCGCGCAGGTCACCAACCCGCCGATCGATCCGATCCGCGAAGAGCTGGTGATGAGCCTGGTCTCGATCATCGGCCCGCGTCCGAACCTGTTCGACATCGAAGGCCTGTCCAAGACCAAGCGCCTCGAAGTGCGCCAGCCGATCCTGACCGATGCGGATCTCGAAAAGATTCGTTCGATCTCCGACGTTGCCGACAATCACTTCAAGTCGCGCGCGCTCGACACCACGTTCCATGCAGGCCTCGGCGCTGCGGGCATGGAGCAGGTTCTGGAAGAACTGTGTGGCCGCGCGGAAGCTGCCGTGCGCGAAGGCGTCAACATCATCATCCTGTCGGACCGCGCCGCCGGCTCCGACCGGATTCCGATTCCGTCGCTGCTGGCGACCGCCGCCGTTCACCACCACCTCATTCGCACCGGCCTGCGCACCTCGGTCGGTCTTGTTGTCGAGTCGGGCGAGCCGCGCGAAGTGCATCACTTTGCGTGTCTGGCAGGTTACGGCGCGGAAGCGATCAATCCGTATCTGGCGTTCGAATCCATCATCGCGATGAAGGAGCAACTGCCGGCCAAGCTCGACGACAAGGAAATCGTCAAGCGCTACATCAAGTCGATCGGCAAGGGCCTGCTTAAGGTTATGTCGAAGATGGGCATCTCGACCTATCAGTCCTATTGCGGCGCGCAGATTTTCGACGCCGTCGGCCTGAAGGCGGAGTTCGTCGCGAAGTATTTCGCCGGCACCCATACCCGCATCGAAGGCGTTGGCCTGCCCGAAATCGCCGAGGAAACCGCGCGCCGTCATACCGAGGCATTCGGTGACGCGCAGATCTACAAGACTGCGCTCGATGTCGGCGGTGAATATGCCTTCCGCTCGCGCGGCGAAGACCATGCATGGAATGCTGAAACCGTATCGCTGCTCCAGCATGCGGTGCGCGGCGACTCGCAGGACCGTTACCGCGCCTATGCCAAGGTATTGAACGAGCAGTCCGAGAAGCTCTTGACGCTGCGCGGCCTGTTCAAGATCAAGACCGCCGAGGACGATAAGCGCAAGCCTGTGCCGCTCGATGAAGTCGAGCCGGCCAAGGACATCGTCAAGCGCTTCGCCACTGGCGCGATGTCGTTCGGCTCTATTTCGCGCGAAGCCCACACCACGCTGGCAATCGCGATGAACCGCATCGGCGGCAAGTCCAACACCGGCGAAGGCGGCGAAGAATCCGACCGCTTCAAGCCGATGCCGAACGGCGATTCGATGCGCTCGGCCATCAAGCAGGTGGCCTCGGGACGGTTCGGGGTGACGACGGAATATCTCGTCAATTCCGACATGATGCAGATCAAGATGGCGCAGGGTGCAAAGCCCGGCGAAGGCGGACAGTTGCCCGGCCACAAGGTCGACGCGACCATCGCCAAGGTACGTCACTCGACGCCGGGCGTCGGCCTGATCTCGCCGCCGCCGCATCACGACATCTACTCAATCGAAGATCTCGCGCAGCTGATCTACGACCTGAAGAACGTCAATCCCGACGGCGCGGTCTCGGTCAAACTGGTCTCGGAAATCGGCGTCGGCACGGTTGCCGCAGGCGTCGCCAAGGCGCGCGCGGATCACGTCACCATTTCCGGTTTCGAAGGCGGCACCGGCGCGTCGCCGCTCACCTCGATCAAGCATGCCGGTTCGCCGTGGGAACTCGGCCTTGCCGAAACCCACCAGACGCTGGTGCGCGAACGGCTGCGCAGCCGCATCGTCGTGCAGGTCGACGGCGGTTTCCGCACCGGCCGCGACGTGGTGATCGGCGCGCTGCTCGGCGCGGACGAAATGGGCTTTGCCACCGCACCTCTGATTGCGGCCGGCTGCATTATGATGCGCAAGTGCCATCTCAACACCTGTCCGGTCGGCGTTGCGACGCAGGACCCGGTGCTGCGCAAGCGCTTCACCGGCCAGCCCGAACACGTCATCAATTTCTTCTTCTTCGTCGCCGAGGAAGTCCGCGAGATCATGGCCTCGCTCGGTTACCGCACCTTCCAGGAGATGGTCGGCCAGAGCCAGATGCTCGACCAGTCGACGCTGGTGGCGCACTGGAAGGCCAAGGGCCTCGATTTCTCCAAGCTGTTCTTCAAGCAGAAGGCCCTGCCCGGCCAGAAGATCTATCACGCCGAAACCCAGGACCATCATCTGGAGAGCGTGCTCGACCGCACCTTGATCAAGGAAGCGCAGGCGGCCATCGACCGCGGTGCGCCGGTGAAGATCGAAGCCGAAATTCACAATACCGACCGCAGCGCGGGCGCGATGCTGTCCGGCGTGGTGGCGAAAACTTACGGCCACACCGGCCTGCCACTCGACACCATCCATGTCAGCCTCAAGGGCACGGCGGGTCAGGCTTTCGGCGCGTGGCTTGCACGCGGCGTCACGCTCGATCTTGAGGGTGAAGGCAACGACTATGTCGGCAAGGGCCTTTCCGGCGGACGCATCATCGTCCGGCCGCCGAAGAACTCCGGCATCGTGCCGGAAGAATCGATCATCGTCGGCAACACCGTGATGTACGGCGCTGTCGAAGGCGAATGCTACTTCCAGGGCGTCGCCGGCGAACGCTTCGCGGTGCGTAATTCCGGCGCTGTCGCAGTGGTCGAAGGTGCTGGCGATCACTGCTGCGAATACATGACCGGCGGCATCGTCGTCGTGCTCGGCCGCACCGGACGCAACTTCGCGGCGGGCATGTCCGGCGGCGTGGCTTACGTCATCGACGAAGACGGCACGTTCGAGAAACGCTGCAACATGGCGATGGTCGAACTTGAGCCGGTCTTGTCCGAGGAAATGGTCAACCAGAATGCGTACCATTCGTCGGGCGACCTCGAAGCGCATGGCCGGGTCGATGTCTTCTCCAACCTTCTCGGCGAAGATGTCGAACGGCTGCATATCCTGATCTCGCGCCATGCCAAGCTCACCGGCTCGGCGCGGGCGCAGCATATCCTCAGCAATTGGAAAAAATATCTTCCGATGTTCCGCAAGGTCATGCCGGTCGAATACCGCCGCGCGCTGAAAGAAATGAAATCGCGCGAACCGGAAGAGCCCAAGATCGCGATCGGGGCGTAGATAACGAGACGTCATCCTGAGGTGCCCGAGCGTAGCGAGGGCCTCGAAGGATGACGGAGCAGAACATTCATCCTTCGAGGCTCGCCGGAAACGGCTCGCACCTCAGGATGACGAAGAAACAAGGTTGCAGAGGCGTCGGGGTACATGGGCAAGGCTACAGGTTTTCTTGAGATCGAGCGTCACGACCGGAAGTACGAGCCGGTCGCGGAGCGGGTGAAGGATTTCAAGGAGTTCGTCATTCCGCTGAGCGAGAAGGACACGCGCGATCAGGCCGCGCGCTGCATGAATTGCGGCATTCCCTATTGCCACGGCACCGGTTCGGTTCAGCCGGGCACGCCTGGCTGCCCGGTCAACAACCAGATTCCGGACTTCAACGATCTCGTCTACAACGGCAGTTGGGAAGAAGCCTCGCGCAACCTGCACTCGACCAACAACTTCCCGGAATTCACCGGACGTATCTGTCCGGCGCCCTGCGAAGCATCGTGCACGCTGAACATCGACGACAACCCGGTCACCATCAAGACCATCGAATGCGCCATCGTCGATCGCGCCTGGGATAACGGCTGGCTGAAGCCGGAAGTCGCCGCAACCAAGACCGGCAAGAAGGTTGCCGTGGTCGGCTCCGGTCCTGCGGGCCTTGCCGCAGCTCAGCAGCTCGCGCGCGCCGGTCACGAGGTGCATGTGTTCGAGAAATTCGCCAAGGCCGGCGGACTGCTTCGTTACGGCATTCCCGACTTCAAGATGGAAAAGGGCATCATCGACCGCCGCGTGGCGCAGATGGAAGCCGAAGGCGTTACCTTCCACTACAATACCCCGGTCGGCGGCGCTCATGCCGGTGCGGTCGATCCGCAGGATCTGGTCAAGGCTTACGACGCGGTGGCGCTGACCGGCGGCGCGGAAGCATCGCGCGATCTGCCGATCCCCGGACGCGAGCTTGACGGCATTCACTTTGCGATGGATTTCCTGCCGCAGCAAAACCGCCGCGTCGGCAACGAGCCGCTCGGCGACATCCGCGAAATTCTTGCCAAGGGCAAGGACGTGGTGGTGATCGGCGGCGGCGATACCGGCTCCGATTGCATCGGCACGTCCATTCGTCAGGGCGCTAACTCCGTGACGCAACTTGAAATCATGCCCGCGCCCCCCGAGCACGAGAACAAGGCGCTGACCTGGCCCAACTGGCCGCTGAAAATGCGCACCTCGTCAAGCCAGGCCGAAGGCGCTGTCCGCGAATATGCGGTGCTGACGCAAAAGTTCTCCGGCGGCGACGGCAAGGTCGCCAAGCTGCATTGCGTTCACGTCGACGACAAATTCCAGCCGGTGCCGGGCAGCGAATTCGAAATCAAGGCCGAACTGGTGCTGCTGGCGATGGGCTTCGTCCATCCGGTGCATGAAGGTCTTCTCAAGAAGCTCGGCGTCGAACTCGATCCGCGCGGCAACGTGCGCGCCTCGACCAACAACTACCAGACATCGGTGGCGAAGGTGTTTTCCTCCGGCGACATGCGTCGCGGCCAGTCGCTCGTGGTCTGGGCGATCCGCGAAGGCCGCCAGTGCGCCGCCGCGATTGACCAGCATCTGATGGGATCGACCACGCTGCCGCGCTAAGCGAGCCCTCCCTGAATCAATAAAAGCCCCGTCCAACGACGGGGCTTTTTCGTTCTCGGAGTATCTGCGTCCTGCGCGCTCAGGCCTTTTGAATCCAGAACTGATACATGGTCGCGAAGGTCGAAGGATTTTCAGCTTCGAACACATCCCAGTTCGCAAGATTAGTCGCCGCGCGGTCATCGGGAAACCGCCGCAGATAACTCGTTCGCGCCGGCGTCTCGAAGCCGAGGAACGTAAAACCAATCTCGCGAATAAAATCCGCGATCTGGGGAATCGAGAACTGATGCTCCTGCACATGGAACAGCAGATCGCGACATTCACTCATGCTGAAAAAATCGCTGAACCCGGTGATGTTGTACAGCGAATCTCCCGGCGCGCGGCTGGCGAATTCCGCCCTCAGTCGCCGCACTTCAGCGATCGAATAATCCCGGCCCTGCTGCGCCAGATATGAACGCGCGGCGTTGACGTCGCTGCGCGCGGTCGCGCTATACAGCCCGATATGCATCAGCCCGCCGGGGCGCACCAGACCGGCGAGCCTGCGCCAGCCGGTCAACGGATCGTTCAGGTGATGCAGCACGCCGCTCGAATCGACGACATCGAATGTCGTCTCATTGTTCAGCGACAGAATATCGGCCTGCGCATAGCGCAGGTTGTTTAATCCCAGCTCTCTGGTTTTCCTGATCGCGTAGCTGAGACTGCTGAGACTGAGATCGATCGCCAGAACATTGGCCGACTTCAATTGCTGCGCCCGCTGGATCGCATGTTGTCCGGTGCCGCATCCTGCAACCAGAACGTCGAGGGTACGGTTGCCGAGCGGCTTGAACGGCGAACCCGGAAACCGCATCCCGATATAATGATCGACAGGAAGCGCATGGGTTTCGGCGGCCATCCGGCTCCAGCGCGGATAGGGATTTTCCTCGTACTGCGCCCGCACTTTTTCTGAAACCGCATCTTCGATGTCCGTCAGCCGCTCAATAGTGGGACGGATCGCCAGTTCGTCGCGGTGATCGGCGATCTGCTGCGCGACAAGCGCTGCGACCTCGTCAGGCCATGATTGCGACGCGAGACGCTCGGCTCCTGCAATGGAATGCAGCGGCAGGTAGCTTGCAAGAATTGCGAGCCTGATCGGCGCTACGCTTTCGCCCCGTGCGATGGCCGCGCTCACAGTATCGCGAAGCTGGTCTAGCTGGGCGGCTTCATCCTGGGTGACATCGAAAACGTATTCGTTGATGAAGCCCTGCCGGCCGAGCGCGGCCACCAGCGGCAGCCATCGCACCTCAGCATCGAGCACGCCGGTCGCGATATCGTTCAACGCCGCGCGGCGCAAAGCGGTCAGAACCCGTTCGGCCTCAACTGTCGTGACAGGCGATGCACTCAACAACGCTGCGAACAAACCATCGGTGCCGAGCGCCGCCAGATCGCCAGCGCTAAACAGTTCTTTCAATCCGGGAAGTCCTGCGTGCGGCACGCGCTCGACACACCTCGCCATCGCAGAGGTGCGAAGCAGGATCGCGCCTGCGGCAGCCGACAGATCGCGCGGACGGCTCCACGGCTCATCGAGTGCCCGCACCAGAAGCTGAATGAAATTCTGATCGCGCTGGATCGCTGCCGGATCGAGCGAGCGAAGCGCCATCACAAACGTCGACTTGAGACCGGCAGTATCTTCCGTCCGCAATCCGTTGACGGCAGCAGCGAGCGCGTCTGTCGGCCGGCCGTGCAGCAACAGCAGAGCGCCGAGGTTGTTGTATGCGCCGGGGAAGTTCGGATCGATCTCCAGCACTTTCCGGTTGTGTGTGATGGCCTCGTCGTCGCGGCCGCAATCGGACAGGACGCGCGCCAGATTGTAATGCGGCTCGGGGTTGCGCTTGTCCGAGGCAATCGCCTTGCGCAAAAGATCGATGGCCGCATCGCTGTGACCCGACTGATGCGCGAGCAGACCGAGATACGTCAGCGCGCCGGTGTGGCGCGGATTGGCGGCGAGCACATCGCGATAATTCGCCTCGGCATCGCGCAGCCGCCCGGCCTGATGATGCGCCACAGCCTGCCGGAACAGCGTGTCTTCGAGAAGACCGGACGACCGGGATACGGGCCGGGTGGCGGCGTCACCGCCTTTTCCTTCAGACCGGCGTTGTTTTCTGTTCACGATCTCGACCTGACGGATATTTCTGGATCAGCGGCGCGGACACTACTGCATCGACATGAAGCGATCCAGACGCGGTGCTTTGGGGATTCGCCGCAGTCTCGGGCTTACCAGCGCGAGAACCAGCCGCGCGGAAAGAACGTCGGCTGTCCGGTATTGGTCGGAGGCCGCTGGAATCCGTCCCGTCCCGCAGACCGCTGGCGCGGTGGCGCGGATGGATCGAAAAGGCCCTGAACGGTTTGCGTCTTCTTCGGCTTCGGCTTGGGTGGCGCGGCAGGCCCGTCGGAGGGTGCAGCAGCGACAACAGGATCGCTCGGCGGCGCGCTCAGCACGCCCACTTCGCGGCGCGGCCACGAAAAATCGTCGGCGCGTCCGGTAGGCGGCGCGAGCGGTTCACCCTTCACCAGCGTGCGGGCTGCAAGCGCATCGACCGATGCCGGCCGCGTGCCGACGCCGCCAAGCAGTTCATCGGTCCCGACCGACGACGCCACCAGCGGCATCACCGGTCCCATCAGCGGACGCGGACCGGCTTCGCCCGGACGAATGTTGGAATCGGGTGCGAAGGATTCACTCGGGATCGCGATCGGCCCGGAGCGCGCCGCAAGCACGCGGCGGATTTCACGCTCGGTGTAGTGCGCGAGCTTGCGCGCGCCGGATTTCGTAAAATAGACGCCGTCGGAGGAGCGCAGGCGGCGCGTCTGACCTTCGAAATCCGGACCCGATAGTGCGAAGCGTCCGGCGTCATCGACGAAGCCGTCCCAGACATCGACATAAGTGATACCGGCTTTGCCGGCCGCATCGCGATACAGCGCATCGAGGAACAGCATGTCTGATGTGGACTTGGTGCCCCGGATCGACGGCAGACCGACCCACAGGACCGGCACGCCCTTCGATTTCAGGACCGCGATCATCTCCTCGATTTTCTTGGTGTACAGTTCGACCCAGCGCTCCTCGCGGAAATCGTACAGACCGTTGGCCGAGCGCTGCCCTTTCTCGGGTGCGAGAATCTGAGGCTGATCGTCATCGTCGGGAGCGGCCTCGTTGTCAGATGGCTTGTTGTCCGCAGCCTTGCTCTCGTCGTCGTCCGCCTGCTTGTCGCCGGGCTTCGCTGCGGCATCGGGCTTGGCGCGGGAATCCTTCTTGGCGTTCTTCTTGTCCGCCTTGTCGCCCAGCTTGGCGTCGGCCTTCTTCTCGACGACAGGTTCGCGGATCGGTATGCGATCGTGCAGGCCGAGCATCACCACAATGACTTCAGGCTTTTCGTGAGCGAGAATTTCTTTCGCCGCGGCAATCCAGTCCGCCGGATCGCCCTTGGGCTGATACTTCAAAAGACCCGACACCGTCTTGTGCTTGCGGATCACGCCGAGGTCGGGGGTTTCCGACAGCGCATCTTCAAGGCCGTAGGCGAGCCAGTCGGCCATCGCGTCGCCAAGCACCAGCACGTTGTTGTCAGCAGGCGCGTCACGCTTGGCGGGCGCAGGCGCGCGCGAGGAATCCACCGGACGCGGGGCTTGTTGCTGCGGGCCTGGATCGAACGGTGAAAAGAACCCGCCGCCGCGCTGCGGAGCTTGCCGTTGCGGACGGCCGAAACCGAAATCGAAAAACTGCGCCGAGGCCGGAGCCACGATCCCGAACAGCATGGCGCCCGCGACCGCGAGAACCGTCAGCGGTCCGCGTTCGGTGAACACCTTCAGGAAGGATCTCGGTTTCGGCATGCGGGTCACGGTTGTCTCAAGCGATCCTGCAAAATAGTAGCAGATTCAGGCCCCAGCAGGGCGGAAACGCCGCCCATAAACAGGGGATGCTGTCAGCCCGTCAAGGGCCGGAACCTCGTTCCGGCCGGGGAAAATGCCGATTTTACCGCCCGCGCAGCCGCTCCAGCACACCGGACGAGGCAAACCCGTCGGCAGGCGCCCCGATCGAGGCCTGAAACGAGCGCAAGGCTTTCCGGGTTTCGCCGCCGAGATTGCCGTCCGGCTCGCCGCGATAGAACCCGCGCTGCGCCAGCAGTTGCTGCAATTCCAGCCGCTCGTCGCGGGACAGCACCCGCTCCTGTCGCGGCCATTGCTGCACGAACGGCGCGCCGCCGCGCAGCCGGTCCGCGAAATGGCCGATCGCCAGCGCGTAAGCCTCCGACGGATTGTAACGCATGATCGAACGGAAGTTGCCGAGCATCAGGAAACCCGGCCCGTCCGCACCGGCAGGCGCCAGCAGAAACGCCTTGTCGCCGGTGCGCGGAAACGGCTTGCCGCCGGCGCGCTTCACGCCGAGATGCGCCCACTGCGCGATGGTGTAGGTCTTGGCGCGATCGGCATGGAGATAGTTGAACCCCTGCGGCACCTCGACCTCATAGCCCCAGGTCTGTCCCGGCGACCAGCCGTCCTTTTTGAATTTCGCCGCGGTCGACGCGATGATGTCCGGCACATCGTCCACGGTGTTGCGCTTGCCGTCGCCGTCGAAATCCACCGCGAAGCGCTTGAACGCCGTCGGCATGAACTGGGTCGCCCCGAATGCACCGGCCCATGAGCCGCGCATCTGCTGCGGCGTCAGATCGCCGTGATGCAGGATTTCAAGTGCTGCCAGAAATTCGTCCTTGAAATATTTCTGACGGCGGCCCACGCAGGCCAGCGTCGCGGTGGAATTCAACACGCTGCGGTCGCCGCCCTGCGTGCCGTAGTTCGACTCGATGCCCCAGATCGCGGCGACGATGTAACGGTCCACGCCGTAGGCTTTTTCGACAGCGGCGAAGGTCGCGGCGTTTTTCGCCAGCACTTCGCGGCCTTTCGCGATCCGCGCGTCGGTGACCAGAATGTCGAGATAGTCCCACACCGCCTTGGTGAATTCAGGCTGCGAGTCCATCAGGTCCATGATGCGCAGATCCGGCGACAGGTCCGCCGTGAAGCGCCGAAAGCTGGCTTCAGAAACACCGCGCCGCGCGGCTTCCGGCCAGAAGCCGGCGATGCAGCGGTCGAAATTCGCAGCCGAATTGCGAATGGCATCCGCCGTCATCAACGGATGACCGGACGCGCCGTCCTCGCCGCTCCATTCCTTCGGCGTGGAGGCCTGCGCCATCCGCCTCGGCTGGGGTGCTATCTGACGCGGCGGCGAGATCATCTGCTGGATCGTGCCGGTGATGTCGCCGAACGCCCCGCGCCCGGATGAACTCTGCCCATAGGCCGGTCCGGCCACGAGCGACGCCACCGCAACCACGGACATGGTCAACGCCGCGCCCGCGACCATCAGCCACGCGCTTTCTTCACGTCCGATCCGTTTCATGCGTACTCCACCCACTCAAACTATCCCGCATACAGGAGGCCCGGACAGGGTTTCCAGCCGATTAACAAAGCAGCATTTTCCGGCGGCGAAATGGCGCGGGGGCGCTCGTGGCGGTACGCGGGCACTTTGTTCCTTCAAACAAACGCCCCTCACCCGCTCTATCTTCTCCCTCCCCCTTGTGGGGAGGGTCGGTTGAGCGAAGCGAAACCGGGGTGGGGGTCTGCGAATTTCCCCCACCCGGCTTGCTGCTCGCAAGCGCTCGCAACGCGCCACCCTCCCCACAAGGGGGAGGGATGCAGCAAACCTTGCCCCCCACCCCGCTCATCCGCCGTTCATCCGCGCCCCGTTAGCGCTAACCTTGACGGAACTCTCACGCCGCCACGCCGTTTTTCAGCCCGATAAAACCTGCTACCACCGATGACCTCTCTCCCAACCTGCACAAAGAGCCTCATGAAAATCCGCAAAGCCGTGTTTCCCGTCGCCGGTCTTGGCACCCGCTTCCTGCCCGCAACCAAGGCGATGCCGAAGGAAATGCTCACCGTGGTCGACCGCCCGCTGATCCAGCATGTGGTGGACGAGGCGCTGGAAGCCGGCATCGAACACCTCGTGTTCGTCACCGGCCGCAACAAGGGCGTGATCGAGGATCACTTCGACCGGCCCTACGAGCTTGAGGACACGCTGAAGGAGCGCAACAAGCTTAAAGAGATGGACATCCTCGAGCGCGACCAGCCGAAGGCGGGCGCGACCTCGTTCACGCGCCAGCAGGCGCCGCTCGGCCTCGGCCATGCGGTGTGGTGCGCGCGCGACATCATCGGCAACGAGCCGTTCGCGGTGTTGCTGCCGGATGTGCTGGTGAAAAACAAGCCGAGCGGCCTCAAGCAGATGATCGATGCCGCCAACGCGGCAGGCGCGGACAAGGCCAACATCATCGCGGTGGAAGAAGTGCCGATGGAGCAGGTCCACATGTATGGCGTGGTCGGCGTCGGCAAGGCCAAGGGCGACATGTTCGAACTCGATGGCATGGTCGAGAAGCCGAAGAAGGAGGTCGCCCCCTCGAATCTCTCGATCACCGGGCGCTATATTTTGCAGCCGGAGATTTTCAACATTCTGGAAACGCAGGCCAAGGGCGCGGGCGGCGAAATCCAGCTCACCGACGCGATGCTCGGCCTTGCCAAAAGCCAGGCGTTTTACGGATTCAAGTTCAAGGGCAAGAGCTACGACTGCGGCTCGAAGTCAGGATTTCTGGCGGCGAACATTGCCTATGCGATGGACCGCGAAGACCTGCGGAGCGATCTGCTGGTGGAGATGAAGAAGTATATTTAGCTATGAATCACTTCTATGTCGGAAATCCAAGTAGGAGAAATCCTATTCCAACCTGCTATGGCTTGGCTGATTTTGAGCATCTTAGACTCCAAGTCTAACTGGCTCGACATATCTTCACGTTCAATAAAGGGCAGAACTTCTTCGGCATAAAGCACCTTATTTCTCTCAAATCTTCTTCCTTCGCCAGATTGTTGACGATCCAGGTAGATCCCAAAATCTTCGTATGGTCCCAACACTTCCGTCAGCCCTGCAATCTTTTTATGCAGCGCCGATTGCGGAATATAATTTTCAATTTCGCGGCCCGCAGTAACCCAAGCGTATCCACCCAACGCCTCAACCTCCGAAACAACGCGCGCTTTTGTCGCGTTTATTTGCGAGGACGCATCCCGGCTATCGCTGTCAATAACAACAACCGCATTGCGGTTAACCCCAAAAATTTTAATTGCCTGTTCTTGACCTGAAGAGTCGAACGGTTGACTCCCAGAGAGATGGGCTAATAATCTTCCGCCATAAAAAACGCACTGATAGTGCAACCCCTCCTCCAAGAGCCCGTCGGTAATTAATTTTATCCAATGGTTGAAATAAAGACGATCAGAGGGACCCTCGACCCATACGATGCCGTTTGATTGCAGCAGATCGCTAGCTCTAACATCTAGGTCGTCGAGAATCCCTCTGCTTTCTATATACGTGTTTACGCGACGCGCACGAGCAGACGCCCCGGAGTGAGTAACGTGCACAATTTGCGCGAAGTCATCATGACTCAGCATGTCTATAACAGCGCTAGAATGACTAGTTAGAAAGACTAGAAATTCATGTTTGAGCGAGTAGTCGATGATGAATTTCAGCAACCGCCTCTGTAGCGACGGATGCAGATTATTTTCCAGCTCTTCAAAAGCAAATACGTAGTTTGAAAGAGCTTTTCCCTCGATGTGTGGCAGCAAAATAAGAAATCCCAGAACCAATAAGATGGTCTTTATCCCACTCCCACTATTCGTCAGCGCAACAGAACCCTTTCCTTCTTCCTCTAAATATACTTCCCATTCATTGGAATCGTGTCTTCGAACCTGAATGCGCTTAAAATTAGCATCCGGCGAGAATATATGATTCAATTCTGTTAAGAGGTTCTTCTCGACAAGGCTGTTGGGGAGTGACGATTGATTCAAAAATCGCTGAACCACATTCGTAAATCCGCTACCGTTCGGAGCAATTTGCGTCGTACTATTGTCAATCTCTGGAACGACATCTCGATCTGCTAGCAACCGCTTAAAGGATTTTCCCTCTAAGGGAAAATGAATCTGAGCAGCAAGATCTTCGAACATTGACCGAGCGACAACCTCTTCGCCATTGCGAATAGAGCGGAACTTTGGACCGTTGTCCCTGCGGATGTAAATACTAATGGGATCATCAGCATACTGTCTTCCGAAGGCCCAATGATTTCCGGGAAGAGGCCCACCGCTGGTACCGGAGCTGAAAACTCGACTTAGGATGTTCTCGGGCACTGTGGTGTCGAAATAGACTTCACTCACAACCCCCAAGTTTTGGGTTGATGGCTGGAATTGAAAATTTCCACAGGAGTATTGGACTACATCGAGTAATGCAGATTTGCCGCTGTTGTTACGTCCGACAATAAGATTGATGGCTTCGATCCCTTCAAGACCAAAACCATCTGAGCCAAATGACTTGTAGCTTTTTACCTTTAGTGTCGCCTTTTTCATTAGTTCAAAGAATGACATCTGCACCCCGCTCAGCGCTACGCTTCTGGGTTTTCACGAATCGCATCAATCAAGCTAACCGCAACCAAATATCCTTGACACAAAATCACTCTAGGCTTATATTCCTATTGCTTCATTCGTGAGGGGCGCTTCTAGAGGCGATCCTGAAGTGGAATGAAGCGCGGCGCCCGCGCGCGTGGTTCGCAGCCACGTTCCCGGGAGGCCAGGGTCACCGTCCGGGCTCACTATGGAGCTCTGCCGTTCGCGGCTGGACGCGGACAGGATGAAGGGCGGCGAAAGCCGTCCGGATAAAGGGTAGCTCGGCACCCGTCCTGGCCCGGAAGTACGGTCCCTGCGCTCACAAGACGCCGCGATGGAGCGCCGTAAGGCGATGCGCTTCCTCAACGCTAGAGGGAGCGAGATACTCAATTTGCGCCTTGCGGCGCTCCATCTCCCCTCATTCATGAGGGCGCGAACGAGGCAGGCCTCGCGCGCGCTATTGAGGGGACACGTTAAGAAGTCCAACTCGCGCAAACGCGCGCGAGAGCAATGGCGCGTGGCTGTTTGAAAGTGGCTGTTTGAAAATTGAATCGGGAGACTGAGATGGCACGGGGTGCTTCACCAACCATGATCGTCATCACCGGGCTTGACCCGGTGATCCACGACTTCACGTTTCTCAACCAGAAAGACGTGCAGGAAAGACGTGCAGGAAAGACGTGGATGGCCGGGTCAAGCCCGGCCATGACGAACTACAATGTGACACGCTGATTGGCGCACACCCATTTGGCTGGGACGACCGGGGAGAGTTCGCGCGGTGCCCGCAAGGGCGGGGCGAGGTGAGAAATCTCACGTTTTTGTGTGGAATTTTGCCGTAACGGCGGGGTCTAAACCGCGTATCTAGGGCATTGGCGGAAACGCCGACATCCATCGAAGAGGACCATCATGGACCGCACCCAGTTCCGCCGCACCGCTCTCGCCCTCTCCGCCGCAGGCGTGCTGGCGCTCGGCTGGTTTGCCGCGCCCTCGCGCGCCGCCGAGGAGGCCTTCATCATTCCGCCGCCCGCCGCCGACATCGCGCCGAGCGACGGCCTGAAAACCTTCGTGCTCGCCGGCGGCTGCTTCTGGGGCGTGCAGGGCGTCTACCAGCACACCAAGGGCGTGACCAACGCAGTGTCGGGCTATGCGGGCGGGCTGGCGCGCACCGCGAATTACGAGACCGTCGGACGCGGCACCACCGGCCACGCCGAAGCGGTGCAGATCACCTACAACCCGAAGGAAGTCTCGCTCGGCAAGCTGCTGCATATCTATTTCTCGGTGGCGCACGATCCGACCCAGCTCAACCGCCAGGGACCGGATTCAGGCACGCAGTATCGCTCCACGGTGTTCACCTCGGACCCGGCCGAGCGCAAGGTGGTGACGGACTACATCGCGCAGCTCAACGGTGCGAAGGCCTACAAGAAATCGATCGCAACCACGCTGGAGCCGTTGCAGGGCTTCTATCCGGCGGAAGATTATCATCAGGACTACCTGACGCTTCACCCGAACCAGCCCTATATTGTGTTCAACGATTTGCCGAAGATCGAAAACCTGAAAAAGATCTTCGCCGACAACTATCGCGACAAGCCCGCGCTGGTGCGCGAGGCCAAAGCGACCAATTAAAAGGCGACGAACTAAGCGCCCGTCAATCGGCATCTGCGAATTGAGAAAAAGCGGCGGACCGGACAGGTTCGCCGCTTTGATGTGATATCCACGACAACAAGACAACGAAAAGGAGCTTGCGCATGACCGACATCAAGACGAAGACCGGCTCCGGCATCATCGAGAAGTCCGAGAGCGAGTGGCGCAAGGAATTGACGCCGATGCAGTACGCCGTGCTGCGCGAGAAGGCGACCGAGCGGCCGTTCACCGGCGAGTATGACCACGCGTTCGATCCGGGCACCTATGTCTGTGCCGGATGCGGGCAGTCCTTGTTCGAGTCGGACGACAAGTTCGATTCCGGCTGCGGCTGGCCGGCGTTCTCCGCCCCCGCAGGCGAGAGCAACGTCGCCGAGGAGCGCGACGTCACCCACGGTATGGTCCGCACCGAGGTGCTGTGCTCGAAATGCCAGGGCCATCTCGGCCACGTCTTCCCCGACGGGCCGGGGCCGACCGGATTGCGCTATTGCATCAATTCGGCGGCATTGAAACTTTTGCCCAAGTAAACTCGTCTCTCTTTCACGGGAAAATTTAATCCCGCGCGGCTTGTCAAAGGCCGCGCGGTTCCTATCTGTCGGTTCCGTTCGTACGCGAACGAAATACGACCAACAAAAAAAGCTCCCAAATAACTTTCCTCTGAAGGAATTCGTCGATGTCCACAAGATCGCGCCAGACGGTGCTCGCTCTCGGCCTTGCAGGCCTTCTTGTTGAGGCCGTGGTGTCCCACCCTGCCTTCGCCGTCGGCAAGGTCACGCTGTTCAAGGTCGTGACGCCGCAAAACCAGATCGTGATCGGCCTCACCAAGGCTGAACTGGCGCAGATGGAAGGCAAGACCCCGGACGCTGTGGAGAAGGCACTGCGCAGCGCCGGCGCGCTTGATGTCTGGCAGTATGGCGTCCGCCGCGGCATCAGCGGCGTGCCGGAACAGGCGCCGGTGCGCAAGATCTCCGTCTCCGCCGAACCCAACACCCACATCGAGGCTTACACGACGCCGCTCAAGGTCGTGTCTATCGCCGACGAAATCATGACGGAAGCGATCCAGTAGCGTTGCCCATCCGGAACCGAAACGGCGCGTGGTGCTTGTCTTGACGAAGGCTGCGGCAGTCACGCCGCCGCCGGGCTGGAGAGACACGCAATGTCGATCGGACTGATACTCGTCATCATTCTTATTATCTTTTTGCTGGGCGGATTTAGCGGCCGCTTCGGCGGCTACGGCTATGGCCTCGGCCACGGCGGAATGGGCATCGGCGGCACCATTCTGGTGATCCTGATCATCCTGCTTTTGCTCGGCAAAATCTGACAAAATCAGACCCGCCGAAACGGATCGGCCGCCATGCGGACCCGCGCCTCCCCTGGCGCGGGTTTGAGCACCAGCTAGAGCTTTGAAATCAAAGCAATTATTTGCAACTCCCGCGGCCGCGCGATGGCGTTCATTATAGGAGATATGACGGGTCGCAATTGGCGAAAAAAGGCCTATATTGGAGTCTGTTCTGGAATGAATGACACCTGCCGAGCGGTCTCCCCGAGAGACCGTCCTCCGACTGTCGTTTCTATCGAATCCCAAATCGAGAAGGCCGAGATCATGGCTGCGTTCAATTACAACACCGAAGCCGAACTCTTTCCTGCGGCGATCCGCAAGAAAAAGCGCGCCGGCTTTGCGTACCGCCGATTCCCGACCGCAGCCGAGGCCGTGCAATTCGCCATCGAACAACTTCCCGCCGACAGCCTGAACGGCGCCTACCTGCAAGTGGACGAAGCCCGCTTCGACCAGAGCGGCATCCGCACGCTGTATGAGAGCGAAGCATTTCCGCTCGAGCGCAACCGGCCCGAGCCGGCCGAAGCCGCCGGCGAAGAAAAGCAGACCGCGACAGGCTGATCGATTCCCACTTTTTGGGATCACGCTTTTTCCGCGCATGATCCGATCCGAAAACTGGGTCCCACTTTTCGGGATCATGCTTTTCCCGCGCATGATTCGATCCGAAAACCGGTTTCCACTTTTCGGGATCATGCGCCTCGCGGCTGCTTGTCCATCCACTTCTTGAGGATACGCATGTTGCGCATGTTGGCGCGGAACATGACGTCGAAGGCGTCGCCCGCGAACGGCACCAGCCCGACTACGCCATCCAGCGCGACATTGCCCAGCATCCGCGCCACCACATGCTTCGGCGCGCCGAGCGAACGGGCCTCGCGCACGATCCACAGCGAGATCGCCGTGGTGAGCAGATCGCCGACGATCGGCACCAGGCCGATCAGGCCGTCGATGCCGTAGCGGATGTTGGTGCCCGGCAGGATGAAGGCGACATCGAGCAGCTTCGACAAAGCCTCGATCCGCGCGAAGCGCTGCTCGCGCGTCAACGGCCCGAACCCGATCCCGCTCAGACTCTGAAAATCGAAATCGGCAGCATTCGATGCACCGAAACGCCCCGACGCGCCGAACGGACCCGCGCCGCCACCGAAGCCGCCGGGATGCACTTCGTTGCCATCCTGATCGATCACAGGCGGCCGCTTGCCAGCGCTTGAGCGCGGCTTCGCGGTCCGGTCGAAGATATCGTCGGTCATCCTGGCACTCGTCATGGTCGTGCTGACCCCGTTTAAAGGCTGGCGCGTTTCGCGCAAGCAGCCTCACATAGGAACGCGAAATTGCGGCGCAAGTTGCGCGGAGGGAAACTGGGTCCGGCGAAATGTCGCGGCGCCCGCCCTACTCCCTCTCTTCGACGCGCGTTCGCGGAATTGGCATCCCGAGCTGAACCATCTTGGCGATGACGGCGCCCATGTTGCGGTCCAGCGCCTGGGCGATGTGGTTCACCTGCATTCCGGAGCGGGCATGATCGCGCAGACACTCCTCGTCCTCTTCAGTCCAGATCCTGTTCTTGTGGTTCACGACGGCACCCCAGACGCAACGCATACGCTTTCACGTCAACACGGCCGCGCGACGCCGTCTGTCCGCTTGTGAACACTCGGCGCGAAACCCGCGCCGAAAACCGCCCGGTCAGGCCATCACCATGCCGAACATGAACAGGATCGCGAGGCCTGCGAAGGCATAACGCAGCGGACGGTCTTCCGCGATGATTTCGATCAGTCTCATTTTTCAACCCCCGTCAAAAAAAGACAAAACCGGGGCACGAACTTCGTTCCACGCCCGTTCATTTTATTTCCGGCAAGTTGCGATCCGTCCCGGATGCGCCCGGAACTTTTTCAGGACCAGCCGGTTGGTAGCGAGGTCACGAAAGGATTTGTCATGAAAAAGATTGCTGTTGCTTTGGCGACCATCGCCACCGTCGCTGTGATATCCGCTCCCGCCGCCGAAGCTCGTGGTGGCCGTAACGCTGCCGCGATCGGATTCGGCCTTGCCGCCGGCGCGCTGGTTGCCGGCGCTGCCGCCGCCAACTCGTATAACTATTACGGCGGCCCGGCTTACTACGGCGAGCCCGCCTATGGTTACGGCGGACCCGTTTATGCCGAGCCGGTCTATGGGCCCGGCTACTATCGCAGCCGCAGCTATCACCGGAACCACAGCAACGATCCGAACCCGGTGGATATGAACCCCTACAATCCCTGGTAACGGGACATCGAACAGCAAAAGCCCGGAGCATGCTCCGGGCTTTTTTGTGCGCGCGATTGGTGGCCTTTCATGCGGCGCGCGTCTCACGGGAGCCTTCGCGCGCCTTCAGCGTGCTCTTACCGTTCTTGCGCGAACGCGATGCTTTAGCAGTAGCCGGTCTCGGGGAACGCCGGGGTGAATTCCGCGCCCATCTGTTTCAACGTCGCCAGGATCAGCTTCGATCCGAAATTATGCTTGTCCGGTGCCGCCACCTTCGGCCCGTGCAATTCGCGCCAGTCGACCGCGACCTTGCCGCCGTCCGCGATGCGCCAGTCCACCTCGATCTTGCCCTCTGGCGCAGACAGCGCGCCGTATTTCAGCGCATTGGTGGTGAGTTCGTGAATCACCAGCCGCAGCGCGCGCGCCTGCCGGGCGCTGAGTTGAATGTCCGGTCCGTTCAGTTCGATCCGCGCTGCACCGTGCGGCTGCGCGACGCCCGCGACAAACAGCGCGCGCAGGCTCATCGCGTTTTCACCCGTCTCATCGAGCAGGCCGTTGGTGTCCGCCACCGCGCACATCCGCTTGATCAGCGTATCCGCGACATCGCTGTCCTTCACGGTCTGATGGATCAGCGACGTGATGACAGCGAGAATATTCCTGCTGCGATGCTCGATTTCGCCGACCAGCAATTGCCGCTCGCGCTCCTTGGTCTCCACGGCGAACAGAAGCTGCCGGTGGACCAGCGCCAGCGCCACAACCAGCAGGCCTGACAATCCGAACAGAATGAAATTGGCGAGATGCACGCGATCGACCGGCGCAAAGGTAAACAGCGGCTCGCTGAACGCCCACCACACCGTGAGAATCGACAGCACGATGGCAAGAACGCCCGCGAACAATCCGCCGAACAGCGCGGACACCAGCACCGCGGGAAAGAACGTCGCGAACGGCAGCGTCGGACCGAGCACGCCCATCAGCGCGCGCGCTCCGGCGGCGAGCGCCACGCATGCCACACACAACGCGACGGAGGCCGCCACGCCGAGATTGGTTCGCTTCAGGAGAAGCTGACGCCACCTGCTGTTCACGGAAAAATCCTGCCCGGCATAAAGTCTTCCATAAAACGCGAAAGCCGCAAAGCGCGGCCGCCGATGTGTCGTGTTGTGAACATTGCGCGCGCCTCCTGCGGGAGGCCGTCCCGGATCGGCACATTCGTTTCAAGTTTTAAGTTTGCGTCTGCAGAATCCTCGCGGATTCTTTTGTGCGAGGGTCGCGGCCGCTGCGATGTTTTCTCGATCACGATGTTTTCTCAAACACCCGGCGATTGTCGTCTTGACTCTGGTTGCCTGGATAGAACAAATAGAGAACATCAATCATACCCCGTCAATACGGAACATCGGCATGTTGGACAAACTCGCCTCCGGCCCGCAGCCGGAATCGGAGCGGCTTGATATTGCAGCGGATCAGGCCATCGCCGCATGCGGCGGCGACATGCGCTCAACGATCCGCGCGCTGATCCTGGCCAACGAATTTCTGGAGTACGAGCTTTGCGAGATGTTCAAGGCTGTGACCAATAGCCATACACGCAGACACCTGCCTGCGAACCGGGCCGACTGGTTCGAGTGATATGAGGCCCAAACACAATCGCCGGACCTTCCGGCCCGGCGCTTGTGTCTCGCGATCGAGATCGCAAAATTTAAACTGCAATCCGGGCTACTTCTTGCCGCCCTTGCTCTGCTGATAGCTGGAGCTGCCGCCACTCTTGGGGGCGTTCTTGTCCGCTTTCGGCTTTTTCTTTTCCTTGCTGCCCTTGTCTTTACCCTTCGCCATCGCGTCCTCCTGTTGCCGTGCTGACCAGTGCGTCCGGCCCTCTCAATTCCGTGTCGTCCGGCCGCAATTCTGCCGACGACACAACGAGCCTAGCACTTTGTCAAACTGGCCGCTGATCTATCTGACGCCTCGGTCTAATAAGCCACAGGGCGATATGAACGCATTGGCCGCTCGGGCGTTGGTAGCCGTCACGAAAGGACAGCCAACATGAGCGCACCTCAAATCAAAGAACACATGGAAGTCATCGGCGCCGACGGCGTGCATATCGGCACCGTCGACCGCGTGGAAGGCGGCCGGATCAAGCTGACCAAGGCGGACAGCGGCGAAGGCAGTCACAAGGGCCACCATCACTATATCGATCAGGGTCTGGTTGCCGGTGTGGAAGGCCAGAAGGTGCGGCTGTCGGCCAATGCCAACATCGCCGTCACCCTGGAAGAAGAAAAGTAGTGCTGCTTTAAGCGGTCTTGCGCAGCACGGGCTCGGATTCGAGCGGCGTGACGTCGAACACCGCATAGCCGTTCTTGCCGTCCTTCTTGGCGGTGTACAGCGCCCGGTCGGCGGCTGCGAGCAGACGTTCGGCTTGCAGCCCGATCTCGGGCCGCCATTGCGCGACACCAATGGAGGTCGACAATGCCAGCGGCGCGCCGTTCCATTGCACCGTCTCGCCCTTGCAGGCTTCCAGCACATGGCGGGCGATCATCGCCCCCTCGCGCAGGGTGGTGGAAGGCAGCACCACGCAGAATTCATCGCCGCCCATGCGGGCCAGCAGATCCCCGGCGCGCAGCCGGGTTCCGGCAATCCGGGTGAACAGCCGCAGGCATTCGTCGCCAGCGGCATGGCCATGGCTGTCGTTGATGTCCTTGAAATCATCGAGATCGATCATCAGCAGGGCGAATGCATCGCCGCTGCGGCCGGAGCGCGTGCATTCCTCGTCCAGCCGCGCCAGCAACTGGCGGCGGTTGGCAGCGCCCGTCAGATCGTCGAACATCGCCAGATCCGCGACCTCGGCGCGCAGCCGGTCGATCGCCATCAGCAGGAAGCCGAAATTCCACATCATCGACAGGAACACCAGCGTCAGGATCAGCACGGCCTGAAACGGATTGAAAGCGATCAGCGAAATGCTGCCGCCGACATGCAGCATCGCCGCCGTGGAGCGCAGGACATAGACCGCGATCATCAGGATCGCGATATAACCGGACATCCGCGCGCCCGGATAAGCGTGGCCCTTCTTGCGGGAAAACAGCAGCGGCAGCGTCAGCGCGATCGGCACGGCCTGACAGGCCGAGTAGATCAGGATGCGCATCGCCATGCTGTCCTGCCAGACAAAGAACGCAAGGCCGAAGAAGTTGATCCCGACAATGGCAAACGTGGTGCGCCATGACACCGGGGCGCCGTAGAAGCGCCGGATGCCCATCGCCGCAAGACAGACAGCCAGAACGAGGATGGAGCCGCCGATCAGCAACGGAATGAGAAGAAGAACCTTGTCCTGCGGATCGAGGAAGCCGCGGGTCATTGCAATCGCGGCACCGAGTGCTGCGACCAACGCGCCGGCAGTCCAGAACCGCGTGGCACCCAGATTCGGATAGCTGCGCAGGACGAAGACCCACACCGTCCCGATCGCGACGAAGTTGACGATGAAAACGATCCAGAGTGTCGGGACGCTCAGCATGAACAGATCCAGGGTGCGCGATGGCCCGCGTCTTTTGCCCTGTCCCCGTGATCGTTTGCTGCCCGATGCATGTACCCACTCCTCGTCCCGCGAATGCGGGATTGGCCTCCCCCGAAGCTGGATGCATCCTTGCAGGGGCGCTCTTAACGGAGTCTGACCGGTTCCGGATAAACCGCACCGTGGTTGTGAATTGATGAACGCAGCGGGCGCGGGCCTAAACGAAAGCCGTTCTGGCGCGCGTGCGGGCAACCGCGAAAGCAAAGCGAAAGCTTTCGTGCACTGTTAACCGTAACGCGCAAGCCGCCATCCACAGAAAAAAGCACCGGCAATGTCACGAAGCCTGCACAATGTTGAAAAACAGGCGACAAATTTCAGCGAATCGGTTCGGATCGGAATCGAGGCTGTGCACTGGCCTATCGCCGAGCATGCCTCGTGACGTTGACGTCAACTCGAACCCATGAGGATGCCATGGCGAAGAAAGCCAAGAAGGCCAAGAAGGCTGCGAAGAAGACAGTGAAGAAGGCCAAGAAGGCCAAGAAGAAGTAGTTTTATTGATTTGAAGTGGCTCGGGCGAAGCTGCTTCGCCCGAGCTACTGATTTCTAAACCACTGATTTCCAAGTTATCGATTTAGGGCAGCTCGCCGAACTGCCCGCCTCATCCAGGCCCGCGCGATCTGACGCTCTGCCATTCCGGCATTTTCAGCAGCGCCCTCGCACTTTCCCACTGCCGAACGATCACCGCCCCGCGAGACGGTCCGCGAAATAGCCGATGGTCTTGCGATAGATGGTCGCGCGATTCCATTCGCGCATCGCCTCGAAATTCGCCGTGCCCTCGCCGTAAGGCTGGCCGCCTTTGAAGCCCGCCGTGCGCAGGAGATTTGCCGTCGAGGCCAGCACGTCCGGCACGCTGTGGCGCAGATCGACATGGCCGTTGCCGTCGAAATCGACGCCGTACTTGATATAGGACGACGGCAGGAACTGGGTCTGGCCGAGCTCGCCGGCATAGGCGCCGATCAGGTCGCGCAATGGCAGGTCGCCGCGCTGGAGGATCTTCAGCGCCGCCAAAAGTTCGCCCTGAAACAGTTCGGTGCGGCGGCAATCGTGCGCCATGGTCGCAAGCGTCCGGATCACCGGCATCTTGCCGATGTCGCCCTTGCCGAAATCAGATTCCAGACCCCAGATCGCGACAATGATCTCCGGCGGCACGCCGAAGCGCTGCTGGATGCGCGACAGCAGCGAGGCATGACGTTGCAGCATCGCCTTGCCGGTGTTGATGCGGCCAGCACCAACGCGGGTCGAGACATATTGCTCGAAGGTCTTGTTGAAAGTGCCGCGCTGGCGGCGGTCGAACGACAGCACCGCCTGATCCTGCGTCACGCCGGCGAACGCCTGAGAGATCACGCTCTGCGAAATCCCCGCAGCCGCCGCCTCCTGCGCCATCGCGGACACGAAGGTCTGGAAATCGCCGCCGCAGCGCGCGGCGTAAGTGGGCGTGGAGAGCAGGAGCGAGACGATGACGGCGGCGAATACGCGCATGAAGCAGCTCCGTGAGAGACTATTCGCCAATGATGCCATGGGATTCAGGTCCGAACAATGACGCCGCCGCGCCGTCCGGCCCTGACGATCATCTGAGGCCGATCAGTTCGGCGTCCCGCCCAAGGCGCGGTTGGTCACGATCTGGGCTGCGATGATGATCCAGGGCAGCACCAGTTCAGGAACAAGATAGCCGAGCCAGACCGCCGACGGCTCCGGCAGGCCGACCTTGCTGATCGAGATCAGGCGACCGATGCCGCCGAGCAGCACCGTGAACGCGAGCAGGAAAATCAGCGTGTTGTGCTGGCGGATGGTCGACGCGACCCACAGCCCGGTCACACCCGACATCAGATAGATGCCGCCCATGAAGCGATGCACATTGTCGAGCCGCGGCGCGGTCTCGGGCTGCCCGAGATACATCTGCAAGGTGCCGCCGAACACGGCGATCGCGCCTGCCAGAAACAGGCATATCTGGGCAACACGCTGACTGAGCAACATCGGTTCGGTGGCGGTCATGGAAAACTCCCGGTTTGAAATCGGCTTTGTAAAATCACGCGAACTATAGCATCTGGACGCGCGGAAGCCGCCCTGTTCCTTACGGCGGGCTGCGATACAATGTCGATATGCTGCGATGCCAAGCGGAAGTTCGAGCACCTGCGCGGGCAGTTTGTCGATCTCAGGCGATGGAGGTCGTCCCATTCCTCCGCTCAGCTTTTGAGGTCCTGCATCATGATGACTCGAACATTACGGCTCACCAATGAAGCCGAAACCTCGATCTTGATACGCGTTTCTGCACCAGTACAGGAAGACATCGATTGGTCATGCGTCCTTTCGATCGGCTGGCCGGATCGAATGGTGGAGCGCAAGATATTCGGCATAGACGCCATCCAGTCGCTGGAGCTGGCGCTGCGCATGATCGGCACTGAATTATACGCGAGCGAGTTTCACAAAGCTGGACAGTTAATGTGGCTCAAGCCCGGCGCTGGTTACGGGTTTCCCGTACCCAACACCATACGCGGCACGTTGGTGGGAGAAGATCGAGATTATCTCTGAGCAACTTTGACAAACAAAACGGCGGACCTTTCGGCCTGCCGTTTTGTTTCAGGGCCCCCGCCTTCGCGGGGACGACATCGTGAGATGCGATTAGTTATCGAGGAACGAGCGCAGCTTTCGTGACCGGCTCGGATGCTTCAGCTTGCGCAGCGCCTTCGCCTCGATCTGACGGATACGTTCGCGGGTCACCGAGAACTGCTGGCCGACTTCTTCCAGCGTGTGGTCGGTGTTCATGCCGATGCCGAAGCGCATGCGCAGCACGCGCTCCTCGCGCGGGGTGAGCGACGCCAGCACGCGGGTGGTGGTTTCGCGCAGGTTCGATTGGATCGCAGCATCAATCGGCAGGATCGCGTTCTTGTCCTCGATGAAATCGCCGAGATGCGAATCTTCCTCGTCGCCCACTGGGGTCTCCAACGACAGCGGCTCCTTGGCGATCTTGAGAACCTTGCGCACCTTCTCCAGCGGCATGCCCAGCTTTTCGGCCAGTTCTTCCGGGGTCGGCTCGCGGCCGATCTCGTTGAGCATCTGGCGCGAGGTGCGCACGATCTTGTTGATGGTCTCGATCATGTGCACAGGGATTCGAATTGTGCGCGCCTGATCGGCGATGCTGCGCGTGATGGCCTGACGAATCCACCACGTCGCGTAGGTCGAGAACTTGTAGCCGCGGCGGTATTCGAATTTATCGACCGCCTTCATCAAACCGATATTGCCTTCCTGAATGAGATCGAGGAACTGCAAGCCGCGGTTGGTGTATTTCTTGGCAATCGAAATCACGAGACGAAGATTTGCCTCGACCATTTCCTTCTTGGCCTGCCGGGCTTCGCGCTCGCCCTTCTGCACGCCATGGACGATCTTGCGGAATTCGCCGATCTCCAGACCGGTGAGGCCCGCGAGCTGCTGAATTTCGTGGCGCAGTTCCTTGATGCGGTCTTTCTCGACCGCAACGAAATTCTTCCAGCCCTTGGCGGCCAGTTTCGAGACGCGGTTGAGCCAGCGCGGATCGAGCTCCGAGCCCTGATAGTTCTTCAGGAAGTCTTCGCGGCCGACGCCGTGGCTGTCGCCCAGACGGAACAGGCGGCCTTCGAACGACACCAGCTTTTTGTTGATGTCGTACAACTGCTCGACCAGTGAATCGATACGCGCCTGGTTCAGCCGCAGCGACTTCACCTCGACGACGATTTCGTCCTTCAGCTTCTTGTACTTGCGCTCCTGCGATGGCGAGAGCGTTTCGTTCTGAAGCTGGTTCTGGATGTCCTGCTCCTGAAGACGGCGCAGCTTCTTGTACTCGGATGCGATCTTGTCGAAGGTCTCGACCACCTTCGGCTTCAACTCGGCCTCGATGGCCGCAAGCGACATCTGGTTCTCGAACTCGTCGTCCTCGTCGTCTTCCGCAGCGGGGCTTGCACCGGCATCGCCTGCGGCGGCAGCTGCGCGGAACGGCGTTGCCGACGGAGGGGCAGCCGGGGCCGCAGCAGCCTGTGCAGGCATCACCTGCACGGTGCCGTCGGCATTGATGATCGCGCTGGTCTGCTGGCCGTCGGGACCGACGGGGCCAGCGATCATCGCGGGGTTCATGTTGTTCTTGGCGTCGGGACCGGCGTAGGTCGCTTCAAGATCGATAATGTCGCGAAGGAAGATCTTTCCTTCGTTCAGTTCGTCGCGCCAGATGATGATGGCCTGAAACGTCAGCGGGCTTTCGCACAGGCCTGCGATCATCGCCTCGCGGCCAGCCTCGATGCGCTTGGCGATGGCGATTTCGCCTTCGCGCGACAACAGCTCGACGGTGCCCATTTCGCGCAGGTACATGCGCACGGGATCGTCGGTGCGCTCGCCGGGCTCGGACTTCTTGGTTTCGGTGACGGCCTTGGAGGTGACCTCGACCAGTTCGTTATCGGTCTCGTCGGCTTCCTCTTCCTGCTTCTCTTCGTCCTCGTCGTTGGCGTCGTCGGATTCCGACACGTTGATGCCCATGTCGGAGAGCATCGCCATGATGTCTTCGATCTGTTCGGGCGAGGTGGTGTCGGAGGGGAGAACTTCGTTGAGCTGATCGAAGGTCACGAAGCCGCGCTTCTTGGCCTGCTTGATCATCTTCTTGACGGCGGCATCGGACAGATCGAGCAACGGGGACGGAGCGTCCGCGCCGTCTTTCTCAGGAGTTTCGGCGGCCTTTTGATCCTTGGCGGTATCTTTGATCGCTGCCGTCTTTGCCTTCGTGGCCATTCACTGCTCCTGAAACGCGCTCACACACGGGCGCAAGGCCCGCGAAATTGTTGGTCCGCGATGATGCGGAAAGGGCGGCGCTTTTGAGGGCACCACCCGGGCCGAATGTGTAGGTATGGCCGAAGGCCGTTAAGCTTCGATTAACCCTGTTTTTGCGGGTAAAAACCCGGTTTGGCGAGTCTTTTTAAAGTGCTGGCGGAGGCTTTAAAGGCCCCCCGCAGAGGTTTCGTCAACTCCTGCGTTGGAACCTGCCCGAGGATTCGCCGAAACCCTCAATCAGCGCATCAAGGCCGTCCACATCGGCAAGCCGGGCTTTCACATCGCGCAGCCAGGAAAGGTTTCTCTCGCTGCTGTCTTGCCCAAGCGCCAGTTCGGCATCCTTGAGTTCTCTAAGTAAGGAGTGCCATTGGCGATGCAAGGCAACGAGCTGATGCCAGGTGGCCAGAACATCTTCCTGCGCGGCCCCGGATTGCGCGCCCCACACATTCTTGGTGGTGAGCGCCCCCTCAACCCTTTGAATTTGCTCGGAATATCCAGCCCGTTCTAAACTCGCCCGCAATCGCGCGCTTTCCGCCGCCGGATCGTCGGTGTGCGAATAATTTGAAAAGGCCCCGATGATCCCGGCCCGCAGCCTGTGGGCCTCGGGATGGGCCAGTTCGAGAGCCGCGACTTCCTCGAGATGGTCGTGCAAAAGCCAAGGGTGATTGAGCAGCGACAGCAGGATCAGCGCCTCGCGCCGCGACAGGGAACTGCGCTGCCCGCGCATGATCGACGAGCCCGCCATCTGCGGGCTGGCGACCTGGTAGGGCGAGCGATTGATGGTGCGCGGAGCTGTGGATAGCCCGCCCCGGCCGTCGTTCCGGCCTGCCCCGCCGGGCGCAAACGGGGTGCGCGGCTGAAATTGCCGGCCTGATTCGCGGGCGAAGCCGCCCTGATTGGGACCCCGGAATCCGCCGCCACGGGAGTTGTCGCGATAGCCGGATTGCGGCGCGAACGCATTGCGCAGCCGCTCGGAAAAATCCTGCCTATAATAGCGCCGCACCACTTCGTCGCGGATGCCGTTGGTCAACTCGTTGATGCGTGCTTCCAGTGCCGCGCGCCGTTCGGGAGTGGCGAAGGAGCCGCCTTCGATTTCGCGCGACCAGACGATTTCCCCAAGCGGCTTCGCCAGTGCGATCACTTCTTCGATCGCACCGCGCCCGCCGGAGCGCGCCAGATCGTCCGGGTCCTGTCCCTCGGGCAGCAATGCAACGCGCAGACTTTTTCCGGGCTTCAAATGAGGAAGCGCCAGATCGGCGGCGCGAAACGCCGCGCGCTGGCCCGCACCGTCGCCGTCGAAACACAGGATCGGCTCATCCGCCATCTTCCACAGCAGCGCGAGCTGATTCTCGGTCAGCGCGGTGCCGAGCGGCGCGACGCACCCGTTGAAGCCGACGCTGACCATCGCGATCACATCGACATAACCTTCCACCGCGATCAGCGGCGCGCCCTCGTGCGCGGCCTGCCGCGCGGTGGCGAGGTTGTAGAGATTGTCGCCCTTGTGAAACAGCGGCGTTTCCGGCGAGTTCAGATACTTCGCGGGCACGTCCTTTTCCAGCGCGCGGCCGCCGAAGGCGATCACTCGATTTCGCGCATCGGTGATCGGAAACATCACGCGATCGCGGAAGCGATCATACGGCACCGGAATTTCGTCGCCTGCGATCAGCAAGCCCGCCTCGACCATGTCCTCGACCGGGATGCCAAGACCGCCAAGATGCTCTTTCAGAGCAAAGCGTTCGCCGGGTGCGTAGCCGAGGCGAAACTGCAATTGCGTGGCGGGCGAAATGGCACGGTCGCCGAGATAGCCGCGCGCTTTCGCGCCGTTGCGCGAGGCCAAGGTGTCGGCGAAAAATTTCGCGGCGAGGTCCATCACGTCGTACAGCGTCTTGCGGCGCTGCTCGTGGCGCGCGGCATCGGGCGTCACCGCAGGCAGTTGCATGCCCGCCATCGACGCGAGGCGCTCGACCGCTTCGGGGAAGCTGACGCCCTCGGTCTCCATCACGAAGGAGATTATGTCGCCGTGCTTGTTGCTGGAGAAGTCGTGATAAAAACCCTTCTGGTCGTTGACCGTGAAGGACGGCGTCTTCTCTTGGTGAAAGGGCGACAGCCCCTTCCACTCCTTGCCCGCCCGCTTCAACTTCACGCGCTTGCCCACGACTTCCGAAACCGGAAGCCGGGCGCGCAGGTCGTCGAGAAATTGGGGCGTGAAGCGCATGAGAGATTCAAGACTCAGGGGTTTTGCCAACCGATCATGAATATAGGACGATCCGTCCTATCCCCCAAAACCTGTGAAAATGAGCTGGATTGTCGCCGCTATTCACAGGACTTATGTTCCAGCACCGCCAAATAACCCAACGAAAGCAAGAAAAATGGCATCTGCCCCGAAAACCCTGCTCCAGATCGCCGGCGCGCCGCTGCATCCGAGCGCCCTCGACAAATCTGCCCTCGTTATCATCGATGCCCAGCTTGAATACACCAAGGGTAACTTGCCGCTGGACGGTGTCGATGCCGCCATCGTGGAAGCCGCCAGGCTTTTGAAACTGGCGCGTGCGCACGGCGTTCCGGTTTTCCATATCGTGCAGCACGCGCCCACAGGCCGCCCGCTGTTCGCCGAAGACGGGCCTTATGCCCCGATTGTCCCGCTGCTGACTCCGGCCGCCGGTGAAGTCGTGGTGCGCAAGGCCCTGCCGAATTCGTTCGCAGGCACCGATCTCGACGCGCTGGTGAAAAGCACCGGACGTTCCGAGCTGATTCTGGCGGGCTTCATGACCCATATGTGCGTCAGTGCCACGGCACGCGCAGCGCTCGACCTCAAATACCGGACGACTGTGGTCGCCAACGCCACCGCATCGCGCGACCTGCCCGATCCGCTCGGCGGCACGATTCCGGCCAGCGTCGTGCATCGTGTGGCCTTGTCGGAGCTGGCGGATCGCTTCGCCATCGTGGTGAAGGATACCGCGGCCCTGACGGCCACATCGCAAGCAGTGGTCTGAGCGGCCATCAGGACTTGACGCTTGCAATACAAATGTATATACATTTTTTGGTCAATAGTGACCGCCCCTAACAGGAGATGCCCATGATCCAGACCAGACTGCATAAGGATGAAAGAAAATGGGTACTGATCTCAAATTCCTCGCACCTGGTCTGTTTGAATGGGATGACGATAAAAATCGTCGGAACATAGAGAAGCACGGCATCGATTTCGAAGATGCAGTCGAAATCTTCGATAATCGAATGCTCTTGCGTCGATCAGATCGCAACAACGAGGAGCGCTGGGTCGCGATAGGAAAATCCAACGATCACGTCATCGCCGTTATCTTCACGCAGCGAAATGACATCATCCGGATCATCTCCGCGCGTTCTGCGAGAAAGAATGAAAAAGAATCATATCGTCACGCGTCAATCGGGCGACCGGCGGAAGGGAAAGACTGACTGGTCCCGCGTCGGCAAGCTCACGGATCGTCAGATCGATGCTGCAATGGCGAACGATCCTGATTGGGCTGAACTCAAGAATATCGACTGGTCAAAAGCCGAGCTTGTTATTCCTGCCAAGAAAAAAGCTATTTCCATCCGGATCGATGAAGACGTGCTCGATTATTTTAAGGGCGAAGGCGAGGGCTATCAGGGCCGCATGAATGCTGTTCTGCGCTCTTACATGCAGCAGAAGGCAAAACCCAAAAAGCGAGCGTGATGAAGTTAGCTGCGCGGCAAGGCGTGCCGTCGCACGCAGCCTAAGCCCCCGTCTCGTCGAACCGGCCGGACATGATCCGCTCGAGCTTTTCGACCGGCCAGTTGTAGATATACATCCAGGCCTCGACGGACGCGCCATCGGACAGCGTCACATTTTGAAGCAGACGCAAATACTGCGTCGGTTTGGCGTCGTTCGGACCGCATCCCTCGTAACGGTCGAGCGCCGTCAAAAACGTAGGATCCTGCAGGACAAAAACATCGCCCTGAACCCAGTCATCGGGCTGGCTGGACGAAACCGCGCCGGGATAATGCGTGATGCGATAGAGCCTGCCGTTGAAGCGCGCTTCACCGAGGAAGCTGGCCTTGGCCGCCAACTGTCCCGCCAATGGATGCCGGGAGCCGCGCCTGAGGGTGCCATACACGAACAGACGCTCGGTCATCGCGGTTAGCTCGCGTTTGCTTCAACAACCTCATCGCTGACGACAACGAACTTGTTCAGCACCATCCGCCCGAAAGTGGTGGACAGTGCGACATCGGCCGCGTCGCGGCCGGTGCCCATCAGGATGCGGCCGATGCGCGGCTTGTTGTGGCGCGCATCGAATGTATACCACTTGCCTGAAAGATAGACTTCATACCAGCCCGAAAAATCCATCGGCGCGGGATCGGGCGGAATCCCGATATCGCCCATGTAGCCGGTGACGTAACGCGCCGGGATGTTCATGCAGCGGCATAGCGTCAGCGCCAGATGCGCGAAATCGCGACACACGCCCTGCTGCTCCTGAAAGACATTGTAAGCGGATTTGGTCGGCCGCGCCTGCTGGTAATCGAACCGCACATGATTGTGGACCCAGGCGTTGATCGCCTGCACCCGCTCCCAGCCCGGCGTCGTATGGCCGAACTGCGACCACGCAAAGTCGGTAAGCATGTCAGTCTCGCAATAGCGGCTCGCCATCAGATAGAGCAGCACCTCATCGGGCAGTTGCTCGACCGGCATCTGCCGCGCTTCGGGCACGACGGCATCGGGCAACCCGGTGTCACGCACCAGCGCATCGCCGCGAAACGTAATGCCGCCGGGCGGCGCGGTCAGCCGCCCGCAGATATTGCCGAAGTCGTCGTGATAATAGCGAATACGCACGTCCGGCTCGGTGACAATGGTTTCCTCGCCGACAATATCCCTCGCGCGCGACGGATGAACCCGCAGCATCACCACCATCGGCGTTTCCGCCACCGCGCCATAGGAGATTTCATATCCGACCCGGATCAGCATGCTGCTTCCTTGATATCTTCGCCCACGGAGACGACGTGAATAGTGACGTCCATTCCGAGATGCGCATCGGCCGGACCGGCATAAGTGCCGTGCAGCGGAACGGCCTGTTGCGGATCGCGCGCTACGGCAACGCGAATAAGGTCGCGGCTGCCGACAATGCCGTTGGTGGGGTCGAACTCGACCCAGCCCGCCCCCGGCAGATAGGCCCGCACCCAGGCATGGGTATTTCCGCCACCGACATAGCCATGGGCTTCGTCGCCGGGAATGAAAATGTAGCCGCTGACAAACCGCGCCGCGATGCCGAGCCTGCGCAGCGCCTCGATCATGAACAGCGCGAAATCGCGGCAGGTGCCCGAGCCGATGCTGAGCGTGTCGAGCGGATGCTGAGTGCCGTGTTCATGGCGCTTGCGATAGCGGAATTGCGCGCGGACCGCGTGGGTCATATCGACCAGCAGATCGAGGGTTCTGGTCCGGTTTCCGTCGCTGAGAAATTGTCTGGCCCACGCCGCCAGCGCGCCATCCGGATCGCTGTATTGCGGGGTCATCGATGGCGTCAGGTCCGCCAGTTCGTCGTGGTCGTAGACGAACGGATAGTAGTATGCGTGATCGTCCGGCGTCAGCGCGATATTCTCGAGCGGGTAATGCTCGACAGTGATGGTCGAGTCGAACACCAGCCGGTCGGATTCGGTATCGAAGTCGGCAATCGCGACGCTGTTGCCGAACACATCATGGATCCGGCGCAGCGACGACGGTTGCGGCGAAATATCCAGCCGCTCCGACAATACATGGATGTCGTGTCCATCGCGCGGACGCAGCATGACCCGATGCTCGCCGAACGTCACCGGGCGGTCGTAGCGATACTCGGTCTTGTGATGAATCGTCAGCAGGGGCATCGTGTCGTTCAGGCCGGTTGAATTGATCTGCGAATCGTACATGCTATTTCTGCTGCATTTCCGGCTAATTGTTGGGCTTTGATGGCGCTGTGATAGGCAATGAACGCAAAATGAGCCTGCCCGACCCCGGCGACACTTTACGACTCCTTGAGCGTGACGAAGTTCCGCCGGTGATCGAGGAAAATGCGGGCAGCCAGTCACCGTTCTTCTTCACTTGCGACCACTATGGACGGCTGATCCCGCGCGCGCTGGGCGATCTCGGCGTGCCGGCCGGCGAAATGGAGCGCCATATCGCCTGGGATATCGGCATCGCCGGCGTTGCGACGCAGCTTGCGCGCGAGATGGATGTGCACCTGATCGCCCAGCGCTATTCGCGGCTGGTGATCGACTGCAACCGGCCGTTCGACAGTCCCGGCTCGATCCCGCTGATCAGCGAAGCGACGGAAATTCCCGGCAACGGCGGGCTGAACCGCGAGCAGGTGACGGCGCGCCAGCAGGCGGTATTCGCACCCTATCATGCGCGGATCGCGCATGCGCTCGACCAGCGCAAGGCGCAGGGGCTGCCGACCATTCTGGTCTCGCTGCATTCCTTCACGCCGGTCTATGCCGGGATCGCCCGGCCATGGCACATCGGCACGCTGTACAATCGCGACGACAGGCTGCCGCATCTGTTGCGCGACATGCTGCGTAAGGAAGGCGATCTGGTCGTTGGCGACAACGAGCCTTATGCGGTCAGCGATGCGACCGACTACACCATTCCGGTTCACGCCGAACGGCGCGGCCTGATGAACACCGGAATCGAGATCCGGCAGGATCTGATCGGCGACCCATCCGGTCAGCATCAATGGGCGGAGCGGCTGGCGCGTATCTTCCGGGAGATCGAAGAGACCCTGCACGCCAAGAAGCTGATGCCCGCCGAGTGACGCGCTAACCCTTGACCGCGGCGTAGTAGGCGATGCCCCAGATCGCCAGTGCTGACAGCCAGAGAATCCAGACGCCGGATGTGCGCGGCTCCAGCACCCCCTGCGACGGATTGGCCGGATTGACGTACACATCGACAATCTTGCCGTTGGGATATTTTTTCGCGACCCGCTCCATCATCCAGCGCGAAGTGGATGAGACCTGTCCATCGTAGGAGGCTTGCGAACTGGAATAGTCGATATCGTTGTAGCGATAGGAATACGTCACCTTAGACCGGAATTTGATTGTACCGGAGGTGCGGCCTTCTTCAGGCGCCGCGCGAAATTCCTCGAGGCCGGATGTCCTGATCCTGCCCTGCACCACCGGCCATTTTTTGGCGACCGACGCCTGACGTTGAAACATCAGCGCGAACAGCGCGATCGCTGCGCCGAATGCACTCAGCGCCACGGTCATGCCCGACATTTCCGGATGGGAAAGTTTGGTCGAGACGAAATCGGTAATCTTGTGCAGACCGATCGCCGAGCCGAACACCAGCACCACCGCGATCACCACCATCCAGCCGATGCAGCCCCACAGGCCCTTCGGCATGTCGCGCTCCAGCACCGCTTCACCACGCTTGTTCGGATTGTAATAGACGGTCACGGCCTTGCCGACGGGATAGCGCGCGATGGTTTCAGCGACCTCGAAATTTCCGCGGTCCTCGCCGATACTGACGCGGTTACAGCGGTAGCTCTGCCCGGCGACGGAATATTCGTAAACGATGTTCGCGAAATTGCGCTCCTCGAAGCGGTGCCCGGCCTCGCGGTCGCCGTCGATCACTTTTACTTTTCGCAACTCCGATTTCGAGACCACGACCTTGCCCGGCGCACTCGGCCAGTCGCTGGCGGCGCGGACTTCCAGATACTTGTAGATCGCGGCGAACACGATCAGGACGACGGGGGCCAGCAGCATCGCATACACGAACCACGGAATATCCGGCAGCATCGTTACCTCGCGCGTGCCAGGGCGAGCCAGATGCCGCCGCCGATCATGAAGCCGCCGGAAATACGCGACACCAACCGCACCCGCCGCGCCGACAGCAACTTACCCGCGCGACCGGCCAGCAGCGCATAGGCGCCGTCGGACAGAGCGGCGATCACGGTAAAGGTGACACCGAGCAACGCCACCTGAGGAAGATGATCGCGGCTCATATCGACGAACTGCGGAATGAAAGCGCCGAAGAACACCAGCACCTTCGGATTACTCAACAGAACCAGAAAGCCCTGAAGAAAGAATCCGCCACGCGGCGGCGGTGGCGCCTCGGTTGTCGACACCGCGCCGGTCGACCGGAACAGCTTGATGCCGAGCCAGACGAGATAAGCAGCGCCCGCAAAACGGACCCACTCGAACCAGTACCCCATCGTCGCCATCAGCGATGTCAGGCCGACGGCGATGATCGCGATAATAATGACAAGGCCTGCCTGCGCGCCGGCAATATTGGTGAGCGCCGCGCGCGTGCCGTAGCGCAGCCCGTTGGCGATCACCAGCGTCACAATCGGACCCGGCAGGATCGCGAGCGCGACGCAGGCGGCGACATAGGCAAGATAGACCTGAAGCGACATGAAAAATCCCCGATGCACAGGCGCGCATCAAAGAATGAGACGTCGCGAATAAGCAAGCGGTTCAAAGACGAAGCGAGTTCTTTAATTTTAATGTCCTCCCGGCAAAAGCAGGGACCCATAACCATCGACACCCGTGTTTTGGTTGGGGCGTTGCAAGATAGCGGATAAAAGGTATCGGCAGGGAGTATGGTCCCCGCCTTCGCGGGGAGGACGCTTGGAGAGATTGCGCCAGAACGCTAACCCAGCGTCCGCAACTCCCGCCGCAGCACCTTGCCGGTGGCGGTCATCGGCAGGCTGTCGGCGAACTGGATGTGGCGCGGATATTCGTGGGCCGCGAGTTGCACCTTGACGAAATCCTGAATCTCTTTCGCCAGCGCATCGTTCGCTGTGAACCCCGGACGCAGCACGATCCACGCCTTGATCGCCTCGGTGCGGATCGGATCTGGAATCCCGACCACGGCCGACATCGCCACCGCCGGATGCTTCATCAAGGTGTGCTCGATCTCCGCCGGACCGATGCGATAGCCTGCGCTGGTGATCACGTCGTCCTCGCGGCTGACATACCAGAAGTAACCGTCGTCATCCTGCACGCCGAGATCGCCGGTGAGCAAAAACCCGTTGGCGTATTTCTTTGAGGTCGCTTCCGGATTTTTCCAGTATTCGAGCATCGTCACCGGATTGGGCACACGCACGCCGACGATGCCGCGCGCGTTGCGCGGCTGTTCCTCGCCGCGCTCGTTGACAATGCGCACATCGAAGCCCGGCGTGGGCTTACCCATCGAACCGGGCCTGATCGGAAACAGTGCCGAATTATTCGCGAGCACCAGATTACATTCGGTCTGGCCGTAAATCTCATGGACATCGACGCCGAAGGTCGCACGCACCCATTCGATCAGCTCGGCACCGAGGGATTCACCGCCGCTGAAGATGCTGCGCAGCTTGACGCCGGAATGTTTGACGTCCGCCTGTCGCATCAGCTTCAGCGCGGTCGGCGGCAGGAACACATTGCGGACGCCATGGTCCGCCATCAGTTGCATCGCCGCCTGCGGCTCGAACTTTTTGGCGCGATGGCCGAGCATCGGTACGCCGTGATACCAGGCCGGAAACAGCGCATCGAACAACCCGCCGATCCATGCCCAATCCGCCGGCGTCCACATCAGATCGCCCGGTTTCGGAAAAAAGTCGTGCGCCATCTCGACATTCGGCAGATGACCCAGCAACACGCGATGGGCATGCAGCGCGCCCTTGGGATTACCCGTGGTGCCCGAGGTGTAGATGATGATGGCGGGATCGTCCGCGCTGGTGTCGACCGTCGTGAAATCTTCCGATGCGTCCTCGATCGCCTGCCAGAACGGTTTTGCGCCCGCATGAACCGCGCCGCTGGTGACATAGATGTCCTGCAGATGCGGCAACCGGTCGCGAATCTTCGACAGCTTGTCCCAGCCGCCTTCGTCGGTGATGACGGCCTTCGCGCCGCTGTTGGTGAGCCGGAATTCCAGCGCATCCTCGCCGAACAGCGTGAACAGCGGCACGGAGACCAGACCGGAGCGGAACGCGGCAAGATGCACAATCGGCAATTCCACCGACTGCGACAAGAACACCGCGACGCGGTCGCCACGCGCAAGACCATCGGCCTTCAACACATTGGCGAAGCTCTTCGACAGCGCGCTGATCTCGTCGAACGACAGCCGCTGTGTGCCGCCGTCTTCATCGGTGTAAATGAGTGCAAGCTTGCCCGAGCCGTCGGCATGACGGTCGCATGCAGCGGTTGCGATGTTGAAGGACGCAGGGATATCCCAGCGGAAGTTGCGATAGAGGTCGTCGTAGTTGTCGGTTTCGGTGAGCATGGCGAAGCTTTCGAACTCTATCGCAACGAGACATCTCATCTTTTCACCTCTCCCCGTTTACGGGGAGAGGTCGGAGACTGAGCGTAGCGAAGGCTCCGGGTGAGGG
>Ga0315336_1000970_pt1 | contig 63153 bp, 74 predicted proteins | sample ASW5metaG_FD_204512 | JGI IMG/M metagenome (GOLD analysis project Ga0315336, IMG submission 204512) | Ammonia-oxidizing marine archaeal communities from Monterey Bay, California, United States - ASW #5 | ecosystem: Environmental > Aquatic > Marine > Intertidal zone | place: USA: California... | reverse complement strand
CGGTGATCCCTGCCCACCGATCGAATCAATCCGGGCTGCTCGTCGTAGACGACCCTCCTCTTCATACGGGTCGTATCCAAGAAAATCGAGTGCCATGATTTACCTCGCTACAGAGTATGTGCCGGGAAGTGCGTTGAACTCAATAATCGGCCAGCCGGGTTCGTTCGCAGGCGCGACTTGGTTCATAGGAATGTTCCACACTGGTTGCGTCTGAAAACCCGGCGTCCTCGGGCCGAAATCCTGATCCGCCAGCGCCCACCACCGATCCCGGTTTGCATTGGTCGGGGTACGAAATCCTCTCCAGTCGTATCGTGTATTTCCGAGTCGGTTGAACATGCTCTCCCACGTATCAGGAGTTGCACTTCCTCCCCAGAACTTCGTGCCCAGCAGGGCCGGGTTGTTTGCGTGAACCGCGAGGCTACCACCCCCCTGATGGAACGGCGCTCTAATTGGAGTGTTGACGACGAACGCTCCACCTTGGAAATTCGGATCCCATAAGTCATACGATTCTCCGCCAATGCGCCCACTATCGAGGACAACACTCCCGTCTGCGTATGCACCCCACGGGTTGCCGACTGAGTCGTCATCCACTTTGAGGTTTCGCGCACCTGTGGGAGAATAGTAAGAGCGAAACGGCACATCGGACGTTGGTCCGTAAATGTTGGGTTCCGGTGCCATGTTGTTTCGGGAGAAGGTTGTGAGATCGTCGGGACCACGGCGTATCTTGTAGGTCTCGTAGTCCAGTTGAGTACCATACAGCGGAATCGACGGGCGCTCGTATTCATCCTTCATTGAGAATCCCGCCGGACGCTGCCCAACCAGTGGCACGCCCGTTCCGCCACCGGTCGTATACGAACCCACTGGGGTCTGTCGTGCTCTCCTGTCCAGTCGCTGTCTGGCTGGACCTTCCGGAAGAGTTTCCGGTCTTTCCTCTTCGATCGAGTATGTCGTTGAACCCGGATACATCTCCGACTGGGGATCACGGTATCCAGATCCACCAAGGTATCTATCTCCGTATCCCTGCACCACAGCGGGCGCGTCCGGTGCCAGCAAGCGACTCTTACCCTGATCCGACTGCCACCACCAGTAACGGTTGATCGCGTCACCACCCCACGGATCCGCCACAGCCTGAGTGTAATTGCGACTCCAGTCTCTGGGGTTGTAACCCTCCATCGTACCCCGACCGAGACCACCGAAGTTGTAAGACATCGGCCCCTCGTCGTCTTCGTACCGCTCTGTCAAATCCCCCGACGATCGACCGTAGTCCGATCTCATTTTTCCCGCCGCGATCAGATTGTCGATGTACTGTCGACCGAACCTGTTTACGTCGTATTCAGTTCCACTCGGTAGTGCGGAGAGTGACAGCGGCGAATACCTGCCGTACCCGAACCGATCTGGTGAAGCGCCTCGCGCTTGCGTAAAGGTTGATGCCAGAGGAATAGCTCCTGGAGCATTCTGCTGTGCCATTGACTGGAGAATCTTAATCTCCGACGACGCATTCGGTGGAAGCTGCGTCGTTGCCAGTGCATCCCAATAGTTCCTCATTGAGTTCACAAACTGAGGAGTCTCCACCCCTGTGTCGCGATACGCCTGCAGAGCGCTCGTGTACTGCCCGCCCAACGTGTTCAGTTGATTGATCGTGGGGTTCCACTGCTGTGCAAGAGTAGAGTCTCCCGCCAACGCATTGAGGCGGTTGATGTCCTGGAGCGCCGAGCGATCGCCCAGGCGACCGATCTTCTGGACTCGCTCCTGTCCAAATCCGCTCGGTGTTCCCACGCCGCCGAAAAACTGTCGCGTTCCTGCACCTTCATTCGGAATCGTGCGCCCCTGCGTATCCAGTGACGGAAGCGTCGGCAATGTCGGAAGAGGAGTCAGCTCGCTTTCCGGCACACCCTGTGCTCGCTGCGCTTCCCGTTCCTGCTCAATTCTATCTATCTGCGTCTGAACCTCGGCGCGCTGCGACTTCACGTCCTGTAGGTGGGCACGCTCACCAAGCCTCCCGATTACATTGACTCCTGTCTCCGGCCCCTCAACCCCACCAAACGCATCAGCCTGTGATGTGACGCGTGGAAGCTGCCCGACAGCCGCACCACGATACGACTGACCAATCCGCGCGGCAGCATCGGGCGACGACGTGGCAAGCTGAGACAAACGAGATGCAGTGCCTCGTCTACGTTCGTTCAGCGCACCCGGATACAGGCTTCCACGGATGAGATTTCTCATGTCGTCTCCCCTGCCGTCTCAGTGCTTCCGGTGTAGCTGGTGCCGAAATCTCGCAGACGGAATGTCTCCGGGTACTGGAAGTCTGCGACCACAACGCGGCCCTGGCGAAAGTCGGGAGTCGCGTACGTGTGCGCGCTGAACGCATCCGCAACCCTCGTCAACGGAGCCACAGTCGTCGTTTTCGCAGCGAATTTTGTATCAACTGCCATGTCTCATCCCTCCAGATTGCGGACATCGCGGAGTTGCAGTCTCGCACTCTCAAACGCGACCGCTGAGTTACCTTGTGTACTCATCTTCAGTGCCACGGCGTTCCCACGTATGCGCGGCGTGGAGATGTTGTGGCGATCCGAACGTACCGCTGCTCTGTATTTGCTGCGGGTTTCTGTTGCAGCCGCCTCTGCACTCTTTCCCGACAATATCTCGGCATTCATATTCACGTCGGTGCCCACTGCGACGCTCATCTGGTCGACCATCACGGACTGACCCACGCCGCCGCGACTCACCCACGGTCCACACACGAAGTATTTGTCGAACTTGTTGCCGTCATCCAGGCGGATCAGATCGTCGAACGTACGCACGTACCCGTCCGCACACCCGAGCAGCACCCTCCGGTCTTTTGGTTCATCCAGATCCCGCACCTCGACACTCACAGGGTTGTAATCGGGGTTCGCGAACTTAATCGGGAAGAATCCCTCAGTTCGGAAGTCGTAGAAATACTGGGTCTGTGCATCGCCGTTGTCAGGACGGATGAATATCCAGATACCCTGCCGGGGGGCGTCCCACACCAGCTGTATGCTCGAATTTCTAACGTCTACGTCGACCAGCTGCTGATCAATCGTCTGATTGCTGATGCGTTTCGGCGGGGCGTTCAGGGAGAGCTGGTACAGACCACCGTTGTTTCCGAAAAAGTACACCGATCCGTACCCGTCTTTGCACCAACTGCGTCCCGGCGCCATCCCAACCGTGTCGCTGATCAGGTCCAGCGTGGCATCGACAGCCGGATCCAGTGTCATCTGGTACATGCTGTGATCGCCGCCGAGAATGAGCAGGTCTTCGTTGTACGGGATTGCTGAGTTCAGCTTCTCCGGGAACAGACCCGCTGGACTTAAACGACCGCTGATCGCCGCTCCCGTGATGCCACTCTCCAGCTTCCAGTCGAACGGGTTTCCGCGTGCCGAAAAGTAATAGTTCGACGGGTCGTCGCTCAGACCAAAGATCAGAACTCGCTGATCCCATACTTCGATGTACTGGAACCCGCCATTCATGTCGCTCGGCAGTGCCCCGTACGACAATTCGTCGTCCCAGTTCTTCATTGTTCCATTGGCACCATCGCTGCCGTCGTAGTACCTTGCGTTGTAACCGTCCGCGAAGAAGGTCAGCACCCCGTACTTGGCGTCGTAGATACGAGTTGCCACCGTCGATAAGTGACGCCCTGTAACGGCAGCCTGTGCGACGGTCCCAAATGACGATTCCGTGATCGTCCTTGCAACACCTCCGTGTATCTGGAGCGTTACCTGGTGCCGCGAGCTTCCCTGCTCGTCAGTTCCCGAGTTCCAGAACGTGTTCACACTCGCGCGAGCTTGATCAGTGGCAGTGGCATCACCCGTCCACACCGTGACGAATGTCGGGCTGCACTTGTGGACTGCCGCTGACGCGACATTGCGAAACAGAATGTAGTTCCCGCCTGCATCGCACCGCACCATGTGCCACTCGGTGACCGCAGGAGACACAGGGGTCGGGCTGGCGTAATCCACGACACCCTTCGAGTCGGGATCGATCAGCACCAGGCTTTGACCAGTCACCATCGCATTGGTCCCCGCTGCCGCCAGCAGTGACCGATCCGGATTCCAACAGATTGAGTTGACCGTCTGAGTGTTAGGGATCGTGATTTCCCAGATACCGTTACCAGCGGTGTCGACTTTTCTTATGTACTGCACATTTGACGTGCCGGAATCTTTCATCAGGACGTACACGAACCCGTCCAGCCCGAACTCCAGGTCCAGGATAATGCCCTTATCGGGAGACGTTGCAGTGCCATCCAGACCTAAATCATGGACTGCGTCAATAATCCCAGTCTTCACGTCGACAATGTACAGAACCAGCTCGTGTTCACCGCCTGCTCCACCATCCTTCAATGGTGCCCCGACGATTGCCAGGCGACCAGCAAATACTTTCATTGCCGAATGTGCGGTAGTGCCGACAACTGTCCACGATGGAGTGCTTACTCCGGCGAACACCTTCTCGATGTGTGTGGCGAGTGGCTCCCGGTATAGCCATACGCCACCCGTGGTGCTGTCGCGGTTGGTTCCATCTGATGAATTCAGCCGTAATACGCCCTCGCCAATGTTTGCAACCTTCTGATACCACAGATACACAGTGTCTTCATCTATCGTCAGACCTGTCACATCCACACTTGCGGGAGTCGCGGAGGCGGTGAATATGGTCACGGAGTAGTCCACCGTAACGCCGTCTGTCTGATACCGGCTCAGTTTCACTGTCGTGCCTGAGTGCTCAACCACATAGCACTTTCCGTCTGGACCAAACACAGATGCCAGATACGTGTTTGACGATGCCACGTCCGCGTTCGTCCCAGCACCTGCCGACTTGAAGGCAAATCCCGGCGAGGCAGATCCCAACTTGCCGTTGATCACCGCGTCCCCGTCACCAAGGACTGGTTTCACGAAGGTAGAAGACAGATTGGTCAGGCACTGCACTACCGTAGACGCGGGTCGGAGATCAGAGAACTTCTTCAACCCCGGTCTTCCGTCACCCCGCAATCGACCGGACACATCGAACGGCACCATGTTGAGCATATCTGGAGACGTACCGGCTTCCTGGCTGGAGAACGGGGTTACCGCGCTCAGCCCGTTCACTGGGAAACCGACCTCGACAAAGTACGGCTCCGGCATCAAACCAGCCTCTCATGTACCTGTGCCCAGTCCTCAGTCTGTGTTGACTGGTCAAAGCCTCCGGTGCCCGTGACGTTTATACGCACCTGAAGGCGCCACGGACCCACCTCATCGATGTCGCTTGAAGCGATGATGTACTGCAACTGACCGTCCGTGCCATCAGTCGTGTACGTGGCTTCAACGTCCTTTACGACCCCGGTCGGACTGATGAAATAAAACCGCCGACCAGCAGCCAACGCGCTGGATATGTCCACCGTGACCCCGTCTTCGTCTATGAGTTCACGACGAACAACCGTCCCGGTGTCTCCCTTCACGATGACTATCGCCATGTCAAATCCTCACTCGTGCCGAATCCAGACGGACGATTTCCCTCTTTTTGAAGTCGAGATCGACTACATTTTCTCGATACAGAATTTCCAGTTCGGGACGCGTTGCGGGATCAGCCCCACCCGCAAAAATTTGTCGTCTTCCATTAGCGCCGTCTAATCCGTGAACAATAATGATCATGATCGCGTCAATGGATGTTGGAACGATTGCCCCAGTGACCTCGTTCAATAGATCTTTGAACTCCGTTGTGTTGTCACCGTGGTACTTCACCTGTTGACCTCCTGATACGGATACCACGGTGCCAGACCCGAATGCGAGATTGGCAGTCGTCAACGGGCGGGTCGCACCGTCTGATATGTTGTCTGACACATCCGCCAACGCTGCAGGAGTGGCACTCTTTTGCATATATGCCGTTGCTGTCCACGATCCTAACCCAGCTCCTGTTTGCGTCAGATTCAGTGACACATTGTCAATAATCTTGCCCGCCAGCCAGCCCGTCGTGGGTAGCTCGAACCGAAACGCGTGATGCCATTCAGCTCCGTATGCGTTACCCAGACTGTGCTTGGTGTCATACAGAAGCATTTCGCCCAATAAATGCCACGGATTATTTCCGACCGATGCGACCTCTGCACCTTCGTCCAGGGAGGTCGAAATAGTCCCTGGCCCTGGCTTCAGGTCCACCGTGGCGTGTGGCTCGCGAACTTTCAGTATCTCAGTCGGCATTGCTACGAGTCACTCCTGTACTGATTATCAGCTAAGGATCGCACCGGCCACTTCGACAGCGGACCATTTAAGCGTCCCGCCAACATTCACGGCACGAACAGTGAGTGTGTCACCATTCACGTCGAAATCGGCCCTGTCCAGTGTGGTAGTAACGCTTTCGTATGTGTTACAACGCAGACCAACTGTAGCAGGCGTGATGTCACAGTTGCCACCACCATGCGTCTTCAGCGTGATGGTCAGCGTCTCACCGTCCTGCGTCGGATCGGCCAGGGTTCGCGTTTCGGCGGTCGCGCCAGTCGTCAGGTTGCATCGATATCCCGCACCACCACCACCACCAATGGTTTTCCCATCGCCAGGATCAGCAATGACCAGTTCCGCTGCGTCCCGTGCTGCTTGCTGCTGTACGCTCATCTCGCTCTCCTTAAAAGTTACCGGCACAATGCCTGGCTGTAGATCGGTCAGACGCTGACCTTTTTCCCGGACTCGTTTCGGTAAAAGTGCTTCAACTTCACCGACCAGTCCACCGCAAAGGACCATCCGGCCTGATTCAGACGGAGTCCATATTCAATGTCGTGTCCCATCGGACGCACGCGGTTCATCCACATCCCGCTCGCATCCACTGCTTCACGTCGGGACACCCACAATCCCATGTGTCCCGCGCCAACGTATTCCAACCCGTACGGTTTCGTCGGCACCATCTGTGTTGATATTCGAGAATTCTCCGCGCCACCGATCTGATGCACGACCTCGAAGTTGACCACAATGCTCTGATCACGGTGCTCGGACACTTTCACGCGACGGTCATTACAGTCCGCGATGACCGTTCCGATCTCGGGGTACGAATCCAGAGCAGTCAGAAGTCGATCCACGCCACCCTCCGGAACACCGATGTCGTCCTCCAGGTTGATCACGTAATCACTCTTCGGCAGGTGATTGCGGTAAATCTGCTCATACACGTCCGCACACCGGTGCATGATCGGGATGAAATCCAGCGTCGACTCGATCGACTCCGGGTTGTTCCTGTCTCGTACCACCGTCACTGAGTCCAGCTCATCCGCCAGCTTGTCGATCCGGGAACCGTGCCGCGTACTGAGGCTGTTGTCATACAGCACAACGTGCGACTGGGAGACGGGCATCCTCTCAAGGCTGCGACGAAAGTCCGACCAGCAGAATGTTTTGCCTGCGTGTGGACACACCAGTGCGTATTTCCGGCGACGGCGCTTCTTCTCCAACGCAACGTCCACCAGCGACTCGTCGTGAGTTGCACTCGCCGTTACGCCTGTCAGCGGCAATCTGTAACACTGAATGTCCACGTCCGCTTCCTCATCTGTAGAACAGAGTAACGCTAATCTCTTTGGCGGGGCTTCCTGTTTGCTCGGCGACTGCTCTCAGTTTTTCGTTCTGCGTCGGACTGCGATTGACGCCATGAAGGTTAAACCGAATCGCACCTGCGGTTGTCAGATGTGCGTGCAACACGGAGGGTGTCTGCGGCACACCGGCGCTGTTCACGTACTCCACCGTCAGGGTGCCCCCTGTCGGTATTTCTTTGCAGGACACCACGACTTCTTCTGCACACCACGACTCGTCTGCGTCTGCGTCAACCTCTGCGGTCACCGACGAGCTAGAGCCGGTCGCCTGATGGTACTTCTGTGCATATCTTGTATGCGGTGCAATCTTGTCTCTCATCGTGTTCCCTTACTTGTATGCGATGTTGACGATGCAACCGTTGGTCGCGGGTCCAGTCGTATCGGTGTCGGCAACCCCGGTCGTGCAGGCACAGGTGATGCCCGTTGAGGTGGGAATCGTCATTCCGTACACGTTGTCCCACACCACACCGGCTCCGTTTGTAGTCCCGAGCGTGGGCAGTGGAATGACGATATTCGGCCCGGTCGTACCCACCGTCACGCTGGACGATTTCAGGAACCAGATCTTCAGGTACAGGGGAGCCGCAGTCATGTTCATCGCAAAGATCGAATACACATGACCGGTAGTGGATTTGACCTGCTGTTTCGTTTCGTCCAGATCCAACGCCCGGAAGACGTTGCACCCGTTCACGACAGCAGCAGCCAGTTCGACAGAATTGTTTGGAGTTGTCATGAGTAGGTCACCGTATGGTTGTCACGTCTGTACCAGTCGTCCCAATCTCCGTACCTCGCCGTCGCGTCGCGACCAACACCCAGCGAAGTCGGGGATTGCTCACGCTGATCCATCGCTACGGATGATTCCAGTTTCATCGCAAACTCGTCGCGATACACATTCGGATCAATCAATGCCAGGCAGCTCGCGAGGACAGTCTCCGCGTGCTGGCTCCCACCCAGTGGGTACTTATTTGTGGACAGAACTCCTGGCTTTACTTTGTATCGGTATGTCAGCACGTACTCCCCGTCGAACAGGGGCCAGCTGGTGAGTCGCCAGGATGTCCCCGCGCTCGTGTCGATTTTGGGCGCCAGAGCGAAGAACTGTGCCGTGCCCTTGTTTGGGTATGACTGGCGACGCATACGGATGTATCTCTCGTCTCGCTCCAACACGTTCGGGTACGTCACAGACCCTGACTGATAGGTCAGAGGACCGTCAATTTCCTGCATCGTAACTGGCAGGTCGTACCACACACGGTCCAGTGAATACACCGTTTCCGCTGCCACGGACACACTGGTGTCGACCAGCACTACCTCGGTTCCGCTCGTCCTTGTCGCGACCTCATAAGACGAACCGTCGATTACCAGATCGCCATCCGCTGCCCAGGCCGGGAATGTTCCGCCCAACGAATAAGTTGCCCCTCCGCCGAAAGTGACAGCACTCGATTCCAGCTCCAGTACCGTGTCGCTCGTACGGGAACTCACCGGGTAAGTGATACCCGATATCGTCAATTCCGCCACTCCTGCCCAGGTCGGCCAGGTTCCGCCCGCTAAGGTCACTGTGCCGGAGGATGCACCTACGGTCCCTGTTGTGTACTCCGCCAGTGTGACTGTTCCGCTCGACACCGTCACGGCACCACTTGTATAAGACGCGCTCGTCGTCAAGGTCTCTGTCGCATACAGGAATGACCAGCGGTGATGACGCGTGCGGGGATTCGACGCCAGATGTGGCTGCAGGAAAAGCTCGTACCCACGCTGCACGAAGCTGTCGATTCGACGCTCCTCCTCGTGAGTCCATGTGGTCGGATTCGCGCCGATCCCCATGATGTCGCCCACCTCTTCCAGCAGCCAATCGTACGTCCCATATGTCGAAGCGGTCGGGGACCACGGTTTGACCGCCATTCCCTCGATGCTCTTGTCGGTCTCCACAGATGCCGACAGACGCTGAGTGAACGACTGATAAGCCGGACCCTCCTGCTCTGTGCCCTGTGCCCAGACGTAACGGCACGCAGCCAGAATTGTTTCCGCGTGAGCAGTGCCCCCATACGGATGCGGATTGGTCGATGTCAGCACCCCAGGCGTGAGCGTGCTGCGGTACGTCAGCGTCTGTGTCCCTGACGGGGGTGGGTACAGCACAATCTGACGCAGCTGATTGGCTGCACCAGTCGTTGTCTGTGGCAATACCGAGAAATACTTGGACACCGCGTTTGCGTTTGAGTCGCTGCTCATTCCGCGACGGTCGCTATCAGTGATCTGTTTGATCGACCGGTTCTGGTCGCCTGCCGGGTACGACAGGTCTCCGTCCACACCTTGGAACCCCTCGGGGAGTGGGTATGTCGCCTGGCCTACCACCATAGTAAATGTCCCTGTCAGCGACAGAAAACTCCACCTGTGGGGCGGCTTGAATGCCGCCTTGTCGGTGTTCACCGGCAACGGGGGCGGGAAATAGAAACACTTCAAGCCCCGCTGCAGGATGTCATCGGCTCTCGTCGTCTCGGATTCCGTCCATTCCGACTGGTTCCACCCGAATCCCAACCATTCGCCGATCTTACGCGTGAACCACAGATATGTGCCAAACGATGGCGCCGTCACGTTGACTGACGTACCTTTCTCGCGCTCTTCCTGTTGCCTGTCTATCTGAACAGAAGCAGCCAAACACTTATCAAACGCTGCATCTGCCATCTCCTGCGCTTCGGTGCCAGATGCCACTACCGAACGACAAGCGGCCAGGATGGTCTCCGCGTGCGCGGTTCCACCGTACGGATGAGGATTTGATGTGTCCAACACCGCTGGCGTGAGCGTGTACCGGAAGCTGAGGTCGGTCGAGTTGTGCGTAGAAGATGGTTTCGGGTACAGGGACACCTGACGAAGCTGGGATGCACTGCCCGTTGTGGTTTTCGGCGTGATCGCGAAAAACTGAGGAGTTCCCGCAGTGTCACTGCTCGCCCTCATCGACCGCAGCTCGTCGTGCGGAACTTCCGTGACCGGCTTGAACGTGCTGTTTGCCGGGAACGTCAAATCACCCAGCAGTCCCTGGAACCCTGCAGGAAGAGGATAATCCACAGTGTTTGTTGTCATCGTGATATCGTCTGACAGAGTCAAGAACGACCAGCTGTGGTCCGTCATCGGGAAGTAGAACTTGTTCAGACCCCGCTGTAGAACATCGTCTGCCCGTGTTGTCTCAGACTCGGTCCACTCGTTCTGATTCCATCCGAATCCCAGCCAGTCTCCAACCTGCCGCGTGAACCAGAGATATGTCCCGAACTGTGGACTCGTCACGTTGACTGTGGTGTTACGTGAGGATATCTCGTTTTGTCGGTCAATCGCGACCGATGCCGCCAGGCACATCTGGAACGACTCGTCCGAACCCGGCTGATTCTCTGTGCCCTGCGCCCAGACCGACCGACATGCCGCCAGGATGCACTCCGAGTGAGCCTCACCACCGTATGGATACGAATTCGTTGTGGTCAGCACGCCGGGGGTAAGTGTGTACCGAAAGCTCAGGTCATCCGTGTTGTGCGGCGAATCGGGTTTCGGGTACAGACTCACCTGACGCAGCTGACTGCTGCTACCGGTCGTCGTCTTCGGAGTCACCGCAAAGAATTGAGGCGTACCTGCGGTGTCGCTGGATGCTCGGAGGGCACGTAACTCCTCATGCGGTATCTGCGTCACCGGCTTGTCAGTTGACCCTGCCTTGAACGTGAGGCTGCCCAGAATACCCTGAAAACCACTCGGTAGAGGATAGTCCACCTGGTTCGTGACCATCGCGATCGTCGACGACACCGTCAAAAACGACCACGTATGAGGCTCCCCACCCAATGTAGGAAAGTAAAACTTTTTCAGCCCGCGCTGAAGGATGTCATCGACTTCCTCTGTCTGGGCTGCCGACCATTCGTGCTGGTTCCACCCGTGCTGCAGCCAGTTCCCGATCCGTCTCGCGAACCAGCTGTACGTTCCGAACGCTGGTGCGGCATAGGCGAACGTCTGCTCCATGCTACGACCAACCTGCTGGTCGTGAGCCGCCGATGCTGCCAATAATTCCTGATAGGACTCGCGCTGCGTCGTTTCCTCGGGACGCGTGTACTGCTCGGCGACCGACAGGGCAGCCGCAATCACCGTCTGGGAATGTGGTGCCGGTACTGACAGGAATGTGTTGGTGGACACGCTATCCGGGTAAAACGGGTACGTGTATTGGATAGTGTGAATCGCAGACGGTTTCGGAAAAAGCAACACCTCCCACCGAACACTCTGTGTCGTGCTCGGAGCGCCCGCCTTTTTGCGTAACGCTGCGTATTGAGGTACACCGTTGGCGGGCGCTTCTTTCGACGCTTTCTGCAGCAGTGTGTCCACTGGAATCATCGCGATCGGCGTACCGCCACCGGCAGCCGTGTTGATCATGACATCCAGAATGCCAGTGAAATCGTCTTGCGTAATGTCGTATGCCTGCTGTGCCACCACGGTCGTCAATGTTCCCTGGACTTTCCGAAACGACCATTCGTATGGCTGCTTTTCTATGACAGGCGACTCGAACTTTCGGAGACCATCCGCCAGACACAGATCGATCAACGTGATCTGATCATGCTCCCACTCATTTGGGTCGACACCATACCCCAGATACAGAGCGATCCGGGTACGCACGTCGTCACGCTTCAGAGAGAGAGTGGGTTCAGCCATCGATAGTCACCATTGAGTCAAGTACCACATCATCCGTGTCCACGACTATCTCTGCATCGGTTTCGATTACACGCAGACACACTTTGCCTTCACCGTCAGTGCGCACGAACACCGCGTCCTCAAGGTCACCCTCTGCTGTAACGAAACTACAGGGGTGACCAGACTGTACTGTGCCCCAACCTTTCGGTTCCTCTGCCGCGTCTTTGTCAGTGTCGAAAGCCCGCACTTCTTCCAGGTCAAACGACTCCAGCGTGGTGAGACCGACCCGGTTCAGCTCCACTCGAATGCGCCCAGTCGGACTCACTGCACGGAAATAACCCTGCTCCTCGCCCACGATGACGCGCTGTCCCGGATTGAACGGCAATTCCTCGTCTACCGGACGGGCCTCGGGCGGCTCTGCATCTTCTGCGATCGTCAGGCGGTGCTCCTCAATGTCACGCGGCGCACTGTGGTCACCCAGTTCGATCACGCGGCAGTAGGTGTCACGCGGTGCATCACACACAAATTGGAACAGACCCCACGTCTCTCGGTACTTCTCCTGCCACTTCACGCGTGTGTTCTTTTTCACCTTCCGGAACGCATTCTTCACCGTCCTCGTCTTCCGGGCATAACCCGCCTGCAATGCCAGAAGCACCAGGCCGAACGGTTCAATTCGCCCCGTGATACCAGCGCCGTGCATCATCCTCTGTGCATTCGCTACCGCCTTCTCAAGATCTTTCGGCACCTCTTCGTCTGGTGACAGATTCAGAATCCCCCGCAGTGCTTCCAGTTCTTCAAGAATGTGTGTGCTGTCCATCAGATCCCCTCCCCCGTGTCATGAAAAGGGGCAGGGCACCTTCGCGCCCTGCCCCCCAGATACCGCGATCACCCCCCTCTCAGAAGTGATGTCATCAGTCACCCTGATCCTGCTGGAAGCAGTCGACCCAGTCGATTTTGGCTACCGATCTGCCGCCATCTGCCTGGACCACAATGGTGGGTGCCATTCCCACAATGGGAATGGAGGATCCGGTGATTTCCGTAGTCGTCACCTTCGTCCGGTTTACATACACCTCGACACTCGAAAGGCCGTTGATCCGAAAACCAAGCAGCACTTCGGTGGCTGCCACGAGCGTGTGAACGCCCGCCGTTGAAACGCGGGTATCCGCTTTCTCGCTGTGAAATCCAAACACACCACTGGCAGCTATGGACTCGAACCCAATGTGGTTGGAAGTCGTGTTAGCTGACGAAGTCAGGGTGGTAGTGTCGACTTCTGCGAGACCGAAAAAGAAACTTCCGCGCACAAGGTCAGTCTGAACATTGCACTCGAATGCAATGGTCGTTCCGGCTGCGGGCGTGAACCCACCTCCACACTGGAGGTTCATTCCATTACCGGATGTTGTTGCACCGGGATCGATCTGAACAACGCTGCCTCGACCAGTGGACACATTTGTCACTGTCCCAGAAGTCTTTTGAGTTTGAACCCAACCGCTGAAGGTATCGACGCCATCATCGGCAACACCAAACCCACGGACCCGATTTCCGTTCAGGATGTCACCGACATCAATCAGACGAAAAATCTCGCCGGTCCTTCCTCGCTTATCCGAACTTTCATACTCGCCATCAAATCGGCGATTGATTCCTGCCATGATTCAATTCTCCTGATTGGAGTTGTGTGATTGGTTACTTACCTGACATCAGGCTGAGTACAGAACGAAGTTGCGGCGACGGTTCTTGCACGCAATGTTGCAGAACGAGTCGAGGTGCCGTTCGCGGACGTTTCTCTGGTTCGGGGCGCTAACCACCGGACCAAGACGCATCTCACGACCCTTCGAGAAGAAGAATTCCAGGCTGCCCCAGTCGATCCCGTACAGAGGATCGGACGTGTCAGTCACCGTGGAGCTGTTTTCCAGCACCCAGGCAGTCCTGACGGGGATACCCATGAACTTCGCTGCATCGCCAGCCATTCCAGCCAGGTCAGTCAGGTTGTCGTTGCGGCTGTCGAGGAATTCCCAGAGAGGCTGAACGAGTCGGAACGTCGTCCAGAATTCCCAACGGGGATTGCCGTCAAGCTGATTGAACTTGTGCGGCGACTTGAACTGACAGAAGTTCACAGCCTTGATCCAGCTCGCAATCAGATCGGGACGTGACACGGTGGAATACGTTCCGGAGAAGTTCTTCCACTTCGAGTACGTGCTTGAACTGATGCCACCAGCGCCACCGGAGAACCCAGTCGGGTTGCCACCGGAAAAGCCGAGGGTTGCATTTTTCTGGACCCAGAACGGGACACCAGACACATTCCGTGGATTCTCACTGTCAGATGCCGGAGCACCCCACAGCTGTTCTTCCATCAGGTCGAACCAGTCGTTCCACATCGCGTGCTCGCGAGCCAGAACCAGAGAGATGATCTCTTCCGGTCCCGTCTGCATGGCATCTTCGTCCACGTCGTAGGAGAAGTTCGCCGTGGACATCGCCCACTGCTGCTTCGCCTGCGTCAGAATGTTCTTCTGACGGACTTGGTTCGTGGAATACAAGCCGGTCATCCGGGCAGAACCCAGATTCTCAACCTGAACATCCCATGTCAGTTGAACGCCGCCACGACTTTTCGGGCCTTTCTGACCCATGAAGTGCTCGGCGAACGTGTATTCCTGGTGTTCGAGCGAAATGTCGACCCAGTTTTTCTTCATGTATTCGTCAAGTGTCGCGTTGACGAAATCATCCAGCTGATCTGGATAGAGAGCAGCCATGAGTAGCTCCTTTTATCAGGTGCGGACGATCACCCAGGGCGACCATTCTCCGCATTTAGTTTCTGCCAAAGTGCATGTAGCTTCGGATTGTCATCCGGAGACCCCGTGAATTTGTCCTCTCGGGGTGCTGCCGCTTTCGATCCAACGCCACCTCGTCGTCGGGACTGACTTTTCAGCGCACGAGCTTTTGACTCCTGCACGATATTCGATGGTGTCCCAACTCCACCGAACATTCGTTCGTCCAGAACTTTCACCATAAGGGGACTCATCTGCTCGCCTGCCTGAACGCGCTTCACGACTTCGTTCTGCAGCGTCTGGGCACGCTCCATCTGAGCCTGTGTCCAGTCCTGTTCGGTTCCGTACCGTTCCGCATTTCCCAGCCCATCGATCAGCTGATTCAGTGCGCCCTGAAACTGCCTCTCTCCCTGCTGCTGAAAATGCTGCTGCATCCCGTACACCTGCTGCTCAAGCGCCTGCTGTTTGGCCTGCGACTGAGCCTGCATTGCGGTGATGAGTTCAGAAATCTCGTCGCCGTAACCCTCCTCTTTCACCTTTTCCAACGCACTCGCGACCGCTGCATCATGGTCGGTGGCTGGTTCTGGTGGAGAACCGGGTTGCTGCGCCGGTGCCTGCTGCATCTGGGGTGGTGGCGCTTGCTGCTGTGGAAACCACAGCGCCTGCGCCTTCTCCGTGACAGCCTGCTCCAACACCTCGGGTGTCACTGAATCGATAACCGAATCAGTCCACCCCAATCTCTCTTTGGCAAAACGGACATATTCATCGTCGTGCCGCACTCCATCGGTCGGATCGTTGTCAACGACCGGTGACTCGTTGCGCACCTCAGTAGTCTCTGAGGTGTCCTCTGTACCCTCTGATTCATCCCCGTGATCTTCCGCTGGTTCTTCTGACGACTGATTCATCCCCAGGCGTTCACCAGCATCGCGCACCATCTCGCGGACATCCTCTGGGGAGTCTGGAAGCGCAACCGCGCCTGCAGGCTCTGTGTCCTCTTCCGGTGCCATGACGCGTGTGTCTTCTGTCAGGTTTCGCAGACCCATAGTGTTTCCCCGCCACTGAGTTAGTTTTGTCCGCGACTCTGTATCGGGGGTTACTACTACGACTCACCGAGTATCTGTTTGATGCGCGGTGACTGACGGATCTTCGCTGCCGCTTCACGGAGTTTTCCCGCGTCCGGCGTGCTCGGTTTGGGCGGGTCAGTGTTTGGCTCCGTCCGCTTCTTACCGGTGCCGTACGGTGTCTGCTCTGCGAGGTTTCTCGCGGCCAGGAGCTTGCGCCAGTTCTCTGGGGAAGCAACATCGACGGACCCATCACCGTTCACGGTGACTCCCGACAATCCCTGCTCCTTCAACCACTGCTGGTACTCACCGGCTTGATGTGGTGGTACCCCTGCACCGAATGAGTTGTGCCCGGTGCCCCAGTACGGAGCGTGTCCACCAGGCGCCTTGCCATCCGTGAGCATCCCCTTAATCCCACCGTGAAGGCGCACACGCCGCTTCGAATGGGCCTTGAACTCTTCTTGTGACACCAATCTCCCATTGACCTCATACCTCATGGTTGCGCACCCCCCTGGTTCTGGTTCTGACCGCCATACATCAGTGCCTGCATGTTTTGCACACGCTGTGCATCGGGAGAACCTCCGTTGCTCACAGACTCACGCACGTAGTGTCGAGGACCGGTGTTCGGGTTGGCGGGTTGCTGCTGCTGACCAGGTGGAGGAGCCATAGGCGCGGTGAACTTCACCAATTCCTTCAAACGCGGGAGGTCGTTCAACTCCGAGAGCATGTCAGTGAGAGCAGCCGCGTCGATCGTGCCACCCTGCTGCTGAAGCATCGGCATCACAGGCATAATCACCTGCTGAAGTAGACCAGTCAGTGCCTGCGATCGCATCTGAGGACTCTGGTACTGCATGGAGTACGGCTCGACAGTCACGCGGTACTGTATGAAATCACCTTCACGGTCTTCCGGGGTCCAGTTCGCCGCAATCGGTTCATCGATGCCCGGAATCGTGTACTCACCACGCATCTCCGTCTGCTCATCCACCCACAGCATGAGCGCCAGATCCTCACTGAGACCCTGCGTCAGAGAGATAATCCGCTCACGCATCTTCTCCTCACGACCCGCCATCCGTGCGTGGATCAACTGCTCCTGACTGGCTGTTTTCGCTGACGGACCCCGACCAGACATTGCGTCGGGATTTCCAGCGACATCGTTAAATACACCGTCGAGCAGCTGCCCGAACGCCAGATTCACCTGGCTCGGACCACCGGTCTGCATAGGTACCAGACCGTTCTCAGAACCCAGACGGATGTACTCTCCGTCCGGCGAATTCTTGTGAGTGTTCGCGTCCTCGCGGTCGCCGAGATACCCGATGACTTCCTTCTGGCGCTTCGCCTGATTTGCTTGTTTGCGGAACAGACTGTTCTGGAGGTCATGAAGGTGCATGAGGTGCATCCCCGGTGCAATTCCGGGTATGGAGTCGGGCACATCGTCAAATGACAGCATCCGATACATGCCGCCTTCCGGACCCTCATAGTCGTCAACAAACAGCATTTCGCCGTTTGACGCCATCATGCCCCAGCACCGCTCGAATGGCATGTACAGGTCTGCCACGCGAATCATCGGCTCCAGCGTCACCGGAGAACCTGACGATTCGTGCAGCTGGTCAGCTCGATCCCCGCCACCAGAGAACAGGCTGCCCTTCCACCTGCTCCACTCCGGAAGGGTCTTCAGCATCTTCTTGTCGACCCGGTCATCCTCTTCCAGAACACTCAGGGGCACATCGTACTCGTGAGCCATGAACCGGCTGGAACTCCACTTCGTGGCGGTCATGTCGAATGTGAAGTCGTCCGGACTGATCCTCTCGATCATCGGCTTGCCCGGATCCACCCAGATCGTGTTGTGCTGTCGTTTCGTGTACTGGTCCCACTCCTCGTCTTTCGAGTACAGGCCCGGCTCCTTCGGTTTGTCCGGATCCTCAATCTCCACAGGCTCACCAGGTGCCCAGTAGATCTTCATGAACCCGGCAAAGAAGAAGGCATCGAGCGTCGCCAGACGCAGCTCGTCGGCGAATTTGATCTCTTTGATCAGGTTATTTATGGCTGCGGTGTAGTGGTGCGAAAACCCCCGCAGCTCCTGATCGTGGGTGGAAATGATTACTCGGGGGTTGCTCGCGACAAGCGCCTGCATGTAAGCATTCGCCGTCTGCGCCACCAACGGCAGCATCGTCGGTCTTTTTTTCTTGTCCTCACCGATCGGCCAGGAGGATGTATACCTCTCCAGCAGTGCCCTTCGGTGCTCCCGGAAGGGGCGCAGCTCGCTGTAGCTGTGCTGCAGTGCCTTCCACAGTCGTCGGCGCGGGCCTTTTTGTTTGATGTTTACCATGTCCCCTGTATCGGGACACGGTTACTCACCACACAAAATCACCACCACCACCTGCCGAACTGCGGTCCAACTGCTGCATGCGCCATGCCATGCTACCCGGCTGAATGTCTGGCTCAGACAGCGTGGTGGTCTTCTCGGAGGCTGGTCGTTCGATACATCCGAGGTACCCCAGTGCCGCTGCAATGGCTGCGTCACCGTGCAATTTTCCCTGATCAGCGGTCGCATTCGAAGCAGCAGACCCCGCGTGAACCATCTTGCCGCCCGCACGTATCTCGTACTCCAGCAACTGCTTCAGAGTTCGTTCAGACCGCAACTTGCAGTGCCCACGAACCATGTCCGCGCACAACTTCTCCAGGATCTGCTGACCTCGATCGTTGTTGTGGTAACCGCGTGTTTTCCTGTGCTTTTTGTATCCCAGAGTCTGGTAGGTCTGCTGGTACACGTTCCAGTACCCAACCTCGCCCAGCTCATCCATGAACGTCAGATTGATACTGCCGTTGTTCTCCGGAACCATAAACGCATCGTGAAACCATTTCGCCACCGCGACAGCAACACGGCACCATTCGGCAGGTGGAGTGCTGCGCGACGTGTATTCCAGGACCTGCTCACGAGTCGCCCGATTCCAGACTGAGATCGCCGACTCACTGCTGTATTGGCCCGCCCGACCCATCGAAGTGTCGATCCCAATCGCATACTGCCCGTGCGGTGGTCGACCTTGAACGTCCAGGGGGCACCAGAGAAGTGCAGGACCGAGGTTCTGACCAGTGAATTGCACCGTCACATCGATGGGATCAACAAGCAACTCACCCACTTCCAGTGGTCGTTTCACCAAGCTATCACGCACGTACGCTATTGTCTCCGACGACACCAGCCTCTGCGTACTGCCAACAAAATCAATATCCAGTTCCTGCGCAATCTCAATTGGATTGTGGTTCGCGCGCTCACATTGTTTGTCATACCACGGAGACTGTGGTCTCCGATTCGCTCGGAAAGTGAGGGTGTCGAAATCATAGTCATCCCTCCAGTTGTAAGTCTCCGGGTCCAGCGGGATTTTCTCTCCGCTCGGCGAGAGCATGTACAATCCGATCTGCTTATCTGGGTGCTCCGACCAGTGCATGAACACCTTTTTGCAGTGCGGATTACGAACCTGCTCATAAAATGCCTGGCCTGCTCCCTGCCTGCCGTTCGGCGTGCTGTTGAAAATACGGCAGTCGGACACGTCGCGGGTCGCCGTACGGATCGCACTCGCGTTCTCCATCTTCGACGCTTCGTCCAGAAGAATTGCTGTTCGCCTGTCACCCGTACCCATGTGCTGCACCGTGGCCTCGCCGTCGAACGCGCTGTCTGTAACCGTGTTCTTCGCGTGCTTTTTTACCCTGTTGCTCTGAGGCTTCAGGAACCCCGGCAGGTGCCTCCACCAGAAATCCAGCTTCCGGAACAAAGCCTTCTCACTTTTCCCATCAACAAGCTCCTCTTTCTCAGAGGTCAACAGGAACTGCTGCATGATCTCGAAGTGCCAGGCGTGCTCCAGCACCAGCAGACAGCACCAACTTGCACCCATGTCTCGCGACTTTGGAACCGCAAGGTCACACACACCGAGGCTTTCCTGAATCTCCAGAATGGCTTTGTCCTGATATCCATAGGTGATCATCGGACGCAGTGGAGGTTTCAGGCGAGGGTTCAAAGTCCATCCACAGACGTTGATGTAGAAGAGGATGTCGCGACTGCAGATCAGCGCGAATTCCTGCCGGGCCTGCCGGTCGCTGTAGCACAGTTCGAGCACCGTCCGTCGAAATTCCAGATTCAACACCGGGTCTTTCGGCACGAGTGACCGGTAGTATTCGTCGGTCGGACCCAGTGGGAGATGCCCGTTTTTAATCACTCGACGCCTCCTGCAGTATAGCGTCTGTCACGGAATATCCCGCTCGCTGCATCCGCGCCAGAATCAACTTCGGGTGTGTTCGGATAAGGTCGTCGATCTGCCGCTCTGCCTTTGGACGCATTACTGCCTGTAGTTTGGACACCAGCGCCATGTCACGGCGCTGGTCTTCCAGAATAGTGGCATCGTGATCATCAGCAGCAACGATCTTGTCCCCCACTTTCATCAGCAAATCAGTCAGCTCCTTAACCTTTCCGGTTTCCCCCATTTCGAGATACGCACGGGATGCACCATTTGGGGCTTTCTTGACTGCCTCCGATTTCCCGAGATTGTCCAGCGCCCAGCGGATGTCGAGCTGTGTCTGACGGAGGTGCTCTGCCGGGCTACGATATTCCGTAGCTGTGACGGTCTCCACTTCCACAGGCTGTGGATCGTCGTCATCCAGCACAGACAAACCGCCGACATTGTCTTCGCTGCCTACCGGAAACTCATCCTGTATCTGTCCGTACGCCTCCGCCAGACCATGCGTGGTAATCAGTGACAGATATCGCTCCAGCACTGCCTCTTTTTCCGGAGAGTCACACAGCCATGTGATCCACTCTGTTCGTGTCTTCTTATACGCCATCCCCCACCACCTCCTCGGCTCTCCCTTGAATCCAGTCTGGCAATACCCCGGAGTTGAGTTTGTTCTCCAACCACCCCAGCACCCGCTGACCGAACACACGCGATGCTCTCTCTTCATCGAACTCGCCGGTCTGCTGCTTCCACCAGATAGCCAATATCCTACCGTCACGGTCGTTGTCAGTTTTCCACTTGTGCGGGATCGTGTGGCACGCAATGTAGTTTGACGGGTGCTCAACGTCTTCCTCAGTTCCGCGCCGCCCGAAAATGTGGTCGATCTCAGTCGACTGAGGTCTCGTCTGGTACCTCCAGCTTCCAGACATACCTGCGTACGCGAAGAAGTCGATGTCTCCCGCAGCTGCGAGCGTGTACTCACACTCCGGGTGTTGGGCCAGGTATGCCGCACGGCGCTTCCGGGCTGCCGCTGATTGGCGCTTCATACTCTCACCCGTTTCCCCTTCCGCTGCGATTTACCAGTCACCTCAACCACTGTTCCACTCGCCAGCCTGTCGGCGATCCTGCGATCAAACAGGTCCGACAACTCCTGCAGACCCAGATTGCTCGTCACGATCGTTGGTCGTGATGCACGGCGATCTATCAGCTCGAACACAATGTCGAACGCCGTCTCCGTCACCTGCCGAGTCCCGAAATCATCGATACACCACAGCTCGCGATCACTCTCCGCAAACGTCCACAACGCACGCTCTGTGCGATCGATCGACTTCCCCTGCACCAGCATCGCCACGCTGCCATGTCGCCGACAGGTGTTGATGTCGCGTACGAACTGCTCCAGCCTGTACCAGCGAGCCACCGGATATTCCCAATCGCGATAGACACACGCAGATGCGCAACTTTTGCCAGTACCGGGAGGACCATGCAACAGAATCGGCCACTCCTGATTGGAGATTGCCTGCTTCAACACCTTCTTCAGTGCCGGACGCACCTCACCCCAGTCAGCCATGCTGACGTGACCAGGCACATCACGCTCAGGTGAAATCGACGGATTCGGTAAACTCGAACCCCCCTTGAGACTTAACCCTTGCAGGACTGTCTGTAGATCGTCCGGTTCCTTTTCCGGATTCATTTTCATTCCTCTTCACCCAGGTAACGATCGCCGATTTCCAACACCGCATCTGGCTTCTCCCGCCGACTCTCCACCCATTCGCAGTGTAGTGCGACACGAATGCCAGCGCGTCAATTCTATGCCCCTTCTCTTCACAGTACGCTTTGACCTGACCGATCGTCGGCGGCACGAACTTCTTCTTCGCCGTACTCTTCTTCTCCCGCCCTTCCTCACGCGCTGCGACCATTGCATCGGCGTGTCGAAACGCTGCCGTGTGAACTCCATCACGCTCACCGCTCGCCAGCAAACCCGCCAGCGCCGCCGCAGCATAGTGGTCTCGCAGACTGTTCATTTGTAAACTCCTGCCCAGTAATGTGTGCCTGACCTCGACACTGCGTGCCCGAATCCACACTGCTTTCTGCGTGTCAGTAGCCAAGCCAGATGCGGAGGCGAGTACACCCAGCTGCGTACAGCCCCATCTGCGGTGCGGTAACCGCGTGTTATTATCTGGTCATGGGCGCCGTGCTCGTACCATTCAAACCGCGCCATCTGCTCCGCATGTCTCTGCGCCAGAATACAGGACCGCTCATCCAGCACCTGCCGTGCCAGTCCGTAATGTGCTCTCCACTGTTGCGCCGCCTCGTACGCAGCCAGCGTCGAGGGATCATTCTGCGCCCAGGGGAAACCCGGACACAGCAGAACCAGAAACAACTTAGAGGTGAGCACGGTGTTTCTCCGGATCTTCACGTCTTCTATTTCTCATACACAGCTGGCAGTTAGGTGGTGGTATACGGTCGTGTGAAACCGTCTTTAACCCGCAGTGCAGACACATCATACGCGCAATGCGTTTACAGGTGGGTTTCCATTTTCCTACCTGTATCACAACACGACACCCAAACTGATCGCCGACCTGCACTTTTCGAACACTCCGTGTCATCTACTCAACACCCACGGTCTCCAACACGACGGATCCGCCCTTTCGAACATAGCGAGACACTGTGCGCATCGATACCGGCGCGCGTCGAACTTGTTCGCTCGCGGTGATCCACACGACGGACATCGCAGCGTCTCCACTGACCGACCACGGTGGCTCGCTCGTGTCCTCGCAGCCTCTACTGGCATTCCACATCCAGAACATAGACCGTTCCAGAATCGAGTGCGTTTCTGGCAGAAACCACAGTCATCCTTCATTACCTATCCCCCTGACACTACTTGCGTTCACACCGTTCAGTGAATTGTCGCTGCAAGCCTACCCGCTCGTCCTCACTCCACGGTTCGACTTCCAGCTCACTCATAATCTGATCCAGCGCATCACGATCCGGTGCTTCGGAAATCAGACCCATCGCAAACTCGTACGCGCTGAGTTCTTCAGGCGGATCTTCCTTCGGTTTCTCTTTCTTTGGACTGCGTTTCTTCGCCGGTTCCAATGCGGCACCGCGTGTCACCTTCGGGCCATGTTGCGGCTGGAACGTCCCCATGTAATCACGAGCGCCTTTTGGAATCGGCGTTCCATGAGGGGGAACGATCCGCACACATGGAACATCCAGCTCGCCGAAACAGTCAAGGAATCGACACTGCAGTTGTACCGTCTTACCGATCCAGAGCGTTTCGTCCGTGCCGAATAGCGACACCAGGATCCGATAGTTGGTTTTTCCCAGCACCAACTTCTTTTTCGCCTTCGCGAACTCAATGACCGCCTCTTCGATTACCTTTTTCCTTGAATCACGTATTGTCCCCGGATCAGCCACGGACACGATCTTCAGAGCAAACGCGTCCTTCGCCATCAGATCCGCGCCCTCCAGAAACTGACCTTCGTACCGGTCCCGCATTGCTTTACTGCTCATTGTTTTCCTCCATGTCATTCCAGACCACCATGTCCGGGCGGTCTTCCCCGTCCCAACCAACCTGCTCCAGCTCGCTGTCGCTGTAAGCCTCATGGAGCCACTCGCGACCAGTTATTGATTTCAGCCCACCACCATCAAAGTCCACACTCTCCGGGTAACAGTCAGGCCACTGTCCCGACTCTCGACATTTCCTGAATCGCTGCAGCCACCGCACACAGTCCGCGCGACCGATTGCGAGTAGACGACTGTTGATTCTGCGAGCATTGATCCCGTACGGAGTTTTTTTCTCAACGAACACGATCCGGCACTCCGGGAGTTCGCCCGTGACTGCCTCAACCAACAGCTGGTAGAACCCAAGCTGCTGGTGATACCCATACCGCTCGACAGCCTTCTCCATCTCGTCGGCAGTGGTGGTCAGAGGACCGCACGTTTTCAAATCGGTAATCACTGTCAGGTCTTCTGACAGCATGTCGATCCGACCCTTGCAACTGACTCCCCGAATCTCTGCCTGGATCACGACCTCTTTTTTACCGCCAACCAAATGGTGCGCTGCCGGGTGTATTTCGAACTTCTCCCGAATCATTTGAATCTGCTGGTAGGTCTCGTGCTTCATCACATTTTCCGGCTCGGGATACCCGTCACCGTGCGTGCCACACAGCCACCGCGAACCGTCATGAAAGCGACCAGTCTTCGAGCACTGATCGCCGTCCTTCTTTGTCGCCTCACATTGCCCAGCAACACGATAGTGCCGGTCAAACTTGTCCGGTTCAAGCAGCGCTGTGTGGCAATCGCGACCAAACTGCAGGGCCGGACTGTCAACCCGCAGCGATCCTTGCAGGTACGACAACATCGCTCTGGGGTTCACGTCTATCTTTTTCAGAGCGCTCTGGTTGACCGGACGTGCCTCGGGCGACAGGTCCGACCCCAAGTCACAGTATTCCAGCCACGGCATCCCCTCGGTTATTTCATTCAACATTAAACCTCTCCCACTTCCGTCAGTCGCAACGGACAACATTCCGGATCCACCTGCACCACACCCAGTGAAGGGTACACTTCGACACTCTCCAGTGGCGCTGAGTACCAGGCACTGTTCCGCAGGCAGTACCACACAACATACTCGATGCCTTCTACGACTGTGTCGCAGACCACAACCGGAGTCTGGCGCTCCAGTTCGGCAACGCGTACTTTTAGATTACGTGTGCCCCACTCCTCCGAGTCATGAACAAGAACCACTCCATAATAATACTCATCATCAAAACGCTCGCACAGATCTTCGATCCGATCCTCGACTCGACGTTGGAGACACCGCAAATTGGCATAGTCGTGAAGCACTTCCGCCGCCGAGTCTGCTGTAACTACAGTCATTTACCAGCCTCCCGTTTCACTATTTCAATTTCACCTCGCCGAATGTTCACATTCTTTGGTGCGTCAACACCTATGCGAACCGCCTGATCTTTCACACGCACAACCAGAATTGTTATTTCCCCGTCCTGTGTGTGCAGGATTATTGACTCGCCAACCTCACGACCGAGTACCAGCATATCTATCCATCCTGTGTTAGATTGTCGTGACTCTTGAATTCCGGCTGTGGACTCCCGTGCCCAAAACCCATCGAGGGAAGCACCTCGCGTGACTCAAACGAACCTCTGTATCCAGTAATCACCTGTACACCACACCACGGGCATTCGTAACGGTCTCCGCAGTAATACCTGACCGGCACTCCGTTGTGCTCCTCGTCGTGGATATAAACTCCGTTGCGCTCGCACCGCATAGCGTTTTTGCAACTACAACAAACTGGCACACTCATACTAAACCCCTCCCTGAAAAAGATGACCGCCCAGGCATCATGCCTGCGTGGAGTCAATCCGTGACTCGGCGGTGTGTTCCGGGTAGTCCTCTTCGCTGGAATACCGCTGTGGGTGTTTGTCTTTTCCGTATTGCAGTTGCTCGCTCGCGTGAGTCTCTATTCGGCGGCAGCAGCGCGTGGTCGACCATACAGCGCTGTCGAGATCGGCGAGCAGGCTCACCTCGCCTGGGCACGCGTCACGAGTCTTCAGCTCGTCGCAGAGCTGGTTGTAGACATCCTGCATACTGGCAGCATTTCTGCGGAGCATCTCGTATGCACTTTGGTCACAGAACGATTCACGCGGGTGCGTCATTCTTCGGTACCCCTGTACCATACCCTTGGGCTTGCCACAATTCGCGATTCGGCATAGCCTGTGAGTACGGGGAAGATTTTGTCGAGTAATCTCGCCTCGTGGTTTCGGTTTCGCCCACTCGGATTTCCATACATCCGGGTGGGTTTTCTTTTGCTTACCAAGTGGATTTGGCGTCGTAGTTTGAAGTCGCCCACATGCCAATATGAACGGCATCTGCTTCATTGTCGTCGATCGGGTCACGACCAAGCACTTCCTTCGCTGCCTCAATCATGTCCGCTTTACTCGCTGTGCCGGACCCTGTGACCCACTTCTTGAGGCTTGACGTATGCACGGATGCGTACTCCAGGCCGTTTTCGGTGGCAATCTCTTGGACTCGACCAGTGAGGTTCACACCGATTTCAGTCGCGGCACCACCCCTGTGGTGAGATTGTTCGTAGACAACAACGTCTGGCGGAAACGCTTCGACCAGTTCAGTAAGCCACTTTCGGAATTTCAGAAAGAGCATCCCCGTCGACTCACCTCGTCGGCGTGTGAAATCCTGCACACCGCTTTCCACGACTCGACCCCCGTCGATCGTCGCCCACCCCGTCTTCGTCGCTGTGTCGATCGCGATTATTCTCATACCCCCTCCTTGAGTGATGGATGCGCAACCTTCCCTCGGGCCTCTCCCTCCTGCTGCCTCACCACCCTGGATATCCAGTGACGGAGCCGAACAGTATGGTCGATTAGCGTTATCAAAAACGCTGCCACGGCGATTATCGTCTCCACTTTCCACACGGATCCCGTAGGAATCACACCCAGACCTGCCTCGGAACTGCCCCGCTCGCAGGCGTGAAACTCACCTCACTCGCCTCACCGCACTCTGAACACCGCTGTGAGGAACGGCGTTCCGGCTTATCTCCCAGGCTCACTGGGAGAGCACTTATGAGAGCACGGATTTTCAGTTTGTAAAGCGAAAAAAAATAAGATCTTCCAAGAACGATAAAAACCGCAGTGGTCGGGTCGGCATCGACCACGTCATCCGTAGAGTTCCTGGGCGTCCAGCGGGTTCCAGGGAGCGGCGTTCGGAGGCTTCTCTTCGACGACAGGCGGATCAACCGAGAGTTCCCTCTTACCGGCCAAAGTCAACCCAAAGTACCACGGGCTTTCCCGAACCTCGTAGAACGCGCGCCCGGACCCGAGGATCACCCGGCTCGGGGCAACACCAGCGTCCGTCTCGATAGGCAGCAGACGCACGTCCCGGATCAGACCAGCAGAAATCAGCCGCCGCAGATCCTTGTAGTTCAGGTGTTGATACACCTCTTCCCTCAGCTGCCGGAACGAGATCACGCCATTCGCTACGGGCTGGAACTCCCTGGAATCCCGGACTGGAGCCAGCCCGTAGCTCAGGCGAAGAAGGACAGCCCTCTCTGTATCGTTCAGTTGCACTTGGTAGCCTCCCAGACTCTCCACCCGCACGCGTCCGCGCGTGCGATCAGACCCTCTGCGACCGTGTCGATCGCATCCACCACCACCACTGGTACGTCGGGTAGCGATTGGAATCCCGCAAAAATCATCTCGCTGTACAGCTCGGGAGTGTCGCGGATCGTGCTGTAGAAACCAGACAGGTCGACGCTCGTAACCGCCTCGGCCCATCTGTAATCGAGCAGACAGTCTTCCGACACACCCCGCGCCAGTTTCGAAGACCGCAGCACGAACTGATCCCACTCAAACGTCGGGACTTTCAGGTCGCGGCACAACTGCGTCTTCCCAGCGAAACTCTCACCAGACACCACCACCAGCGTCCTGATAATCTTGTGGCAGTGGTACACGTACCTCTCGATCGGGTCACCTTTCTGCTTGACTGACTTGCCACGGTTACGCAGTGTGAACCCCGTCTGACTCAGCATACGAGACAGCTCCCCGACCGACATCATCGGCACGGTCGAACCGTCATCACGCGTCACATCCTGAGCGAACAGGCCAGGTTCCCGGATCGCACCACACTCCAGCACAAGCATCCCGTCTTCTGATAGGGACTCCCAACAGGCAGACAGGACATCCTGCACACCTGCCGGGTAGTGTGCGTAATGCAGCGCCGACAGGAACAGGACCAAATCGAACTTATGCTCGTCCGGAAAGGGCCAGCCCCAGTCCTCGCACACGAACTCGGCACCTGGATACCTCGCGCGTGCCAACGTGATCATCTCCGGATCCTTGTCGATCCCGACCACGGTCTCCGCACCAGTTTGCAGGCACTTCCCCGCGAAATACCCCGCATTGCACCCGATATCGAGTACGCGTGCCCCCTTCATCTCGAACCGGTCGAGACGCAGAGCCTGCCACTTCCCCGCCGAATTCGAATCCCCCGACTCATCTTTCCACTGCTGGTACATCGCCACCTCCCTCGATGTATTTCTCGATGTCCCGCAGCGGTATACGCACCGCCGAACCAATTTTCACGCGACGCAGCTTACCTGTCTCCACCAATTTCCTGACCGTCCGAGTGCAGACACTCAACATCTCCGTCGCATCCCTGTAAGTCACCAGTCTGTTGGACTCCATTGCACTCCCCCGATTACGTGAATGTACAGGGGTGTGAGACTCTTCGCCTCGCCGCACCACTGACACATGAGTGTGTATCGGGGGGAACTCGAAGTGCGAGCTACCGGTAACCGCAGCGGTAACCAAAACCACCCAGAACCTTTGGAAAACACCGCATCCCACCCGAAGTGCGGTAACTGACCGGTAACTCCGTTTTTTGGTCTATGGGTGGCGAGTGTGGTCAGCCATAAATCGTTCCAGCTCGGCAACAGGGATCCGAACAGATCGACCAATCTGGACCGCAGTCAATCGCCCATCCTTCACCAGTTGCCAGACAACACGGGAGCACACTCCCAGCATTTCCCCAGCTTCGTCGTACGTCACCATCAGTGGATTCATTTTCCGCTTCGACATACTCACATCCTCCTGTCCATACTGAGGCAGCTCTCAATCGGCTGCGTTGGAACGGACAATGATGTAAGCCCATTGAGTTAGATGTTCGAATCCGAAGTTCTAAAGAACTCGCGGTGCGAAACCGCACGATCTGCAATGCCACAGTACGTTTTTGAATTCGCACGCATTTCAATATCCAGGAGCCACCTGGATATTCCGGCCTGGATATGCCACCAGTCAGCTCTCCCCGGACGTATTTCCCGCGCCCGAAGGCGCCCGAAGGCGCCCAAGGCGCCCCGTACCCGTGTGTGGGCATCTTGGGCGCCTTCGGAGACTCAGTACCCGTACGTCTCCACCACACACAGGTGACTGTCGGCACAACCATCGAATCCCAGAGGACTCGGTGTCTCTCGCTCGGTACCCGTCAGAGGTTGGGGCACAGCCCCCGGAAGGACACCCGGAGCGTGCTTCATGAACTCACCCTGCGTATCCGTGTCCACATGACTCAAATACGTGTTCGTCGTACTCAAATTGCTGTGACCCAACTGCTTCTGAATCACACTCATCGGAACACGACGCTGATCCATACGGTGAGCATGGGTGTGCCGGAAACAGTGCGGATGCACCCGCTTCGTGATACCAGCCCGCTTCGTCAGCTTCGAAAGCCACATATGCAGCGTCCGACCGTTCGGTGCCTCTTTCCGCTCCCACTCCTCAGACGGACCACCAACCGGACAACGCGGAAACAACGCGTTCCCACCATCCTCTCCGTCCCGAAGATAAATCCACGCACTCAACGCGTCATGCGTCTCACGGTCAAAACACACCACACGAGACTTACCACCCTTCCCCTGACGAACCACAATCCGCCACTCAGCCAGATTCACGTCGTCCAACGTCAGATTCAACAACTCACTCACGCGAACACCAGTCCCCCACAGCACGAACAACAACGCGCGCCCACGCAACAACAACCACTGCCAGCGCCTGTCCGGACCCAACCTCCCACGACTCACCTGCTTCGTGTAACTCAAATTCTCATACAACGCACGGAAATCATCACTACTCAATATCTCCACAGGCAGTTTTCGACTCTCCATCATTCCCTCCTCAAGTCTTCCAGAATCGAGGTCAGATGATCGTGCAACTCGACGCACGATTCCCCCAGATCTTCCAAAGCCACACCGTCAGCAACACTGTCCGCCGCAAAACCAATACCCTCAATGAAAACCTTCGCCATCAACGCTCGGAGCAAAGACACCGACTCCACAAGCGACTCCGTGGATTCTGCACCCAGACTCTCAGGATCCCGCGACGCCAACTCACTAAATGGACACTCCTCGAACACCGTCTCAAATCTCGTACTCACACTGATCATCTCTCACTCCTTTACGAATCTAAACACATTCACCAGTGAAACCCCGTCATATCCCGCATTCGCGAAAGATATGAACAGCCGATTCCGACATTCCGACAGCCGATTCCGACAATTCCGACTTGTCGGCAATCACCCCTCAGCACGCACCGCAAGTATCTGCGCACGCAAACGCGCACGCTCCTCGTCACTCAACTGACGCTTACGACGGAACTTCAACACCGCATCCACATCACCAAATAAACCTACGTCAAACTCCAACGTCTTCTCCCGGTCACCGTCCTGAACCAACTCGACACCCTCTATCGCCAGTAACCGCGACACAGTCGGACCACGATAATCAACGTCCACACGCAAACGACCACCACCACCAGGATACAACTCCACAAACCGACCGTTCCTACTACCCGTCCTCAGACACATCATCCACGGATCACGACGACCCGTATCACGACCAGGACCACTCACTGGAACACTCGCATCAAAAAACAAACGGTAACGATCACCAAACTCCTCACGCAGATTGACACACTCCATTGGTACAGCTCCTTCAAATCGACCTAAAAACGACGCAAATCCAAAAGACGACTCCTACCTCGGGTTGGGGGGCGAACGGGCCTCCTGACTCGAAACGGTTCACGTAACAGCGGGATGAACGGGGTGTGGCTAATTGTGGGGGAACCGGGCCGGGAGGCCCGGGGGGGTCGGGTTCAGACTTCTCATGTAAATAAAAGGCAAAGCCATCGCGATTCGCGTGACCTCCACATTCTTACAGCACCAGTCCCGGCCTGTATCGTGAAATCCCCTGCAATGGCAAGGGAATCGGCGTTCGTGCGGGTCCGGCGTCTGTCCGGTCATCCCGTGAGCCTGCATCGCTGACTGGACCACGGCCCGGAGCAATCCGCCGGGCCAGCTGCGTGACGCGACTGGTCCGGCTGGACACGCCGGCAGATCGATCGACCCTGTGTCCTGTATCGTGAGAGATGCAGAGAGCCTGCAGGCGCTCCGTTGGTGGCGTAGGCTGTCCGGGTAGCTGTCCGGCTCTACCGTCACCTGTGGCGCCCCTGTCGGCCTCCCTGTCAGCGCATGAAAAAACGTCCGGCACCACTGCGGCACCGGACGCTGTCTCACATGCTGGCAGTCAATCAGTCTGCGTTAGCCTTCACGACTGCGTCCAGCGTGTTCTGAAGACTGCCGTCCGCAATCGTGTCGAGCAGTGTCTGACAGATCGCCGGACCACACCACGTCTCTTTGCCTTCGCCGACCGCTCCGCGGAGCGTTTTCCGAATTGCCAGCATAGCGGGGTAATCCCCTGAAGCAGGCTTGATGTAGACGCCTGGCAGAGTCTCGACCTGTGGCGATTCTGTCCAGTCCTCTGCTTCGTCCGCCAAGTCCTCAAGCAGATCGAAGTCGTCCGTCTGTCGTCGTGCTGCCCGGTCAATCATCCTGGCAGATTTCTTGACATATGGCGGGCTGTCCGCCTGCAGAATTCCAATGGTCTGGATCATCTCTGCTGCGTCGTCGTCGTCGCCGAATTCCGCAATCATCCTCGTCACAAACGCAGTCAGTTTCTGACTGGCGGTCTGTTTCCGGCTGCTGGATTTACGTGCCGTTTTACGTGCTGTTTTGCGTGTCGTTTTCATGTCTTCTGTCCTTCAATGTCGAGAAAAGAAAAGTGGTGGTTCCTGTCGCGTTTCACTCAGCAGTACTCTGCGTATTTGTCCGGCGTTGTCGGGTTTCTGTGCAGCAGACCATTCGCCAGGACTGGTACCGGTTTCCCGTCTGACCCCCGGTGGATATCCCGGATCCTGATGCGCTTCAGTTCGCCGTATGTGGTCACGGCTTCGGCGGTGCGCTCTTCCTTTGCACGTCGACGATGCTCTTGCATTAGCCACAAATTCCAGCAGCGGACAAACCTGTGCCGATCGTCCGGAATTGAAGCAGACCGCTGATGATCGAGCATCAGCAGATCTTGAACCGCATCGTCTACCGAATCCGGTCTTTCCCGCAAATAGCCCGCAGCCTTGCAACGGTACATCGTCTCGCGGCGTTTGAGCCTCCCCGCAGCCAACCGCCGCAGAACTTCGTTTTCTCTCATCACGTCGGTGCCTCCTTCAGAACAACAAACCACAGCCGACCAACGCAGCCGACCGGACAACATCAGACCATCGGTCCCTGCTTTGTAAAGAGAAAAACAAGTACAGACACTGTTCCTGTATTTAATGCCTGCGTGTAAACCGTAGGGACCGATGGGTTTACGGTGATTCCAGGCCGGATTTCCGGCCATACTTACAGACACCAGGGGAACACTGCTCGGACCCAGCACTTTGAGCGTGACGAGAGCGGAGTCGTTCCGTCTTGAGAACGAAAGACTGCGGCAGTATCGGCATTACGGAGAAAGGGAAACGCGCGCGACTTTCAGCCCGGTGAACGTGAGGCGGGCAGACACTTCTAGTTCTTCTCTTTGAACAGCAGGGACCGATGGGTATTTGGCGACGGGTCGATGGTCGATCCGCTGCTTCCCCAACTACTCACAGGAGCAATCTCATGGACAAACTCATTGAAAACCTTAAAGACCTTCGGGACACCGAGGGCAAGCAGGCCGTCACGGACAAAATCACCGACTGGCTCTCTGCACTGGAGGAGATTTGTGAAGCGACCAATGGCGGTCCAGGGTGGTCGCAAAGAAACATGACCCATGTGGTGTGCTGCCAGCTTAGGGTCCAAATCTACGGAGCATTCAGGGCGGTCATCGTGCCGGAAGAATCTGCTGTGTAAACAGAAGGGCCGGATGGATGGTTGTTGCGGGTCGATGGTCGATCCGAGCGGTTTATGGCGAGATGGAGGTACCACATGAGAGAAGCAGTTGTAGAGCGTGACGGCATCCGAGTGTCGCTGGCAGGCAGACAGTTCCATGCCAGTGACCTGAGTGACGACCGACTGGGAGAGTGCGGGGAGTTCCCTTCCCGGATCGAGGCGATCAGAGGGTTCGAGAAGTTCTGCAGGCAGCCGACCGCAGTAATTCGCACCAAATGGTTGCGAACAGCGATCAACTGCACAGCAGACTGCCTGCACATGACGGCAGACTTCTCTGCCGAACAGATGGCAGCGTTCCGGGCCGATCTGAGTGATTTCCGACAGCAACTGGCAGGAGCCACCACATGATTTATGACTTTGACGTGGAAAGTGTGATAAGTGTCGAGGCTGCTCCCGGCACGGACCCCGACACACTGATCCCGGAAGCAGAAAAAAAGCTTGTCGAAAGAGTCAAAGCGGGAGACATCAGTCTCCGGTTTGAGACTGTTTTCGATGCCCAGACAGGCGAGTACGACCACGATTGGCAAAAGAAAGGGACCATATGAGGAAAGAACTGTACGCACTGCTTCGAAAAACGACGGGATCGGGAGCCAGCGACTGCTGGCGCTGGGCATTAAGCCTCGGAGAAGCGGTCTCCGGGCTGGAAGCAGGCCAGGACCATGATCCGGGTCACTGTGGACCGTTTGTCGTCTGTGGTCCGACCAGTGGAGGCTGGCTGGGAGCGAACAGACTGGAGTTCCTGTTCTCTTATGGGCCACTGAGTGTGGCTTGGTAGTCCTGTAAAAAGCAGGGAGTGGTGTTCGAGGATCGTTTCTCAGAGGAGAGAACATGAAATTGGAAGATGCGATAGAGATGGTACTGCAACTGGCAGGCGGCAACACGCTCGACGAGAGCATCGTCGCCAACGACCCAGATTTACTGGACGAAAAGAAGCGGCAGGAAACCGCAATAGCAACCGTGCATGATTTTTTCGTGAATAACGTATTTGACTGAGTGAAGAGGCAGTCTCTGTAAAAAGCAGGGCCGGATGGGTGGTTGGTAGCCGGGTCGGTGGTCGATCCGGCTCTTTTTGTTTCTTGGAGGTACCACATGAACGCAACAGCCGCAGGAATCAACGGGATGCGGACCACATTGGCCCGCTGTCTGGTCGAACGGGACGAGCAGGTCGAAATGCTGCTGCTCGGTCTCATCAGTGAGCAAAACGTCTGCCTGGTCGGGCCTCCCGGCGTTGGCAAGTCATATCTGTGTGACTCGTTCGCACAGACAATCGACGACTGTGAACACTTCGGCACACTCATGCACAAGTTCCTGCCGCCTGATGAACTGGTCGGACAAATGAGCGTGACCGAGTTCAAGAAGGACAACTACGTTCGGAAGATCGAGGGGTTCGCTCCGACAGCAGACCTGATCTTCCTGGATGAAATCTGGAAAGCGTCACCCGCTCTCCTCAACACGTTGCTGAAGTTGCTGAACGAGCGGACGTTCCGCAATGGCACTGATGTTGTTGAGTGCCGTATGCGTTCGTGTTTCGCCGCCAGCAATGAATGGCCGGTCGGAGAGGGGTACGAAACGACCGCTGCCCTGTACGACAGGTTCCTGATTCGTGGGGTTGTTCGCCCGGTGTCTGACGCTAATCGGCGTCGGCTAATGCTGGGTACGCAGCCTGACATTCAGCCGATCACGACAATGGACGAGATCGACGACGCGATCATTGCTGCGTCTGAGCTGGATGTGTCGGAACCGGCGTGGAAAGCGGTCGTGGAAATCCTCGACCTGCTGAAGAAGGAAGGAATCGAGATCGGTGACCGCAGGCTGCGTGCCTCAATGGATGTGGTGCGTGCCGCAGCATATCTGGACGACGCCGACGAGGTGGAACCACACCACCTTGAGTGTCTCAAGTATGTCTACTGGACCGATCCGGTGGAGCATCCTGCCGTTGTGCAGGCAATCGTGGAAAAGATCGCCAATCCAGTGGGGTCGGAGATCAACACCATCCTTGCCGAAGTCCAAGAAGCGATGGATGGTTGTGACGAGTCCGGGAACGACCTGGATGTTTCGGCACAGCGGTTGAGCGTACTGAGAAAGCTCAAATCCTGCCGGGAGCGAGTCAAAGCACTGCCCGGTGCGAATGGTCGTGGCACACAGGCTGCGACCTACATCCAGGAACGGATGGAGGAAGTCCGGGAGCTGTGCGGACTGTGAGTATGGCCGCCGGGGTCGCCTGGGTTCGGTGGTGCCTCCCTGGGCGACCCCTTTTCTTTCAACCACGAGGATATTCAATGAACCAAAGACATCCCGAGATCGGCGAGGTGGTGTGCGACATGCACTATGGGTTACCGGATACGGTGACGCTGCATGATGTGGAATACGAGACCGGGGATCTGGTGGTCGTGGAGTGTGCCGGGAGCATGGTGATTGAAGCTCTCCTGTTATCGGTCGGCATCGACCGTGTTTATACAAACAAGATGGCAGTGGTGGTCGGTGAATCTCGCACCGGTTTTGGTGGCGATCTGGTCGTAGCGTACTGCTATGACGATCGCCGGTTCGGAATGTTCAAACTCCGGAGGCATCAAGATGGATGACTATTTGGACTTCATCCCCGATGGGATGGCAGACGTAGCGGAAGAAGCATTAGAGAAGGTAGGAAAAACCATAACAGCCCAGCCGGATGAAGGGATGCTGGAGTTATCTACGGCAGAGATGATGGCGCTCTGCTCGATGGCGGCGTTGTCGTTGGCGTTGTACAGAGAGCATGTCAAAACAAAGCGGCGTGCCGCTGCAGAAATGAACTGAGGAGGACAAATGAGCTGCCCACAGTGTGAAAACGAACAGGATGATGACATCTCTGGGGAGGTGTCCAATTGGTGGTGGAACCTGAACATCTTCGAGATTTATGACCGGATCAGAAACCGGTCGAAACACGAGCAGGTCGCACTGCTTGTGTTGGCTTACGACACAGCGTCCGACGGTGACACGAAGCTGGAGATCAGCGCCCTGTACTACCACCTGATCGGCAACGACATAAGCGACAGATCTTACGAGGAGGACCGCTGATGTTCACGCCACAGCGCAAGGAATGCTGCTCGCAATGCCCGTACTCTCGGTCCACAGACAAGGAATACCTGGACACACGGGGCGACAACAGCGAGCGGTTTGTGGGACAGGGGATGATCAATGCGATTCTACCCTGCCACATGGAGTCTCCGGACAACAATGCCACTGTCGGGGAGGGACAACAGTGTGCTGGGGCTGCGAAATATCGTGCCAACTGTGGTCACGAAGACCTGCATCCCCGCATTGGAAAGCTGGAACCGGATCACGAAAGGGTGTTCAGCAGTCCCGCCGAACTGATAGCACATCACAAAGGGATCTCTGTGGACGAAGCGACCTGCCTGATGGAGGAAGACGGTGGTCCGTGGAAGTATGCGTTCATGGAGATACACCGGGCCGAACAGTGTGGCAAAGTCACGTTCTCTCCAAAGGAGTGTGACCAATGAAACACATCACCGCACTGCGTGACCGGCAACGGGACCAGCACAACCCCGGCGCGACAATCGGCGATTGTTTGATCCGCCAGAGCACCTGCCCGGAATACCTGGTGAGTCAGTTGACTGCTTATTTGGCAGCGGCACAGGCTGACCTGAGCGATCATCAGCGACGTTACGACATCACCGTTGCCACATTAAAGGAGTGTGACTCATGAGACTGTAAAAAGCAGGGGGCGATGGGTGGTTGGTAGGCGATCGATTGGTTCGGTCGCCTTTTTCATTGGACACGGGAGCAACACATGGAATTCGATGAACTGATGGATGCCACACCGGACCACGTTACTCCGGTGGATGGCAGCACACAGGTGGAAGAGAAGGAACTGTCGGACACGGTGCTGCATGTTGACCTGTTCAATCGGCGACACGCAGAACGCATCGACGAAGATGAGGAACACCACACTCATGCTGAATGGGCAGATGGGTTTGCGGCGTGCTTTGAACCACGTCCACAGTTGCTGCCCGCTGATGAGACCGCCGACACACTGCGTCAGCAGTGGTTCACGCAACTCATGGATACACCGGAGTTCAAATCCCTGCACGCCCAGACCGCCTGCAGTGAGGAAATGGCTGAGATCGGATGTGGTCAGTTACTAAAACATTGGAAAAAATTCGCAGCAGAACATCCCGAACCAGAAGAAGATCTGGACACTGAGAACATCCATCAAATCATCGAACGGATCAAGACCACGGGCAAAGCCGTGGCAGACGCGTTGAATGACGTGAAGGATGCTCGGGATGCGGCGGCTGCCTTTGGTACCGGTGCCGGTGGCGATGCTGGCATGTCCGGAAGAGATGTGATGGCGGCTTTCCGTCGCTTGAAGGGTGACCCACAGCTGAGGCATATCTCAGAAGTGGCTGGTCGGTATCGCCGCCTGGCGTCCAGTCTTCAGCGGTCGAAACCAGTACACGGCATGGACGACAACGTGGGAGTCACACTGGATGACGACCTGTCCCGTCTCGTTTCTTCAGAAGCGGCGTCGTTGTGTGTTCCCGAAACTGAGATGGACACACTGCGTCGGCTGATGGAGAAGGAGACGCTGTGCCGTGAGTACAAAGCGATGGAGGGGGAAGGGCGAGGCCCGATCATGGTGCTGATCGATGAGTCTGGCAGCATGGGTGGTGACCCGATCGCCCATGCCAAAGGGTTGGCGCTGGCCCTGGCGTGGCTGGCACGACATCAGAAGCGGTGGATTTCTCTGGTGGGCTGGTCGTCTATCAGCCAGGTCCGGTCGCTCGCCCTTCCCCCTGACCGGTTCGACCAGACGAAACTGATGGACTGGTGCAGTGAGTTCTACTGTGGTGGGACAACCCCACCTGTGTCACAGATGCAAAGTCTCTTCGACGAAACCAACGCACCAAAGGGTAAGACAGATGTGATCTGGATCACCGATGGTGAGACGCGCATTCTCGATGAAGAGGTCGCTTCCTTCAAGCAGTTCGCTGCTGCGAATCAGGCCAGGGTGTGGACGATCGCCATCGGAACCAGTGGAGATTCCTTCCGACCGATCAGCGATGTAGTCGCCAGCATTCCTGTACTCGGTACTGATGCTGAGGTTGTTCGGGATGTGTTGAGTATCTGATCTGTACAAAGAAGGGGCCGATGGGTGGTTGGGTGAGCGGTCGAGTGGTTCGATGATTGGCGGGAGTTGGTCGAGGTAGTCTCCACTCCGGAGTGGACAGTACGCCGAGGTAATGCAATCCAACACCGCCGATCATCGGTTTTACTTTTACTTCAATGGGAGACACGCAGTATGAACTTCAAACTCACAAGCCAGATTGGGGAGATCGTCAGTTGGGTCGCCCCGAAAAGCGTCCACTTCAGCACACTGCAGGCAGCTATGGCACGGTGCAACCTCCCGTCCTCACTGGCTCTGGACATGCGTCCATCCAATGCCTGGCGTCGTGCTGTTCATCAGCTCACGGAGAACCGGGTGATCCGGGAAACATACTCCGATGAGGATGTGATCAAATTTCAATTCACTTCCGAATACCTGGACATCAACGAGTTCAAGTACACGAAGGAATGCGACTTGGAATTGGATAAGAAATCCGGCATCGTCACCTGCACAGATTACGGCATCGAGCAGCGGGCACAGCATCTGATCAACACGGAGATGCAGAAGCGTAATGCGAATGATGTGACCCGCATTGTGCAGAAGATGTTCCGGCAGAAGAGTGACCTGATTCCGATCCGACAGCAGGGAGGCGTGTACTTTGTTCCGGAGTCTGCCAGTGATGTGACCGATCGGGTGGATGACTTTCTCCGGGAGGTCGGTGGCAGCATCCAGCGGTTCGAGATCAGCGGCGACGGCAAAAGTGGCGAGTCGGTCGCCACCAGTATCCGGGATGCCATCTACAAAATGGTGGATGAGGCTGAGGAATCCGTCACCCTGCTGGACACGATCACCGATGAGGACAGTGACAAGCAGCGGGACAAAACCTTTGCCAACATTGCTGCTGCCCAGGCCAAGCTGGATGCGTACAGGGATCTCCTGCAGGACTACACCACGGATGTCGAGGATGCACTGAGTCAGGTGCGTCACGGTCTGCAGAAAGCACTCGGTGTGGACGATGGTGATCCGGAACCGACCCCGGAAGAGGAAGTCGTGGATGAGGGGCCGCAGGCTAAGAAACGAAGAACGATGGACGAACTTCTGGCACTGTTTGACTGAGACCACAGCCGGAGTCCACAAGCCACCCGGATATGGGTGGCTTTCTTGTTCCCCTTTCAGGAGAGACGGCGATGACAGTACATGAATCCGTGAAAGCGTTCAGGACTGTGGCTGGGGAGACATCCATGTACGGGTCGATTGATACGGAACCGGATATGGTGTTTCAAAACTGCGTTCGCTGCCATTACCTGCGCCGGGAGTATGAACTCCCCAGCACACCGGATGATTGGGACATCTTTGGCGGTATGGAAGGTGCGGAGCAGGTCGCAGTGAGACTGACCGAAGCACTGAGGCAAGTGCTGACCGCAATCGACCGGGTAAAGCCGGAAGGTCAGAAGAAACTGCGGTCCTATCTCTCCGACCTACTCTGGAGAGCACCAATCGACTGACTGTCGGAGTTCCCCGCCACCCATATTCGGGTGGTTTTTCTATTACCCCACAGGAGACAGGTATGTCGGCAGATACAACTGAAGAACATCGTCGTAGTGAGCAGCAACGGATCAACAGCACTCCCCGAACCCGTGAGGAACTGGAGTCGGGTGGTTCTGAGGTCTGGGATACGACCGAACTGTTACGGGATTTCACAGTTCAAGGGTTCATGGCACCGTTCGCTTTTGTCACACAGAAATCAGATGGCATGTCAGGCACGGTCACGTTTCAACATGAACCCCGTCTGTACTTCGATTTCCTCCCTGAAACACAGGAGCAGTTCTAATGGATTCTGACACAACTGCTGGGCCTCTCCCCGAAAGCCAGGTGACGCTATCTGAAAGCGAGGTGACGCTATATCTGGCTATGGTCCGGCTTCACTTCGATACGAGTTCTCCGTTCTTCGGGAACATCGCAATGGATGAACTCATGGACCGTCCTTTGAGCCAGCAGAAACAGGTGTACGACGCTATGCCGGTAGACCTGCGGCTCATGGTGGAGGCGCAGCACACACAATGAAAATACTGGTTGATATACTGGCAGCGGGCGGCGCAGTCTGTGCGTCGATCACCATGTTTTACACGCTGCACTGGATATTTTCGGAAAGGGATGACCAATGAGCGACGCACCTGACCTTGACCAGTACGAACGGTCGTACTGCGACTGCAGGAAATGCTCACTCACCTGTCGCTACATGCCAGGGATGTGTGTGCCGGGCGACGTGCAGAAGATTGCTAAGTACCTCGGCAGACCGCCTACCCTCGAATGGATTACGGAACACTTCGCGGCAAGTGAAGGATCGACAGTCCGTGTTCACGGGGAGTCGGTGTATATCCCCACGATTGTACCGGCTCAGAACGAGACCAACGGACAGTGTGTTTTCCTGACGGAAGACGGGCGCTGCTCTGTGCATCCTGTCGCACCGTTCGGATGCTCTCGGTTCAACGTATGCCAGGACCGGGAGGGTGACAACGATGAGCGATATCGGCACGCATTACAGACGATATCTCTGGATGAAAACTATCCAGAACTGTGGCTGGCACTGGCGAATGTTGGTGCGGTTGCTGACCCCGTGGATGACCGGCGTGGTCGATTTCAGCGGGGTCTGCAACGTGTGGAAGTATCCGACGAACCCGAGGAGGATTAAGGATGACCTACCGAGTGTGTTTGATGATTGAACATGACGAGTCGGACGAATGCTTCGGCGTGGACTGTCCGGACGGACCTGTCGCACAGTTCGGATCACATCAGGACGCTTATGAGTACGCCTGTAAACTGATCGCCGCTGCCCGGAAAGGTAGGGTTGATCTGATCCGATCACAGGTTCCTGGAATCACTGACGGTAACCCACCGCTCACTCACGACGGTGGTCCCGACAAGATAGACGGCGCTCCGTCAGACGGGTGGACACCGCTTCGTCCTGATACTGATGACTGATCTTTGTTTGCTTACCCTTTCAGGAGATTGCTGGATGACGACCAAAATCTACAGGCTGAATGCTGCGGATCGATACAGTGCCACAAAAACACTGGAAAAGCTCCACGAATCGGATGCCCTGCCGACCGGTAAAGGCTACGCCGCAGTCGGAGAAATGCTCGCCGCAAGTTGTGGAATAGACAAGAAGTATTTCAAAGCGAGTGCGGTAAAGGGATTGCTCGATGCCGCAGGGGTGGATTCTGCACCCTACACAACTGGCGGAACACCGGTCAGTAATTTGTTCGCCCTGGTCACCTCACTGGATGAACGGGTCACCGCACTGGAAGCGAACGTCCTCGACCTGCAGACATCCATCACCGCACCAAGACAGGAGTCACACTGATGACCGAAGAAACCATGACCGAAGAAACCACGACCGAAGAACAGACCACTCCAATGAATGGTGAGATGCAGTCCCACCTGGAGTTCTTTACATCCAAAGTGGCTGCTGCGATTGACATCAGTTCATTGGCACGCGAGTTGGTGTCAGAGATCGATGCCGACCAAATCGCTGAGGGAGCGGCTGCGAACATCGATGCGAGCGATATTGCTGCCGAGATTGATCCCGATAATATCGCTGAACACATTGATCTGAATGACCTCTCCGAAAGCATCGCTGAAAACATGGGGGCATCGGATGTCGCCGAGTACGTTGACGCATCGGCTGTCGCCTCGTATCTGGACGCGGAAGAGGTCGCAGCACACATCGACACGTACGCAATCGACACCAGTGTAAGGGACCATCTTTGCTACGACAGTATTGCTGAGGAAATTGACTATAGCGCACTTGCGGAAGTGGTGAGTACCGACACGCTGACCGAACAACTCACATGCGGTGTGGCTGAGGCAATCGGTCTGCATGGTGTGAAGGAAATGGTTGGGGGCCTGGACCGCCAGATGGACCTGCTGCGTGACTCCGACCTGGTACTGCACCACAGGCTGGCGTCGATCGAGGCGACGCTGGATCAGATGCGGAAGCACTGGCTGCTGCGGTGGTTTATCCCTCGTATGACAGGAGCGTGACTCTATGAAGAAACATAAGACGCCCCCACAGGGGACTCAAAGCATCGAGGGAGAAGGGAGAGAGCGTCGTGCCCAGTATTATGGCGAACAAAGTGTGACCGCTGTGCTGGCCTACCGACAAATTAAAGACGATCCGTTGTGGGAACTGATTGCCCGCCGCATTCCCGACCCCGCCGCGTGGAATAACCTCTGCGAGCGAGTCGGCAAAGACACGGTTGCGCTGGGCTACAAGTTCTGGAGGTTTACCTCACTCGGGAAAGAGGTGATCGATGAGTAAATCGGAATTTGAGTGTTTGGGCAACTTGGTGCGGAGAGAAATCGAGCGTCTGCGGGGCGAAACCGATCGACTGTGGGAGATGGTTGGCTCCCTCGTCGGACGCTTCAATGAACATAATGAACATGAGGTGAGCGATGGTGAATCAACACTACACAAACTTCGGGAAAGAGTCACCACGCTGGAGACTCGCATCGACATCCTTTTCCAACTCACGCACGAACGTCTCCAATATGCAGAGAACGAAGACCTGCGGGCAGAGAACGAGCGTCTGCGTGCAGAGAACGAACTCCAGCGGGCAGAGATCGAACGCCTGATGGATGGCATGGAGGCAGCCTGGGGGCTGATCGCAAACGCCCAATCGGAGGTTTGTTACGGGAAAGTGGAGCATTGGCAAGAGTGTATGGAGAGATGGCGAGACAACGATTGGCATCCCGCACTTGACCGCAACGGTCAACCAATGAAGTCGAAAGGAGGCAAGTGATGCCACCACAAAACGAGGAACTGCAGTGCTGTTTCTGCGATGCCACGATCACACCAGACCCCGTAAACGGGTGGGATCAGGGGCACAACCCAGAATGCCCGGACTACCCAGATCTTGGTGGCACCGACGCCCGGTGCTGTGATACCTGCAACACACAGGTTGTGATTCCGTCACGCCTGAACAGGATACTTATTGATGACCAGATACTTAGCCTGTTTGATGACCAGGCGAGGGCGGATCGAATTCGGAGCACGTTGTCGCAGCTGGGGGAGTGCGGAGAACCATCAAACAGTGTGAGCCAGGAGTCCGACGACGTACGCAACGCCGGTCAGGAATAGCAGCCAGGGATGAGTGTGACGTTCCTCATTCACCCGAAGCGGGCTGTTTGTTAATGAGTTCCATCAGACGCTGCAGCTGTGCATCCTGACTCTGATTGTGCTGCTCCTCACTCCGACCAGTGATCTTCTCGATCGCCGAATTGCCAGCAACACTACCACCCAGCAATATCGTGATCAGAAACGTGATCGTCTTCGGATTGGCATATTTCGCTGCCGATTTCAGATCGTCCAGCTCGGAGACCTGTTTCTCACTCTGCTGCATACGTGACTCCAGGATGTCGATGCGGGTCTCCTGCTTGATCACCCGCTCTGCAGCGACCGCGTCCTTTTCCAGTTCGCGCACGAACGTCTCCAGCTTTGCGACCTTCATCGACAACTGCATAATAGCGTTGGTCTTTCCACCGCTATTCCAGTCCAGAGTTCCACCGTGATCATCTACCATGCTAATCCTTTAGCGTTTCGGTTTTGATTTCGTGGCGTGACCCGCTGCCACCATTTTTTCAGCAACCGACTCCACCGAATCTGGACTGTCCCAGACCTGGCCTAACACCCGCCCGAAAGAAAACGACTTACCCAGGTCCGTCGAGTTTGGAATCTGCAGGACAACCTCACTGCCCACAGGCAGGATCGACTTCAAGTGTTCCCGTGCTGCGATGCCCTTCTTTTTCTCTGCCTTGTCACGAGTCCGTACCTCGCTGCACCAGCAGTCCAGAAGGCGAACACGCATCCGTCGTGTCACCTCTACCGTCAATGTGTCTCCGTCGTACACATCAACAACAGTGGCTGAGGTTGTCCACCCGGTGACCGGCGCTGGCTGAGAAGCACGACCAATACCGAACCCGAGGATCACCGCTGCCATCAGGCACGTAGCGAGCGAGCGTCTCATGAGTGCTCCTTGAGGTCTTCGATTTCCCGTGCCAGCTCGGATTCCAGCCACTTCACCCGCTGGCTGCGTGCTTCAGCGTGACGACGATCGACCCGCCGCTGCGCCACACGCTTGCCTGCCTTTGTTCCCATACCCAGCAGACCCTTCCGGCTGAGGATATTGCTGACGAATCCGCCCGCCTTATCGCTGATCAGGTACACCACCGCTGTCTGAATCAATCCGCTTCCCACGAGTGCTGTAATCCCCATCACGCCACCTCCTCTTTAATGTGTTCCAATTCGTCTGCTTCTTCATCCTCTTTTCTGCGACGTAGATAGGCGCGGACTGCGCCCAACAACCCCAACATAGCAAGAGGTTGAAATGATCTAAGGTCGTTGACGGTGCCCTTCACCAAGTCCACGCTCTCCCTCACATCCTTCTTCAGAGCCAGCGCACCCTGTGCCTTCAGGAATGGATTGCCCGACTTCACCTTCTCGATATCCGCTCGCAGGCGTGTAGCCTGGTCAGCGAGCTTCGACTCCACACCTTCCCCTGCTTCCGTAGCTGTAGCCAGTGCTGTCTTCGCTTCGCTACGCACGCTGTCAATGTCTGAACGCAGTGACTTCACGGCACCCACCTTCTCAAACAGGTTACCGTTCTTCAGGTTGTCAATGTCTGCCTTGAGAGTGGCGATCGCCTGCTGTAATTCCGTGTCGACTGCAGCTTCTGTCTCCACTGGTGCTGAATCGGTCGACGGGGTTGGTGCTCCGTCATACGGCTGCGGGAACGGGGCATTTTCAGGCTGCCCGACGACGATCTGAGCCAGCCCGTCGATGATCCCCGACAGGAATCCGATGATCCCACCACGTTTTTCCGGCAGATATCCGCTCTTGAACTGGTTCGATCCACGCACCCACAACACCGGGAACACGATACGACCACCGTCGTAGCCGGTGTCTTTACAGAACTCTTCGAACAGCTTCCCGCCATCCTCCCATGTCCGTGATGAGCGGTTGTAGTGGGCGATCTTTATGTTGAACCGGGCGAAATGCCCTGCAGCAATGTCCCTCTTCAGTGCCGCACAGCCACCGCACTGATCCGTGGTGAAAGCAACGACCAGACGCTGCTCCTGCACCGGCTTCCGAGCCGCCACAGGCAGGTGGTCTGCCGCCTTCGGCTCCAACTCTTCCGGTCCTGGTGCTGCATCCTGCGCCATGCGTACAGCTGTGCGCAGTGTCTCCCACCGTACGCATCCGCTGCCCCAGAACTGTTGATGTGGTGTGTGCTCTGGTCCTGTAACACTCAGCACCATGCCGATCACTTCGCCGTCTGAGTTCAGCACTGGACCGCCACTGTATCCCGGACGCACGAGACAGGTGAGTTCCATCTGGTGTGCCCCGATCGCCTTCACTGTGCCGCTCATTGTCTCGAACCGACCCGCTGGATATCCCCGCACAGTGCAGGAATCACCAGGTTTCGGTGCCCTCGTAGCCAGTGTCAGTGAATGAAACGACTTCGCTCCCGACAGTTTCCATACCGTCACTCCATCCCGTGTCGATTCCTTCGTACCGTCCGCGTTCGGAGGGTCGGTCCAGTCCGGAAGACTCGGGTCCATCTGCAGTTTCACGCGACGGTTCGCCGTCACCGTGTCGGTCAGCTTGTAGGTAGACCGGTGTGACATGCCGTGGATGCAATGCAACAACAGGTCTTTGTTCACGACAAATCCACACGCCCCACCGATGCGGGCGAGTGGGTATTCTTCAGGCGTACGTGCTTCCGCTGTGCTCATCGCCATGCACATCAGTGTAGTGGCAAGTGTGATCTTCATGACTTCTCCGTCAGTGCTTCCAGGTAATTGTGGATGCCGTGATCCCCCAGCAGACTGGCGCGGTTGCCCCGTATGGAGTTCCGTGCGAGTGCTGCGATGCGGATCAGGTAGCCAGGGCGAGGGTAAATCTCCCCCTGATACGTTATGAAAATCGGCAGACCGCAATGCTTGAAGCGGATCGGTACCGGTATGCGTGCCACAATGTCCGAGCGATTGAACACCCGGTAATACTTGCCAGCGTTCTTCAGTGAGAAAGCCTTAGCAAACTCCCTGTCCCCCACTCTCGGGCTGCCAAACGTAGCCACCATTCGGCACCCGAACCGGGACGCCGCCAGTGTAGCCAGTGCTCCACCCAAACTGTGACCAGTAATAAAAAGGTTCTTCCGTGACTCCGGAGGCAGATCATGCAATGCGTCATAGATCTCTTTCTCCACAGAGGTGAACGCACGCAGGAATCCGTGGTGTACATACCCGCCCCCTACCCATCCGTCTTGGGTAATCATCAGGTCCGTCCACAAGTCTTTAAGCTGACCCCACAGACGATCCCAGAACGAACCTGATGCCCTTGCAAGGCCGAGCAGATTCGGCACCTCCGTCCCACGAAATGACAGGACGGCGTGTGTGCCAGCGTCATGCAGGAAACACTGGGTATCTGTGTGCGTGCTCTCGATCAGCGTTCCGACACCGGATTCGTACGCAGCATCCGCGTAATGCGCCAGTTCACTTACCGATGCGCGGTCCCATCCTCCAGTGTAGAGTGCCAATGCTCCCACGGTATACCTTTCAGCGTGTGAGTGTGTCCCGTAACGAATTAACCTCAGTTCGCAAATTGGTCACGTTGCTGGTCACGTTCTGCACCGCTGTGCTGTGCTCTTTGATCAGCTCCTGGAATTCTGAGTCCCTCTTCTCGATGTACTCCCGCCACTCTGTACGCTCGCCGTAGTGACGCGACTCGATATTGGGAATGTGCTTCAACACCAGGTACCACACCAGCGCTCCAAAACCGCCTGCTGTTGCGAGCTGTATCACCGGATTCACCCAGTCAAGTCCCACAGTACCAATCAACATTGGACGACCTCTGTCAGAACACGTTTTTGTGTGTTACGATTTTGCCTCGCCCGTCACGGACTATCGGAAGGTCAACTGAATGCCGGACGACGAAGAAAAACTGTGGCTGCAATATCAGAATGCACCATCGGACAGTGTCCGAAACTCACTTTCCGCCCACTATTCCCAGTTCGTCGAGCACATTGCCCGTCGTGTTGCAAAGCGCGCTCCCGAATGCGTCGATGTGAGCGACCTCATACAAGAGGGACACATCGCCCTGCTTGTGTGTATCGGGAGGTTCAACCCGAAAAAGGGGGTGCCGTTCACATCCTACGCAGGACGCCGAGTCGAGGGTGCAATGCGGGACTGGATGCGAGGCGAAGACCTGCTCCCTGACACTGTCCGACGTTCGGTCACGGCACTCCGGGATGTTATCTCCTCCGCACGACACGACGGTCACCACAACGCCCAAGAGATATCGGATAGAATTGACATCACGCCTCACCAGGTGGAAACAGCGATCAACGGAACTTCTGGATTCCTTTACGACCTTGCACGGCATCGAGGCACGGAGTACACGGACACCAGCACGTCCCGGTTCATGCTGGTGACCCTTGATTGGTGCGGGTTACATGCGGTTCGCAACCCCGGACAGTGGTTCCCTATAGAGATCAGTGACGTAATTGAATTTGGCCCGATACATTCATTTGAGGCAGGCGATAGGCCGACCGTATTCGCCGACAGGGTCTTCGTGGAGCTGCAACTGTCACCGCACCTGGGGTACGAGTGGCATCTGGCACAAATCGCTGAGGAATGCGTGCCCCCTGTGTTACCAGAGAAAAGGGAAATAACGATGACTGACTTTCTGGAACGGATTGAGACCAAGATCAACCGGAAGAGGATGGAGCTGGAGAGGCTGGAGGAAATGCGCACCTGCATGAGCGACCCTTGCATCGCTGATGAGCTTGCGGAAATCCTTGACACAAAACCAGTGGCCCCGAAACGGAAACCACGCACTGTCAGGTCTCGATCAGTCACCAAGAGGATCCTGTTGCACTTTCGGAACACTGGAAACGCAGCCGCCAGTGTCCACGAACTCAGCGCAGCGACCGGACTGAGCATTCCGCAGGTACGCGGGGCAGTCGCCAACAAGAAAACAAAACGATTTGAAAAGTCCCACGCCCGCAGCAATGGAGTGATACGCTACGTCATGGTCGACGGATAGAACCGATACATCCCCTCCGTACACACGATTGCACCGGAGGGAATCATGGACTTTCACGTTTACGTGGTGACAACACTGGCTGCGCTGGGTAACGGCAGCCTCATCGAAGGACTCAGCTACAACGGAGACGAAGAACGGTGGATTGTGTTCGACGTGGCAGGTTCCATCACCCTCGACGCCGACTCCTGTCTGCTCGATGCCGAACCACGCAACATTCGCGTCTTTGGAAACACATCGCCCGGTGGCGTTCGCATCACTGGGCACCCGTTCTACCTCAAAAACGCTGAGAACGTACACTTCTACCACGTTGCCTGGCATCTGCAGGCACAGCGTAACCGCAGGATGGTGAAGTCCTGGTCTCCGATCCGGGTGATCTCGACAGCTGAACATCAGACCCGAACCGTCTCCTTCACGCACTGCTCAATCTATGGTGGACAGGATGAGAACGGGGTCACACCCCTGAATTCGAGGGAACACGACCCCGAAGCGTACGCCAGCGATGGTGTGCTGTTCGACCGCTGCCTGTTCGGACCATCCTGGTACCTGCACCGGGGATACCACAATCACCACCTGATGTTCAGCCACGCACGAAATGCTGTGGTCCGTGACTGCTTCTTCGCACACGCAAACCGACGCTGCCCACAGCTACACGGTGACCGCTGCACATCCCTGAACAACGTGGTGTACAACTATGGCACGATGGCAACGGGAGTCATGGGTGGAGGATCGTACGATGTCATCCGAAACCTCTACATTCCGGGCCTGAACTCCCGCCGAAAACCCCCAGTGTTTCCCGTTACCACACAGCCCGCACAGGAAGGCACCGTTCGGCTCTATTTGGGCCGCAATATGAGATTGAAGTACGAGTCCATTCCGTTCTCCAGCGAGCGCCTGTACGCCAACGAATCGCCAGAGACAGCATCCGTGGAGATGCAGGACGAACCGCAGTTCAATGTCCCGGAATCCGGGTGGAGCTGGAACCAAGTGATCGACGAAGCGGGCACCATATTCAACGATCGCTGGGACCAGATGATGCGGAAGCAGGTCAGAGGACGACGCAAAGCACGGAACGGGGGATGGTGGTGCCGTACCGAGTGGGCAATCGATGGTATGCCACACTACCCAGAGCACACACGTACACTGGAGGTGCCTGACATGCCACGCGATGAGCTGCTCAGTTGGCTGTTGTCTTATTCATCCAGTAACGAAGAGACCGCAGACGCTCCATGATGGACTTCTGTTGCGACTTCCTGCCGGATGCACTCCTCGACCGGGGATTCCGAGCGTAATACTCCGACCGCAACTGCTGCGCCAGCTCACTGTACTCCAGCCCCTGAGACTTCAGGAACTCGGCCTGACGCTCCTTCTCCTGCTGCTGCGCTGCACGCCGTGCCCGGTATTCCGCGACCGTCTCGTGCCGTCCCTTCTTACTGATGCCCTGGGACAAACCGTAGACCGCCTGGCCCGCCTGCTTTGTCGGGATCGTGCCCTTCTCCGCATAGGAGATCGCGGAACGAGCAATGTCCCGAGCCAGCTCCGTCAACTCAGCCTGCTGTTTTCCGGTCGCAAAGACCTTCCCCGGCTCCGCTGTGTCCAGTAGCTCCTGAAGCCGCGCCTTCGTGGAAGGCTCGTCCTGCTCCTCAATGTATCGCCGCACCCTGTTCTTCCAGTCCCTGTACAGCACGGGATCGTCCGGAGTCGCCATCGATCGAGCAGTCAGCAGCATACCCACTGCATGTGTGGCATCCTCCAGCATCATCCGCGTCTGCCGTTCCTGCTCCGTCTCTGGGGTCTTCCTGGACTTGGACCGCTCGTGCGCCTTGTCCTGCAGATCGTACATATCCGCCACGGACTTCGGGCGTCGACCAGCCACACCACCCTTCTTGAAGAACACACCAAGGATCGGGATGTCCGACGCCTCGAACTCCCGCTCCACCCCGGCTGGACCCATGCCTGCCGCCTTGATGATATCCATCGGCACAGCACCACCGATTCCTCGGATGGCATGATCAACACGCTTCGGAGATATCCCCATCATCCCACCAATGGCGATGCCCACCTTTGATGTGAACTTGTCGAACTGCTCCTCGGCAGGCATCTGCTCCAGACTCCTCGACACGATCGGCTGGTTCCAGAAGTGGTCCCAGTTCGTCGCTTGGTCGAGACCTTCACGCAAAATCACAGGCAGGAAGTCGGACACCAGGCCTCCCACCTCACCCCACTCCATCGTACCTGCCGCCTTGCGTGCAGCCGCCACCGGCAGACCAGTCGGACCAAGCACTTCCTGAAGTGTCTCCATGAACTCATCCAGGCCTGCCGGATCCTTCTGATACGCAGCATCTGCCATCGCTTCCATCATCCCCGCCACCATCGTGCCCGCCTCATACGACCTCGGCACCTTGATGATGTTGTCGCCAATCTCGAAGTTCCAATACAGGTACTTCTCCATACCTGTGCTTTCCTTATACCAGTCGTCGTCCTTGTTCAAGAACCACGCAAACAGTCCCAGTGTCGCCATCGCAGACTGACGAATCGCAAAGTCTTTTGGGTTCCTGACCGCTGCACGAGAGTACGACCGCAGACCGGCAATCTGTGCTGCGTAAAATGGAATATAGTAATTCGCCTGCCTGGTGGCAGTGCCCGCTGCTGAGAAGTCTGCCGTCACTTCCTTCCACGCGATCGCCATTTCAATCATCTGGTCCCACGTCATGTGGTTCAGGTCGATCCCCCGCTGCCGTGCAAGGTTTATCACCTCGGCGTTGCGTGCTGTCGTCTCAAAAATGTTGATCCCATCCCGGATGTAGTTCGCCGGTGCAGAGATCCACGCTTGTCTAAACGTGCGATCACCTGTAATGATGCTCCCCAGGTCGCGGGTGATGGCAGTGTCCTGGCCCGTTGGCTGTGCCATATGCAGGCCCATCAGCTTCGCCCATCGATTGACCTGAGTACCTTCCCACTTCACCTCTTTGCCACGCACCTTCTCAACAAAGTCCGGTGTCTTCGCCACCACTCCCGACAACATTCCCGCCTTCCCCGTAAACGGGTCGAGCACGTATTTATCCGCAGCACCTGCAGCAGCCTGGGCACCGCTTCCTACGTGCCCCAGAAGTTCTTTGGTCGAACCAAGTAACTCACCGAAGTACCCCTTCACGTTCTCCCACGGTTGTGGGGAAGAACGCGTGTTGATAGCTGCCGTCTGCAAATCACGCAGGGGGTTCTTGAATAGACCGAACGCCGTGTTGAATGTCGTCGTCATCGCACGGAACGTACGGTTCGGAGCACCTATCAGCAGGTCTTTCAGGCCGCCCCAGTCAGCGCCATGGTCAACCACCGCGTTGGTTTGCAACGCGTCGTACAGATCTGGTTCCACCTGCAACCACGTCACCTTTCCATCCGTCAGGATCGGGAACACGGGCTTGTTTCCCAGGTACTGTGGTTTTTGGCGGAAGAAGTTGATGAACCCCATCAGTTCGTCATCGTCAAACTCACGCCCCGCCTCGTCTGTAATTTCCAGCGTAGCACCCTGCTCCTCCAACGTGTCTCGCAGTGCTTTAACCACATCCTTGACCTCCTTCGACAACACCTTCTCATGTTCAGTGGGCACTTGACTTATCAACTTGCCGATCCCTTGCCAGTCATGCTCTCCGGTAAGGCGAAGCGTCCGTATGTTTTCCAGCCTACCGTTTTCGAGCTTCACCTGAGAGAAGCGTTGATCCTTGCGTTTCACGTAGGTGGCAGTCCTTTCTTTGCCCCCCTCCGTTACCCACGTCACCTTTTCTCCCGGCTCCGGGGGTCGAGGTCGGGTCAGGGCAGCGAGTGCGTCAATCACCGCACGGTCGTTCGCCGCCTGAAACATCTGTTGTGCGTTCGATATCAGCTGCGGAATAGGATCTTTGACTTCCGGACGCGTGGATCCTTTTTGACCATGTCCTATAGCACCCCTCTGTGCGTCGGAGCCTCCACCCTTACGTTCGTCAGCTTGCCACGACCCCAGCTCGTAGAAGTATCGGGACAGGGGCGCGTAGAACCCGGCGTCGTTGGCACGCATCCGATTCACGATCGGCACGAACGCGGGGGACTTTGATGCCATGTAGGTCAGCATCGCATCGGAGAACTGGTATACGATATCGGCAGCATTCTCGAATGCCGGGGACTCCAGCTCGGCGATTGCTGCGCGTGCATCCTTTTCGGTCATCGGTGTGTTTTTCGCAGTCTCCTTCTTCGCTTTGGCTATGGCGTCCTTATTGGTGAACGCCACGAGTCCGCCCGGCGTCATAATGTGGAACTCAGTGCCGTCCCATTCCACCGGGGCACCCATCGCCCGTGACAGCCACTTCGCCTGCGCCTTCTTGTTGTCCTTTAATGCCAGCGACCGTTTCGCTACCAGGTAGATACCGAACTCACCCTTGTTTGAATCCTCCAGTATCGCGTTCACCTCGTTCAGAGCCGGGCCGATCTTACGAAATGCACCACGCTGATCGTTCGGGTCTTCGTTGCGGACCCATTCTCCTGTTTCCTTATCGTAGTGCCCCCGCTGAAAGATGACGATTCCCTCATCCATCACAGCGTTGAATGCCTGCGAGTGATGCACAAGTTTGCTCATGGCGGCCAGCTTATAGGGATCCTGATGGGGCAGTAACTCCTTCCCGGTGTGCTCACGAACCCAATCCGATATTTCCATCAGCATCGTGTATGCGTCAACGTGAGCAATGCGTGCGTCTCGTACGCGAGCTTTGAAATCAAACGGATTATTTCTTTTGCCCATGTCAATGAGGTTCGCCAGCGCCCGATTGACAGCTCCCTGACTGTCATACTTGTGCATCAGTCGCTGCATCTCGATGAAGTCCTGGCCTCTGTTGTCACCCAGCTGTGGCAACACTTTGTTCTCGAACCACTTCACAGCATCCGGAGCGATGCCTGTGTTGCCCCGTCCGTCACCATCCAGCCTATGACGGTCTGGTCCCTGAGCGGTCATCCACGAACGCACCAGCTCGGCGAACCCTTCGCTGATCCACCCGTTGTGAGGTTCTTCCTTGTATATTGCCTGACCAAGAACCTCCAGCTGGCCCAGCACCGTTTCGTTTGCGTTCTCGATCAGCGTCGCAACCACTGTCTCGTGAGAGATTGCGTGCCCGATCTCATGAACCACTGCCGGGAGATCACCCACGTTTGCAATTCGAGCGATATCGCTAATGCGGTCGTAGAACCCGCGCACTCCCGTTTTCACAAAGCCCAGCTTGAGACCGAACGTGTTCGACACGTTCGTCATCGCCGCTTCAGCTGACCGCATAATGTCCCGGTGAGCCACGCGCGCATCGGGGTCACGGGGGATGCCCCGTCCAGTAACCCACGACTTCGCTGCCTCAAACGCACGCTCCGCTCTCTCACGCAGCGATCGCTGTGCCGTTTCAGTGCCGTCTACATTCGCGGTGGTCGATGGATAATTCATTGCCACAGGACGTACCTGCGAGTCCGCAACACGCGGTCCCGAGTCGCCTCCACTCGCGGGCATGTATTCCGCTCCCGAATCATCCGGCCCTTGCATTCGAAGGAATTCGTCCCATGACTCCGTATACGTCGCCACGGTCGGCGCATTGGCAACCGGCCACTGGACGGACTCGCCTTCCACGTCCGCCCCCTCTTGCGGAGACGTGCCCTCATATGTGTGCAGGACTGTGCCGTCCGAAAACACCAGATATGGTTCCGCGCCCAGATTGTCGCTACGCTTCACTTCCCAGTATGTGTGACCCTCTGCGAGCTTCCGCAGCTTGAACAGATCGCGTATTTTTTTGCCGAGTGTTATCTGTGCTTTCTCCTGAGCGTCACGAGTGTCGGCGCCTTCCTCGTCGGCATTGCGCTGCATCACCGTGATACTTTCGCGCAACCTGTCGCTCTCGCTCGTCGCCCGAGTAATATGTTGTTGGAGCGATTGCTTTTTATTCGCGCCGACGACGGACGGATGTGCCTTCACTGTATACCCGCCACTCTCAACATCAGCCAGGCCTTCCTCAACTATGGTCTTTGTAAGACGCGGCGCTGAGGGTTCCGCTGCGGTCGGCTCGGCAGCGGCATCGTCGTTCTGTGCGATCTGCTCCGCACGTTTCCACGGGATACCATCGAGCAGGGTCCGAGCACGTTGAGCCGCAGGACTGTCACCCACGACCGTCCAGCTCTCCCCCTCGCCAGCAATGACCACCTGCTCATCGTTCTGTGTGGCAATCAAACCGGGACCGCTGGGTTCCCGCTTGTTGGGTTTCTTCTTTACCGCGAACTCGCGCTCCAGAACGGACTTGACCACCTTATCTGATGCCGGGGTTTTGATCCCGATGTCACCGAGGTTGATCCCGATACGCATACCCGGCTCAACATCCCCTTCCTCTAATCCAAACAACTTCGGCTCGAAGGCAAACCGGAACCCGTCTTGAAACACCAGTTGCCGGTTGTCATTTACCGTGAAGACGGGGTTGTACCCGAACTCCGGAACTTCCCTCACCAACTTGGCAATTCGTGGGTCTGGCGCTGTTTTCCCCCGAGGAATTAAGTCACCTGCGTCCAGCGTGATGTCCGCATTCAGTCCGGGGTCTACGGGTCGAACCGTATCCAGCATCTGCTGACGCAGCGTGTCGTCTACGTTTCGTAGATCCGAGCGGTCCCACGCTGACCGCATGGACTTCAGGATGCTGCTCTGCTCCGTTGTCATCTGGTCCGCTGAGGTCACCCGAGACATATCAATCCCAGCCTCGCGGTACATAAGAGCCAGCTGCTTCGCGTCTTTCTGTGTGCCCGCTGACGCCGCCTCTAAACCGGTCGGCACATGAACCACTCCCCAACCTTTCGCGGTCGCCCAGTTGCCGTCTTCGTCCTGCTCCCGATGGCGGTAGACAAACCAGTCGCCCAGCTGCTGGCCGGGGAGTTCGGGAGTCGCGTCATCGTCATTCCTGTCTCGCACCTGAACCGGCACCCGTGCCTTCTGAAATCCTGCCGTCTTCACCCGTTCATCCAGCTGCCGAAAGTACCGTTCGGTAGCGGCTGTCTCCTGTCGTTCCTTACGCCTCTCCTGCAATGGAGTCATGGGAGGTTCGACCGTGTCCTCGACCACGGGTTCCTGCTCTGCCCGCACCTCAGACTCCGGGCCACTCGGCTCTGATTCATCCAGCTCCGGTTCTACTGGCGGGGGCGCCGCGTCCTGTTGTTCCGCCTTCGCTTTTTCAAGCAGATGCTGACCGATCTTCTTCCACCCATAGCCTTTCTTCAGGTCCAGATACTCCCGAAGTTCTTTCGCCGTAACGTGGTCCTCCTTCATGGCCGCTTCCCACGCGTCGACGCCTTCCGTACGCAACGCATCCTCCGCGTCAGTCAGGGACTGCGCGATATCGTCCGGGTGTTTGGGCAGCTTATCGATCTGGCGTTGGAGGCGGGCAATCTTCTTCTCGGCACGCTTTGTCAACGTCATGTTCGTGTCGCCACGTTCCCATGCCCCCGCCCCCTCTTCATAACTTTCGTAATCGCTCTCGATTGCGTCGATCTGCCGTTGGAGCTTCTCGTACTCCGACTCCTGTCGCGGGGGCGCAGCGTCCGGTGCTGAAGCCTCAGCTTCCGGATCCACGAACGGCGATTCCTCGCCGAAGGGGTCGTACTCCGGTTCGAGGTAGTTGTTGACGAAGTCTTTGAAGGTGTTGTGGTTTTGGAGCGGAAGCCCCAGCAGCTCTCGCAGATCCCCCAACTTATTAACTGAGTGCTTTGATTCACTTTTCAAATATCTGACTGCATCGTCGACCGTACCCGCTTTGAGGAGTCTGTATGCCTCGCCCAACATCGCCTCAGCTTCCTCCTTCCGATGCGCCTCGTGATCCCATTCCTGATCGGCATCGGACTCCTCGACCGCGTAGGGGTTCAGTCTGCGGTCGATCTCTTTCTGGATCTTATATTGGACACTGTTTACACCGCCTCGCCATTTGTCGACTGCCCAGCGATCCTTCAGGTCGTTCAGTTTGACGCGGTCTTTCAGGTATTTCACACCGTCAGCTGCAGTCTTGCCATCGGGTATCGCTTCTTCGATCGCTGCGTCGATCAGGGTGTCCATCTCTGCGGGCGTGCGCGGCAGTTTTTGCTGCCGTTTCACTATGGATTTTAGTTTGCGCTTTGCCTCTCCATTCAACGCGCCGTCCTTACGGTTGCGTTCGTCGGCAAGTATCCCGTCATGAGCGGCTTTCAATGCCTGCCTGAGATCTTCCGGGTCGTCGATCTTGTCGAAGTCGGGGATTTTTACGTCTTTCGCCAGGAGTGGCGTGACGGACGGTTCCGGTGCTGCCACATCGGACGGCGTGTCAGGCTGCGGTGAATCAGGTGGACCGTCGAATCCTGACGCAAGCACATGAGTAAGTCTGTCGTACACGCTTGCCGGTGTGCCTTCAGGGTAGTGCTTATCCAACTTCTCGGTGACCAGGCGCTGGATCGCACCCTTCCACGGTTCACCTTCGTGAACATCCCCGAAATGTGTGCCGCCACGCTCCGCTTCGGATTCGCGCAGTTTCAAGTCCGCTTCCTTAACCAACTCTAAAACCGTCTGCTGGGCGGGTCCGTACCGGCGTTCATCTGCTTCGGGTGCTGGTGTGTCGGCGGCAGGTGCTTGATCAGGTTCCGCTGCGAATGTGACTTCGCCGTCTAATTTCAACCACAGATCCTGGGCCGATTCAATCAACTCGTCACGACTGGACGATTGCATTTCCTGCTCGGGCCAATCCCCCGTCGTGTCGTGCTTCTGTATCCACGCCCGCAACGCCTGTTCCGACATTTCTGCAAACGGAAGTTGCTTCTCTTTCACAAACTCCAGCAGGACTTTTTTCTCTGTCTCGCCATCAGCGTAAAGTACATCAGCTTGGTCGCTTGGGTATACCCTTAGCACTATACCGTTCTCTGTTCCTCCTTCTTCCTGATCGACTTCGACCGGCGTATTGGGCGCCAGGTTCGGCCACTCAGCGTGATAAATTGTATCTGCGTCATAACTCTGGTTTTCATATTCTTCCAAACCTTCGTCAGGGCGAGAGTTCACATACGCCACTTCCACGGTGCCGTCATCATTGACAGCAACGACTTTACCCCCGACTTGTCCCCATTCCGCTTCGTTTAGAACTACCGGATCGCCCACCTTGAACGGCCTGGACTCAGGCTCGGATGGTGTCTCCGGTTCCACCTGTGCGGGGTCAGGCTGATCCGCTCGAAGCTGCTTCACTAACTCCAGACTCGCACGCAGCTCCCCCAGCAGCTGGTTCTGCATCCTCTCATCAAATCCGTCGTCTATTGCCTTACGCAGACGCATCGCCCGGTCATCAACGTCTCGGACGTAGTTGGGACCGTATTCCGTGTACGGTGCTGCCTCTTCTAGTGCTGTGGCTATTTCGTTCTGGTCAACAGTAACCGGACCCGCCTCGGGTGCAGCGCTCGGCTCGACCGCAGCCGGTTCCGGCGCGGCGTCCTGCAACGGGGTCAGACTCTTCTCGGCAGGCTGCTTGCGTGCCCGCTCTAAGCGCGCCCATCCACCCTCCGGTGTCTGATACTCTACCTCGGCAATGCTTGTTCGTCCGGTGTCATACGTTTTCCTGTAGACACCCCGATAGGTCCGTGCCTTGTCTGTACCTTTGTTGGTCGTCCACGTCACCATCATACCCGGCTCAAGTACGGGCGCGGTGGTCTCTGGAGAAACCGGATCCGCCTGCTCGGTGGGCGGCGGATCCGGGGTCGGCACGAGGGGAGTGGAACCCTCTGCCGGTTGTACATCTCCTGGAGGAAGAGGGGCAGGCTGACGTACACCGTCACCGTCCTGCCCCTCCGACGGGGGACTTCCCGCTGCCTGCTCTGCTGCCTTCGCCTGCACAACTCCCGCCATCATCCCGCCAAGAACGTCGGCAATTTCCTCACGGTCCTGCTGAGAATTTACCGTCTTGCCATATACTGTTCTTACCGCGTCCCGCAGGTCTTCTGGAAGGTTCTTCCATTTCGCCCGACTCGGACTGCTGCGAAACGCATCCACTGCACCCGGCGACTGCATGATCCCCATCGTGATCGCCGTCTGACCGAACGTGTACGCCAACGTACTCACCACGTTGTCCGGGTTCAGTGCGTCCGGATTCACTCGACTGACCGACTGATTCACCAGATCGGAAAACGCAATGATCTCTTCTTCGGCAGTCTCGGCAGCCAGATTCTTGGAAGCCACCTTCATGAACGCCCGCATACCTGGCGTCCGCTCCAGACCTTTTGCTGCTGTCTTCATCGCTGCTGACGGAACCGTACCCCGTGCAGCACCAGTTACTGCGCTTTTCGCCGCGCCACGCGCACCACGACCGAGCGACTCCATGCCTCCCAGACCTGCCAACTGAAACACACCCGTCACGCCACCTTCAATCGCCGTCGCGCGTAACACGTAGTTGCGGGCGTCGTCACCCTGTAAGCCCGCTTCCTCAGCTTCCTTGATCGCTTCGTTGCCACGCTCCGCTGCGAATACGCCGATCGCTCCTACCGGACCCGCTGCCATTGATGCCGGAACCACGGTCGCAATCGACTCGTATGCACCACCGAGCATACGGCTGCCCGTGGGGAACCAGTCATCCTGACGATCCGCCTCGGCCTGAATCGCCTGAATCCTCTTTTCCTCAAGGATGTCGTCTGCCAGATTGCGGGAGAACGGGCGGGCTACCGTGCTCGCTGCACTGCGGAGCGCACCGGGCACCGCGTACATCGCCTCGCGTATGGGTGCGGGAGTACCAGCCCAGCCGCTGGGAGTCTGCGCAGCCTGCTGCGCTAGCTGATACCCCGTCTGGCGCGACGCATCGTCACCTGCACGCAGAAACTTCGTCAGGCCCGACTCCTCGCCTGTTGTACTGTATCGGCGTGACAGCCTCGCACGTCTTTGCTGTTCCTCTTCTTCTTGTCGCTGTGCCCGCGTTTTGTACCCAACGCTGCGCAGCAGACCGGCGAGTTCACCCATTGGATAATCCTTGTTATATCACCAGTGGACCATAGTCTTCCACTTCCAAGGCGCCATGGATTCACCCCTCCCGACGCTGCCGACTCCGTCTCCTGATTACCACCCGTACGACTCATAAATCGGCTTGGTTCCGGGTTCGTAAAAACTCGGGTCTGTATAAACATGACCCCCGATTGTCCGTGCCCCTCTTGATCCCGCTGGACCGTCTGGGTAATAGTACGGGTTGTAATCAGGCTGCTTCGTAATCCCGAACGGTTGTTGCACCGCGCTTTTCGCAGGTGCCAGTGCCCGGTTGAGTATCTTCTCGTCGACAACCTTGGCCTGACGCAACACGGCAGTCGCCACTCCAAACTCGCCGTACTCGGGCGCTGACTGGGGCGGGCCGTTTGATCCATACTTTGCCAGAACCAATTTCCATGTCTTCCACGCGTCCGGCACGGATACACCTTTCGTCTCTTCCTGAAACGGCCACTCGGACCCTCGCCCGTCGCCCAACGTATTGCCCGGCATGGTAATCTTGCCCGCTGCTTCAGCCTTTGCTTCGGTTTCGGCGAGCCAGTCCTTTTCTTCCGGTGAGTCAAACCGCGTCTCCAGAAGAATCCGTTCCATCCGAGGATCGAACTTCTCGTAGTCCCCCTTAAAGACCTGTTCCGCACCACGCTCCAGGTGACGCTCGGCTTGAATGTCATCCGCCATAGAATTCAGGATTCGCTGCCCCTCTTCAGGGGATATCACCCCTTTCGCCACTTCAGCTTGGAGACGACGCATATCCTTCGGACGTTCTTTATTCACCAGCTTCACCAGTTCTTGCGGCGAAGTTGGCGCTGCGGTTTCGTAAAAGCTCGGGTCTGTATACACATGACCCCCGATTGTCCGTGCTCCACTTAATCCCGGAGACTTACCGAGGAGTGCCGCCTGGCTGTATCGTTCTTCCCCCGAAAGAATGTCCCCAAATTCAACGCCGAACCTAGTATTAAGTTCCTGCCTGCGCTGCTGTTCCTGCTGCTGCTGTTGTTCAGGAGTGACCGGAATCGGTGACCCCGCAGCATTGTGAACCATTTGAAGGTTTCTGCTGAAGGCTGCTTCTTTGTCAAACGGTTCTCTGTTCTCTTCGTCTAATTGCTCTTGCCTGATGATATGAGCTTCCCGGTCTTGCTCGGTCATTTTTTGGGCCATGTTCAATAAATCCATACCATCGCCCGTGCCCGCACCCGTTCTACTACGACTGCCGCTAGTACCCTGTGAAGGCTCCGGTTTGTAACCGCCAGTTGAGGGGTCGAAGTAGTATTGCTGTCCGCTGGACGGGTTAACTCTGAAATCGTCGCGGTGTTGAACCTCCGGTATCACCGCCGGTCGTGCTCTTATGTCCAGAATTTTATCTTCGATCTGGTTGATCTTCCGCCTCCATTCGGGACGATCACCGTGTGGGTCTTTCTTGAAGTCAAGCTCTCTCGTATACAGGTGCTCTTTCTTGGCACGCAGGGCACGAATCTGGGCTTGCTGGTCGTCATCCAGCCGATATCCCAACCCGTACAGTTCAGTCGCATCCTTCGTCTTCTGCAGACGCATGTCATGCTGTCCGCGTATTCTCGCCGTGTCTTGGTAAGACTGGCCCTGCGCCTCCGTTTGATCGACTCCCCATTGTCCCTGGAGGCCTGCAACGTCCAATCGATTCCTGCCCTCAATGAGTGCGCGCTTCCGCGACTGCTCACCGGTCAGCTTCGCTCGGTCCCACGCACCCCTTTCTCTAAGTTGTGCTTGATCCATCGCGCCCCGATTCGCCGCACCGATCTGCTCCATTCGCCCGGTCAGCTCAGTGTCGAGACGATCCTGTAATCCCTGTTCCTGAAATTGCAGATTCCGCCAGTCGAGGTCACCCCGAGCACCTATCTGACCCATCTGCTGCTCGCCCTGCAGTTGGGCCAGCCCAGTATTCTGACGACCCGTCTCCATCAGCCGCTGCATCGCCGCTGCATTGTTTTGATCCGCCATCCGTTGGTCATAATACGCGCCCTGTTCACCCAAGTTCATCCGGGTGTTCGCGTCCATCATCTGCAGACGCATCCGGTTCAGGTTCTCACTCTCTTGCAGCCCGACTTGCTGCTGACCCTGCAGCTGCTGTAACTGCATCTGCTGCTCGCCCTGAATTTGGGCCAGCTGCTGTTCGATCTGTCCCCGCTCCTGAATCGCTGCGATATCCTGCCGTCCAGCCAGTTCCTGAAGACGTGCTCGCGCCGCTGCCTCTTCCCGTGACAGTACCTGGTTGATCGCACCCTGTTCCCGCAGCATCTGCATGTCCGCGAACTGCTGACCGGATGCCATATTCGCACGCGTGTTGGCTTCCATTGCCGCGCGGTTGTAATCCGACGCCAGACCCTGACCCTGCAGCTCCATCGCATACTGGTGAGCCTTCGCTTGCGCATCCATTTCCGCACGACGCGCACGATCCTCCGCAGCGCGCGCCGCCTGCTGCTGCGCCCGAGTAACGCCTGGAATGGCATTGAACGAGGGTGGGGGGATGTACGCACCCACAGGTGCCAGACGCTGATTATTGGATGCCATCTGCGCCATCCTCTGGCGCAGAGCTTCGTTCGTTGCCATCTGGTACTGGTTCATGATTTACGCTCCGCCCCATTTTCGACGACCGCCCCATCCGCCCAACCGACCTCCAGTGCCAGTCTGACCTGTCTGTCGAGCAACGGATCCACGCGACCCTGTTGTTCTGAGTGACGGAGTTCGAGATTGCTGATTCATCACTGCCAATTGCGCTTCATACGGTGTCTCCAGACCCCGTCGGTTGTAATCCGCCATTATGATCGCACCGGCATTTGCGTCACCACCAACAGCACGGTCGTACAGCTCCATACCCGTGGACGGTGTCGACGACAGCTGCTGCCCCAGAGCGTTGTACGTGGCGCTCGGTCGATATTGGCCCGGTACACTGCTGCCTGCCTGAACGTATGCTGGTGAGTACGAAAGGCGGTCCCTCTCCAGTTGCGCCCGATGCTGTTCTCTGGCAAGGGCGTCCCGTTGTTCTTGTTCAGCCTGTGAAATCCCCCGAAAATACTCGTCTTGAGCCTGCTGTATACCACTCTGAACCTGTGGTCCGTACGACGCAGCCAATGACGGTGCCTGCGACACCCGTTGCGCTTCTGCCTGTTGCTGTGCCTGTTGCGCAAGGGCGAAATTTGCTGCCTGGCCCGCTCTGCCAGTCAGGTTACCGCCAGTATTCTGCAGGTTACTGGGAACGATTCCTTGGCGAGATCTCGCGTCGTTCACGCCCCCGAACAATCCAAACGCGTTGAGTCGATTTGGCATGACTTACCTTTCATCAATAATAGACAGGATCATACGCCGAGGCGCCGGGTCTCGCAGACGTTAGGAATGGGTACGGTGTCGCGATGCCCGTGCGTGGATCTGTGTAGTGGGATATCTGTGAGTTGTCCGTGACGACGTGCCGGGCGTCGTTCAGTGTTCCAATCCCGCGTGCGAGGCGACCCTGCACCGGCTCTGCGTACCACTTCGCAAAGTCCACAAGGGGTTCCGCCATACCTGAGTAATCTGCACTGACATTCCGAGAGAGGTAGTCTCCCGTGGTGGGATCACGCGATTCGTTGTACGTGTAGTAGGGGGTCGGCAAGGGCATCCAGTCAAGGCCCGCTTCTGCCTGGTCATTGACGTATCCCTCAAAGCGTTCAAACAACGGATACGCGATCGACGGGTCGAGATTGGTCTGATTGGGGAATGACGTTACCGGAACCGACACCGGATTCGGATTCGACACAGACGACGGATAATTCACAACCGGTCGACCGGTGTACGGTGATCCCTGCCCACCGATCGAATCAATCCGGGCTGCTCGTCGTAGACGACCCTCCTCTTCATACGGGTCGTATCCAAGAAAATCGAGTGCCATGATTTACCTCGCTACAGAGTATGTGCCGGGA